>Ga0302278_10004891_pt1 | contig 13577 bp, 10 predicted proteins | sample III_Bog_N3_2_FD_194543 | JGI IMG/M metagenome (GOLD analysis project Ga0302278, IMG submission 194543) | Peat permafrost microbial communities from Stordalen Mire near Abisko, Sweden - III_Bog_N3_2 | ecosystem: Environmental > Terrestrial > Soil > Wetlands > Peat | place: Sweden: Abisko... | reverse complement strand
TACAGGAGACGAGGCAAACACTCCGGCGGAACCAGCAGGCGAATGGAACGCGCCTGCCGGGGCGTTCGTTCAATCAGGCAGTTCCGCTCCAGAGTCTTGATCATTTCGTGAATCGAAGGCGGGGAAACCCGGAAGTAGCGCTCCAGGTCCGATTCCGCCGGAGGCACGCGGTGGATCTTCGTGTAGTGATAGATGTACGCCAGATACTGCCCTTGTTTGGGCGTGAACCGGGGCGGAGCGGAGGCGTCGGGCTTTGGCGCCAGGTCTGCGATCACTTCGTACGCCGGTTTGCCGGCATTGTCGAAGACGCGGACTTTGAAAATGTAGACCTTCCCGTCGATAACCGCCCGAACCGGCTTCTTGATCGCGGCCGCGAGATTCCCGAGCAGTTCATCCGAATAGCTTCCGGAAGTCGGGTACTTCCCGATCCTGGCCTTCTCCCCGTCTATCGTAGTGAAGACCCATTCGTGGCCGTCGATATTTTCTACCTGAATATAATCGGCGCCGAACGACATTGCGTGGCCAAATAACCCCTGGAGTAGTGTGACCGGTTTACCCATGGCTCAAGTGCCATCATATCCTCCGTGGAACGAATACAATCCTGAAAAATTCAGATCGAACGCGGGAGCGTCGGCACCCAGATTCGCCGCCGCGAAACTGCGGACGACACCGGCTTCGGAATCGCTCTGCTGAGACGCCGCGACATATGCAAGCGTGTTGAAAAAACGAAGAAACAGGGGCACGGCGGATAACCAGAATGCATCGAGTTGCCTTTCGCTTCTATAGCCGTTCATGAAGCGGCTTATGAAGAACTCCGCCTCGCCGCGGTAGTCGGCACGCTGGGATAAGGCCATCAAGGTCGCGTAAATCGTGATGGAGATGTCGTAAATGAACCACCCCTGGCAGCAGTTATCGAAATCGAAGATCTCGATTTGCCCGTCGTTCACGAACAGGTTGGCCGCCGTGAAGTCGCCGTGAATCACACCATAGGATTCCGAATCGACGGGGAGCCGCTGAATTTCGTCCCAGCATTGGCGCAGCGTCTCCGCGACCGGGCGCTCGGCGGCGGGAAGAACGCGGGCTGCCAAATCGCTCAAAGCCGGCCCGTCGAGTAAATTGCGCTGGAAGCCGGTTGCCGACGAGAATCCCGCGGCGAGTTTGTGCATGCGCGCCGAAGTGCGACCCCATTCGCGAAAAACCGGGGCATCCTGGGGATTCGTGCCCGGAGCCAGCGGTCCGAACAAATATTCGTTGCTGAGAACAAGGGGCACGCCGCGGGCCTCCCGAGTGACCACCGCTACGCAGGCACCGTCAACCGGATGATCGATCGTTTCAACCCAGCAGCCGTTCCTGGACTGAAGCGGCTGGCAGGCCAGGATTCCGTTTTCGCCGAGGTATCGAACCCAGGCGAACTCTTCTTCGACATGCGCGGGATCCCGGTATCCCGCCAGGCTCAACCGGAGAACAAGCCTGCGCCCGGTCGCGCTGAAACCGAATAGCAGATGGTTCGTGGAGGAGCCGAGGGGTTGAACGGTTGCACTCTCGCCATGCCAGAGACCGATGATGTTGTGCAGCGCTTCGGGGGATAGCCACGAAGGACGGGTTGCCATGTCAGAACAGATTCTGCCGCACCATCATGCGGCGTGACGCGCCGGATTCAGGTGCGTGTCCTTGAAGCGTGTCGGGTACTTCAATCCGTATCCCAGCATTCGATCGAATCCGATATGAGCGATCCAGATGAGCGAAAGCGCGAGAATCGCGAGGTGGTTCGTCCCGAGCGAGCAGGCGGCCAGCAGCAGAGGCGCAGCGTAGCAATGGGCCGCGTTATAGGAAACAGCTCCCACGCGAACGTTGGCAAGGTAGCCGAACATCGCGACATCCGGCACGAGAAACAGCAACGCGAACTGAAGCCAACTGGCTTGTATCCAGTGGTAGCAAAAAAGGCTGACGATCAGTACTGTCGCGCCTTCAAGATGCAGGAGGGGGCGGGGTGTCATGGCGTATTCCGTTAAACCGAGAGTAGCGCGCACTCACTCTCAGCCACGCCGGCAAGGCAAAGGGTGCCATCACGAAGAATGCTTTCAGGGCTTTTTCGGAATACCGGTCTGCGGCTGAAAAAGACGGGCCGGTTCTGGCCGGGCTTCATCACCGCGGTTTGCAGTGGAGATTCCAGACGGCCTGCTCTGGTACCGGATCGGGGATCACGACACGTGTGATATCCCAGAATCACCATGCCCCGCCTTCGATTGCTCGTTCCCGCGCTGCTCTGTTCCGCCGCTTATTGTCAGAACGGCTGGCCGACTTACGGTCACGATCCCGGCGGCCTCCGCTACTCTCCGCTCACGCAGATCACGGCTCAAAATGTCGCGCAACTCGAACGCGCCTGGACGTTCCACAGCGGCAAGAACGGCTCCGAAGCAACGCCGCTCGTGATCGATGGCGTGATGTATCTGACGGCGCCCAACGGCATCTTCGCGCTTGAGCCCGAAACCGGCAAGGTGCTCTGGAAATTCGACGTCAACGAGGTCACCCGCCGCGGTCTGGCCTACTGGCCGGGCGACAGGAGCCTGCACCCGCGCGTCTACGCCGGAACTGGCAGTAATCTGATCGCAATCGACGTAACGACCGGAAAACCCGCGCCCGGCTTCGGCAACGAAGGCCTGGTCGATATGAAGAAGGGTGTCCTCGGCGATCTGCCCGATGCGCGTCTCACCATGATGTCGCCGCCCGCCGTCTACAAAGACATCATCATCACGGGCAGCAACAACAACGAGCCCGCGCCCAGCCTCGGCGCGTACGGCGATATCCGCGGCTGGGATGCGCGCACCGGCAAACTTGTCTGGACCTTCCACACAGTGCCGCGCAAAGGCGAGCCGGGCAACGACACATGGGAAGGCGACAGCTGGAAGAACCGCTCCGGCGTCAACAACTGGGGATTTATGACAGTGGATGTGGCTCGCGGTCTGGTCTTCGTGCCGCTGGGCTGTCCCACCACCGATTTCTACGGCGCGGACCGCCATGGCAACGGCCTCTACGGCAACTCACTGGTAGCACTCGACGCCGCCACCGGCAAGGTCAAGTGGTTCCGCCAACTGGTGCATCACGATCTCTGGGATTACGATCTGGCCGCGCCGCCCGCGCTGATCGAGATCACGCATGGGGGCACGAAGATTCCGGCCGTCGCGCAGATCACCAAGATGGGAATGTTGTTCCTTTTCAATCGTCTGACCGGAGAGCCGATTTACGGGATGGAAGAACGTCCTGTGCCGCAGAGCAAAGTGCCGGGCGAGCAGAGTTCGCCGACTCAGCCGTTCCCGCTGAAACCTCCGCCGTTATCAAAGATGCAGTTCACGCCCGACGACATTTACAAATCGACGCCGGAGCACAGTTCGTTTTGTAAAGCGCTCTGGACTGACCAGCATATGTACACGGAAGGCCCGTTCACGCCTATGGCGATTGAGGGCAATGCGCTCACGTATCCGAGCACGCTCGGCGGCGGCAACTGGAGCGGCCTTTCGTTCAACCCCGCGCTCGGTTACGTCTTCACGAACGTGATGGACCTGGCGCAGTGGGGCCATATGGAAAAAACACCAGCTGGCGAATGGAAGCGGACGTCGGGAAGCGGTTCGTCCTACGCGCGCTTCTGGGACCCGCAGAGTCACATCCCCTGCCAGGAGCCGCCGTTCGGTGAACTGGTCGCAGTCAACGTGAACACGGGCGACATCGCATGGAAAGTTCCGCTGGGAACCATCGATGCCCTCGAAGCGAAGGGCGTTCATAATACTGGCGCCTTGAATCTGGGCGGCAGTATCGCGACGGCTTCGGGCCTCGTGTTCATTGCTGCGACGAACGACAACCGCATCCGCGCCTTCGATGCGAAATCCGGCAAAGAGCTTTGGGCGGGCGCGATTGACGCCGATGGTCAGGCCACCCCGATCACGTATCTCGGAAGAGATGGCCGGCAGTACATCGCGATCATGGCCGGAGGCGGAAGCTACTGGGGCGCGCCGGGAGGCGACGCTCTGATCGCCTTCGCACTGCCGAAGAAGTAAAGCGCTACTCCCGGCGCATCGCCAGCCACGCCGCGAAGGGCACCAGCAGCAGCACTCCGGCCATGCCGAGAACGATGGTTCCGTGCGCCATCAGTTCCCCGGCCAGATCGAATCCGGCAAACGCCGAACCCATCCACCGCAGCGCATCCTGGAACCACGCCGACGTCGCCCCGAAGCACGCGCCCAGCAATCCGACAGCGCAGGCGCCAGCGATCATCTGCGTCGCCGTGATGGGACGCGCCGCCGTCTTCGCCGCTTCCTGCCGCGCCCGCACACGGGCCAGCCACCACACGCGGCCCGAATCCGGGACAACCACTTCCGCCCGCATTTCTTCCCGCGCGTCTTCGATCACGCCGGCGACCGCCGCCACATCGGAGCAAATCGTACAGTCGGCAACATGCGCCTGAAGCGCGGGGTCCGCGCGCTCCGGCCAGCGAGATTGCAGCACCGCCGACAGCACTTCGGCTTCGAACTCGCACTCAACGGGCTGCATTCTTCACCTCCTGACGGCCTAAAAGTCCGGCCAGTTTGTGGCGCGCGCGGAACAGCATCGCTTTCAAACTGCTCGCCCGAACGCCCAAAACATCCGCGATCTCCTGGTGTGTCGCGCCCTCGGCATAGGCCAGCCAAAGCATGGCCCGCTCCTTTGGCTTCAGGCGGGACATGGCGCGGGTGAGGTCGGCGCTGCGCTCCGGAGCACCCGGCCGGTCGCCCGCGGAGATGGTCTCGATATCGTGGCCCGCCACATTCGCGGCAGGCCGAAGCAGGTTGCGCCGCCGCGCGTCGCGCGCCAGATTGGTGGCAATGCGGTACAGCGAATTGCGGCGGTGGGCTTCGCTGTCGTGCGTGGCATCGGCGCGCAGAAAGCGGTAGAAGGCTTCCTGCAGCAGATCGTCGGCCATCTGGCGGTCGCCGGTGATGCGCGCGAGGTAAGCCCAGACGCCGCGCGCCGTGCGGTCGTAGAAGGCGCGGAACGTATCCTCGTCCATCACGAACGCTCCGCAGGTCTCGTCCATCGACGCGAGACGGTTGACATCGGTGAAAGTCACTTCGCGAAACATAGTCTTCAGAGTCCGTGCGGCGGTTCCGGCCGGGCGGCTTTGGCGGCCGGCTCGATCAGTCCGAGTTTATGCGAAATCAGGAACGAAGTCAGCGCCGACAAAACGAACCCAACGCCGAGAGCGATTCCGAGCGCTCCCAGGACCTGGAGCGGCTGAGACGCGTCCTCGGCAAATCTGCCGCTCACCAACTCAAGGCCGGTTCCGGCGGCGGCCAATACGAGACCAGCCTGGACCGACCAGAGAATGCGTCCCAGCGGCGCCGCGACATTACGCGGCCCGGCGTCCAGCATGATCGGGGAAGATTCGAGGAACCGCTTTCCCGCCTGGGACTGGATATAAGCCAGCAGTTCCGCATTGTCGGTAAAGCGATCGAGAATCCGCGTGTGAACGTCGGTCTGCACCTTCGATAACCGGTTCCAGCGACGATAATCCAGAATCGTCCGGATCAGCCAGACGGCCAGACTGATCGCCATGCCGAATCCGAGGAAAGCGCCCAGCCCATCAATGACCTGATGCCACATCTCAGCCGTGGTTATCGCCCCGTCCTGACGATAACCGCGCCTGTCGTTGACTTCGCCGACATAGAACCCCGGGTTGTGCGCGATCTCCGGGTGGGTGTTCAAAAAACTCTCAAGCGACGGATAAGGCGCAAGATAGACCTGGTTGCTCAGCAGGCTTGGGTCAAGCGCCAGAACGCTCCTCAGGGACGGAGGATAGTGCTCCATGAGCCTTGAGAACTCCTCTTTTGTCCGCTGAGCGTCCGGCTGATCGACCGTTACCGCGGGCCGCACCGGCCCCTGCGCACATAATGAAACTGTAAAAATAACCGCAGTTATAATCGCCGTACTTCCTGTTTTTCGTCTCACCGTCTTAGTACCCTCTGCCCCGTAGTACGCGGAGATGACCCCGAGGTTAACAAACCTGTACCATCGACCAGACAATTCATATATAATCCGAATCGCTAACAAAACCTTCGGGGAGGTTTACCGTTCCATGAATCGCCACGTAGCGCGGAGCCATGTCCGCCGCGCTCTTTTGAGTCTCTCTTTATTCGCGCTTTTGAGTATTCCGGCCTTCAGCCAGACGCTCGGTGAAATCACCGGGCGCGTAACCGACGCATCGTCGGCTGGCGTACCGGGCGCCACTATCACATTAACCAACCGGGCCACCAACGCGGTCCGCACTACCGTTTCCACCGGCGCGGGAGACTACACGATCCCTTCGGTGCCGCCGGGATTCTACGACGTCAAAGCGGAACATCAGGGCTTCAAGACCGCCGCCAGCAACAATGTAGAAGTACAGGTTCAGCAGACCGTTCGTCTGGATATGGCTCTGGCCGTAGGACAGGTGAGTGAATCGGTTGAGGTTTCCGCGCAGGCCGATCTGCTGCAGGCCGAAAACGCATCGGTCGGAACTGTTATCGAGAACAAGGGCGTAACTGAGCTGCCGCTGAATGGCCGCCAGTACCTGAACCTCGTCGCGCTTTCGGCCAACGTTCAGACGCTGTCTCCTTCGTCCGGCCAGGCGGGCTCGCGCGAAGGCGGCGACCGCGCTTCGCAGTCCATCTCGGCAGCCGGACAGCGCATCATGTTCGACTACTTCACGCTCGATGGCGTGAACAATACGGACCCGGACTTTAACACCTACATCGTGCAACCGTCAATCGACGCGATTCAGGAGTTCAAAGTCCAGACCGGCATCTACCCGGCCGAATTTGGCCACGAAGCGTCGCAGATCAACGTGCTCACGAAATCCGGCGGCAACGCTTATCACGGAGCGCTTTTCGATTTCGTCCGTAACGACGTGTTCGACGCGATTCCGTATGCGTTCACGTCCAATCACCCCACCAAGTCGCCCTTCAAATGGAACGACTACGGCTTCGAAATCGACGGCCCCGTGCGTATTCCGAAACTCTTCAATGGCAAGAACCGGCTGTTCTTCATGGCCAACGACGAGTGGAGAAAGCAGCGTCAGGACGCGCAGGGAACGTATTCTCTTCCGACCGCCGCGATGTTCGCCGGCAACGAGAGCGCTTTGGGTTCAACCGTAATTTACGATCCGCTCACAGGACTCAACAACGCCACCAAGACTCCGTTCCCCGGCAACATAATTCCCACCAGCCGTCTGGACCCGATCTCGCAAAAGCTGCTGGCGTACTATCCGGCCGCCATCCTGCCGGGTCTTTCGAACAACTACACACAACTGAACGCGTCCCCCCTGAACAAGGACGGATTTACGCTGCGCATGGACTGGATCGAATCCTCGAAATCGCAGTGGTCGGGCCGTTACAGCTGGGGCGACGAAAACCAGGAAGGTTATGGGCTGAGCATTACAGGCAGCAAGATCCTGACCAACTACGAGCAGTATCTGGGTTCGAACACGCGCACAATTACACCCAATCTTGTGAACGAAGCGCGCTATGGCTACTCGCGTCTGTATAACTCGATCGGCACCTTATCCGCGTTCACGACGGATTCGGTGACCGCGCTCGGAATCCCCGGCCTTTCCGCCGGTTCCCCTGTGACATGGGGCGTACCGAGTATGACGTTCAGCGGAGACGGTTTCTCGGCTCTGGGCGACAGCAGCGACGGGCCGTATCAGATCCAGGACAACGTTCTTCAGTTCGTCGATAACATGACCTGGACCCACGGGAAGCATACGATCCGTTTCGGGTTCGAATATAACCGCATGAACTTCAACCAGGTCGGCAACCAGTTCTCGCGCGGCCAGTTCACGTTCCAGCCCAACGCAACCCAGAGTTCGCCCAACTCGGCGGGCGCCAAGACGGGCGGCGACGCCTTCTCGGAATTCCTGCTCGGCGATATCTACACCTCGACGGTTGCCGTGGCCATCGCGAATGCCGCATTCCAGCGCAACGTGGAAGCGGCCTTTGTGGACGACACATGGAAGGTGTTGCCGAAACTGACGGTTACGCTGGGCCTTCGCTACGAACTCACTCCGCCGTGGACCGATACGCTGAATAACGACTTTACCGTGGCGATTCCGCAGATCCTCAACGGAACCAACGGTCCGGTAGCCAACCAGCCGTTCTTCGTCCGGGAGGGCACTTGTTCGACTGTTTATACGGGCCTCGCGGTCAACTGGACTGCCACGCCGGCGGTCTGCAGCAACGGAACTTATCCGACTCAGCTGATCAAGACGGATTACAAGAACTTCGCACCGCGCCTGGGAATCTCCTACTCCCCGGATTCCAAAACGGTCTTCCGTACCGGCGTCGGCATTTTCTATAACCAGGACATCGGCAATGCGGTGTTCGATATGTCCCGCAATATCGCAGCCCGCGTCAGCATTTTCCCCGCGGTAGCCGGACAAGGGTTGCCCTGGAGCCAGGCTGCTCCCGCAGGCCAGGCCGGCGCGGGCGCGGCAATCGCGCAGGTGCCTCCGCCATACGCGTATGTGGATGCGTACAACGGCGCGACATCTTACACGATGCAGCTCATGTTCAACGTGCAGCGGCAGATCGCCGGCGACTGGCTGATCGAAGCTGGTTACCTCGGTAACGAAAGCCACCACCTGCAGGGCTTCCAGGACGCCAACCAGGCGCCTCCCGGAACTGTGGGAACGGCGGTTTCGCGGTATCCGTGGGCCGACTTCGGAATCATCCAGCTGGTCCAGAACGGCGCTAACGGCAACTACAACGCACTCAGCATCAAGGCCACTCGGCGCTTTACCCGAGGGCTTAGCGTGATCGGCTCGTATACGTGGTCGAAATCGATCGACGACACCAGCGGCATCCGCACCCAGGGTTACGACACGCTGTTCCCGCAGAACAGCTATTGCATCGAATGCGAACGGGGGCTTTCTTCATTCGACGTTCGACACCGCCTGGTTGCCTCCGCACTGTACGACCTGCCGGTGGGCAAAGGCAGGATGCTCAACATCGACAACCCGGTCCTGAACACGATCATCGGCGGCTGGCAAGCGGGCGGAATCATGACTGTCCAGACCGGCGTGCCGGGTACCCTGAGCATCGGCGGCGTGGATAACGGGAGCACGGGCGAAGGTGGGTACGACCGTCCGGACGCCACGGGCACAAGCCCCTACATCAGTGGGGCGACGCCTTCGCGCTACCTGAATCTGGCGTCTTATTATGAAGCGCCGGCCGGGCAGTTCGGGAACGTGGGCCGTAACACCGTCGAAGGGCCGGGCATCTTCAACGTCGACTTTGAAGTTCACAAGACGATCAAGATGCCGAAGGAAGGCCATGCGGTCACTTTCCGGCTCGAGACGTTTAACGTTTTGAACCATCCGAACTGGTCGATGCCCAACCTGAATATTCTGTCGGGCGCAACGCAGGTCGGCATGCCGGCAACGGATGCGCACCAGGGTTTCGGCGTTTCGACCGGCACCTCGACGAGCATGCGTCAGATCCAGCTGGGGCTGAAGTATTCGTTCTGATTTGCGGGGCAGGTTCGGCCTGCCGTTTTCTTGGGACCGCGCTTTTCCGAAAGGGAGAGCGCGGTTTTTATTGAGGGCTGGGGCGGGTTACAAATAGCGTCTTCGCTACGATCCTCAGGCGACGGTAGTCGGCCCACCAGGCTCCGTCCCGAAACAGCGCGGGCTGCAGCCTGGCCTCAATCGCCCGCACCACGGCTTCCCGATCGCCCGCGGGCACGCCTTCCAGATAAGCGCCCGCGAACATCTCCAGCCATTCCCGCAGCCCTCGTTCGGGGTGCTCCAGCTTGTTCCATCGCGGGAACGTCTGCGCCTCCATGACCTCGAAGCCCTGGCGCTCCAGTACGGCAGAATAATCGCCGAGACTCGGGAAATACCAGGTGTTCTCCGCGCCGTAGCCCGCCTCGCGCAACACTGCCTCAACTCCCTCCACGATCAGCGCGATGTTGCCTTTGACGCCCATTTCGAGAACCAGCCGTCCGCCGGGTTTCAGGGCCTGGGCTATGGACGAGGCAGCACGGTCGGCTTCGCGTACCCAGTGCAGTGCCGCGTTGGAAAACACGGCGTCGAATGGGGCGTCGAAGCGGAAATCGCGCGCGTCCGCCAACTGGAACTTCAGCTTCGGAAAGTTCTGGCGCGCCTGCGCGACCATCGATACCGACGAATCGATCCCGATCACTTCAGCACCGCGCGCCGCGATCTGAGCGGTCAGGTGTCCGGTGCCGCAGCCAAGGTCGAGGATGCGTTCGCCGGGTTGGGGCGCCAGCAGGTCGATCAGATCCGCGCTCTTCTTCCAGACGAAGGAGTGGCGGTCGTCGTAGAGGGAACTGTCCCAGCGGTCGGCCATCAGTTCGCGCCGGTCCCGCCGAACAGCACGAAGTAGTCGTAGACGGTGCGCGCTACTTCGGCCACCGCTTTCTCCTCGGCGTCCTCCGATTTCGTGGACGCCTTGGTAAACACCGAAATGGCAATGTGGCCCAAGCCGTTCGGCAGCGTGATCACGCCCACATCATTGGCCACACCGCCTAGTGTGCCCGTCTTGTGCGCCACATCGGTGCCCTGCGGCAGCATGCCCTTGATGCGCGCCTTGCCGGTCTGGCAGCGCTCCAGCATGCCCAGCAGTTCGTTGGCGTTGCCGGGTGAGAACAGATCTTTCCTCCAGATGTGTACCAGGAGGCGCGTCATATCGTCGGGTGTCGCTGTGTCGCGCGGGTCTCTCATTTGGGTGCGCCGCGCCTGCATGTGCTCGTTGTTGGGTATCCGGTTGTAGAGCTGATCCCACATGTCGCGGCTCCATTGCGCTTCGGGCGGGATGTTCTTCGCGCCCACCCAATCGGATATCAGCAGTGCGGTAGGACGGTCCACGCGGATTCCGGGGAGCCCCAGCGATTTCATGCGCGCCGTGACGGCATCGCCGCCGCCGGCCTCGCGCAGGCATAGATCGGCCGCCGAATTGTCGCTGATCACCAGCATCAGTTCCATCAGGTTTTCGACCGAAAGCGCCACTCCCGGATGAAACATCAGTTCACTCAGCTTGCCGCTGCCCGGGTGCAGATCCTGTGGGCCGAGCGTGATCATTTTGTCCAGGGTCAACTGGCCCGCTTCCACCATGGTCATCAGCTGAACGGCCACGGGCACCTTGAAGGCGCTGGCCATCGGGAAACCTTCGGCGCCGTGGACGGAGACGGTTTTGCCGGTTTCAATATGCGTGGCGCTGACGCCGACGACGCCATCGGTGGCGTGAGAAACGAATTCGATTTGCTGCTGTAGTCGCGCGATGGTGGGATCGACGGCGGCGGCCAGCAACGATGTGGCGGTGAGAAAACAGGCGATGGCGCGCATGAGGGTATGGTAGCTCCGCCGTCAGGCAGGCGCACGTGCCGGTCATGGCCGCACTCGGGCTTTGCGACTCAATGCGTGTCCTCGTCCTGGTGGAACGAGGCGATTGTTCTTTTCATGAGAAGGAATGGCGCGCCAGATCGCGAATGCCAGCAGCAGCATCAGCGTGGGGTCGATCGGATGGCGATAGCGGGGCAGCGAGAGCGTCATGTAATAGGCGAACGGGAATACGATCGGCCCCGCGGCCATCGGCAATGAGTATGGGCTTCCCGCGCGGAACAGAAGTACGATCCCCGCCAGCGCGCCCGCCGCGGCGATCAGGTTGAAGATCAGCACATAGCGAAACCACACCGATTTGCTGTGCAGAAAATCGTCGAGAGGATGCGGCGTGCCGCCCGCCCAGAACATGGTGAAGCGCCCCGCGATCAACTGGCTTTCGTGAGCGGGATGCGTGAAGATGTATGCCGTCGCGTTGTCGAGCTTTTCTTTCATGTATGCGATCTCGCCCATCTGTACGTAGCGGTCGCGTTCGGAGGAGTCGTGGATCGGATGCTGTTCGCCCAGCCATACGACTTTCGCATCGGGATTATTGCCCACCCAGAGTTGCAGCCCGAGCACGGACCGGAGCGGCACGAGCGCATGGAAGACGCGGTAGTTTCGCACGGTCCATGGCAGGCAGCACAGCGCCACCATGCCGAGTGCGAGCGCGCCGTTGCGAAAGTCTCGGCTCTTCCACACCGCCCATCCGAGCAGCGGCGGCAGCAGGGAAAGCAGCGACGCGTTGGCCATCAGAGCCGCCCCCCAGAGCAGACCGTAGGCCCACCATTCGACCGGCCGTTTCGAATCTCTTACGCGCAGCGTCGCCCACACCACGCTAATGCCGAGCAAGGCAGAGAGAGATGTATCCCAGAGGCTTTGGAAGCTCAGCAGGATGGCGTTGGGGAAGATGGCCCACAGCCACGCCGCGATGGCGGCAACGGCGGTGCCTCCGATGCGCTTGCCTGCGAAATAAACCGGCACACAAACGAGCGTCGAGAAGCAGATGTTCATGCATACCGCTGCCACCCAGGAGTTATAGGTGTACACGCCGAACATGCGCATGATCCACGAGAGCAGCAGTGGATAGAGCGGCGTCATCCAGGCGGTGGGGCCAGTGTCGACGCGGAAGGGAGATCCGAAGCCATTGCCTTTGGCGAGCGATGCCGCGATGTTGCCGGATTCGAAGAGGAACGGGATAGCGCTGAGGGCCCGGTGCGGAATGTGGCGCTGATAATCCCACGCGAATCAGAGGCGCATGGCGAGAGCCACGATGAGGATCGGGATCAGTGAAGTGGCGGCGTAGCGTATCCCGCGTGGCAAGCCGCTAGCTTAGCAAGTCCGGACAGGCTGCGCTAACATCGACAGATGATTCGCGCCCTGATGGTATTTTTGCTTGCCTGCGTGCTGTTTGCGCAGGAACCAGGCGGTCCGCATTCCGCGTCGGAGCCTCCGGCGGCGAAGGCTGCCGCGTCGCTTGCGGCGAGCACGAAAGAAGCGCCACGCGATCTGCTTACGACCGGCGAGAAGTCGGAGTGGAACGAAACCGCGCCTTACGCCGAAGCGGTGGAGCTCTCGCATCGCATGGAACGGGCTTCGCGTTTCGTGAAGGTGCTCAACATCGGCACGACGCCCGAAGGCAGGGAGACGATCGCGCTGATCGTATCGAAAGACCGCGCCTTTACGCCCGAGGCGGCGGCGAAGACCGGCAAGGCTATCATCATGATCCAGAGCGGCATTCATTCGGGCGAGATCGAAGGCAAGGATACGGTGCTGATGCTGATACGCGAAATGGCCGTGACGAAGAGCCGCGCCGCGTGGCTTGATCATGCGATTTTCGTGGTCATCCCGGTATTCAATGTGGATGGCCACGATCAGTTCAGCCCTTATCACCGGATGAGCCAGAACGGTCCGCGCCTTACCGGCCTGCGCAACACCGCGCAGCGGGTGAATCTGAACCGTGATTACATCAAAGCCGATACGCCGGAAATGCGCGCGTGGCTGAAGGTCTTCAACGCGTGGATGCCGGATTTCCTCATCGACAATCATGTGACCGACGGTTCGGATATTCAGTACGACGTTACGTGGGATATGGCGCGCAATCAGGATATTGCCGAACCCGCGCGGCAATGGGTGAATGCCCGCTTTGTGCCGGAACTGAAGAAGCGGATGG
>Ga0302278_10004889_pt1 | contig 13579 bp, 11 predicted proteins | sample III_Bog_N3_2_FD_194543 | JGI IMG/M metagenome (GOLD analysis project Ga0302278, IMG submission 194543) | Peat permafrost microbial communities from Stordalen Mire near Abisko, Sweden - III_Bog_N3_2 | ecosystem: Environmental > Terrestrial > Soil > Wetlands > Peat | place: Sweden: Abisko... | reverse complement strand
GTGGCCGTTGACGATATGCGTCATGTTGTTGCCGCGCGCGATGATGTGCAGTTGGTTCCAGTCGTCGATTTTGACGTAGCCGCCCAACTCATCCTTGTCGCCGAGAGTGGCCAGCAGCCGGGGGCTCTTGCCCTCCTCAGTGCGAACCACCTGGCCGCGCCAGGCGATGATGCCGCGCCCGGTGGCCTGTTCGTAGTACTGCCCGGTGTACCGGTTCTGACCATCGAAATCGAATTGCGCGCCCAGCATATCCCACTTCGCCTGCGATTCGCGCGAAGGCGGTGTGCCACGAGGCTGCCCGCTCGGGCACGGACCCTGCGGACCACGGCCACGTCCTCCCGGCGCGCCGGCTGGCGGCGTAGCTGCAGGTCTTGGCGGAAGGATCGCGCCGCGGTATTGCACGCCGCTGTTGACCAGCGCGCCTTCGCCCTTCATTTCCAGCTTCATCTCGAAATCGGCCGCTTCCCCGCCCTTCCAGACCAGATAGATGGTACCGGTGGGCTTCTCGCAGGTGGATTCCGTCACGATGGCGCCGTTCTCCACACGCCAGTAGCTGAAATCGCCGTCCCAGCCGTTCAGCGTGGAGCCGTCGAACATCTGGGTCCAGCCGGTGTGGTCGCTGAAGTCGATCGGGTCGGGCTGACGGAAGCCTCCGCCGCCACGCCCGCGCCCGCTGTTCGGCGCTGTACCCGGGGTTGGCGGCGCCTGCTGCGAAAGCACGAGCGCGGCAGTTCCCAATACGACTGCGGCTGCGACTAAAATCCTGCGGATTTTCATGCTGTTTTTGCCTTTACCCATTGCCGGGTTTTCGCCGATGTAAGAACGGCGTCTGTTACGTAATCGGTTCTGAGCGCATCGCGGAACGTCGGCGAAGCGGACTTACCTTCGCCCAGAGCGATCAGGAAGTCTGCCGCCTGGTGGATGAAAGTATGCTCATATCCGATCTGCAGGCCCGGCACCCACCACTGCTTCATGTAAGGGTGATCGCCATCCGTGATGTGGACACTCTTCCAGCCGCGCAGCTTGCTCTCGTCGCGATGGTCGAAGTATTCGAGGCGGTGCAGATCGTGCAGATCCCATTTGATCGAGGCGTTCTCGCCGTTGATTTCAAACGTGTAGAGCGCCTTGTGGCCGCGCGCGTACCGCGTGGCTTCGAACGTCGCCAGCGAACCGTTGCCGAAGCGCGCGAGGAACAGACTGGCATCGTCGATTGTGACTGGCTGCACCTCGCCCGTCAGCGTATGTTTGCGGCTCTTGATGAAGGTCTCAGTGACTGCGGTGACTTCCTCGATCGGACCGTTCAGCCACAAAGCGGTATCGATATTGTGCGCCAGCAGATCGCCGGTCACGCCGCTTCCGGAAACGCTGGCATCCAGCCGCCACAGCCCTGCGCCACCCTGGGGCAGATCCGAAGAGATGGTCCAGTCCTGCAGAAACACGGTGCGGTAGTGGAAGATGCGGCCGAGGCGGCCTTCGTCGATCAACTGTTTCGCCAGCGTGACGGCGGGAACGCGCCGGTAGTTGTACCAGACCATGTTGGGCACGCCCGCGTCTTCGACCGCTTTCACCATCGCTTCCGATTCGGCGGGATTGCGCCCCAGCGGCTTCTCGCACATCACGATCTTGCCCGCCTGCGCGGCGGCGATGGCCACCTCGGCGTGAGTGTCGTTCGGACTGGCGATATCGATCAGGTCGATGTCTTTGTCGTCGATGAGCCGGCGCCAGTCGGTTTCATAGGATTCGTAGCCCCACTTCTCCGCGAAGGCCTTAGCCTTTTCGCCATTACGAGCGCAGATGGTTTTGAGCACCGGCTTGTAAGGCAGATCGAAAAAGTTCGGCGCCTGATGGAAGGCATTCGAGTGCGTACGGCCCATGAAGCCGTAGCCGATCATGCCGATATTAAGGTTTTTCATAGACAGTTAAGGCTGCACTCGCGCCGCGCCCGCGAGAAACAGCGGGGGTATCCATGCTCCGACGCGGGACCGGGGCGGGAGATGGAACAGGTAGAACCCGAAGCTCCATGGCCGCCGCCCCGTGTCCCGTGAACAGGCGGAACCGCCTATTCCACAAGTTACCCGGAGACAGGGCCGAAGCCTTGCCACACGGGAACTGCGAAGTGAACGGCTGTGAGACATACGCGTCAGGCGGGCACTTCGAAGATCTCGTCCACGCCCCAGCCGTGCGCGTCGCGGACCGCGATCAGGGTCCGCAGAACGTCGGTCCAGGTCTGCTGGTTGAGCATTACCTCGTTGGAGAACATGCAGCCGTCCCAGCAGATGTGCGCGAAGGCGCGGGTTACATGGCCGTTCTCGTCGCGCATCCACGCCCCGGCGTCGCGCACGATATCGAGCTTGCCGTTGGGATCGGTTGCCTGGCAGTGGCGGCCGGTTTTGGCGTGCGAACCCTCGCCCTTCACGGTGCCGTCGTTCTGAGCGACATGGAAGTCGAAGGTCCAAGGACGCAGCGCGTTCGCCATCTGTTTGTAGGCATCGGCGAGGCGTTCTTCCTGCGACCAGTCGAAATCCACCGGAAGCAGCGCGTCTTCGGGCGAGTTGTAGCCCATCGTGAAAAGCATGGTGTGCGCCATATCCGCCTGAAACCCGACTGTTTTCGGCATCCCGACCAGTTCCAGCAGTTCCACGTTGCGACGCCAGCTATGCATGCCGCCCCAGCAGATTTCGCCCTCGGCGGCCAGCCGCTCGCCGAAGCCTTCGGCGATGTGTCCGGCTTCGCGGAAAGTCTCGGCGATCCTCTTTGTATTGCCCACCGGGTCCTGGGACCACTCGTCGACACCGGCCGCGGAATCGATGCGGATGATGCCGTACTGGCGGGCGCCGAGGTCGCGCAGTTTGCTACCGATAATGCAGGACTTCCGCACCTGCGTGAGGAATCTGCCACGCTCTTCCTCGTCGCCCATGGCGGACCCGCCACCGGTCGGCGGCCATACGGGAGCGACCAGCGATCCCACGCGCAGGTTCTTCGAACTCAGCTTGTCGACGAGTTGCTTCAGATCGTCGTCGCTGGAATCGATATCGACGTGCGGCGAACAAAGGAACAGATCGACGCCATCGAAGAACGTGCCTTCGATTTCGGCGCCGGCGGTCAGATCCAGCATCGTGTCGAGGTCGATGGGCGGTTCGGAATCGGGGCCTTTCCCGACCAGTCCCGGCCACATGGCATTGTGCAGCGCGGGGTGCAGATTATGTGTGCTCATAGGGAGTTGAAACGACTCAAACGGCTATTCAGCAAGGATGAGCGTATACTACAATTCCGTCGATGTCAACGCGCTGAACATGCTCCGAACCACCTTCCACAACCGTCCCGCAATGCAACTGGAAAACGCCTCTGTGCGAGTCACCGTAATGGTGCAGGGCGGGCATATCGCTGAGATTCTGGATAAATCCACAGGGGTGAATCCGCTGTGGGTTCCGCCGTGGACGGACGAGGAGGATGTCGATTTCGGGGACAACGCCGAATCCCGTCTGCTGCGCGGCATCATGGGGCACAACCTCTGCCTCGATCTGTTCGGTCCGCCTTCGGAAGCCGAAGCCGCCGCTGGGGTGGTTGCACATGCGGAGGGCGGCGTCGTGGAATACATGTTCGAGGCGGCGGGAGGCGGGCTGGTCTGTGCCTGCGGGCTGCCGTCTTCGCAGCTGGGTTTTGCGCGCTGCATCCTTCTGGACGGGAACAAGGTGATGATCGAGGAAACGGTCCAGAACCACGCGGCGTTCGACCGGCCCATCGCGTGGACGCAGCATGTGACGCTGGGTCCGCCCTTTTTGGAACGGGGCGTGACGACGTTCCGCGCGCCGATATCGCAATCGCTGGGGATCAACGGGTCGGAACCGCAGACGCTGGATGTCTACACGAGCGAGGCGTCTTCGTCCGGGTACACGGCGCACCTACTCGACCCGGAAAGCGAGATGGCGTGGTTTGTGACGAAATCGCCGCGGCTGCGCGTACAGTTTGGATACTTCTGGGAGCGCGGGGATTTCCCCTGGCTGGGCGTCTGGGAAGAGAATCACAGCCGTACGCATTCGCCCTGGAACGGGCGCACGATGACGCGCGGGATGGAGTTCGGAGTATCGCCGTTCCCCGAGACGCGGCGGCAGATGATTGAGCGGGGCACCCTGTTCGACACGCCTTGTTACCGCTGGATCGAGGCGCGGGGTGAACTGACCGTGCGCTACCACGCGGCGATCGGCCGCACCGGCGCGGTGTAGCGGTACACACTTCGGGTGTCGGTTGTGGCGTTCTATATTCAGTTGAGAAAGAACCTGACCGGTGGCGTGGCGGCCGGGGTCGGAAATGCGGGCGGTTACGGTGTCAGGCGGCCTTTTTGAGTACCGGATTAGCCGTTACGGGGTCGGATTGGCTTCGAATTGTTTGACCAGTGGCTTCGCGGCTTGAGTCGGACTCCGGTCGGGTAAGGTCGGATTCGCTGCTTTGGTCGACGGTGGACGCGTAGCGTTGATCCGACTCCGATCGGATAAGGTCGGACCGGTCGGATTGCGGATTGGGTTCGACTTGTTGGACCGGGGGACGCGTAGCTTTGATCCGACTCCGATCGGATAAGGTCGGACTGGTCGGACTCCGATCGGATAAGGTCGGATTTATTTCTTCGTTGACCAGAGGTTCCACGGCTGGAATCTCCGGTTGGGGTTGGGATTTGCGCGTGGCCTGTAGTTTTTTCGAGGTCGGCTTTGGCGCGGCGCATGCTGCTCTGTGCCTGAGCGCGGGCACGGTCGATGGCGGTCTGGGTGGGCAGGCATTGGTCGAAGATGACGGGATCGGCCATAGGGCGATCGATGCCCCGTTTGGCATCGAGTTCTGTCTGAATGCGATTCCCCCACCCGCCGATGAATTCCTCGGCGGAAGCGCAGCGGCGGAGTCGCCAGGCGTTGCGGACGTATTCGGCGGCGGTGACTTCTTCGATGCCTCCGAGGGGAGCGAGTTCGGACCAGAGGACGTCGCAGAAATGCTCGTAGTCCTCTTTTTCGTGGGGCTGGACGCAGTTGTTGGTTGCGAATAGACCGAACTTCGTATTGTTTCGGGCCGCCTTTCCTTTACCGTCCTCGGTTTTGGGGCCGGTGGATGCCTTCGCGTTGATGCGGTTGGCGTTGATTTGCGCTTCCGTTGCCATGTTTTTCGTTTCCTTTCCCTGATGCTGGTCTTCATGCCGGCCGGAGCGGCGTCCGGAAGTGGAAAAGCCGGCTTGACGGCCGGCTTCTCGGTTCGAATTTGAGGGAGAGAGATGTTTTCTCTTCCTGGGTGAAAGATAGCAGAGGGTGTGCGCGGTTCCGTTCGTGATTTTGGGTAGGTTATTGAAAATAAAGGAAATTTGGTTTTAAAAAATCTGAACCGCAAAAGGTTGCTTCAGCCGGGCGGCGGAAAATGCCGGGAAAACAGAACCCTCTTCGTGCCGCCGGCTGATGCAACCGCCCGGTGAACAAAACCGCAGTGTGCTTCCGGGTTGGGGGTGGGCAGCCTGTTGATGGATCGCCAGAGTTTGCCGCTTCCGCCTAAACAGCCATCGGCTAGAATCGAGTACCGGCTGAAAAAAAGCAGTTCGGCAGAAGGAGGGCCCTTGTCCTTGCCGAACAGCCGCATCAATTCGAATCACACCCTGCTTCGCATCATGCGGCCAGCCTTCCTCTGGCCCGCGCTCCTCGTCTCATTAGCAGGTATGATCTATCTCACGCCCGGCCGCGGCTGGGATGCCGACGTGTCCTACCGCGGCATGCAGGCGCTGCGCGCGGGTCAGGACCCTTACATTTCATTCCTCGCGCTTGAGGAGACCGCCCCGCAGGACGTCAACCGGTACGTCTACCCCCCTGCCACCCTGCTCGCGCTGCGCGCCTTCAATCTCCCTCCCGCATGGGCCGCGGCTGCGCTCTACTGGTCGCTTTACGCCGCCGCGTTCGCCTCGCTGGCCTGGTCCGCCGCCAAATGCTTTCGGCCCGAAGACAGGCCCTTCATGCGTTGCGCCATCCCGCTGGCCGCATTCTTCCCCGGCCTGATGGTGGGCGACGTCATTCTGAGCGGAAACATCGCCTGCATTTTCTATGGCCTCATCTTCCCCGCGGCTTTTCTCGGCTGGAAGTACGGCACCTGGCGATGGTTTTACATCGCCCTCCTTTTCGCCTCGGGTTTCAAACTTCCCTTGCTCACTCTGCTCGCCATCCCCGTCCTGGCCGGCGAGCGCCAGTGGCTCCGCGCAACCGCTGTGGCAACCGCCGGGATTGGATTCCTGGCCCTCCAGAGCTGGCTCTGGCCTACTCTGTTTCACGAATACCTTGCAAATGTCGGCCTCAGTTCGTTCGGGTTGAGCCCCGCCGGAATCGTCGGCCTCATGCTGCACCGCTCCAATCTGCCCTGGCGCACCCCGGCTGTTGCGGCTTACCTGATCTGCGCACCGGTAGTGTTCGCCATACTCCTCCGCTTCAGCCGCATGTACGCGGCGCGGCGCATCTCGGCGCTGAGCTGGATTCCGGTGCTCTTCGTCGGCGCCGTCCTGCTCAATCCACGCATCATGCAATACGATTTGCTCGCCGTCACAATCCCCATGGCGCTGATCGTCCTTCGCTCCGTGGTTTCGTACTCGAAGGTCGGCATTGCACTCGCTGCCGCCGTGGTGCTTCTCATCGCGATCGATCTGGCAGGGCTGAGCCCCGTACGCGCCGACGACCTTCGCAACATGCTGGTTCTTGTCGCGGTCATGGCCTGCGGACTCCACTATCTCGCCGTGGAATCGAAATCTAACGAGATCGGTTCGCCAGCATGATTCGGCACACTTCCTGAATCGCGTATCGCGGGAGGCGCGTTTTTCCCGTACATTCGGCGAGTGTGACTAACTAAGTTGATGTCCCGTCTTCAGTCAGGAAGCCATGCTTTGCCCGCACCCTTGCGCGTTGCCGTTGACCTTCACCAATGTTCGCGGGTACTTTCCGTCAGCCGGGGTGTGAAGTTCAAATCCACGAAAGTGGAATCGTCAAACGAGGGCAAGCTGATCGTCACGAAACCTGACCGTTCGAACGGGGTACGCTCGGTCTCAATTCCGCCCCGAAGGTCAGTCGCAAGGAATTCGGCATTCCCGACAACCCGATCGTGGAAGCAGGTGGCGTCGCCGTCAGGCAGGACTTCGGATCGACAATTAAGCTAAACAAGGGACCATGCGCTCTTTCTGGCTTGCCCTCGCGACCTTACCGGCATTGGCACAAAGCTCGTCGCAGGACCCGATCATTCGGGTTTCGGTCGATCTCGTTCAGATCGACGCTACCGTCACGGATTCAGCAGGACGGCACGTTGCGGATCTGAGGCCGGAAGACTTCGTCATTCTCGAAGACGGTAAGCCGCAAACGATCACGCACTTTTCTTATGTGGCGGGGCAACTGGCTTCCTGGCCGCGACAGCCCGAAAAGCCCCGCCGGTTCAGCCTTCGAAGACCGCGGCCCTCGCACCAATCCTCACCCCTGCTAAACCGATCGCGGCTAACGAGGTCCGCCGTACCATTGTTTTGATTGCCGACGATCCGGGCCTTTCGGCGGACGACATCGCCAATACCCGGAAGGCCATGAAAGCGTGGATCGATCGCGAGATGCAACCGGGCGACATGTTGTCGGTGGTAACCACGTCCGGCGGCATTGGGGCGATGGAACAGCTCACCAACGACCGCGCCCGCCTCTACGACATCGCGAGATGCGGTGCGGCTCCGTGCGGGGGATGGGCTAACCATCGTCCCTACCGCGACCGACTCACTTTCAGCAGCCTGTCAGCTCCGGTCAGTGCGAAAGATCGTAGATGAAATAATTCATCGCGATCCGGTACGCGAGCGAAGCCCACTCCTCTTTGTAGCGCGCTTCATCGGAATGTTCCCAGGCGTCGCCGAGGTCCATGTTGTGGCAGATCGCGACCATCAAACGCCCGCGGTCGTCGTAGATGCCTTTCCAGTGCGGCGTCTTTCCCTGCGCAAAGGTGCCACCCAACTGGCCGTCGCCGTTTTCATAGGTCAGGCCTGAGTCGAAATACTTGGCGCCCGGCACCTGGAAGCGGTTATCAAGATCGTAAATCGTGTGAAAAATCGGGTCGGAATTCGGAATATCCACCGGTTCGCGATCGGGGAAAATTTTGTGCAGACTGGTGGTGAAGATGCGCCATTCGGGGTCGGCGTGGAAATCGTCCACCATCAGGAAGCCGCCGCGCAGGAGGTATTCACGCAACTGATGCGCCTGGTCGTCCGGCAGTTGCCAGTGTCCGACTTCCACCGCGTAGAGCGCGGGCCAGTTGTAGATATCGTCGGTACCGTCGAGCGACACGATCTGCTCGACTGAGCGGGCGTCGATCCGGGTCAGGCGCCGCACGCCTTCCAGCAGATGCCGGTCCGAACGCGGATAATCCATGGTCCAGTAGCCGGGAAACTCACGGCCGTCGTTCATAACGAGCGAGCGGGAAGGGTAGCCGTAAACATCGGGATAGCGCAGGCGCGCCCGAGTCCACTCCGTTTTCTGCTGATAGTCCGGAGGGAGCGGGAAATTATCGTACTCGATGGCCGGATACTCTCTGAAGGGCTTCTGCGCGACCACCACACCGACCGCCGCCACACCCAGCAAAGCGACCAGAATTACCGTTTGGAGCCGCATTGAAACAGCGCTTGAACCGCCTTCAGAATACCACGCGGCGGCCACGCCAATAGTTGCGAACGTCCCACCGATCTTTTTTCTGTTGATTACCAAAAGGAGTCCCGCTATACTCCTGTAGGTGGCCAAAACAAGCAACGACCCCGCCGCAAAAGCCGAAGTGCTCCAGGGAACTCTCGTCCTCCTGGTATTGCGGACCCTCGAAGCCCTCGGGCCGCTCCACGGCTACGGCATCGCGCGCCGTATCGAGCAGATCAGCAAAGACCTCCTGCACCTCAACCAGGGCACCCTTTACCCCGCGCTCCTCCGTATGGAACAGGAACGCTGGATTACCTCCGAATGGGGCGCTTCGGAAAATAACCGCCGCGCAAAGTTCTACTCGATCACCTGTGGCGGACGGAAACAGCTCGAAATCGAAACTCAGGACTGGGAACGAATGCGCGCGACTATCGACCGCTTTCTGGGGTCGCTCGCTTGAGCCGCCTCAGCGTATTTGCCGCCCGACTCCGCAGCCTTCTCCTGCGTGACCGCGCGGAGCGCCAACTCGACGACGAACTTCGCTTCCATCTCGAAATGCAAATCGAAGACAACATCCGTCGTGGCATGAGTCCGCGCGAAGCCCGCTATGACGCAATGCGCAGCCTGGGAGGCATCGAATCCATGAAAGAACAATATCGCGAAGGCCGCGGTTTCGCAACGCTCGAAGCGTTCCTCCGCGACATCGGCTACGCGGCGCGCACCCTGCGCAGGAATCCGGCCTTCACCGCCGTTGCGATTGCGACGCTGGCGCTCGGAATCGGAGTCAACGCCATTGTCTTCACCGTGACCAAAGCCGCGCTTTTCGCCGGATTTCCCATGGTCGAGGGGAACGACCGCATTCTCTACATCTCGTCCGGCCGGGGCTGCTGTGCCTCTTACCCCGATTTCGAAGATTGGCGCGCCCAGTCGAAGTCCTTTACCAACATGGCCATCGTCCACGGTTCGGGGCGGCTCATTACCGATAAGAACGGCTTTGCCGAGAGCTACGACGCGACCGAAGTCAGCGCCGACACTTTCCGTCTGATTGGCCGCGGACCGCTTCTGGGGCGTGACTTCAACCGGCCCGACGAGGTGCCCGGAGCACCTCCCGTTGCCATTCTCAGCTACGGCCTCTGGGAACGCCGGTTCGGCAAGGACCCGGCAATTGTGGGGCGGCCCATTCGCATGAATGGCGCGGCCGCCACCGTCATCGGAGTCATGCCGCAAGGCTTTTCCTTCCCGCAGAAACAGGATCTGTGGGTCCCGCTCGTGCCCACGCCCGAGGTTCGCAAACGCGACGCCCGTGACACATGGTTCGTCTTTGGGCGCCTCGCTCCCGGCGCAACCATCGCCAGCGCCCGCGCCGAACTCGAAGCCATCGGACGCAGACTGGGCGACGCTTACCCGCTTACCAACCGCGGCCGCAATTTAATTCCCTACGTTCAGACCTTTAATGAGTTCTTTTTCTTCGGAAATGAGAACACAGTTTATTGGTCCATGTGGGGCGCCGTGGGATTTGTGCTGCTCATCGCCTGTGCCAACCTCGCAAACCTAACGCTGGCGCGCGCAATCGGCAGGTCGCGCGAGATTTCCGTGCGCATTGCACTGGGTGCGGGACGATGGCGGATCGTACGCCAATTGCTCATCGAAAGCCTGATGCTCTCCAGCGCGGGCGCGGTTCTGGGTGGAGGGATTGCGCGCTGGGGCGTCCGCGCCTGGGAGGTGGCGGACAAGGGTCCGGGCCGCTCCTCATGGAGGGTGCTCGACTACTCGATGGACTATCGCGTTCTCGCGTATCTGATCGCGATCTCCATCGCAACTGCCCTCTTATTCGGCCTCGCGCCGGCTCGCCGGCTCTTCCGCCTGGATGTCAACGGCACGCTGAAAGACGGAGGGCATGGCGCGAGCGGCGGAGGGCGGGGAAGACATCTGTCTTCGCTGCTCGTCGGCGGCGAAGTGGCGCTGGCCGTCATCCTGCTGGCGGGTGCGGGTGTGATGGTCCGCAGTTTCCTCAAGCTCTACAACGCCGATCTGGGAGTCAACACGGCCAACGTGCTCACCATGACAATCAACCTGCCGCACGCGAAGTATCCGAAGCCCGAGGCGCAGATCGAATTCTACGAGCGGCTATCGAAGCGGCTGGAAGCAATTCCGGGCGTGGAAGGCGTGGCCCTCTCGAGGAACGTTCCGACGGGTGGCTCGGCCAAATCCGCCTGCGAGTTTTCCGACAACCCGTCGGCTGACGCACAGAGCCGTCCGATCCTCTCGACCCTGACTGTGGGCGAGGAATACTTCCGAACGATGGGAGCAGCATTGCTTTCCGGGCGCGAGTTCAGCAATTCGGACCAGGCTGCCTCGAACCCGGTGGCTGTCGTGAACCGGGCGTTTGCGGCGCAGTACTGGCCGGGCGAGAACCCGCTCGGCAAACGCCTTCGCCTTTATGACGGCAAGACGCCCGAACTGTGGAGGACGGTGGTGGGCGTCGCGCCGGACATCGCTCAGAACGGCCCGATGCGGCGCGACCCCGTGGTTTACCTCCCGTTCCGCCAACACGCGGCGGCGAATCTGGACGTGATGGCGCGAACCCGGGTGCCTCCCGCGACTCTTGCGATGGCCTTTCGCCGCGCTATGCAGGCAATGGATTCCGAACTGCCCATCTTCGGGCCGTTCACTCTGGATACGCGCCTCGAACCGAACTACTGGAGCAAGGGGCTTTACGGTGTGCTCTTCCTGATCCTCGCCGCTATTGCGCTGCTGCTCGCGTCGGTCGGCATCTACGCCGTCATCGCGCATTCGGTAAGCCGCCGGACCCATGAGATCGGCATCCGCATCGCCATCGGCGGCACCGCCGGAGACATTCGCGGGATGGTGTTGCGGCAGGGAATGATACCGCTCGGGATCGGAGTAACGATCGGGCTTATTGCGGCGCTCGGAGTGAACCGGATTCTGAAGTCGCTGCTCGTCGAGGTCTCGCCCGGAGATCCCGTTTCGCTCAGCATAGCCTGCGGAACCCTGGTACTGGCCGCGGTGCTGGGATGCCTGATTCCCGCGCGCCGCGCCGTGCGTGTGGACCCGGTGGTCGCTCTCCGCCACGAATAAAGTGTGGGGTAGGCGCCCGCGCCTGCGCAGCGACGTCGGCCAACGACCGAAAAGCTGAATCCTCCGTGAGGATGCTGTCGTCTTTTATGCAGGAGCCCGCCTGTAGTTACGTGAGGCAAATCTGAATCGTCGTACAAAGAACAATTATGGGAGCATTTCCCCTGTGACCTCAGTATCGACACGTTTTACAGCGACACTGCTTACGTCTTTGCTGGCGTTAAGTGTAAATGCAACGGAGATATCCACTGTGACAACAATTCCAGTAACACATGTCAATGATTCGCTGAATCTCAGCTTTGAGGATTTTACTGCAAAATTCGAAGGCCAATGCGGAGTCCACGACATTACGGCCTATTAAAATTTACTGACCGATCCCGGGAAAAAGAGCACTGCCGAAAAAGTTATCTCAGCGCAGGCCGGCCCGAGTGGCTTCATGATTTTTGCCGTTTACGATCATGGCTCTCTTCTCGACGTAAAGAACGCTCCCCGAAAGGCGAAACAATACGTCGTCGGGAATCCACTCATCGCCGCCCGCATGACCGAGCACGATATCCGTGCCGCACTCTACGCGCCGCTTCGTGTTCTCGTTTACCAGGATTCCGATTCAACGCTTCATGTCGAATACGATTTGCCCTCAAGTTTGTTTGGGCAATTTCATAACGCCCAAATCGACGCCGTGGCCAATGAACTCGACGCTAAGCTCGCAAGCCTCGTTCAGCAGTCGTCGACGCATTGAACCGACGGAGGATCATTCAGGCGCACTAATCCGCCTGAATAATTCTCTTGGGCACTTTTCCCACCGGAATCCGGGCGACTTCCTTATACGTAGTCGTATCGATAGCCGAAACCGAATTCGCCCCCGCATTCGACACATAACACCGCTTACCATCCGGCGTGAAGACCATCCAGTCCGGTCCGCGCCCCACCGGAATCGTCGCAATCTGCTTCAGATTCGCCATCGAAAATACATTTACGTCGTTGTTCAGCAGGCTGTCCACCCAAAACGTCTTATGGTCCGGCGAGATCGCCATTCCATGCGAAAAAGTCGCCGGGATCAGCGGCTTCGCATCGGGCGGCGCAGGCGGCAGCATGATCTTCCCGGTCACCTTACGCGAAGCCCAGTCGATAATCTCAACCCCATGCAGATTCGAAAGCTGCACGAACAGCCGACCAATGCTCTCATCCGGATTTGCGTCGATCACAACCGGACGCGGCACACCGTCCGGCGCGATATCGAACACCGACTGCTCCGTCTTCACGTCGATGACCGTAATCTTCTCGCCTTCCATGGCGCTCACGATCATCTGCTTTCCATCCGGCGAGCGGTACACATTATGCGGGCCCTTGCCCACCTCTATGCTCTTCACCTTCTCAAGCGAAGCCGTGTCCACGATATCGACCCACGACTTACCGCGGATGCACACATAGACCCGCTTCCCGTCCGCGGTGATCGCCACGTTGTTGGGGCGTATCTCCAGCGGCACGCGGCGGATCACCTTGCTGGTCGCGCGGTCCACCACATCGAGTACGTCTTTGCTCTCGCTCGAAATATAGAAGCGCTTGCCGTCGGGCGACGGCACGATGCCGTGCGGGTTGGCCGAAACGGGAATCTCCCCTGACACCTTGTTGGTCGCGGGATCGATGATGGTGATCTTGTTGTCGTCGCTGTTGGTGACATAGATGTGGACCTGACCGGCGAGTGCAGGCAGTGCTGCAACGAGCAGAAGGAATGAACTTCTCATCGTCAATAAGCTTATTACTTCAAAACGGCTGGCAATGATCCAACTCGCTGGCCGGACAATAGCGATTTCGACCAGGAATGTTCA
>Ga0302278_10004883_pt1 | contig 13598 bp, 9 predicted proteins | sample III_Bog_N3_2_FD_194543 | JGI IMG/M metagenome (GOLD analysis project Ga0302278, IMG submission 194543) | Peat permafrost microbial communities from Stordalen Mire near Abisko, Sweden - III_Bog_N3_2 | ecosystem: Environmental > Terrestrial > Soil > Wetlands > Peat | place: Sweden: Abisko... | reverse complement strand
TGACAACTGAGAACTGACCACTGACAACTGATCAGTGTCCTCCGTGATATGGATAGCCAGACAGGATTGTAAATGCCCGGTAGAGCTGTTCGGCGAGCACCAGCCGGGCGAGCGTGTGGGCCAGAGTCATGGGGCCGAGCGAAAGCAGCAGGCTCGCCCGCAGGCGAGCGGCTCCGGACCATCCATCGGCCGGGCCAATGGCGAAGACCATATGCTGGGCGCCATCGTCTCTTTGTGAACCCAGCCACGCGGCAAAGGCCTCGGAGGTCATGGACCGGCCCCGGCTATCCAGCAACACCACAATTGGCTGCGTCCGGCCCTTGCGCCGGGCCAACCCGTCGAACATCGCCTCTTCACTCCGAAACGCCTCCGCCTGACAGTGCGCAAATGACGAACAGCGCCCAAGATAGACCCGCGTGAGGGCGTCAAGACCATCCTTCGAACCTGGCCGGGCGCCAATGTGGGCGAGTGTGAGGTCCATGAAGATGAGGATACTGCACTGTTCCAACGGCGAGCGGACAAGCCAGTCGAAACCAAAATAAACAAGAACCAGGAAATGCCATTTTCTGGATATATGGAAAACACTCTACATATTTCCATATCCGCCTACCAGTTTGAGGATTAATCGCCTTTTTATTAAGCCATTCATTATCAATCGCTAAGAAACAAAATCCGCCTTGCGGTGAAATTGGCCCTCGTCATGCACGTGTTCTTCCAACCAGTCGTCCCTGGAATCTCCTTGAATTGCATTTAGTCAGCGCTGTCCACACAGATGAAATCTGGCAAAGTCTTTCTTAACTAACGAAATTCAGTCATTTTGTATGCTATTTGCGAATCGGTTTCAACCCCCAACGCCGAAACGTGGAAGCACTTTAAGCGGAACAAGAGGCTCGGTACAAGGGCCTGCTGTTCCCCACCCAAATTGGAGGAGTTCGATGCAACGTTTGCGGTTCAGTATTCTCACAATCGCCCTTGGAGTGATCCTGGCGCTTATGGTTTCAACACCAGCAGGGCAACTGGCAGCTTATGGCCAAGCCACAACAGCTGCCGGCGCCGTCCAGGGAACCATCACCGATCCGAAGGGTGCAAATCTGCCCGGAGCTCAAATCACAGTGATCAACGAGAGTACCGGCGCAGAGAAAACTCTGACGGCGGACTCGTCCGGTTTCTACAGCGTGGCGTCGCTCGTTCCTGGTAAGTATCGCGTCAGCGTGGTTGCGGTTGGCTTTTCCAAGACCACTACCACACTGACGGTGCAGATCGGTACAACCACGAACGGCGATCTGAAGCTGAAGCTGGGCACCGCTACCGAAGAGGTCATCGTAAATTCAGAGGCCCTGGAAGTGAACACGGTGCAATCCACAGTTGAGGGCGTGCTCACATCGCAGCAGATCGACGATCTGCCCATTAGCGGCCGCAACTTCCTCGATCTATCTCAGTTGGAGCCGGGCGTGCAGTTGCAGAGCGGCGAAACGTTCGATCCTACCAAGGCCGGCTACTCGTCCATCTCCTTCAATGGAGTGAACGGGCGCACTGCCCGCATCATGCTCGACGGCCAGGACATCTCGGATGAAACGGTAGGCACAACGACCCTGAACGTAAGCCAGGGCTCGATCGAAGAATTTCAGATGAGCCGTTCGTCGCTGGATATTTCGAACGAACTGACCAGTTCGGGCGCGGTAGCAGTGAGCTCACGCTCCGGCTCCAACCAGTTCCATGGGCAGGGCTTCGGAACCTTCCGTGATGAGCGCTCCGGCGCCGCGGCGGGCCCAGGCGGCAGCGCCTATCCGTTCCAGCGCAACCAGATGGGTGGACGTCTCGGCGGACCGGTCATCAAGGACAGGCTGTTCCTCTTCGGCAGCGCGGAACGCGTCAAGCAGGATTCCTTCAACTCGGTTCAGGAAGTGCCCGTTTTCAGCAGCTTGAACGGCGGCTACAACGCCCCATTCCGGGATAACTACTATGTGGGCCGTGCCGATTGGAACGCGCCCAAGGCCATCCATACCTTCTTCCGCATCGCCTACGAAGACAACCTGGATGATGCCACCTACGGGTACGGCTACTCGCGGTACGGCAACAAGGACAACACGCCGGCCCTCGCAGGCGGCGCCGATTTCGTTACCGGCAAGTTCACCCACAGTTTGCGCGCCAGCTATCTGAAGTTCCACAACATGATTGCGGATGAGAGCGCCTCTGGCGTTCCAAACGTTGCGCCCGGCGTGGAACTTTTCAATGCCAGCGTAATCACCGGTCCTAATCTCCTTGCTCCGCAGCAGACCTACCAATCGGACAAACAGTTTCGCTATGATGCAGGCCTGACCGTCAAAACTCATACTTTCGGCTTTGGCTTTAGCCTTAACCGAATTCTGGGCGGCGGATTTGCCAGCTTCTTCGGGTTCGCGCCGGAGGACGCGGCCAATTTCTCCGCCGGCCCCGTCGGCACAGGTGGCAGCGGGCTAGCCGGCGATCCAACCGCGTACACTACCGCTTATATCATCATGGGCAACGGTGAGGGCTTCAATACTGAGAAGTCCCAGTTCAATTATCCTGCGGGTGGTCAGGACGATTGGCGCTTTGGCCTTTACTTCGGCGATACATGGAAAGTGTTCCCAAAGCTCACTGTAAACTACGGCCTCCGCTACTCGCGCGATACCGGCCGCAGCGACTCCGACCTGGCTCCAACTCCCTGCTCGGACGCGGTTGCGGTCTGGGGTGCGGCTTCGCCATGCACCACCGGCAATCTGTTGGACGCTCTTGAGCCTGGCCTTGGCGACAGGGTCAACCAGCCAAACTACAACTTCGGCCCGAAGGCCGGTTTTGCCTGGGACGTGAAGGGGAATGGGAAGACCGTCGTTCGCGGCGGCATGGGCCTATACTTCGAAAACAACATCTTCAACAACGTGCTGTTCGACCGCCCAACGCGCCTGAAAACCGGCCTGTTCTTTGGCGACCAGTACATCCCTTCCGGAACTTCCAACTTTGCTCTGCCCGATGGCACGACTTGCTCAACTTCCGACTGCACGGCAACTGGCACACCGCTCAGCTCTTTGTGGGGAGACGCCATCAGCGTCGCGGCTCCATTGTTTGGGAAACTGCAGCAGGTCTACCAGGCCGACACCAAAACGGTTGGACCCGCGGGCAACCCCAATTATGTGGCAAATTCACTTTCAGAAGGGCCGAACGGCGACTCGATCTATGCACCGAACTTCCGCACAACCCGTTCCATCCAGATGAACATTGGCGTGCAACGCGAAGTCTGGAAGGGCGGCATCTTCAGCGCCGACTATATCCGTAACGTGGGCGAGCATATCCAGCAGTCAATTGACAAGAACCTGGATGGCGCAGCCAGCACCTTGAACACGGCAAATGCGGCGACCGCAATCGCAAGCACACTAGCGTACTGCAATGTCACCACAGTCGACGCGGCAATTGCTATGTGCTCTCCTTCTGCCACAGCGACGAGTCCCGCTCCTACACCTTTCCCAGCTACGATCGATACATTTGCTAGCAACGGCCTGGATTCCGGTAAGTCCTTCGCGGGGGGCGCTCCGGCGCCCACTGCGGCCTTCCCTGGCATTAACCCGGCATTTGGACAAATGGCCTTTAATTACCCGTTGGGTCGTTCGGTTTATAACGGGCTCCAGACCAACCTTCGCCAGTCCGCTCGGGTCCCACTGCCCGGACTTCGCAAGTCGGGATTTGAAGTGTCCTACTCGCTGTCGAAGTTCGTCAGTTCCGGCGGCTCGGACCAGAACTTCACCCCTGGCTCCGCCGATAACATCAACCCGCTTGGTTTTGTGGGACCGGCGGGTACGGACCGCACCCATCAGTTCTCCTACGGCGGCTCGTTCGAATGGCTGGGCGGCTTCACCACCAGCATCATCGGCCACTATTACTCCGCATTGCCGACGACCTTGACGCTGAACACTCCCAATGGCCCCAATGGCCCTGCCGAAATCTTCAGCACCGATATTACTGGTGACGGAACCACGGGCGACATTCTGCCTGGCTACAAATCCGGCGCTTTCATGCGTTCGGTAAAACCAGGGGACCTTTCCAGAGTGATCGCGACCTACAACGCAACTGGCGCTGGAAAGCTGACTCCGGCCGGTCAGGCACTCGTAAGCGCCGGCCTGATCACATCCGCCGAACTGACCGCGTTGGGCGCGGTAACACGCACCGTTGCCGAACCGCCGGCAGCAAACACCGGCAATGGCAATCTGCGTACCTTCGACCTGACTTTCGGCAGACCTACGCATCTGCGCTGGTTAGGAGAGGGCACTACGATTGAGCCGACCTTCAGCGCCTTCAATCTCTTCAACCTCTCCAACTTCGGTACTTTTGCAGCGTCCGGTGGCGTTCTCGACACCACCCAACTGGCTGGTACCGTGAATGGCACCGACACCTCGTACAACGGCGGGGATAACTTTAACCGCAATTCGCTGCGCAACGGCAACGGCTCCGGCGTCTTCAGCCAGGGCGCAGCCCGCGTGCTCGAATATGGTTTGAAGTTCACCTTCTAAATCCAGACAGCAAACAACAGAAAGGGCGTCCGCTTCGGCGGACGCCCTTTCTGCGTTTCGGACTGAAGAAACTAGAACAGCTTCGAGCTGGCGATTGACCCAGCAGAGATCAAGGGTTACGTTTTGTCACCCCTGAAGCCGGCTTTTTTCGAGCAGTCTTTTTCACGGCGGGCACCTTGGTTGCCTTCTTCGCGACAGGGGCCTTGGCGGAGACCTTCTTGACTGTTGCCTTCTTTGGCTTGGGTTCCTTCTCAGCCTTCGCAGCGGGCGCTTTCGGCTTGGCGGACTTCTTGCTTCGGGCAGCCAGCGTCTTGGCAGCCAGCGCCGCCTTCAGCTCGGCGTCAAACTCGGCTGGCGACAGCGGGCGCGCAGACTTGCGCAGACGCTCAATGTCATAGAAAGCGCGGCGTTCGGTCAGAAAGACATGCACCACAAAGTCCACATAGTCGAGCAGAATCCAATCGCCCTTCCGACGGCCTTCCACCGAGTTGGGAAAAACACCAAATTCCTTTTTGAGGCGATGCTCAACTTCGTCGGAAATGGCAATCGCCTGCCGGTCGTTGGTCGCTGAAGTGACGAGGAAGAAGTCGGACAAGCCGGCGTCGATGGGATCGAGCTCCAAGATGCGTGTGTCTTCGCCTTTCTTGTCTTCACAGGCCTGGGCGGCGGCCTGAACGAGGATGCGTGTTTGCTGGTGGGCTTCAGTTGTTGTCATTCGAACGCAATATTCTCCAGATTCAATCGTAGTCTCTCGCATGTGAAGCGGCAAGCTGAAGCCCGCAGGGCAATCGCATGAAGAAACCTGCCGACATAAAGAGTCTCCGATATCGTCCCGGAGTTTGCAGTCCAATTCGTGGAAACGCGCACAATGAACTCAATGACCTCCACAGCACCACAAATCCTCTCTCGCCTCAGTCCACCGGTCTGTACCCCGGCGAAGATTTATCCCACCCCTCGCCCCTTTTCCTCCCATGCATGTGAAAATAATGAAGTTACGTCAATAATGACCCAAAACGCCTGCCAAAACAAACAACTTAGGTCTCACCGCTCGGGACTGCACCCGCAACTCCGGTCCAATATCTCCGCGAAATGCATCCCTTCGCGATCGGACAACTGGCTGATCTGCTCCCGGCAACTGAACCCATCCGCCACAATCAGCGTCATCGGCTCCGCCGCATTCACCGCCGGCATCAGCCCCAGATTCGCAATCGCCTTCGATACCTCGATCTTGTCCGCCTCAAACCCAAACGGCCCCGCCATCCCGCAGCACGTGGTCTCGATCATCTCCACCTGCGCCCCGGCCTTGCGCAGCAGCGCGATCTCGTTCTTCGGCCCGCCGAACACCGCCTTGTGGTGGCAATGCCCATGCACCAGCACCTGCGTCCCGGTCAGCCGCCCCTCAACCCAATCGGGAGCCTTCGCCGCCAGCCAGTCCGCCAGCAGCCAAACCTGCTTGCTCAGCTTCTGCGCCCGCAGATCGTTGGGGAAAATCTCCAGCGCCTCGTCCTTGAAAATGCTCGCGCAGCTCGGCTCCAGGAAAATGAACGGCAGCCCAGCCTCAATCTCCGGCGCAACGCGGTCGAGCACGTTGGCCAGATAAGAACGCGCCGTTGCCAGCAGCCCAAAATCGTAGAGCGCCCGCCCGCAGCAGATGTGCCCCTTGGTAGTCTGCACGCGGAAACCCGCCTGCGTCAGCACGCGCTCAGCAGCATGAAGCGTTCCCGGATGGTAGTAGTTGTTCCAAGTATCCGCCCACAACACCACCACCTCCGCCGCAGCACTTCGCGGCACATTGCTCGTCTCATCCGCCCTGTGTGAAGCCTTGTAGCTCTTCCGTGCCAGTTGCGGCATCTTGCGCTCTTTCGCCACGCCCACAATATGCTTGATCAGCGGGCTCGTAATCGAACTGCCCAGCACAAAGTTCGTAATCGCCGGTGTCAGAGAACCCATCCGCGCCATCTTGTCCGCAAATCCAAAAACATAATGATGCAGCGGGTGCAGCTTGCCCTTGTACTTCTGCGCAAGAAATTCCGATTTGTACTGCGCCATGTCCACCTGCACCGGGCACTCCGTCTTGCATGCCTTGCAGCTCAGGCACAGGTCCAGCGCCTCATGCACGGCCTCGCTCTCGAATCCTTCTTTTTTGAGCGCCCCCGCCAGCATCTCCCACAGCAGCCGCGCCCGTCCCCGCGTCGAGTGCTGCTCCATCCCCGTTGCCCGATAGCTCGGACACATCACGCCGCCTTCTCTCTTCAGGCATGCGCCCACACCCACGCAGCGCGCCGCCGCATTTTCCAGCGATCCTTGATCGGCGGCAAACACAAAATGCGTCTCCAGCTTCCCGTGCCCATGCTCCTTGCCCACATCCACCGGCCCATGCCGAAGATTCTCCACCGGGTCGTAAACCCGCGCCGCATCAATGAGCTTGCCGGGATTCATCCGGTTGTCCGGGTCCCAGATCGCTTTGAACTCTTGGAAAGCCTCCATCAATTCCGGCCCAAACATCTTGGGAAGCAGCACGGCTCTCGCCTGCCCGTCGCCGTGCTCGCCGGAAAGCGAACCGCCCACCGACACAACCAGGTCGGCCGCCCGATCGATGAACTCGCGAAACTTCTTGAGCCCCTCCACAGACCGGAAATCGAAGTTGATGCGCAAATGCACGCAGCCCTGGCCAAAGTGCCCATACAGCGGGCTCCGGTAGCCGTACTCCTTCATCAGCGCGTCCAGCTTGCGCAGGTACGAGCCTAGGTGCACCGGGGGAATGCCCGAGTCGTCCCAGCCCTCCCAGCGATCCGGTTCGCCCGGCACACACACTGTCGCGCCCAGAGCCGACTCGCGCACCTTCCACACGCTCTCCGCATCTTCGTGGTTATAAATCCGCGCCCTTGGCGCCTCCGGCCAGCTCTCGGCCGCCGCGGCCAGCGCCTCCGCCTTGCTCTCGGCTTCTTCCGCGCTCCACGCGCCCATCTCGACAAGAAGGAAACCACCGCCCGGCGGCAGCAGCTTCACATCATTGACGGCCAGGTTTTTGCGCAGCATGAATTCGACAAGCAGCCCGTCGAATCCCTCCAGGCCAATAGGTCCAAACTCCAGCACGCGCGGAACCACATCGGCAGCCAGAAACGGATCGTCGAATGCCAGCGCCGTAAGCACCCGATAAGGCGGACTCGAAGTCAGATTCAAAGTTGCGGAGAGAACCGTGGCGCATGTGCCCTCCGATCCCACCAGAGCGCGCGCCAGGTTGAATCCACTCTCCGGCAGCAGTTCATCGAGATTGAATCCGGACACGCGCCGCGGAATCCGTGGGAATCTCTCGCGAATCAGCCCCGCATATCGATCCCGCAATTGCCTCAGCCGCGCATAAATCTCACCCACGCGCCCGCCGCCGAGAATCAGCTCTTCAATTTCATCCTCACTGGTCCGGCCCACGGTCATCCGCGTCCCGTCGTAGAGCACAATGTCCATCCGCTCCACGTTGTCCACCACTTTGCCGCCCAGCAACCCATGAACACCGCAACTGTTGTTGCCGATCATGCCGCCCAAAGTGCAGCGGCTGTGCGTCGCCGGGTCCGGCGCATAAGTCAGGTGGTGAACCTCGGCCGCCTCGCGCACCCGATCCAGAACAATGCCCGGCTCGACAATCGCCAGCTTGGCAACGGGATCAATCGAAACCAGCCCATTCATATAGCGCGAATAGTCGAAAACAACCGCAACATTGGCGCACTGCCCTGCGAGGCTGGTCCCCGCGCCACGCGGCAGCACGGCAGCTCCAGTTGCGCGGCACGCAGCCAGCGCAGCTTCAACGTCGGCGGCGTCGCGCGGATTCACCACGCCGACCGGTATCTGGCGGTAATTCGACGAGTCGGCCGCATACAGAGCGCGCGAGCCAAGGTCGAACAGGACATCGCCGCTGACGGTCCCTTTGAGGCGGGCTTCCAACTCGCGGTGCGCGGAAAACCCCTCATGGTCGAGCGGGGGCTGATTCATGAGAACGGAAATCGGAAGAATGCTCACGCTGGAATCCTAGCCCAATTGGAAGATTTCTTGCATGGCTCAAATCACAGAAGCATGCGGAGATTCAGAATGCCGGGAGTTCGCATAAAGAACGCCGCATTGCGAACTTCATCCATCTGAAGTCGAGCCGATCGCAATTCAGTTCGGTGGACGATAGCGCGGCCAGCGATCGAACTTGTAATTACTCCTTCGCTCATCTTCGACACCATAGTTTCGGAAGTGATTGATTCTCAGCACGTTGCATTTTTGAAAATGGCGTAGTGACACGCTTTCTCTCCGTCTGCGCCGAACTACAACAGCTTACAAGCACTCGACATGCCCAAACTGTAGAAGATGAGTCTGGGGGTGCAAATTATCGATGAGCGGGCGCTTTGGGGCGTCGGCGACTCGGCTGCTGGGCTGGGCTTGGTGCGGGAAGTGGCGAAGACGCGCATCTGGACTCAATTCTGCCGAGCCTTACACAAAGAAGGTGGAGAAAATCCGGCGATAAGCAAGGGCGAAGGCGATGCACTTATTGCGAATCCTATTGGGCCGCGCGGCCCATCGGCCCGGTCCTCATCTCGAAGCCAATCGATCAGGTTACACCCGTGGCACGCCGGATCTCCGCGAAAGAAGTAAGTCGAAACGGTCTCCGGCAACGCAGCGAAGGAACGCTTGGCCACAGAGAGCGGGTCCATCGTCGCAGGCACATTGCCGTCGCGAAACTCGTCGGCCAGCACCACGTTCATCTCCGCACACGGCTAACCCAACTTCCGCAGTTTGTGCGAAAAGTCCTTTTCTTTCAGCGCCGATGGGGCGAAGTTTCCACTACATCGGCGCGAATTCCGGTACCGCGGGCAGCTTCAGCCCGAGCCTTTGCAAGAGCACGAGCTGGTGCTGGTTGGGCTGGCCGATGCAGCGTTTGCGCAGCGTAACTGCGCTGCGCGTCGGCAGCACCACATCCACCAAGGCAATCTCCGACAGCTCGGCGAAGACTTGTCTTGGTTCGTCGCCCAGGCCGGCCTGGCGGCATTGCGCCTCCAGCGTTTTCCATAGCACATAGGCCAGGAAGCAAACCAGGATGTGGGCCTGCACCCGTTCCGGCTTCTGGTGCCAGACCGGGCGCAGTTCGAAATCGGATTTCTGGATGTGGAACGCGTCCTCGGCTTCGGTCAGTTGGATGTAGGCCCGCCACAGTTGTTCCGGGCTCCAGTCGAGCACGTTGCTGCGCAGCAGACAGCAGCCCTCGCTCAGCCGCGCCCAATCGCGCCACTGTTCCGGGCGGCTCCAACGCAAGCGGGCCGAGCCATTGCTATCGGCTTCGACCTGAAACAATCCGGCAGCACGGGTGTTGTTGCCCAGCAAGCGGCCCACGCGCTGGGCAATGGCCAACGGGTTCTGCTTGCGTTTCCCGCCCCCGCTTCGATCTTGCGCAGCCCCTCTTCGATCCACCCCACGGACGAAGACCTGTCCGTGGGGACCCCGGCGATGCGCTTCTCGAAGCGGGCGTGCATGGCCTGCTCCTTCTGCCGCCGTTGCGCGCTGCGGCACAAAATGAACACCTCGGCGCCGTCCGGAGCCGGGGCCCCCAGCGACAGGTCTTCGTCGCTGGGGTGGGGAGCGGGGCACAAACGCACCTCCAGGCCCTCATGCACCGGCCGCCAATCCTGCGCCAGCAACTGCTTGTTCATAGCGCTCAGCATGCTCTTCGGCGTGCCCACAATGTAGCGTCGCCCGCCCTGCTTGAGAAACTCCACGTTCTCTTCGCTCACCCTGCCGCGGTCCATCACCCAGATCCGCTGCGGCTCACCACCAGGGCCAGGTTGACTTGTTTGCAATCCCCGCGATGATCGCGCGAGTAGCCGCGCTGCGCCAGCGGGTTGCCCTTCGCCTCGCCCTCAAAATAGGCGCTGGTCACGTCGCAGAGCAGTAAGTCGTAGTCTAAGTCGAATAACTCTCCCAGCTTGTGACGCAGATGTTTTTCCAACTTCTTCTTGTGCGGCAGCAAGGCATCCAAGGCGCGATAGAGCCGGTCGTCGTTGACCTTCTCCGCAGGCACGCCCAGCAGGTCAGCCAACGCGCTGTGCTCGTAGAATCGCTCCGCCAAGTGCAACTCGCTCGACGGATCGCACAGCCGCCCCAGCACCATGGCCATCAACGGCCAGGGAACCTGTTCCCGGCCGCGGCTCAAGCTCTGGTCCAGGAACCGATCCAGCTCCAGTTGCCGCAGTAGCGTCCGTCCCAGCCAGGGACCGCCGAATCGTCGCGTTCGCTCCACGCGCACGCCCTGCAGATCCACTTCCACCCGCTCCGGCTCGTCGCTCGCGGCAAATAACCCGGCTTGCTCGGCGCCCGCGTTCGCCGCACAGCGCTTGACTCCCATGCGCCCCTGCTCGTCCATGGCGCCCAGCCATGCCACCACGCGCTGACGTGGGCCGCGCGTCGTCCGATAGCTCTCCACAAGAGCCCAATAAGCGTGCCGCTTGCCATCCTTCTCCCGGTAGCAACGCCGCAAATACATGCCCTCATGTTACGAATCACGAACCGGCCCGCAAGCCCCTTGGTCGTCACTACATCGGCTTTTCCGCTCTCAACCCGCCCCTTCCCGGAGCTTGCGGACCAACAGCCGTTGAAAACAAAAGAGCCGCCGGATGGTCAAAGCGGCCCCCTCCCTCTGTTCCGGGAATCAAATTAGTTACAACGCCGCCCAAACTGCGGAAGTTGGGCTAAATCCCACCTTTATTTTCAGCTATTTGCGGCACGACTGAAGTCATGCCCTGTTACAGAGCCGTCGAAAATCTCGGCCGAATTGAGTTTTTCCGCAGCCTCTCTAGTCGCGCCGAAATGGTCTCCGAAACGGACACGGCTTTATTCGCTGGTTGCGATGAAATCCCGCCAGCAGGTTGTGTGCCAAGTCGTTACTGATGGGTTGGGGAACCGCCTCGACCGATGATCATGCTCATCCCGCTGTGCCGTGCCCGAGGCGGTTCCGATGTAGGCTAGTGACCAACCGCCTGGGGACCTCATTTGTGGGCCCTAACACGAATAGTAAGTCCAGATACTACCTTTCCATCTGGGATTTCGATTACATCGGTTTTGGATGCATCCTGCGTGCCGGGGAAGAAGGTCGACCCCACGATGCCGGGTTCGGTCGCGAGGATAAACTTGGCAGACTCGACACGATGGAAAGTGAACTTTCCGGTTGTGTCCGCGCGTGTCCGTAACAATACGTCTGGATGAAAGCGGCCATCGAGAGCGTAGAACAGAGATACATCGACGTTTGGGATCGGAGTACCTGTCTGATCGATCACACTTCCGCTTACAGTTGAGTTGCCGAGGCGAACGCCTGATTCAGCGCAGCTTCCGGCGATCGGTATCCTGAGTTTCAGGGAAACGAACTCAGTGCCGCTGTCGTCAGGCGTAAATGTCTCGCGATAATCACCGGGCGCAAGGCCATTCAGTTCATATGATCCTGAGCTATCGACGCGCGCTTTGTGGTCGCCATCGTTCCCAGACTCCGTGATCGCCCCTGTGACGGTTCCGTCTTGCGCCCCCGTACTCACAAAACGTACGAGTCCGAAGATTCTTCCTCCAACTTGCGTTGGCAGCGAACGCAAAAAACGGATGTCATCCGCGGCTTCGCTCACCTGCGCCGTCCGTGTGCATCTCTCCGTCCTAACCCTTCCATCCTCTCCGCGCCAGCCGTACACCAGGTATCGAACACCCGACTCGAAATGAAAGTCATTTATGGTGCCCCTACCGTACACGGTCATGGCCATGCTCGGAGTGTCTTCGAACGGCTCTTCAACCTTGAAGATAACTTTCTGTACAGTGACAGGCGTAGCGTGGTCCCCGAGTTGAAGCACATCGGAGACTCTCTCTACTGAAACAGCGGTGCCAATAAAGGTCGGCTGCCCATGGTGACTTGCGTACCACGCACAAGGCGTCGAAGGCACAAAGCAAAATCCAAATATCTCAAGTGGGAACACAAAGACCGATGCGGCGATTACATTTGCCCTCACGCAATCCACCCCCGTACGGACCGAGTTCAGTGCATCCCTTCCACCCGGAAACGGGATGCAGTTGTGGTTGTGATAATGATGATCCTCATTCCGGGTGGATGACCGGCTAGCCGTCAGCAACCAGTTAGCCAACGTTCGGTACCGCGTTGGCTCTGCGCCCCTTGCGGCACGACTAAGGCGCCTTTTCAAATCGCGCCTTCCTCAAGCTTCCCGGCCAACAAACCGTCTATTTGCGGACCTTGGCCCTTACCCACAACACCCCGAAAACCGGCAGCGCCAGGACCAACACCAGAACCCCAGCCGGGAATCCAACATAACGATAGCTGTCGGCGTAACTCACGGTGTGGTGCCCGAAGACGTTCCAGCCAAGCAACGAGAAAATCGCGATGCAGGTGGTTGCAAAGAACGTGAAAAAAGCCGCTGCAACTGACAGCAGCAGGCTGGTGAACAATCCGAAGCCTTCCAGGGGGAAGCCAAGAACCTTGCCGCCGCCGGAGCGGTGTGTCTGAACAAATTCGGTCATCTGCATGGGCCTCGTCGTCTAGATTACAAGTTCACCCGGATAGTGTCCAAGCGCGCGGAATCCCCGCTAACCATGCGGGGAAATCCAATTTCGCGCGGTGTCCAGCGGTGGCCAAGCGTCCAGAGGGCGCACGGGCACAATCGAGAGGGAGAACAAGATGTTTGAAAAAGGCGGGAAATTCTACGCAGACTGGCGCGACAAAAAAGGCGCACGCAAACGTAAATCATTCACATCCGAACGCGCGGCACTCCGCCACGAGGAAGAGCAAAAGGAACTGGCGCACCCAAAAACGCAAGCACGGGGTCAACGATCGCCTCACTTCTCCGTGCTTACGTCGAGGCGTGCAGCCCTCACGATTGCGCCACCCGCTACCCGGCACAAGCCCTCATCGCGCTCGCGGGCTCACTCACTCCGCGCGAACTCAAGCCCTCGCACATCATCGAAGCCATAGCACTCTCGACACCGCCGCACCTGGCCGCGCCAACCCGGTTTAACCGCGCGGGCGCATTCCGGCGCACACTCCGCTGGCTATGGGAG
>Ga0302278_10004874_pt1 | contig 13614 bp, 7 predicted proteins | sample III_Bog_N3_2_FD_194543 | JGI IMG/M metagenome (GOLD analysis project Ga0302278, IMG submission 194543) | Peat permafrost microbial communities from Stordalen Mire near Abisko, Sweden - III_Bog_N3_2 | ecosystem: Environmental > Terrestrial > Soil > Wetlands > Peat | place: Sweden: Abisko... | reverse complement strand
ATCCAACGAAAGGCTGGCTGGTGGAACGCTGGCATTTGAATCAGTTGCGCACGGTGAAGCCCGCAGCGTTTGCAAAATACTCCGGCGACCCGCGCGAGGCGTTCTGGTGTTTCGACAAGGAAATGGCCTGGGACACGCAGAATTATTTCGCCGGCCAGCCGGGCAAGCTGCCGCAGCTCTTGTGCATTGCCACGGGCGACCTGCCGTTGGCCAAAGGCTGTGGTGAGCCCGTCGAGCTGCCGTTTTTGCCGCTGGCCGACGGTGTCACCTTCCGTTTGAAAACGTCCTTTATGGGCTTCGTGCCCGGCGATGCGACGCACAACCAGAACGCGGCGCGTTGGGCTTATCTTCCGCCCGGCTCGCCGCTGGGGCACGCGACCGGCGGCAGGCCGATTGAACTGCACAAGATCGTCGGCCCGGTGATTCAGGCCGGCACGAACACATTCCGGGTCGCCTTCGACCGGGTGAGTTCCACGCGGGACGGGCGCGACAACGACATCTGGCTGTGGGCGAGCCAGGCGGGCGACGCGAAACACAAGCGCATCGTGCAGCAGGCGCATATGAGGATTCCGGATTTTAATCAAGGCACGCCGCAGCGCATCACGTTCCCGGAAATCCCCGGTCAAAAGGCCGGGACGAAATCCTTGAAGCTCGGAGCGGTGTCGGATTCGGGCCGCGAAGTTTATTATTTCGTCCGCGAAGGCCCGGCAGAAATTGACGGCGGCGAACTGCAATTCACGAGAATTCCGCCCCGCACCAAATTTCCGGTGAAAGTGACGGTCGTCGCCTGGCAACTGGGTCGGGACGGCGATCCAAAACTGAAGACGGCCACGCCCGTGGAGCAGACCTTTGAAATTCTTAATTAACGATCAACAACAAAAATTCCAACTCGAATCCATAAACGCAAAATCCAAAATGAAAAAAAACACTCGCATCACGCATCGCTTCCATTCCCAGGTCTTCGGTTGGCCATCGCTGTTGGCCGGGGCGTTCCTGGTTTTCGCCGGCAGCCCCGGCTTCGGCCAGGAGTCCAATTCGGTTCCGGCCAAAACCTTCATTGATTATTTCCAGCCGACACCCATCGTGGGTTCCCTGTCCACCAATGTCTGGGGTGCGTCAGCCGTCGGGCCGCGCGACCCCAAAAACGGCTTGGAAGACTCCACCATGAAAAAGTGGAACTATTGGGACGGGCAAATCATCAAAGGACCGGATGGTAAATATCACATGTTTGCCAGCCGCTGGGATCAGGCACACGGTCACGGCGGCTGGTCGGATTCATGCGCCGTGTATGCCGTCAGCGATAATCTCATCGGGCCTTACGTGGACAAAGGGTTGTGCTGGCCGGACAACCAGGGCGGCAAAGGCCATAACGTCACCGCCCTCGTTTTGCCGGATGGCCGTTATGCCATCGTCATCAGCGAAACGCGGCCGGGCACGGTCTTCGTTTCCAAATCGTTTGATGGCCCGTGGGAACAACTCGGCTTGATTCAACTTGCCACCAGTGAATTCAGCAACCTTGGCCGCATGTCCAATACCAGCGTGATGGTGCGCCCCGACGGCAGCTTCGAGATTGTGCCGCGTTCCGGCGCCATTCTCATCAGCACGAACGGCGTGCTTGGTCCCTACGTCGTCCAAGGCCCGAGTGTTTATCCCGGCATCGAGGGTCTGCCCAAGCACGACCTGAACAATCTCGAAGATCCGGTCGTCTGGTTCAGCGGCGGCCTCTATCACATCGTCGTCAACAACTGGAGCGACCGGAAAGCCTACCACCTCACCTCCGCAGACGGCATCAACGGCTGGACATATCGCGGTCTTGCCTACGATCCGCGCACAGACTTCGTGCGCTACACCGACGGCACCGTGAACCATTGGAACAAGATGGAACGCCCGGGCGTGTTCATCGAAAACGGCCATGTCGCCGCCGTCACGCTCGCGGTGATTGATGTGCCGAAGGACAACGAAAGAGGCAATGACAACCACGGCAGCAAGGTCGTCGTCATTCCCTGTGACGGCGCGGCGATGGATCGTGATTTAAAGAAATAACGGGAGATTCCGGCGCAAAAAATGATCCAGCACGAGTTCATCGCGATTGACGAAGGCCACGCGACGTTGCAGCATGTGGACGAGCGTGACCAGTCAAGGAACTGGATCGTGCCCATCGGTCAGTCGGCGGCACGCGACATGCAGTTGATTGGCGGCGGGAAAATTCTCATCGGCCATGACCACGGCTACACGGAATTTGACCTGAAACTCGGTCGCGTGATGAAGGAGTTTAAGTCGCTTGAAGGTGTCGCGGCTGTCCGCCGCCAGCCCGATGGGCACACGATCATTGCCGGCGTGGACATTCCCGGTGCGAAAGGCGTGGCGGTGCTGGAACTGGACGCGCAGGACCAGGAAGTTCACCGCGCCATTTTTCCCGGCGATTATGTCCGGCTCATCCGGCAGACGGAGCAGGGGACGTATCTCATGTCGTGCAACGACCGCATCCGCGAAGGTTCGCGCGACGGCAAATATCTCCGCGAATTTCCGGTCGAAGGTTTTTATCACGCTTGGAAATCGCTGCGGCTGCCGAATGGAAATTTGATTGTGACGGCGGGTTACGGCGCGTTCGTAGTGGAACTGGACGCGAGCGGAAAAATTCTCCGCAAGTTCGGTGGCAAGGAGCAGGTGCCGGAAAAGGTGCGACCGTTTTTCTACGCTATGTTTCAACTGCTGCCAAATGGGAACGTAGTGCTAGCCAACTGGCAGGGCCATGGGCCGGGCTTTGGAAATTCCGGCGTGCAATTGCTGGAGTTCAACGGCGCGGGTGAAATCGTCTGGTCGTGGAGCAAGGCGGACTTGATCTCGTCGTTACAGGGCGTGCTGGTGCTGGATGGCCTCGGCACGAGCAAACTCCACGATGAGCGTAGCGGCGTGATGTCGCCGGTTTGTTGATGGCGCTTTCAGAACGGTGGTGGCTTGGGTTTTTTGAAGGGGCCATGCCAAGCTTCAAGTTTACAGAGAAACCTTTGAAAAGATTTAAACTTTGACCAAGTTCTGTGATGCTTGGACCAAGCCAATTTAAGAAATGAAACGCCTTTGTCAGTTGGTCGTGTTTATTGCCGCCGCCGTGTTATATCCGGTGGAGGCTTCGCCGTTGACCTTGCCGGTCGGTGGTTTGAAGGCGGGTGCGGTGGTCGCGTTCACGGGGGAAACCAAGCTGCGGGAACCCGACGGCCCGCGCGGCCAATACAAGCATGGGATGCGCGTGCTGAACGACAGTGCTGCGGAGTGGCAAAAGTTTTACGGCGTTCAATTTGAGGTTAACCTGCCCGATCCAAAGGACGTGGCTTTGACCGCTGGCATCACCCGCTTTCAGTGCACCGCTTCGCCGGGAACGCCGGTCACTGCCACCGTCAGCGTCAGCGGCAAAGGCTGGCATGCGATTACGCTGCCGTGGTCGGCCTTTGCTTTCCAGCAGGCGAACACCAGTTTTCTGAAGGCGGTCAAAGAATTCACGCTCTCGGCCAAAACCGCCGACGGCAAACCCGCACCGTTGAAACTGCGAAATGTGCGCGTGGTGCAAGCGCCGGTGATCGCGCTCGAAGGCGAGGTGCGCGGACGGAGTTCGCCGCAAGATGGCAGCGTGGAATATGACGTGATCGTGGGCAACTGCTCCGCCGTTAAACAATCCGTGACGCTGTCCTTCATCAAATATGGTTGGGAGGAAATGGCGGCGACGGTGGAACCAGAGTCGTTGCAACTCGCGCCGGGTGAATCGCGCCTGATCAAAGTGCGCGTCGCGGTTTCGGATCGGGTGCCGCCTGGCGGCCATGAGACGCAAGTGTTGCAGGCGATTGGCAACGGCGACGCAGCGGCCGCAACCCAATTGAAATTCATCACGACCTGCGAGCTGCCGCATCCCTACATTTTGCACACGCCGGCGGGCTGGCAGGAAGTGCGCGACAAGGTGGCGAAATATGATTGGGCGAAGGTTGCCCAGACTGAAATCTTGAAAAAAGCGGCGGCCTGGCGTGTGCCGGAAATCGCCGACCCGGCCAAAGCGCCCGATGACACTTACGGGCCTTACGTGTTCGCCACGCAGAATGAAAATGATTTGCTGGCCTGCGCTTATGCGTGGCAGCTCACCCGCGACACGAATGCTGCCGAAAAAATTGTGCTGTTCTTGCGCCGGCTTTCGGATCCGCAGCAAGGTTACCCGGTCACGCTGCGTGCCTGTAATCAGGGGTTGGTGCAGGAGGGTCATTTCTTCCAGCACACGGCGATGGCGTATGACATGATTCTGGATTCGGGAATTCTGACGCCGGCCGACCGCCGGCAGATTGAAAATACATTCCGGATGCTGATGGAAACCATCGCTCAGGCGAGTGATTACGGGCCGATCAACAATTGGAATCTGTCCGAGGATTGCGGGGCGTTCTATTGCGCGCTGGCGATGCAGGATCTGGTGGCGGCGGACCGCTGGTTTTCCGGCCCGGCCGGCATCTGCGATCAACTGGGCAAGGGCGTGATGAACGACGGCTGGTGGTATGAATGTTCCATCAGCTATAATATGTGGTGCGCGAGCGAATTCACGCAGGTCGCATTGGCTTACGAACCGTTCGGCGTGGATTTTCTGCACATGAAAGTGCCGGCGAGCTATTTGCCGCGCGCGTTGCTGGCCGCGGAATTGAGCGACGGCGTCACGGCGGCGGGCGACAAAACCCAGGCGGGCAAACCGTTTGGCATGGATCCCACCATTTACGGGCCGAACACCAAACCGTATCGCGACATCAAAATGATGTGGGACAGTCTGCTGCCGTTCATCGATTATCGCGGGGTGATGTTCGGTGTGAACGATTCCACGGAAAACCAGGTCGCCGGCAACCGCTCCGAAGTGAGCGGACAGCCGTTTGAAATAGCTTACTTCGCTTTCCGCGATCCCGCTTACGCCTCGCTCATCAAGTTGAGCAACAAACGGGATCTGCTTTATGGCGTGCCAGAGCTGCCCGCGAACACGCCGGAGAACTTTCGCAAGAACGGTTTTGCCGACAATGTCGGTCTCGCCATGCTGCGTTCACAGACGACGAACCGGCCGGTCAGCAATCAAATTCAAGCCGTGCTGCATTACGGCACGCACGGCTGGGCGCACGGACATTTCGACCGCACGGATCTGTTGTCGCTGATGCGGGACGGTCGCAGCTTTTGGAATCCCGAATCCGTCTTCTGGATTTATGAGCCGTTCATGTATAAATTTTACTGCCAATGCTCGGTGAACCACAACATGGTGGTCGTGGACGAGAAAATGCAGGAGGCAAATCCCGGCGAACGGCTGCTATTCCACAGCGGCGACGTGATGCAGGCCACGGTTGTGCAGACCGACACGCGCTGGTCGAATCCGCCCTACGGCGGCATGGTCTATGATTATGTGCCGGTAAAAACTTTTGCGGAAAAATGCTGGCGCGAAGGCCGCAGCGTGCCGACCCCGACGAATCCGCCCGCCTACGGCACGCTCACGGGCTTCTCGGAAAAAATTCTCCAACGGCGCGCGCTCATCGTGATGGATGATTACATCGTGTTGGCCGATTATGTGAAGGGCACGAACACGCACACGTTCGAGAGCCTGCTCCAGTTGAAGGGCTTTCAAGGAATCGAAGCGCCGGACAAAAAATTCCTGCGCCACGACGCGCAATGGAATGCGGATCCGGTCGGCAGCGCGCAATTTGTCACCGACTGCGACTGGTATTCCGCGACCGCGCCGTCGGTCGCGCGATTCGAGGAACGCTGGGGGCCGGGTGTGGCTGATGGAGGCTCGCGTTCCACCGGCAACGCGGACGGTGTGATGAAGCTGGACGTTTACTCGCTGTGGCCGCCGCAACAGGAGATCATGGTTGGCACCGCGCCGGAACCGCACGATGTGAACAAGCGGCTGTTTTACACCGTGCGGGGCGATGGTAAGGTTTTGGCGGAAGGAAAATTCGGGGCGTGGATTCTTGGCAAAGCGGACATTGACGTGTCGCTCGTGGGCGTGAAACAACTGGAGTTAGAAACGCGCACGGAAATTTCCAAAAAGCCGACGCTGTTCTGGGCGAATGCACGCTTCGTGACCAAGGACGGCAAAGAAATTTCATTGAATGAGCTGCCGGTTAAATTTGAAAATGTCACGCAGCCCGATAAACCTAACCAAGATTACTTCGGCGGCCCGATTAAGATTGCCGGCACGGAATACACGACCGCCACGCCTGCCGAGCCCGTGGCCAACAATATGAATGGCGTGGTGCGCGTGGATTTGTCCGGCTTGGATGCGGTTCGTTTTCAGGCGACGCTCGGCAGCGATTATCCGCCCGGCCCCGAAGCGCAGCGCCGGAAAGTGTATGCCGTCAAAACCGCCGCCGCCAGCGAGGCGCGTTTCCTCACCGTCATTGAGCCTTACGAAAGCGAGCCGATAGTGAAGTCCGCCGTGGCGACGAGCGCGGACAAATTACGCGTGGAACTGACCGACGGTCGTGTGCAGGAAATTGATTTTCAAAATTTTAATGGCGACGGCAAAGAAATCGTTGTGAAAATGACTGAAACCAAAGATGGAAAAGTTTTGCGGGGAGAATCCACCGCAACCGCAGATGGAGGATCAAAATGAAATACCGCACGTTCGGACGCTTGGGCTGGCAAATATCTGAAATCGGTTTTGGCGGCTGGGCCATCGGCGGCACGGCTTGGGGAAAACAGGATGACAACGATTCCGTCCGCGCATTGCACAAGGCGCTCGACCTCGGCTGCAACTTTATTGACACGGCACAGGGCTACGGCGAAGGCCACAGCGAAAAAATCATCAGTCAGGTCTTGAAGGAGCGCAAGGGTGAGCGGATTTACGTCGCCACAAAAATTCCGCCGAAATTTCCCGGCACTTGGCCGCCGCCATCGCACGACAGGATTGAAGACCGATTTTCGGAAATGTATTTGCGCGAGCGGGTCGAATCCAGTTTGCGCAATCTCCAAACCGATTGCCTTGACCTGCTGCAACTGCACACTTGGACGCGCGCCTGGAACCGCAACCCGACGGCGCTTGAAATTTTGCGCGCCTTGCAAAAAGAGGGCAAGCTGCGCGGCATCGGCATCAGCACGCCGGAGCAGGATCAGAATTCGCTGGTGGATTTGATGCGCAACGGCTGGCTGGATGCGGTGCAGGTCATCTACAACATTTTCGAGCAGGAACCGGCGGCGGAATTTCTGCCGGTGGCGCAGGAGCATCAGGTCGGCGTCATCGTGCGCGTTGCATTCGACGAGGGTTCGTTGACGGGAAAATTCACGGAGCAGACAAAATTTGGCGAAGGCGAATTCCGCGCGAATTATTTTGCCGGCGACCGGCTGGGGCGCACCATCCGTCGTGTGGAGAAAATCGCGGCGGTCATTGGTTCAGCCGAACCAGATCTGGCGACGGCGGCGTTGAAGTTTGCCCTGAAGCCGTCGGCCGTTTCGACCGTGATTCCGGGAATGCGCAGTGGACATCAGGCGGAACGAAATTGCGGCGTCAGCGGCCAGCCACCCATGTCGGATGAACTGGAACTGAAATTACACGGCCACGCCTGGCAGCGCGGCAATTGGTATAAGGGCAAGCAGTGATGGCCAGCAAGTAACCTAGCTTATGGAACGACATCCTTTCCGCTGGAAAAATTTGCCAGGTTGTTCCGCCTCCAGCCGAAGCCGAGCCGTTGCTGGTGCTGCTGGATTTTATCTTTGGATGTGAAATGCCGCGTGGCAACATGAACGAGCGATACCAATGATTCAGAATCCAATCATTCCCGGCTTTCATCCTGATCCGAGCATTTGTCGCGTGGGCGAGGATTATTATATCGCCAACTCGACATTTGAATGGTTTCCGGGCGTGCCGATCCATCATTCACGCGATTTGGTAAACTGGCGGCTCATCAGTCACGCGCTTACGCGGCAATCGCAGCTGGATTTTCGCGGCGTGGCGGATTCCGGTGGCGTTTGGGCGCCGAGTCTCAGCCATGCCGATCGACAATTTTGGCTGATCTACACGAACGTCCGCACCTGCGGCATGGGCCGACCGTTCAAGGACATTGGGATTTATCTGACGACAGCGAAGGATATTCACGGGCCATGGAGTGAACCGGTGGTGTTGAATTCCATCGGCTTTGATCCTTCTCTATTCCACGACGATGACGGGCGCAAATGGCTCGTCAATATGGAATGGGATTTCCGCAAAGGCCGTCACCGTTTCGCGGGTATCGTTGTTCAGGAATACGATCCGAAGTCGCAGAAGCTCATCGGGCCGATGACGAAAATTTTGGAGAATACCGGCATTCTCACCGAGGGGCCGAACCTCTATAAACACGATGGCTGGTATTATCTGATGCTCGCCGAGGGCGGCACGGGTTGGAACCACGGCATCTCGCTGGCGCGTTCGCGAAATATACTAGGGCCTTACGAACTCGATCCGCAGCCGAGCGTGTTGACTTCGCGGGACGATCCAACCCTGATGCTTCAAAAAGTCGGGCATGGCGAACTCGTAGAAACGGCCGCAGGCGAATGGTATCTCGCACATTTGGCCAGCCGTCCGCTAAAGACTGGTGCTGGAAAAAATCTAAAGTCACCGGATAAGTCGGTTTCGGCGGACGCACATGCGGGAGACCGTTGCGTGCTGGGACGCGAGACGTGTTTGCAACGCGTGGAATGGCGCGACGGCTGGCTGCGACTCATTGGCGGAGGAACGAAGCCGGAAAGTAGCTGCGCCGCCCTCCTCGCGGCCACAAAGTGCGACGAGGGCGTCGCCGCCACGACAAGGCGCGATGATTTCGATTCCACCACGCTTAATCTGGGCTGGAGTTCGCTGCGTCAGCCGGTGGGTGAATCCTGGCTTTCTCTCACAGCGCGGCCCGGCTGGCTGCGCTTGCGCGGGCGTGACTCTCTGCATTCGTTGTTCGAGCAGAGCCTGATTGCGCGGCGCGTGCAGCATTTTCAATTTACCGCCGAGACGTGCCTAGAATTCAGCCCGACGCACTTCACGCAGATGGCCGGACTGATCTGTTATTATGATACGCGCCAGCATTTCTATTTACGCGTCACGCACAATGAAAAGCTCGGCAAAATTCTCGGCATCGTGCTGACGGACGACGGCGCTTACGACGAACTTGCCGACAGCCAGATTGCCGTCAACCATTGGAAACAAGTTTTTCTCCGCGCGAAAGTGGACAACGAGCGGCTGCAATTCAGCGCGTCGCCGGACGGCAAGACGTGGCAAAACATCGGCCCGGTGCTGGATTTTTCAAAATTGTCCGACGACTACGGCAGCACTTTGCGCTTTACCGGCGCGATGGTCGGATTGTGCGCGCAGGATGTCGGCGGCACGCGGGCGAATGCAGACTTTGATTATTTCGAATACAAGACAGGCAACCCATGATCACCAGATACGACTACCTCAGCATCGCGTTTTACTTCATCTTCGTCGTCACGGTCGGCGTGGTGTTCTCGCGGCGGAATAAGAACACGTCGGATTATTTTCGGGGCGGCGGCATCATGCCGTGGTGGATGGCCGGCGTGTCGGCGTGGATGGCCAGCTTCAGCGCGTGGACGTTCACCGGCGCGGCGGGGAAAATCTACTCGCAAGGATTTTACGTGCTGCTGCTTTATTACGCCTCGCTGGTGCCGCTGCTGGTGCTGCTGTTTTTCACCTGCTATCGGTTTCGCCGGATGCGCGTGGTGACGCCGCTGGAGGCGATCCGCATCCGCTTCGGCCAGGGGACGCAACAGTTCGTGACGTGGATCCGCCTGCCGTTCCTGCTGCTGTTCGGCGGCGTGGCCTTGAACACCGTGGGCGTGTTCATGGCCGGCGCGTTTGACATTCCGCTGCCGACGGTGATCGTGATTCTCGGCGTGATGGTGACGTTTGTTTCGCTGGTGGGCGGCGCGTTTGGCGTGGCGGCGAGCGATTTTGTGCAGATGTTTTTGATTGTGACGATTACCCTGGTGATTTCCGCGCTGGCGCTGGCACAACCGCAGGTGGGCGGCTTCTCCGGCATGATCCACAAGCTGCCGGCGCAGCATTTTCAATGGGGCGAATTTGCGCGGCCGGAGTTCATCTCGCTCTGGTTTCTGGCGCTGCTGCTGAACATGCTTTTCGGGCAGAACAGCATGGAAAATTCCACCAAATACCTCATGGCGCGGAGCGATGCGCACGCCCGCAAGATGATGATTTTTCCGCTGTTCGGCACCCTGGTCGGCCCGCTGATGTGGATGATCCCGCCGCTGGTGGCGTCGGTGGTCTACAGCCCGGAACAGATCGCGGCGGTTTTCCCCAACCTCGGCAAGCACCCGGAGGAAGGCGCTTTTCTGCTGACGGCGCATGACGTGCTGCCGCAGGGAATGCTGGGGCTGCTCATCGCGGGCATTTTCGGCGCGACGCTGTCCAGCCTTGACGCGAGCGTGAACCAGGGCGTGGGCATCCTCGTCCGCAATTTTTACCTGCCGATCATCAACCCGCAGTGTTCGGAGAAAAAACTTCTGGTCATCAGCAAGTCGTCCACCGCGATGTTTGGCGTCATCATCATCGTCATCGGGCTGGTCATCAGCAAACTGCGGACGCTGCCGCTGTTCGACCTGTTGAACCAGCTGGGCGTGAGCCTGTGGCTGCCGCTGGCGATACCGATGTGCCTCGGCCTTTTCTACAAGCGCACGCCGGAATGGTCGAGTTGGACGACGGTGCTGATTGGCTTGACGATGTCGCTCACGGCTTCGTTTGGCATCAAGCCGGCGGACGGGATCAATCCTCATTCGTTCCAAGGAGGCGTGCAGGCCTGGCTGGAATCGCATCTGCACCTCACGCTGCCCACGATTGCGAACTTCATAAGCTGGCTGCCCGGCATGAGTGCGCCGTTCAAGCCCGAGGAACTGACACAGTTCACCCTCTTCGCCACGGTTGCGGCGGTGAGCCTTGCGTGCGTCAGCTGGTTCTTCTTTACGTCGCTGTTCTATGAAAATTCGCCGCCGGAATACAAGGCGCGGGTGGAGGAATTTTTCGCGCGGCTGAAGACCCCGATTGAAGACCTGACGGTGGAGCAGGTGAAGGAAAACCACAAGGTCGTCGGCGCAATCGGGCTGCTGTGCATGATTTTTGGCTCGTTCGTGCTGGGCATGATGCTGGTTCCCAACGAGGGGATCAAGCGGCTGGCCTTCCTGTTCTGCGGCGGCATTGTGCTGTCCGTGGGCTGGCTCCTCCGGAGCATTTCCAAACGGCATCAGCAAAAAGCAGTTTAACAAAGACAAGCCGATGCCGGATTTCAGTTACACCAACCCGATCACGCGCGACCCGGCGCTGGCGCTGCGCGACCATTTTATTTTGAAGGTCGGGCGCCAGTGGTTCATGACGGGGACATCCATGCCGGTTTGGACCGGGTCAAATCCCGGCGTGCGTCTGCTGGTGTCGGACGATTTGCTGAACTGGGAGCATCACACGTGGCTCATTGAGGCCAACAAGCTGCCGAAGAATTGCCTCTACAAAGGCCGTTTCTGGGCTTCGGAAATCCACCGCGCGCACGGGAAATTCTGGCTCACCGTCAACAGCGGCCATCATGGCCCGCAGCATGGCGACCGTATGATGGACGGGCACAACCTCTGGCTGTTCGTCGCCGATAAAATTGACGGCGACTATAAACCCGTGCGCGGACCGTTGAGCAACGGCTTCAAAAATGACGCGAATCTTTTCACCGACGACGATGGGCAAAGTTATTTGTATTGCAGCGGCGGCGGCCTGTGGCAGGCGAAGATTGATCTGGCAACCGGCGAGCTTGATGGCGGCTTGAAAAAGTTTTGCAGTCCGGGCGGTGCTGGCAATCCCGACTGGATGATCGGCGGCATCGAAGGCCCGTTTGTGCTGAAGCGCGGCGGGATTTATTTCATGTTTTTTTCCGCCTGGACGCGCGGCTACGAGATCGGTGTGCTGCGCGCGCCGAAGCCGCTCGGCCCGTGGACGCTTGCCGACCGCGAGCCGGTTTTGGGCACGCGCAAACGCCGCCACCGCGAGCGGCAGATGCGGGAAGGCGGCTACGCGCATTTGGAATTTGCCGACACGCCCGATCCGTTCGTCGAGATTGGCCACAACGCGGTCTTTGAAGGGCCGGACGGCGGCGACTGGATTTGCTGCCATTATTTTCTTGAAGGCAAGCAGCCGATTCCCGGCAGCCCGATACCGGAATACCGCGACACCGCGCCGCAACTCGGCCTCGAGCCGCTGCATTTTTCAAATGGAAAGTTTTCCATTTCCGGCCCGACGTGGACGGAGCAAGTCGTCAAGTGGTAGCCATGCAACTCGACCCCTTGGAAATCCAGTTCGATGGCCGGCGTCCCTGGCGGACTCTGGCGCGGCTTTACTGGCCGGAGCGACGCTCGGTGGCGCTCGCGCTTGTCAGCTATTTGTTCAAGGCCAGCCCGGTCTGGATTCTCCCGGTCATCACGGCAAACATCATTGACATCATTGCGCACCGCAACGACGGCGGGCTGCGCGCGTTATGGCTCAACGTCATCGTCGGCGCGGTTGCCATCGCCCAAAACATTCCGTCGGCCGCGTTGTATGTGACGTTCTTGAGCCGCAGCGTGCGCAACGTGGAAGTCCGCCTGCGTTCCTCGCTCGTGCGGCGATTGCAGATGCTCTCCATCGGTTACCACAACCGCACCGACACCGGCGCGATGCAAACCAAGGTCACGCGTGATGTCGAATCCATCGAGATGCTGAGCCGGCAGGTCGTGGACGTGGGGTTTTTCGCGGCGGTGACGGTGCTGGTCACTATGGGTGTGACGGCCTGGCGGATGCCGGTGTTTCTGCCCGTGTTCATCCTCTTTGTGCCGTTGATCTGGATTGTGCGGCGATTCGTGTCCGGCCGGCTGCAGAGCCACAACGAAAATCTGCGCAAAGAAATTGAAGGCATGAATTCCCAGTTTAGCGGAATGATCAGCATGATTCCCATCACGCGCGCCCACGCGGTCGAGGACGAGGAAATCACGCAATTGGAAAATCGTTTCAGCGACGTCCGCAGCGCGGCGCGGGCGTTTGATTTTTTTGCGGGCACTTTTGGCGCGACGATGTGGGTCGTGCTGATGCTCTTCAACCTCGCCGGGTTTGCCACCGCCGCAATCTTGAGCTATCGCGGATGGCTGCCGCTCACGCCGGGTGACATCGTCCTGCTCGCCGGATATTTTAACACCATCATGGCCGCCGTGCTTCAGGTGAACGCCATGCTGCCGATTGTCACGCGCGGTTTCGACGGCTTGCGCAGCCTCGGCGAAGTGCTGGAATGTCCCGACATCGAGGAAAACCGTGGCAAGCAGCGTGTCGCCGATGTGCGCGGCGGAATCATTTTTGAGAACGTCAGTTTCAACTACGATAAAACTGCCGCCGCGTCCCCGGCCTTGCGCGGGTTGAATTTCAAAGTCGCCGCCGGTGAAACCATCGGCATCGTCGGGCCGAGCGGTTCGGGCAAATCCACGTTGATCAGCCTGATCACCGGCTTTCACCGCCCGACCAGCGGACGCATCCTGCTCGACGGCGTGGACATGAATGCCATTGACCTGCGCACGTTCCGGCATCGCCTCGCCGTCGTCAGCCAGCAGACGATTTTATTC
>Ga0302278_10004873_pt1 | contig 13622 bp, 10 predicted proteins | sample III_Bog_N3_2_FD_194543 | JGI IMG/M metagenome (GOLD analysis project Ga0302278, IMG submission 194543) | Peat permafrost microbial communities from Stordalen Mire near Abisko, Sweden - III_Bog_N3_2 | ecosystem: Environmental > Terrestrial > Soil > Wetlands > Peat | place: Sweden: Abisko... | reverse complement strand
CCCCCTGAAATTACCATGAAGCCGGGCTGGTGACAGCCCGGCTTCATGGTGCGGGGTCCACTCAAATAGGACGGCAGGCCGCGGGATACGGGCGGATCAAACGGCCCGGCAAGGCGGTTGGCCGGCGCCGGGTTTGGTCATGACGATCTGCCACAGCTGCGCGGAGCGCGCCCGAAAGGCCCCGGCGCAGCACAGCAGGTAGTATTCCCACATCCGCTTGAACGTTGCCGGATAGCGCGGGGCAAGTTGCGGCCAGGCCTTCTGGAAGCGCTCGTTCCAGGCCATGAGCGTCTTGTCGTAATGCGGCCCCAGGTTGTGCACGTCCTCGATCACGAACAGCCCCTCGGCGGCCCGGGCGATCTGGGCCAGCGACGGCAGCATGCCGTTCGGAAAAATGTATTTTCGGATCCAGGGGTCGCAGCCCACGACGCTGACGTTGGAACCGATGGTGTGCAGAAGGAAGCCGCCCGCGCCGCGCAGGCAGCGGTGCACGGTGCGCATGAAGGTGCGATAGTTCTTATGCCCCACGTGTTCGAACATGCCGATGGAGACGATCTTGTCGAAGCTGCCCTCCAGGTCCCGGTAATCGCGGCGCACGATATCCACGTCCAGGCCCGCGTCCGCGCAGGTCCGGCGGGCGTATTCGATCTGGTTGCCGGAGATGTTCAAGCCCGTGACCGAGCAGCCGTATTTCCCCGCCGCGTAGGCCGCGAACCCTCCCCAGCCGCAGCCGATGTCCAGGACCTTGTCTCCGGCCGTAAGCCCGAGCTTGCGGCAAATGAGGTCGAGTTTTCCCTCCTGGGCGGCGTCGAGGTCGTCCGTGCCTTCGAAATATCCGCAACTGTACTGGTTGTGCGTCCCCAGAAAGGACAGGAACAGGTCGTTGTCCAGGTCGTAGTGCTTCTCGGCCACGGCCAGGGCCCCACGCCGCGTCTGCCGGTTGAAAAGGCGCTCCAGGACGGCGTCGAGAACGAGGGAGAACTTTTCCCTGGCCTTCATGTCCAGCCCGGCGGCGCACAGGCGGCAAAAGAGTTCGTCCAGGCGCGCGCACTCCCACCAGCCGTCCACGTAGCTCTCGCCAAGCCCCAGGCTCTGGTCCCTGAAAACCCGGCCGTAGAACTCCTCGTTCGCCACCCGGATGTCGCCGGGCCGCTGCCCGTCCACGCCGACCCCGGCCCGGGCGAGGAGCTCGGTCACGATACGTTTTGCCCGGGACATGGCGGCCTCCTCGCGGAAGTAATTTCAAGGCAGTTTCCCGCGATTTTTTACAATATTGTTTACCTCACATTTTTTGGATTTTATCAAGCCCGCGAAAACGGGTTGCAACGCGAGCGCAACGCCTCGGGGCATTCTCCGCGAAATCCGCGCACTGCCCACGAGTGGAAGGATGCGGTCCGGACGCGGGGACGGCCGGGCCCGAAACCCGGCTTGACGCCTCTCCGAGGTTCGGCGTCCCGCCCGAGCCCCGGGAAGGCCGCCTCGCGGTCAAGGCCGGGTCCGGCCAGGGACCGGGCCGCCCTTTGCCGGCCGCGCCGGGCAGGCTTTTTTCCAGCGCGAGAGCAGCCGCACCGTGGGTTCGTCGACCAGGACCGTAAATACGTAGGCCAGCCCGATCGCGGCCGCGAGGTAGCAGAATATGGCCAGGATCATGGGCGCGGTCCCGAATCGTCCGAATCTCGCATACAGTTCCGAAAATCCGACGCACAAAAGCGGAAGATGCACGAGATACAGCGAAAAGGAGATCCGGCCCAGAAATTGGGCCGGCCGCGAATCAAGCAGGAGCCTGGACCCCCGCCACAGGAAAATGCCCAAGATCAGGGCGGCCGCCCCCAGGACGCGCACCGTGCCGAAGGCCGGGCTCACCCGGTCCACGAAAGAAAAGATCGCCTGGTAGAACGTGCCCGCGCCGGGCGCAAACGGCAAGCCGCCAAGGAAAATCCCCACCACGACCAGCCCCGCCCCCAGGCGCGGCTTCAGTGCCAGCCTTCCCCGGGACCCGGCCTCGTAAATCAGGGCGCCGAGAAAAAAGCCGAGCAGGTCCGAGGGCCAGGCGCGCACGGCGAAACAGGCCAGCAGAGCGGCCAGGACCAGGCCCGGCACGCGGGCGCGCCCGCCGACGAAGCGGTAGAAGGCGTAAATCGCCACCGATCCCGCCAGCTCGATGCGCATGGTCCACAGGACGTTGTTGTAATAGGACAACCCGGTCCAATAGACGCTCACGAAAGCCTCGCGCAGGGCAAAGCCGAAAGTCAGGTTGAAAGGCCGGTAGATCAGGTCCAGCCACCAATTGCCGACCAGGGCGGCGGCGCGCTGGGGCGCGCCGGGGAAGACATTGACCAGCGCGAAGGCGAAACAGACGCTTGCGCCCACGGGCACGGCCAGACGCAGATACCTGGCGATCACCAGAACCGGCAGGCGGCAGGTGGTCTTGGCGGCCGAGGCGGCAATCACGAAACCGCTGAGGACGAAAAAAATATACACGGCGAAGGTGCCGCTATAGGCCACGAAAAGCGGCGACTTGGAGATCGCATCCATAAGCTCGGCGCCGGATCTGCCTTCCGCGCCGAAGTAGAGCGCCGGGAAGAACCCGGCGATGAGATGCGAAACGATGACGACGAAGGCGGCGATCCCCCGCAGCCCATCCAGGAAGGTGACGCGGGCGGAAGTCGCGCCGGAGCGGCTCATGACAACGCCGCCATGGCGTCCCGCAGGTGTTCGAGCCAGACCCCAAGGACGCCCGCGCGCCGGCTCAGGCCGGTCATGACCGCCGTGCAGGACATTCCGGCCCGGGATAGGACGGAAGCGAACGAATCCGGCCGGGCCGAGGCCATGTCGTTTCTGGCGTGCGCGCCCACGGCGAAGGTCAGGGGAATCAGCGCGACCGAGAGCACGCCCAGGACGGTCAAGCGGGCGGCGACGCTCTCGATGCTTTGGGGCGAGGCCGGTTCCTGCTTGAGGGTGGCCAGCAGCATGGGCGCGTTATCCCCCGCCGGCGGCCCGGCCAGGGCGTGGGCCAGTTCGGCGTAGGCTTTCTGGGCCGGCCGTTTGGAGCCGTGGCCCATAAACACCACCGCCCGGCCGTTCGGGAGCGCCGGGGGAATCTCGGCCGCGAGGGCGCGGGCCGTGGCCAAGGTCGCGGCCGCGCCGGACAAAAGCGGCTTGCCGAGGCCGACCCGGCCCGGGACCCGGGCCGTTCCCCGGAGGCGGGCAAGACAATCCGCCAGGGCTTCGTATTCTTCGCCCGCAACCACGTACAGCGGCTGGACCACGGCCCGGCCGCAGCCAAGCGCGGCCAGTTCGCCCAAGGCGCGGCCCAAAGGATCGCAATGGCCGCCGGTCGGACCCGAGTGATGCTTCGGTCCGGCAAAGGCCAGCGGAATAATGTGACATTTTGGATTCCAGGTCTTGACAAGGACCATGAACGGGTCCAAGAGAGGCCAGTCGACCCTGCCGGGAACCCCGTGATAAGCTAGAATGACGCCGCTTTTCATGGACGCGCCCAGGCGGACGACTCAATGCGCATGCTGCTGTCCCGGTTATTTTTGTTTCGCCGGGGCTATCAGATGCCGAAAGCCGAAGCAAGGCGTTTAATCCGGTACGATTTTTGCTGAGCTCGGCGCCCAGGAGGAACGCGATATGTTCAAAAATGAAAAATACTCGGTGGTGAATTTTCGCGGTATCGAGCTGGACAAGGATTACAAGAGCCAGACTGCTTCCGAAACCTCGATGTGGCTGCGCGGCATTCTCATGAGCCTAGCCCTGTTCTCGGTCGTGGTCATGGCCGTTTTCCTCAGCAGCCGCTAGAATACATTCAAGAATTTCGGGAAAGAGAATCTGGGGAGAAACCTCTTCCCCAAAAAACTTTAACGTTTTTGGGAGGAGGGGGTTCGGGGTAAGGTGAGAGTTGAAAATGTCCTCATTTTCGTACTCTCACCTTACGTCGCCAGCGCGTAGCGCCGGCCGGCGCCTTCCGCCACAAAAGGGCTCCTCCCCCGATTCCTCCCCCCTTCCCTCCGCTTATCCCGCCTCGGCTCTCTGCTCCGCGAAGCGCACGATCTTGGGCACGTCCAGGATCAGGGCGATGCCGCCGTCGCCGTTGATGGTGGTGCCGCTGATCCATTCCACCTCGGTATAGACGCGGCTGAGACTTTTGATGACCGTCTGCTGCTGGCCCACGACCGCGTCCACGGCCAGGCCGACATCCTGGCCGTCCAGGCCGACGATGATCACCCGTTCATAGTCCGGCTGCTCCCCCCTGACGCCGAAGAGCTTGCGCAGGCTCACGCAGGGAATCATCTTGCCCCGGCGCTCCATGCTCGACACCGTGCGCACCGGTTCGTCGATGAAACGTTCCATGCAGGCTTCCACCGCGGTCAGGGGCAGGATGAAAAAGTCCGAGTCCACCCTGACCATCATGCCGTCGATAATCGCCAGCGTCAGAGGCAGGCGGATGGTCAGGGTCGAGCCGAGGCCGGGCCGGGTGGTCATTTCCACGCTGCCGCGCAGGCTGGAGATGCTTTTTTTGACCACGTCCATGCCCACGCCGCGTCCCGAAACGCTGCTGACCTTGGCCGCGGTCGAAAAGCCCGGCGTAAAGATGAGGTTCATCGCCTCCTTGTCGGAAATCACCGCCTCCGGGGCGAGAAGCCCGCGTTCCACGGCCTTTTCCCGCACCCGGACAAGGTCGATGCCGGCCCCGTCGTCGATGACGCTGATGACCACCTCGCCGCCGGAATGGGCGGCCTTCAACGTCACCGTTCCTCGGCTGGGTTTGCCCGCCGCTTCGCGCGCCCGCGGCGTTTCGATGCCGTGGTCGAGGCAGTTGCGCAGGACGTGGATAAGCGGGTCCTTGATGCGGTCGATGACGTTCTTGTCCAGTTCGGTTTTGGCCCCTTCGGGCACGAAGTCCACTTGCTTGCCGAGCGTCCCGGAGAGGTCGCGCACCAGGCGGCGCAGGGCGCCGAACATGGTGCCGATGGGCTGCATGCGGATGCTCAGCGCCTGATCGCGCATGTTGGCCGAGAGCCTTTCCAAGTCCTCGGCGATCTGGGTGAGCAGGGGCTCGCGGCGCAGGCGCGCGGCCTGGGTGAGCCGCGATTGGATGATGACCAGCTCGCCGACCAGGTCGACCAGGGAATCGAGCCGCGTGGAATCGACCCGGATGCCCGAAGGCCCCGTGTCTTGCTTGTCCTTGGCTTCCGGTGCCTCGGCCTCGGCGGCCCTGGGTTTGGCCGGCGGAGCCTTGGCCCGTTCGCCGACCTGTCCGCTCACCCAGTCGGCCAGCGTCGCGCCGACCCGCGGGTCAGCCTTGCCGCCGCTTGACTCGACCAGGCCGAAGAGCTGCGCCCTGTCGGACTGGCGCAGGGTTCCGTAGCACAGCCGTTGCATGGACAGGACGCCGTCCTGGGCGAAGATGAAAACGTCGCGGATGGCGTTCTCGCCCCGGTCGGTTATCAGGAAGAAATCCCACCAGATATAAGGCAGTTCCGGATCGATCGTTTCCAGGTTGGGCAGGGCGTCGTGGTGGGGGATACCCCACAACCGACCCAGGCCGGCCAATTCCTCCACCAGGACGAGCGGGTCGCCACCCGCGGCGATGGACACCCGCGCCGGGCGAAAACGAATCCACCAGGTCTGGGTCTTGGCCGGATCAAGGCCCGCGGCTGCCGGGGCCGAGGGCCGCTCGTCGGCCTGACTCCGGGGCGGACTCTCGGCCGAACTCTCGGCCTGACTTCCAAGCGGGCTTTCGGGCGCGTCCGGGGCGGCGGTTTCCGGCGGCGTGTCCTCGGAAGAATCCTGCTTTGAGGCCTCCCGGACCTTGGCGATCAGTTCGTCAGAGGCCAGCTTGTCCGCATCGCCGCCTTCCGGCGCGGAGGTGAGCAAGGCGTTGATGTGATCCTTGGAAAGCAGGATGAGCGACATCAAATCCTTGGTCATCCGGATCTTGCCGCCGCGCACTTTGTCCAGGGCGGTTTCCACCTCATGGGTGAAGCGGGCGATCTCGGTGAAGCCGAACATGGCTCCCGAGCCCTTGATGGTGTGCACGGAACGGAAGACCCTGGCGATGTTCTCCTTGCTGGCGGGGTCGTTTTCCAGTTCGAGCAGGGTTTCCTCGATTTCGGCCAACAATTCGTACGCCTCTTCGCGATAGGCGAGGACACCGGGATCAGCGCTCATCGGCATTCTCCCCCCGCATCGATATGGACGCAGGCCATAAAATCGACCCAGGCCGCCTTGGCCTCCAGTTCGGGGGGCAGACCGCTTGCGACCTCCAAGACCAGCCCCCGGTCGCGGCAACTTGCGGCCAGCGCCAGAAGAAGTTGGTAAAAGCTCAAGTCCGCCTGGTTCACCCGGTCAAGGTGCAGGACCAGGGGCTCGCCCAAGGCCACGGCCTCGCTCAGGATCCGGGCGATCTCTTCGGCCCGGCTCACCGTGCAATCGCCGGACAACTCGATTTCCATATATCCTCCGCCTAGGCCGCCGGAGCGGCGTCCCCGAGCTCATCCATGATCGTTTCGGGAGGACGCACGCTGGAGAGTTCTTCGTCGGAAAAGACCTTGCCGATGTCGAGCACGATGATGAACTTGTCGTCCTTCTTGCCGATGCCCCGGATGAAGGCGGTGTTGATCTTGGCGCCCATGCGAGGCGGCGGATCGATCTTGGCGGATTCGATCTCGTAGACCTCCTTGACCGAATCGGCCATGGAGCCGAGCACGGTCATCTCGCCGTCGGTCACGACCTCGATGATGATGATCCGGGTGTTGAGCGTGCGCTCGGTCTCGCCGAGACCGAACTTCAGGCGCAGATCGACCACCGGTATCGCGTTGCCGCGCAGGTTGACCACTCCGCGCATGAATTCCGGAGTCTGGGGTATCTTGGTGATCTCGGTGTAGTCCAGAATCTCCCGGACCGAGCCGATGTCCAGGGCGAAGAGCTCGCCCGCCAAGGTGAAGGTGAGCAGTTTTTCGGCACCCTGGGATGCGGATATTTCACTCATGACGATCTCCCGGAGAAGGGGTTAATATTTCTCGAATTCGGAGTCTTCGGCATAAGAGGAATCGTCCCGGAGAAGCAATTTCACCCCCTGGCTCTGCTTGCCGGCGGCTTGCGGCCGGGCGGCGGGTTTGCGGCCGGGCGCAAGCTGGCGCGAGGCGGGCTTCGCTTCCAGACGCGGCCGTTCGTTCCCGGCGATCCTGAAGAAGGCGATGGTTTCCTTGAGCTGGACCGCCTGGGCGGAGAGTTCCTCGGAGGTGGAGGACAACTGTTCGGAGGCGGCGGCGTTTTGCTGCACCACCTGGTCGAGTTGCTGCAGGGCCTTGTTGACCTGAGAGGCTCCGGTGCTTTGCTCGGTGCTGGCGGCGGATATTTCCTGGACCAGCTCGGCGGTCTTTTGGATGTTCGGGGCGAGCTTTTGCAACAGCTCCCCGGCCTTCTGGGCGATGGCCATGCTCGATCCGGAGAGCACGTTGATTTCCCCGGCCGCGGCCTGGCTGCGCTCGGCCAGCTTGCGCACCTCCGAGGCCACCACCGCGAAGCCCTTGCCCTGCTCGCCGGCCCGGGCGGCCTCGATGGCCGCGTTCAAGGCCAGAAGATCGGTCTGGCGGGCGATTTCCTCGATGATCGAAATCTTGCTGGCGATCTCCTTCATGGCGGCCACGGTTTGGACCACGGCCTGGGCCGACTCCAGGGCGTCCTTGGCCGCGCCCACGGCGATGGCCTCGGTCTGGCGGGCGTTGTCCGCGTTCTGGGCGATCGAGGACGCCATCTCCTCCATCGAGGACGAAGATTCCTCCACGGCCGCCGCCTGCTCGGTCGACCCCTGGGACAGGGACTGGGCCGAATCGCTGAGCTCCTCGCTGCCCGTGGCCACGTTCTCGGCGCCGGTTTGCACCTCGCGCACGACATCGGTCAGGCGCTGCAGCATCTTGCCGAGAGAGGCCATCAGCATGTCCGCCTCCGAACGCTTGGTGATGACCACGTCGAGGTCGCCCTCGGACAGCTTGGCGGCGATGGCGGTGATTTCGCTCTCGGCCTTGATGAGTTTGAGTATGGAACGGATCAGGGAGTCTTCTTCCGAACGCTGCCGCAGCTCCACGGTCAAATCGCCCTCGGACAGCTTGGCCACCGCCTCGGCCACGCCCCGTTCGGCGCGCACCAGATCGCCCAGCGAGCGCAGCAGCACGTCCTTGTCCGAGCGTTCGCGCACCTCCCGGGACAAATCTCCCGAGGCCAAAGCCTTGGCCAGCCCGGCGGCATTGCGTTCGGCCTCGAGCAACTGCTGCATGCTCGTCAGCAGCATGCCGATCTCGTCGGTGCTGTCGACCAGTATATTCTGGTCCAGATCGCCGATGGCCAGGGCCTTCGCCGCGCCGGTGGCGCGCAGCACGCCCCGCTGGATGGCCTTGGTGATGAGCAGGGCGAAGATGATGCCGATGATGAAGGCCGCGCCGGACACGGACAGGATGATCACTGTCGATTCCTTGGCCTGGACTTCCATCTGCTCCTTCTGGTTGCGATCGAGCTGCCCGGTGATTTTGCCCACCTCGGCGGCGGCGGCGGCCATCTCCCGGATCATGGCCGTTTGTTCGTCGCTGGCTTTGAGCACGTCGTCGATCTTGGCCTTGTAGCTTACAGCCTTGGCGGCGATGTCCCCGATCTGGGTCTTTTCCTCGCTCGTGGCCGCGAGCGCGGCCAGGGAATCGGCCGCTTGGGCCACCTTGTCCAGGAGCGCCTTGCTGGCCTCGGCCCGGGACCTGTCGCCGCGCCACAGGTAATAGAGCATCTCCACCCGCGACTTGACGAACCCGGTGACGACGAAGTCGAGTTTTCCCAGGATCTGGAAACGCCGGTCCGCGCTCGCCTGCCCGGCCTGGTCCCCGGGCTTGGACAACTGGGCGATCAGGTCCTCCGCATGCTGCTGGGCCGACATGCCGGCCTCGGCCATGCTCTTGATCGTCTCGCCCCGGGCGTTGTCGGTGGCCACATAGCGGTCAAAATCCGCCTCATACACGATGGAGGCCTGGACCAGATCGTTGAGGCTCTTTTTGTTCTCGGCGACCTGGAAGCGATCCTTCATTTCAGCGGCCCGTTTTTTGGACTCGGCCATGCGCTTTTTGAAGGATTCGACGCGCTCCGGCTTTTTTTCGTCCATGTAATACAAGACATCGGCGCGCGAGAGCAGCATGTCGGCGTTGAGTTCGCTCACCTGGGCGGCTTTGTCCGCCCGGTCGATGATCTTGTTCTGGCTGTTGTAGGCCACCAGCGTGATCACCGCGCAAAAAAGCAGGATCAATCCGAAGCCAAGCCCCAGTTTGACCGCGAGCTTTAAATTCTTGAACATAGAGCTCCCTCCGATTTTGTACCAAACCGTTTCGGTCGTGGTAGGATTTCCAGCCGCCCGGCAAGGCGCGGACACCTATTTTTGCCGGGATTGCGGGGGTTTGCCCCAACCGAGGCCTCATTTCTCCGGGTTGTCGCCAATATGACACACTCGCTTCGGCTGGCAAACGATTTCTGATTTTCCCGTCCGCTTCCCTCTCCATTCCCGAAAACAGATTCCCACGCCCCGGATCAGTACTTCTCGAATTCCCGGTCGGCTTCATCGCCCAGCCCCAGTCCCAAGTCCAGGGATATCTTGGCCGGCGCGGCTTTTCGCCTGAACGCCTGGGCCTCGATTTGCCCCGGCTTCGGCTTCGCCCGCCGAGACGGCGTCGCGATATGGGAGCGGTCTTCCCCATTGGTCCTAAAAAAACCGATGCTGGATTGCAGCCCCTCGGCCTGGGCGGAAAGCTCCTCGGCGGTGGAAGACAGTTGTTCCGAGGCGGCGGCGTATTGCTGCACCACCTGGTCGAGTTGCTGCACGGCCTTGTTGACCTGGCCCACGCCGGCGTTCTGTTCCTTGCTGGCCGCGCTTATCTCCTGGACCAGGTCGGCGGTCTTTTGGATGTCCGGCACGAGCTTTCCCAGAAGCGCTCCGGCCTTTTCGGCCACGGCCAGGCTGCTCGCGGACAATTCGTTGATCTCCCCGGCGGCGGCCTGGCTGCGTTCGGCCAGCTTGCGCACCTCCGAGGCGACCACGGCGAAGCCTCGGCCCTGTTCGCCGGCCCGGGCGGCCTCGATGGCCGCGTTCAAGGCCAACAAGTCGGTCTGGCGGGCGATTTCCTCGATGATGGATATTTTCCCGGCGATTTCGCGCATGGCGGCCACGGTTTGGGCCACGGCTTGGCCCGATTCCCCGGCGTCGGCGGCGCTTTTGAGCGCGATTTGTTCGGTCTGGCGGGCGTTGTCCGTGCTTTGCTGGATGGTGGCGGTGATCTCCTCCATGGTGGCCGAAATCTCCTCCACCGAGGCGGCCTGCTCGCTCGCGCCCTGGCTCAAGGATTCGGAACTGGCGCTCATTTCGCCCGACCCGGCGGTCACCTGCTGCGCGGCCTCCTGGATGTCGATGACGATCGAGGTCAAGCGCTCGATCATGGTCGCCAGCGCCTGCATCAGCCGGTCCTCGCCCGAACGCGGGGAGGCCGTGACGCGTAAATCGCCCTGGGACAGTTTGAGCGCGATGTCGGCGGCGCTGCGCTCGGCCGCCACCAACGCTCCCAGGGAAATGAGCATGGTGTCCTTGTCCGAACGCCGCGCGACGGCCACGTCCAGGTCGCCGACGGCCAGGCGGCCAACCAGCCCGGCCACCTCCTTCTCCGAGGCGGCCACGGTGCGCAAGGCCTCGGCCAGCAGGCCGAGCTCGTCCTTTTGACGCACGTCCAATACCTGGTCCAAATCCCCGCGGGCCAGGGCCTCGGCAAAGGCCACGCCCTTGGCGAGCGGCGCCTTGATGATCCGGGAGATGAACAGTCCCAGGCCCAGGCCGAGCAACACCGAGGCGGCGACGATGCCGAGCATGAGCAGGCGGCTTTTCTCGTAGTCGACCGCCCCCTCCTCGACCATGAGCTTGGCGTTGTCCTCTTTCTGCTTGATCAGCTCGTCCATCCGGCTCTCGACAGCCAAGAGCTTCTCCCGGCCCAGCCCGAAGGAGAGTTCCACCGATTCTTTTTTCTCCTGCAAGGCTTCGGCCTTGCCCATCTCGACGATCTTGGTGAATAGCGGCTTGTAGTCGTCATAAGCCTTATCCACATCGGCCAATAAGCTCTGCCCTTTGGCGGTATGGAAAAGAGGCCTGGCTTTTTCCAGGGACGCCCTGAACTTTTTTTCATAATCGGCGATGCGCCCCAGATACCTCTCCCGCTCGTCGCTTGTCGCCGCCAAAAGAAAATTCTTCACGGAGCGGTCCATATAAATCAAATCGATGTTCGCCTGCTTGATGTGGGCGATGCCCATGAGTTCGCTTGCGAAGATCCTGTCCACCATGGCGCTTAGCTGGGCCATATTGGTTATGCCGAGATAGCCGACCAGACCGGTCAAGGCGGACAGCAACAGAAACGTGATCAAAAGCTTCTTGCCCACCTTCAGGTCATGCAACCATTTCATTTGAACCTCCATGGCATCATTTTTTCGTCGGCCTGACTTTCGCCGGGGTTCCCCAGTCGACCCCCGGATCACGATCCGATCACGGACAGAACGAAATCGACCAGCGCCAGGGCGTCGGCCCGGCCCCGCTTGCGGGCGGCTTCCCTGCCGTCCCGGAACACGATGTAGGTCGGCGTACCGCCGATCCACCATTTGGTTCGAAAAAGCTCCCAATCCTTTTTTGCCGGCCTGACGCACACCACCCGCCCGGACAGGCGCGCGGCGGCCTCGCGCACGTCGGCCCCATGGTCGGCCTCCAGCGGAGAATCCAAAAAACAGGCGAGTAAGACGGTCGCTCCCGGCCTGGCGAGTTCGACCTCGAACCGAGTGGCGTCGATTTCGATCAACATGCTTCGCCCCCATGTGACTAAGGCAAGAAGCGTGCTGGGCGCGATGAAAACCAGAGAACACCGGAATGAAAGGGATTTAGGTGGGAAATGGAGGCACGGGAAAAGCGCGGTCAACAAAAAAACCGTGACATGTCACACTAGTGCATGCCACACTAGTGCGACATATGTGACATGGTCAGTCCGAATCCAAACCGTACTCGTCGATCTTGCGGTACACCGTGCGGCGATTGACCCCCAAGAGCCGCGCCGCCTTGGATTTGTTGCCGCCGGCCCGGGCCAGGGCCTCGGCAATGGCCTGGCGGTCGGTTTTGCTCCGGCCGGGAACCGGCGCCGCCTCCGGGGCGTGGCCGGGGCGCAGGAGCTCCGGCGGCAGATGCTCGGTCCCGATGGCCCCGCCCGGACACAGGATGCAGGCATGCTCCAGGGCGTGGCGCAGCTCGCGGACGTTGCCCGGCCATACGTGGCGCATGAGCGCATCCATGACCGCCAGGGAGGGAACGGCGAAATTCTTGTGCATGGCCTTGCCGAACTCGGAAAGAAACAGCTGCGTGAGCAGCGCAATATCCCCAGGGCGCTCGCGCAGGGGCGGCATGGTCACCACCATGACCCGCAAGCGGAAATACAGGTCGGCCCGGAACTGGCCCGCCGCCACCTTGACGGTCAAATCGGCGTTGGTCGCGGCCACCACGCGCACGTCGGCCCGGACGGTGCGCGAGGAGCCCACCGGTTCGAATTCCCGGCACTCCAGAAAGCGAAGCAGCTTGAGCTGAATGGCCGGGGAGATGTCGCCGATTTCGTCCAAAAACACGGTGCCGCCCTCGGCGGCCTGGAACCGGCCTTCCTTGTCCCGGTCCGCGCCGGTGAACGCCCCTTTGACATGGCCGAAGAGTTCGCTTTCCAGCAAATGCTCGGAAAGCGCCGAGCAGTTGACCTTGACCAGCGGCCCCTTGGCCCTCCCCCCGCAGCGGTGCAGGGCCTCGGCGGCGAGTTCCTTGCCCGTGCCGGATTCGCCGGTGATCAGGACCGTGGTCGCGTGTCCGGCCAGCCGTTCAAGCAAGTCGAACAGGCGCAGCATGGCCGGGCTCTGGCCGACCATGCCGCCGAAACGCGACCGGTCCCTGGCCGCGCGTTCCAGCCTCGCCAGCTTGCTGACGTCGCGCACGATGAGCAAAGCCCCGGCCGGGCCGGGGTCCTCGCCCGGGCCGGGGCGCCCGCCCGGGTCCCGGGGCAAGGGCGCGGTGGTGAGCACCACCACCCGGCCGGGCTGGGCCGGGCAATCCACCCGGTATTCGACCACCTTGTCGCCGGTGGCCAGGGTTTCCGTGAGCGCTCCGAGACAGCCCTCGGGACACCCGGAGAACAAAAATCCGGAACTGACTCCGCTGAGCAACGGACAGACTTCGGCCGGGTCCCGGTTGGCGTCGCGCACCCGCAGATCGCCGTCCACGGTAAAGATGGCGTCCGGTATGGCCCGAAACAGGGCCTCGAGATCGCGCCGGTAGCGGTCGCGCTCCAGAAACGAGGCGGCCATGGCCTCCTCGGCGCGGCGCTCGTCGCTGATTTCGCGGGCGATCACCGCCACCACCCGCACCTCGCCGTCCGGATCGGGCAGCGGGATCATCATGGTGTCAAAGGCGAACGACCCGCGGTCGTCCTCGAAGCGGCGCTCCCGCCCGGTTTCCATGACCTCGCGCAGGTGAGCGCCCCTGCGCGCGGCGGTTTCCGGGTCGATCAGCTCGCAGAGATTGTGCA
>Ga0302278_10004872_pt1 | contig 13623 bp, 7 predicted proteins | sample III_Bog_N3_2_FD_194543 | JGI IMG/M metagenome (GOLD analysis project Ga0302278, IMG submission 194543) | Peat permafrost microbial communities from Stordalen Mire near Abisko, Sweden - III_Bog_N3_2 | ecosystem: Environmental > Terrestrial > Soil > Wetlands > Peat | place: Sweden: Abisko... | reverse complement strand
CGATGTCAGCGTGCTGCCGGGTGTGGGATTGGTCAGTACCGCCGGGGTCGCGGCTGCCGTGTAGGTGTAGTCGTGGTACTGCCACGCTCCATTAATCAACGAGTACAGGCGAGCGTAGAGCGTCTCCCCATTGGTTGGCAGGCCGGTTACGCTGGCCTGGATGGCGGTGATGGGGGTGGAGTTGAACAGGTCGTACGACCCAACTCCCGTGCTGCCGATTCCCAGCACGTACTGCGTAACACCCGTGCCGGCAGTCCACTGGAAGGTTGCGCTGCTCGAAGTCAGCGCGGTGCCGGGAATGGGAGAGGTCAGTACCGCTGGCGTCGCGCCTGCGGTGTAGGTGTAGTCGTTGAACTGCCAGGCTCCATTGATCCAGGAGTAGATGCGAGCGTAGAGCGTCTCCCCATTGGTTGGCAGGCCGGTTACGCTGGCCTGGGTGGCGGTAATTGGGGTGGAGTTAAACAAGTTGTACGATCCCACTCCGGTGCTGCCGATTCCCAGCACGTACTGCGTTGCGCCTGTGCCGGCTGTCCACTGGAAGGTCGCGCTGCTCGATGTCAGGACGCTGCCTGGCGTGGGAGAGGTCAGTACTGCCGGCACTGGCGTTGGGGCTGCCGTGTAGATGTAGTCGTTGTACTGCCACGCTCCATTAATCATGGAATAGAGGCGAACGTAGAGCGTTGTCCCATTGGTCGGCAGACCGGTTACGCTGGCCTGTATGGCGGTAATCGGAGTGGAGTTGAACAGGTTGTACGATCCGACTCCTGTGCTGCCGATCCCCAGCACGTACTGCGTGACGCCCGAGCCAGTTGACCATTGGAAAGTGACGCCAGAAGAGGTCAGAGTGCTACTGGGTGCGGGTGAAATAAGAACTGCGGGCGCGGTGTCTCCAGTGCCGCTCAACGCGATGCTCTGGGTTGCTTTGGTCTGGTTCAGATTGTTGTCTGTCAGCACCACACTGCCTGTGTTGGCGCCTTGGGCAGTGGGCATGAAGCTCACGGACACATAGCAGCTTGTGCCCTGGACGAGCGGCGTACCGGAGGCGCAGAGGTTGGCGTCCCCGGTGTTTTCCGGGAAGTTGGCCGGGTAGCTGGGATTGGTTCCCGATGTGGGTATGGAGAATGTGAGGGGCAGGTTGCCGATGTTCTCGACGGCCACTGTCTGCGGGCTATCGCTGCTGGTCGAACCCACCAGTGTGGCGGCAAAGCTCAGCGAAGGCGGGGTGGTGCGGTAGATTTCCCTTACCGCGTCGTTTCTGCTATCGGAGACATAGACGTTGCCGCTGCCGTCCAATGCCACGCTCTGGGGACCGCCAAGGTTGGCTAGCAGCGTGGTCACGCAACTTGACGAGGTGCATCCAGCGGGCATCTCCTTCACCGCTTCGTTTCCATCGTCGGCGACATAGATATTTCCGCTGGCGTCCACCGCCACGTCAAAGGGATCGCTGAAGCCGCCTCCCAGCGTGGTCACGCAGCTCGACGAGGCGCATCCGGCGGGCATCTCCTTCACCGCGTTGTTGAAAGTATCGGCAACATAGACGTTGCCGCTGGCGTCCACCGTCACGGCAGAGGGACCGCTGAAGCCGCCTCCCAGCGCCGTCACGCAGCTTGCCGAGGCGCATCCGGCGGGCATCTCCTTCACCGCATTGTTGTAAGTATCGGCGACATAGACGGTTCCGCTGCCGTCCACCGCCACGCCGAAGGCCTCGTGGAAGCCGCCGCCCAGCGTGGTCACGCAGCCTGACGAGGCGCACCCGGGGGGCATCTCATTCACCAAGCCGTCGTCGCTATTGGCGACATAGACGTTGCCGCTGCCGTCCACCGCCACGCCGGCGGGATTGATGAAGCCGCCGCCCAGCGTGGTCACGCAACTTGACGTGGCGCATCCAGCGGGCATCTCATACACCGCGCTGTTGCTGTAATCGGCGACATAGACGTTGCCGCTGCCGTCCACTGCCACGCCAAACGTATCGCCAAAGCCGCCGCCCAGCGTGCTCTGGGTGGCTGGGCTAAAGACGACCTGCGGGCCTTGACCTGTGCCGTAAACGTGGGCAGTGGCAATCGAGCTGCCGCCAGCGTTCAGCAGCTCGACTGCGCCGTAGCGCGTACCCGCATTCGCCGGCGTAAAGGTCACGTTGACCGTGCAGGTCTCGCCCGTGGTGTAGGTTGTGGTCCCTTTGCAGACATTCGACCCCTGCGACGCCGCCGCGTTGAAGTCCAGATTCTTCGCGCCCTCCGTCAGCGCTTTGTAGGGAGTTGTACTGCTCAGGCTCCCTCCACTCTCGAAGGTAAAGGTCAGGGCCAGCGCCGCGCTGGCCGTTCCCACCGGGACGCTAAAGAAGTTCACCCCGCGCGTCATGATTTCCTTTACCACTTTGTTGCCGGTATCGGTGAGATAGACGTTGCGGTTGCCGTCCACCGCCATGCCGATGGGAGCGCTGAAGCCGCTGCCCAGCGTGGTCACGCAACTTGACGAGGCGCAGCCAGCGGGCATCTTCTTCACCGCGCTGTTGCTGTAATCGGCGACATAGACGTTGTCGCTGCTGTCCACCGCCACGCCGATGGGATGGTTGAAGCCGCCGCCCAGCGTATTCACGCAGCTCGATGTGGCGCAGGTGGCGGCCATCTCCTTCACCGCACTGTTGTTGTAATCGGCGACATAGATCTTGCCACTGCCATCCACCGCTACGTCATAGGGAAGACTGAAGCCGCCGCCCAGCGTGGTCACACAGCTCGACGAAGTGCAGCTAGCGGACATCTTCTTCACCTTGCTGCTGTAAGTATCGGCGACATAGACGTTGCCGCTGCTGTCCACTGCCACGCCCGCGGGATCGTCGAAGCCGCCGCCCAGCGTGGCCACGCAACTCGACGAGGCGCAGCCGGCAGGCATCTTCTTCACCGCGCTGTTGCTAAAATCGGCGACATAGACGTTGCCGCTGCCGTCCACTGCCAAGCCTGTGGGACCACTGAATCCTCCGCCCAGCGTGGTCATGCAACTTGACGAGGCGCAGCCGGCGGGCATCTCATACACCGCGCTGTTGTCGTAATCGGTGACATAGATGTTGCCGCTGCCGTCCACGGCCGCTCCCCAGGGATAGTTGAAGCCGCCGCCCAGCGCCGTGATCGCGTAGCTGAATGACGCGGTCTGCGCCTGTGCGGCCGCGGACAACATCAGGCCGAACAGAGCCAGCAGCGAGAACGAAAAAAGCATCCGCGGCACGGGCAGCGGATTTACGGGGGCGGAGGCGCGCAGTTTCATTGAGACTCCTAAGTTCGGGGAAAGGGGTGCGACGCGCGAGGAAGCAAGCCTCGTCGGCACAACTGAAAGTTTTCCATCGGCGGGAAGATCGCAAGTGCCGCGAAATCCACGGTTCGGGGATGGCGATTGCCTAAAGAATGGCAGGCCGCGCCTCGATTGGCGGCTCGCTCTGAAATAGGAGGCCTGATTTTTCGATTGCCCTTTGCTTTTTGGGAAGTGCATCGTGTTATTGTGGTACGCTTGCTGCGATCGTGACGCCCGGCCATAAAAAATGTACGAAAACATATCAGGCCAAGCTCTACGATCCAGGCATGGGTTCTGGACACGTGTAAAAAGTGGTCACAAGGCCGTAGCAGCGCTGAGCGATGGAATGCAGTCTCAGATGCAGATAATCCTGTCCGGACGACTGGATAGATGCAGTTAATTCTGGCCTGAAATCGCGCTGAATGCTGTCCTGACCCTTTTCAAAAGCAGTCCGCCACAAATAGGGACCACCGCTGCGCGGACACACAAACGTCAGGTCGTTGGGCTGGCCCCGCGCTCGCGCAGGCTGCGGGCCGCCGCGATCCGCAGAGTAATTTCCGCCTCGGACAACGTGCCACGCACGAGGTGATGCGGTTTCTTGGGACGGCCCAGCTTAATGGGGCGCCCAACAACGGCAAGCAATTGATTTATAGGGTCTTTCTGGTGGGCGCTGCAGGATTCGAACCTGCGACTTCCACCGTGTGAAGGTGGCACTCTACCGCTGAGTTAAGCGCCCTGAAGAGGGGACGGGAAAAGCCGCGCCATTGGGGCATCCCATGGGTTAGAGTAACACCAGCGAGGCTTTACGGCCAATTGCTGCGCCGAACCTGAGCGCGCCGCCGGACCCCTTGACGACCAACGATGTTTTGGAGACCCAGATCGACCCGCGCCGCCGCCGACTTTCCCCCTGATGGGGAGGGGACTTTGCGACCAATTCCGGCAATTTCAGGGATTGGCATGGCGGGAGGCGGATTCGGCAAGTCTTCCCATGTGGTGTACACGCAGGCGCGCTTTGCGGACCGGAGTGCGGGTTTGGGGAAGGATCGCGGGCCCAAAGGCGCCGCTAAAGGCCATGGGAGCCCCGAAATGGGGGACGAGACGGGCCCGGAAAGCGCCAAGGCAGGTCTGGAAAGTGCGAAGACAGGGCAGGAAAGTGCACAAATGGCGCAACCTTCCGGCAGGGATGGGGTTGGACAAGATATGGCGACCCTGGTCCTGGACAACTCGGTTCTGGGAGCGGGTACGGCTTCGCGGCCGGACTCAAGACCGGAAAATGTGGCGGGCGGCGTGGATCCGACCAGCGACGCGGCGGTGATGCTGCGGGTGGCCGCAGGCGATGAAGGCAGCTTCAATTACCTGGCGCAGAAATACCACCGGGCGATGATCCATTTTCTCTTCCGGATGGTGCGCAACCAGGCGGTGGCGGAAGAGCTGGCGCAGGAGGTTTTTCTGCGCGTTTACCGCTCGCGGGAGAGCTACCGGGCGGAAGCGAAGTTTACGACGTGGCTTTACCGGATTGCGACCAACCTGGCGGTGAACCATGCGCGGGATACCCGGCACGAGCGGGCGGCGCAGACGCTGTATCTGGATGCTCCGGACGAGGAAAGCGGGACGACGCCGGACGTGGCCGACGACGAGCCGAGCGTAGAACAGCGGCTGATGCGGGATGAGCGGATGGCGGCGATTCGCAAGCATGTGATGGCTCTGCCGGAGCGGCAGCGGATGGCGGTGCTGATGCATAAGTACCAGGGAATGGATTACCGGCAGATCGGGGAGGTGCTGAAGTTGAGCGAGTCGGCTACCAAGTCGCTGCTTTTCAGGGCCTACCAGACGCTGCGGGACAAGTTGAAGGAATTTGTGTAAGTGGATAAAAGCCGGGCAACACCGGCAGGAGTGGGGTGAGCGATGGAAACGATGAACAAGAGCTGCGCCGGGATGGAATCGAAGCTGGCAGAAATGCTGCTCGATGCTGAAAGTGTGCCTGCCAAGGTTCAAGCTCATGTTGACGGGTGCGCGGGGTGCCGCGAGGCACTGGCGGAGTTGCGCGCGACCATGGAGTTGATGGATGGCTGGGAGGCGCCGGAGCCGAGCCCTTACTTTCTGACCCGTTTGGACGCTCGGATGCGGGAAGAGAGCGCGACGGCGCCGGCAAGCTGGCTGGAGCGGCTGCGCGCTCGCCTGACTTATGGACCTTCGATGCATGTGCGGCCGCTGGCGGCGATGGCGCTGACTGTGGTGCTGCTGGTGGGCGGCGGAGCTTATCTGGACGTGACGAACTGGGATCAGTCTGCCACCACGCCACCGCAGACTGCCGTTGTGCACGACTTGCAAACGCTGGACAGCAACGCGCAATTGCTTGATCAGTTGGAATCGATGTCGACCACCAACAATAGCAACGGAGATTGATTAGCCCGCTTTTAGAAGGGGCCATAGTAGGAGCTGGGGACGTGAGCAGGGTGAGACACAATGCGGAGTGGATGCGCCACGCGGCTTTGGCTGCGCTGGTTGCCCTATCGCTGTGTGTGCCGTCCTGGGCTCGTAGCCAGCACGGCGGTGCCGCAGGGCGACCCGCTGCTGCGCCGAGGGCTGGAGGGGCACGGGTTCAGGCCCCCAGACAACAAGCTGCCAAGCCACAGGCCCAGGCGAGGCCCAATATGCAATTGCAAGGAAGAGCGCAGGGGGGCATGGCGCAGCGTCAGGGGTATCCAGCAACCACATATGCTCATAGGGGATATGCGGGGCCCGGCATTTCTGGTTCCGCTGCGCCTGGCTCCGCTTTCCGGGCAACGCCGTATGGGGCGCAGGTTCGTCCCTATGCGGGGGCGGCGCCTGCCGGGCATTTAGGCGACTGGCTGAATCAGCATCGGAATCTTCCGGCGCAGGAGCAGGAGCGTGTTCTGCGCAGCGACCCCAGCTTCGGGCGGCTTCCGCCGGGCGAACAGGACCGGCTGGTGCAGCAGTTGCACCATGTAAACCAGTTACCCGAGGAACAGCGACAGAGACGCCTGGCGCGGAATGAGATTCTGGAGCACATGGCGCCGCAGGAGCAGATGCGGGTTTATAACTCGATGAACCGGTTGAATTCGCTGCCGCCGGATCGGCGGGCGATGCTGGGAGGCGCGTTTCGGGATCTGCGCGCGGTTCCGATGGATCAGCGGGCGACGGTGCTGAATTCGAGCCGCTATCAGAACACATTTTCCCCGGAGGAACGGGGAATTCTGTCGGATGTTTTGAGGGCGGAGCCTTACGAACCGGCGCGGTGAGGGCACTGGAAACTGAAAGGCAAAAAGGCAGTGGAGAGTTTCTCCGCCGCCTTTTTGCTTGTGGTTTTGACTTTGCCGCCGGGTTACTTGCCGATGACGAGGATCTGGAATGAGCCGGGGATCATGGGAGGGCGGGGGCCTCGCGCCCAGGCTGGCGCGCCGGGGGGCGGAGGCGTTGTGGGCGCGGCGGGGGTGGGGCCGTATTCCGCAGTGATGGTGAGGATGTTGCCGGTCTTGGTGTCGAGGGTGAGGACCTTGGCGCGCGCAGGGGTGGGTACGGTCTGCTCCACGGTGAAACTGGTGGGCGAGTTCTCCTTGACGACGGTGATGGTGCCATCGCCGGCTGAGGCGAAGGCTTCCATCGTGTCGGGGTTGAAGGTCGCGCCATCCACACCGTTGCCGGTGGGCAGATCGGTGATGATGTGGCCGTCGGTCGCGGAGAGAATGATCATGTTCTTTTTGTCGCGGCAAGCGGCAAACAGGATGTTGTTTTTCGCATCGAGCGCGAGGCCGGCGCAACCGCCGCCTTTGCTGGAGACGTCGTATTTGCCGGTCATCTTCATGGTGTTCGCGTCAATGACCGCGATGGCGTCTTTGTCTTCAATGTCGACATAGATTTTGCCATGGCCGTCAGAAGCTGCCTGCTCGGGCGCGCCGCCGATGTCGATGGTGCCGAGGATGGCGCCATCCTTATCGTCGAGAACGGTAATGTTGGGATCGGAGTGGCTGAGAACGTAGAAATGGTGATTGAAAGCGTCATTCAGATAGCCATCCGGATTGCCCTGGACATCGATCTTCTTCAGAATTGCGAAGTTTTTGGAGTCGAACATGGTGATGGGCTTCGAGGTGGCGAATCCGTGCCCGGTTGCGGTGTCGACGGCGCCACCGTGAGAGCTTGTTCCGGGGATGTCGCCGACCTGCTGAAGGGTGTCGAGGTTGAAGACGCCGATGTGGCCGGCGGGGCCGGAACGGGCAACATAAAGATTGCGGCCATCCGAGTCCGCTGTGACGTAGTCGAAACCGCCATCACCACCGATGAGTTGAATCTTGAGGACCTTGTAGGGGCCGGCATCCTGCGCGTGGGCAGGAACGGCAAATGGAAGCAGTAAGGCAACGGTGGCCAGAGCTAGCGGCTTTGAGAACATGGTGGTGTCTCCCGTATTGGATGCGTGGGCGATGGGACGGCCCGGAGCATATTGAGTCGGGTATTGGCTTGCGCTTCATCCCGAATACGAGGATACACGCGGGAAACGACTACCACAGTTGCGATTGTGTTACGGAGACTTGAACCCGGCTTGATTCCAGGGGACAAAACCACCTTGCAGGGGCTAAAACAGGCTGCGGAAAAGGCCATGATTCTGGCGAAAAGCTTGAAAACCATACCGCAGGGGCTGAAGCCCACATTGATTTGATTGGCTTTATGCCGGGGATAAATCCCCGGCCTACCACCCGGACGAGTTTTTCCGCAGCATGTAAAGCCCACGGCTTTTTTTATGGCTTTTCGGCACGACTGAAGTCGTGCCCTGACTCTTATTGCGACACCAAATTAGCCCCCTGGGCACAACGCTTTAGAAGAGATTGCCGGCTACTTGCTCGGCTGCGGTGTAGATCCTCGCCTTGAGGGCGTCGCGGTTGAGGATGGGATCGGATTTGAGCGTGCTGGCGATGGTGATGGTGAAGACCTGGTCGCGAACACGCCCGACGACGCGCTCGCCCATGCCGCCCTTGCGATCATCTGCGGTGCACACGAGCGCCTCATTGCCGATGGCCTTGATGGGCGCGGCATCGGCTCCGCAGACCTGGGCCACCGCAGACATGCGCTGATGGGGTTCGGGCGCAATTTCAACGGTGATGCGAAGGGTGCGGGTGACCCCTGCGCCTTGTTGCGTAAAGGTGCAGACGGTAGGCTGGCCGGCGGATGCATCGGTCTTCATCCCTACAGCGTCTCCGCCCAGCAGGCCCCCGGCTGTGGCTTCGTTGAGCCAGGGGCAGTTGTTTTCCGCATGACCTGCGGCGGGCAGGGCTAGAAAGATCACTCCAAGTGCCAGAAATGCGAGCCTCCGCGAAACCGATAAGAAACAAGCGCGGCCTGTACTGAAGGGCGCGGGCGAGGACGCCCGCACGACAGCCGATCTGGAGATCGGCGCTACTGTTTCGTCCATCGCGGGTCGGCGGAGACTATGGATTGCTGTTGCTCTGCCGGCAGAGTTATTTCCCATTTTGCAACTCCCCTGAGTTACCTACCAAGTCGGAATGCATGTGCCACGGAATGCTTTCTGTCGATATCTCCGGATGGTCGCGAAGATAGTTGAGAGAGTAAGTGGGCGCACCCGGATCAACCTTCTTATCGATAAACATGGCTTGTTGTTTCGCTGCTTCTTCCTTCTTCCCCATGCGGCGGTAGAGGACGGAAAGATTGTAGTGCGCGACCAGGTCGTCGGGATCGATTTTCTGCAGCGCTTCAAACTGTTCGAGCGCGTTGTGTTCGTCCTTTTGCTGGTAGTAAGTGATGCCGAGTTCGCGGCGGGCATCGCGGGATTGCGGGAACATTTCAACGACTTTGCGGAAGTCGGCAATCTCTTTCTCGGTGTTACCTGCGCGCCGTTGCAGCAGACCATCGTAGTAGAGGGCACGTGCGCTGTTTGGATCAAGCGCAAGCGCCCGGTGAATCGCCCCGCGCGCCGACTCGTATTTCTCCCACACGATCTCGGTGAGGCCGATGTTGGTGTAGCCCTCCGCGTAGTCGGGGCGCAACTTCACAACTTCGTGGAATGCCTGGACGGATTCCATGTACTGGAACTGGTCGAGCAGGGCGATGCCGAGATTGTTCCAGCGCATCCAGTCCTGATTGTCGTTGGGCTCGGACGGTTCCGGCTTGTTCTCGCCAATCTTCAGGATGCGAGTCCGCGATGCAATTTCCACGAGCGGATAGTCGGGGTGATCGCCCTTGCCGAAGATGTTGTTGAGATAACTTTGGCGCAGATGGCGGTAATTCACTTTCGCGGTAACACTAACGTCGCCACTTACGTCGGCAGGGAGCCGGAACTGGTAGCGCACCAGGACTGAACGGCCTGCTTGCACGGTGTTGTCGTAGGCGACGGAGTGAATGGTCCACACCTTGTGATTGTCAACAAACTCGCCCTCATTGGTCACCGGGCGGTTGGTGAAACTGTGAGCGCGCGGGTCAATCAAGCCGTCGGGCTTGAGGAATCCGCTGTGATAGATCTCTTTGCCGTTCGCATCTTTCACCGTGAACTCAACCCAAGCCTCGTACAGATCGCGAACCTCCGGGATCAGCGAGTGGCCGATGTTCTTGTTCTGGACTACCACAAATGCAGTCACCAAGTCGTTCGGCGCAAGGTCAAATGAAGCCTTGCCGAGCGGGGCAATCAGCTTCGGGTTGCCATCCTTTGTAACTTCCCCCGCTTTTTCAAGCCCGAAGATATCCACGTTTAAAAAGTTGCCGGCGCGCAGAAAATCGATAGTCTTGCTGAGTTGCTCGTCGAAGCCATAGTAGAAAGGAACGGCCGTGTTGCCAGCGAGCCAGCGGTGCGAAACCAGAGTGCCATTCTTCGCGCCGTAGTCGGGCAACGAGATGGCGTTGCGCTTCATGTGGCAGCCCTGGCAGGTGGTGAAATCCGCCTGATAGAAGGTTAGCGGATTGCGCTGCGAAAACTTGGACTGTTGCCACTCGTCGTAGGCGGTAAACGCGCGAATGAATTTGTAGTCGTTAAGCGGTGCGGGCAGGTTGGCCTTGTGGCAGGCCGCGCAGAATTCGGGCGTGTGGAGGAAGTCGTGCATCACCGCGGCCGAATGCCGCTCGGGATGGCGGAGAATCATGTCGAAGGGAACCTCGCCGGGTATGCGCTCGCCCTTCTCGTCAACAATCACCGCGGGCACGCCCATTTTGACACTGGCATTACCGTTGGTCGAATCCAAACTCAGCACCGAGTGGCAGGTGGTGCAGGTCAGTCCATCCGAGTCGAACTTGGCTCGATCGACCTTGGAGTCTTCAGTTAACGCGGCACCCAGAACTCCAATGGGGTTATGGCAACTGTCGCAAAAGCGGGCGAAGGCGATTCCGCGCGTCTGGTCGCGGATAAGAAGGTTCACGCTGGTGCGATAAAACGGAGTGCGGAAGGCGTTGGAGTGAAGAGCCTGACGCCACTGGCTGTAAGCTTCCTGGTGGCAGGTGCCGCAGTATTCCGCGCTTGGATACGCGCCGGGCTGAAGAAAGCCGTCGCCCTGTACCTGGACGTTGCCGGGGGTATATGGGTTCTTCGGACCGTAGTGGAAGTTATAACTCGGAGTTACCTCGGAGTTATACTCTTTGCGATCGGCTGCGACAGCCAGCTCGGCCCTGGCTTTCCATTTAGCGATTGCCTCGCGCTGGGCAGGCGTATCTTCAGCAGGCGGCGCGCCCTTGGGCGGGGCGGTGTATGCCGGCGGCGGAGTTAACGCCGCAGCATCCTGTTGCGGAGTGGCCTGCTGCGCAGCGACTTGCCGGAGCTCCACCGAACCGACAACGAGTGCTGCGACCCATAAGCAGGCAATCGTTATCCTATTGTTCGCAGTTGTTCTCATGTACTTTCCTTTGGAGCCCCCATTTTTCACGTAAGGAGTGGCTCCGTCTATCGTATTCCTTCTGATCATTTTCCTGAATGCGTGCCGGTTGCTTTGCCGGCGCGATCGGCGGCGATTGTGTCATAGACACTCGGCACCAGGCCTTTGCCTTCTTCAATAGCGTAGTAACGATCGACGCCGGGAAGAGTATAGGTCTCTTTGACGCCGTCGGGCCAGCGGATTTCTACCTTGTCCACGGTTGTGGTGACGCCGAGGCCGTAGTGCAGGCGGAAGTCGTTGGACGACTCGAAGCTTCCGCCGCTCATGACATCGCCGCGCTGGCGGATGCCGCCTGCGGTGAGATAAACCGTGGAGCCGACCGCGTCGCGCGGACTCTTTGGACCGCCGATGAGCATGAGGCCGATCCAGTGGTTGTGGTCGTCATTCACATTCTTGAGCAACACGGGCGTGTGGTCGAGGCAGTTGATGACGACATCGATCTTTCCGTCGTTAAAGAGGTCGCCGAAGGCCGCGCCACGCGCGGGGATTACGTCGGCGAGGCCCGTGTCGATGACCGCCGGCATGACTTCGAATTTCTTACCGTGGTCCAGGTTATGGAATAAGAGCGGGCGCTCGGCGAAGGAAGTTCCCCAGTCGTGTTGATCGACCTGGGGATAGACGTGACCGCTGACAAACATGAGATCTTTCCAGCCGTCGTTGTCGTAGTCAAAGAACTCGGTTCCCCAGCTCAGGAAGGGATAAGTGGCTTCGGCGATTCCCATCTGCGGGGTGATATCGACAAAGTTGCCTTCGCCGTCGTTCCTATAGAGCGTCTTGTAGTCGTCAGAGAACGTGGTGGTATAGAGGTCGAGCTTGCCGTTGTTGGCGTAGTCGCCGACGGCGAGGCCCATGGCGGCTGTTTCGCGGGCATCCTGATTCAGGGCAAAGCCGGAGTAGAAGCTTGCATCCTGGAACGTGCCGTCGCCCTTGTTGAGATAGAGATAGTTGGGCGAGGAGTCGTCGGTGACCAGCAGGTCGACTTTGCCATCGTTATCGATATCGACGAACGTGGAGGAGAATCCATAGTAACGGCGCTTATCTTCCACTCCCGCCTTGACGCTGACATCGGTGAAAGTTCCATCGCCATTATTGTGGAAGAGATGGTCTGGTTCGCCCTGCAGGCCGCGCGGACCGCACATGGTGGATGCACCGCGGAACGAGCAGTTTGCGTAACCCACCGCCTGCGTTCCGGCTGAAGGCATTTTGCCCATATCCCAGTGAATGTAGCCGGGAACGAAGAGATCGAGGCGGCCGTCGCCATCGTAGTCGCCGAAGCTGGGGCCGGTGGACCAGTTGCCGAGCGTGACGCCCGCGGCCTCGGCCATATCGGTAAACGTGCCGTCATGATTGTTGTGATAGAGGCGGTTGTGGCCGTAGTTGGCTACGTAGATGTCGGGCCAGCCGTCGTTATCGTAATCGCCTACCGCGCAGCCGAATCCCCACCTGCCATTGGTGACGCCGGCGACGGTGGCAACATTGGTGAAGGTTCCGTCGTGGTTGTTGTGGAAGAGCGCGGCAAGGGGTGGATCGGCTTTGCCGTCGTACGCTTCGTAGGTAGAGCCATTGACGAGGAAGATGTCGAGCCAGCCGTCGTGGTCGTAGTCAAGAAGACAGGCGCCGGAGCCGATGGTCTCAAGGATGTAAGGCTTCTGGGGCGTACCCATTTTGTGTGTCCAGTTGGAGAGGCCGGACTGCTGAGAGATGTCCTTGAAAATGACGGGGCCGGTTTTGACGAAGCCGCCGGCGGTGATGGGACGATGCTCTGAATCCAAAACAGGGGCGAAAACGCCGGCTGTAGCGGAGCCGCCCTGTTGCGGGGTGGCTGCTGTGGCTGCGCTGCCACCGTAAAGCGGGGGCTGGGGAGGGACGCTCTGGGCGTTGGCGAACCCGGCGGTGAGGGCGAGGGAGAGGGCCAGGGCGGAGGCGGACCAGCCTCGTGATGCAGAAATGCTGAAGGAGCTAACCAAGTTGCGACCTCGAAATAGGGGGGAAACGGCTACAGTTCTAAATTGTCCTTTAGGGATTAGACGATTGTCGCCCACCTTTCGGAGTAGTTGAAGTTGCAACCCGGGGAGGAAAAGAGTCCCCGGGCTACGGTTTCAGTTCGAGCGGGGCGTGGAGGAGGAGGTCTCTGGAGGAGGCGCCGATCTGGATCTCGAATGTACCGGGGTCGGCAATCCAGTCCTTCTTTTCGGGACTCCAGTAGGAAAGCGCGGCGCGGTCGAGGGCGAAGGTGATGGACTTTGTTTCGCCGGGCTGTAACTCCACGCGCTGGAAGCCTTTGAGCTCATGGACGGGGCGGTCGATTTTGGAGTGGCCGTCGTGGATGTAAAGCTGGACGACTTCAGCGCCGGCGCGGGAGCCGGTGTTCTTGACCTTCAAGCTGGCCAGGAATTGGTCTGAAAGGACCTTGCCGACGAATTCTTTCCGGTGAGACACTTTCAAGTCGCTGTAT
>Ga0302278_10004870_pt1 | contig 13625 bp, 11 predicted proteins | sample III_Bog_N3_2_FD_194543 | JGI IMG/M metagenome (GOLD analysis project Ga0302278, IMG submission 194543) | Peat permafrost microbial communities from Stordalen Mire near Abisko, Sweden - III_Bog_N3_2 | ecosystem: Environmental > Terrestrial > Soil > Wetlands > Peat | place: Sweden: Abisko... | reverse complement strand
GTTCACCTCGATCCCGGACCGGCCGCTACTCTTAATGCCGACCCTGACCAGCTCGAACAGATGTTCATCAACCTGCTGGCCAACGCCGTGGATGCCTCGCTGGCAAACGGTTCCGAACCGGTTCACACAACATGGGATCGCTTAGGCTCAAACATCTCGGTAATCATTGAAGATCGCGGCATGGGCATTGCCAATACCGAGAACCTGTTTGTGCCCTTCTACACCACCAAGCCGGCGGGCAGCGGAGTTGGCCTGGCGCTGGCGCAACAAATCGCCCGCGCCCATGGCGGGGAAATCCAGCTTGAAAATCGAGAAGATGGCGCCGGAGCCCGTGCTACCGTGTCGCTGCCGGTGGCGCAGTAGCGGGAACAATAGCGACAATTGAGAAGAACCATCGTCACTGGCTCAATTTCGATCAGAGACCATGTATGCTTCCTTCCTGGGGTGAACGGGGGATGACGCATCCTAGCATAAGCAAGAGGTTCTTATTTGTGAAGCAGAATTTCGCCGTAATTATCCTTGGTGGTACCGGACAAGTCGGCGGTGCAGCCGTCGCGGAACTGCTGGCAACTCCGGAATGCCGGGAAGTGGTGATGGTGACCCGAAAGCCCATTGCGCCGCGGTCGCGGGTGCGCAACGTGGTTCTCGATACCGGCGCTGCTGACTTTGCCGAGCGCACTGCAGCTCTTGCCCGCGAGGTTTTGAGCCAGGGTCCCGCCAGCGCCGTGAGCTGCGTGGGTGTCGGTGCCGGATCGGGGCGCTGGAGCGATGAAGAATTGAAACGACTTGAGGTGGGGGTCGTGGGCGCCTTTGCGCGTGGCTGCCATGACGCCGGAATCACCCAGTTTTGCCTGCTTTCCGCGGCGGGAAGTTCGGTGCGCAGCCGGATTCGCTATGCGCGAGTAATGGGCATGAAAGAAGACACCGTGCGTAACGTCGGTTTCGCTCGCCTCGCCATATTTCGCCCCGGCATCATTGTAGGCAACGCTCATACCCCGGCCTGGGTTGGATGGTTGGGAAACCTCGTGCCCGGGTCGTTTGGCAATATCGATCAGCGAATTCTCGGCGGCTCAATTGCCGCGGAGATAGCACTGCACAGTCAAGAGACCGGTGAAGTAAGCCGCGAAAATGCATCAATGAAAAAGCTCGCTGCGCAGTTCAATATCGTGCCTTAGGAATTTTTGTCGGTACGTCTAACCGGCGCAACGTTCATGCAATCTACCGCAGCAAATCCTCAAGCGTGGCGCTAAGGTCGGTCTTCTCGTCGCGGTATTTTACGATTACCGCGGCGTAGAGGCTCAATCCCCACTCCTGCCCTTTGCCCTTGGTCACCGCGCGCGAGCCGGGCACAACCACCGCGTTTTCTGGAATGATCAGCGGCATTTCGGTTGAGGCGCGCAACACCTCTCCGTTCACCAGGTCGAAAACCGGAGTGCCGCGGGTGAGAATGGTTCCCGCCGCCAGCACTGCGCCTTTGCGCACTATGGTGCCTTCATACACGCCGGTGTTGCCGCCCACCAGCACATCGTCTTCAATCACCACCGGGCTGGCGTTTACTGGCTCAAGCACGCCGCCAATCTGTGCCGCCGCGCTCAGGTGCACACGCTTGCCAATCTGCGCGCACGACCCCACCAAAGCGTGCGAGTCAACCATGGTGCCCTCGTCAACATAGGCGCCGGCGTTGATGTACATAGGCGGCATGCAAACTACTCCCCGTGCAACGTATGCGCCGGCGCGGATTGAAGAACCACCCGGAACAATACGCACCCCGTCGCCCGCGCCAAATCGGCGTACCGGGTAGGTGTGCTTGTCGACGAACGAAAGCCCCGCGGACGGCATCTCTTCCAGCGCGCCCAACCTGAACCCCAGCAGGATTCCCTGCTTGACCCATGCATTCACGCGCCAGCCGGTCGGCGCGGCGGGGTCCGGTTCAGCCGCACGTACTTCGCCGTGCTCGATCGCCTCTCGCAACCGGACAAAGGCCACCATCGCGGCGGCATCGCCAATGGCGTTCGATCCGGCGGTAAAGTGCCGCTCAATCGATTTCTTCAAATCACTGATTGTCATCGCAATCCGAGTCTATCAATTGAAACAGCTTTCAGCTCTCAGCTTTCAGCTTTCAGCTCGACTGCGGAAGAGTCGGCTGTTGAAAAAACAGCAGAATCTTATAGCAGATTTTGAGCTAGGGCGGGCGGAATTACAGGCCGCAGTGGTTCAGGCGCTCATGTCGAAGGCGGGCGCGGCGCTGGAGCGTTTGCACTTCCGGGGTTGAAAGACCTTGAGCCGAAAAGCATTCTTGCCCGAGGGAACCATGGCCAGCGCGACCGGTTCATTGCCCTGCCTCCAGTGGAGGAAGTTTTTCGACTCGAGCCATGCGCACAGACGCGGATCCGAGATCTCCGAGTGCCCATTCCAGAACCCGGGTTTCAGCCCGCATCGGATGAGCAGGTGATCGAGTTCCAGGTCGATGCATTCAGTCTGCTGAGGAAAATACCGCCTTACATCGTCGTCACCAACTGAGACGCCGGTACACGCGCGCCCCTTGCATTGGGTCTTAACCACCATGCCTGCCATCCAATTAGTCCAAGGCCGAGTGCTGAATGAAGTTAGTCTATGAACCTTTCGGCAGGGCGCGGCATCTTAGCCAGTTGTATCCGCACCCTGTCTCCCAGACTGGGAAGGCTCGCGACCAGGAGCCCAAACCGGGAAAGTAAGTTGCTAGCTCTATATGCGATACTCGAAACGGCATGTATAAAAGGATCGTCCTCAAGCTCTCAGGCGAGGCGCTGGCCGGGGAACGCGGCTTTGGCCTTGATAAAGAACGGGTCTCCCAGGTCACCGGCGAACTGGCCGAGGTTCACGATCTCGGCGTCGAGGTCGGCGTTGTGGTGGGCGGCGGCAACTTCTTTCGCGGCGTGGCCGAGCAGGCCAGGCAAATGGACCGGGTGAGCGCCGACAACATGGGCATGCTTTCCACCGTCATCAACGCCATTGCCCTGCAGGATGCGCTCGAGCAGCGCGGCGTGCAATGCCGCGTGATGAGCGCCGTTTTTATGAACCAGCTCGCCGAACCCTACATCCGGCGCAGGGCCGTGCGGCATCTTGAAAAAGGCCGCGTGGTCATCTTCGCCGCCGGCATCGGCAATCCCTTCTTCTCAACCGACACGGCCGCCAGCCTGCGCGCCATGGAAATCAAGGCTGACGTGTTGCTGAAGGCCACCAAAGTGTCGGGCGTGTACAACGCCGATCCGGTGCTGTTTAAGGATGCGGTGAAATACGAAGAGATCAGCTACATGGAGATTCTGCGCCTGGGCCTGAAGGTGATGGACCTGACCGCGGTGAGCCTGTGCAAAGACAACAACCTGCCCATGGTCATCTTCAATATGAATGAGCCGGGCAATATCCGCCGGGTGGTGCTGGGCGAAAAGGTGGGCTCGCTGGTGACGGCGTAAAAGCAGCTGTTAGCTCTTAGCTCTTAGCTTCGAGAGTCGGCTGCTCAATGTCCATCGAATCGCTCCCATCCATAGGCCCTTCGATCAACGGGCGCATCAATACGCCGCAAAAATCAGGCAATGAAGCAGTCGCTGGCATAATAAAGCGAAGGGCTAACAGCTAAAAGCTAATAGCTGCTTCCCGGAGTCGTCTAACAGCACGTGGAGATCAGCAAGCCAGCACGGTTGAATGCCCTCACGGGCTTGCGTTGCTTCGCAGCCATCAACATCGTATTCTTCCACTTCTCTAATCCCAATTGGTTCGGGTTCATGGCGCCCGTGGTCAACGCTGGCTACGCTTCGGTCAGCTTCTTCATTCTGCTTTCCGGCTATGTAATGGCCTATAACTACGCGGCCAAGGCGCGGAAAGGCGAACTCGATACAATCCGTTTCTATGAGGCGCGCTTCACCCGGCTCTACCCCATCTACCTGCTTAGCCTGCTACTGGCCTGGCAAATGGTGCCTATTGAATACAACGCCCACACCCACCGCATGTTCTGGACCGGCATGGTTCTTTCGCCGCTCTTATTGCAGGGGTGGATCCCCTCGATTGCCACTTTCCTGAACACGCCGGCCTGGACCATGTCGGCCGAGTCGTTCTATTACCTGCTGTTTCCGTGGATGGCGAAGTGGAAGCGGCCCGACCCAGAAAAAGTGGGTTGGCACCTGAGCAAAATGTTCCTGGTGTGGATGCTTGGCCTGGTGCCGGGCACGCTCTACATCATCTTCAATCCCGATGGACTTGCACACCTCGACCGCTGGAGCTATGGCCCGTGGCTGCAGGCACTCAAGTACACGCCGCTGCCGCACCTGTGCAGCTTTATCTTCGGCGTTATGATCGCTTCGCTCGATGAGTTGATCCCCCGCTCCAGCCATCTGCGCCTGTTCCTCGGCATCTTCGGGTTTGGAGCGACATTCACCCTGCTCACCTTCGCCGCGCATCTCCCCTACGTGCTGCTTCACGACGGCATGCTGATGCCTCTGTTTGGCTTCATCATCCTGGGGCTGGCGGGCAACAATTGGCTTGCCTACGGCTTTGGCTGGCGGCCGCTCGTATTCATCGGAGAGTCCAGCTACTGCCTCTACCTGCTCCACTTCAACCTGTGGAACATGATCCACAACTCGCACATCCTCGATCGTCTGCACCTTGCGCGCTTCGATCCCTGGCTCAGCTACGTTCTGCTGATTGCCATGGCGCTCTGCGCGCTGCACTTTGTCGAGAAGCCGGCCCAGAGGCAGTTGCGCAAGCTGTTCGGGGTTTGGCGGTAAAGGCGGATCGGGATTCCGTGGGCCGCCCAACTAAAGCGCTGTCATCCCGAGCGTAGTCGAGGGACCTGCAGTTGCTTTTGCTGTTGCCTTTGCCCTCATTGTCTTTAAGTTAGCATCCGGTCGGTTGCGCGCTTGAAATCGGCCGGCTCGAAGTCGTACCAGTCCTTGCTCAAGTCGACCCACGCAGGATTCATCCGCTCGATAAGCGCAATCTTCTTCTCGCGCCGCCAAGCCTTCAATTGTTTCTCGCGAGCAATCGCCCCTGTCACATCCTGATGACCCTCAAACCAGACCAGGCGATCGCAATTGTAAGTCGCAGTGTAGCCATCGTGCTCTTTCCATTTATGGTCGAAGACACGCTTAAGCAGGTTGCCGGTCACGCCGATGTAGAGCGTGCGGCTTCGGCTGGCCACAATGTAGGTAAAATAACTTCCCTCGTGCATTCAGTGGATCGTAGCAGGAGATCTGCGGCCAATGATGTGCTGTGAAAGACAACAGCAACAACAACTGCAGATCCCTCGACTACGCTCGGGATGACAGCGCTTTGGTTTGAAGCGTTGCCGTATTCTTACTTCTCTTCCACAAACGCAACAAAGCTGTGCGGCGGCACTTCGATCTGGAAGGTTGTGCGCGGAGCAGTTTGCCTCGCGCGCCATTGAGCTACCGGAGACCCATCAACCTCCGCACCGCTCGCCAGGTTGCGGATGTGCGCCAACGTTCCCTCGGCATTCACCGTCACCTTCACCGCCTCGTCGCGATACGACTCCACCACAAACGTGCCATTGTCGTAAGCCATCAGGCTCACCTTGCCGGGCGCATCAATCGACACCGGAAAATCGCCCATCACGTAGCGGCGAATCTGCGCCAGCACCGGTTGCGGCAGAAGGTAAAGATCGTTGAAGTTTTCGGGGATCGTCAACACATATAACGTACCCTTCGAGTAGTGATCCATGATGACCAGCGGAGCACCGCGGCCGTTGGCGGTGCCGCGCACTACGGGCCACGCGTCGTTGGTCATGAAGCTGATCTCAGGAAACTGCACGGCCGCGGTCGTTCCCAGGTTCGCGCCTGCGCCTGCACCGAACGCACCCCAATAGCGATCGACGCTGAGCACGTTGCCGGTGGCGTTGATCTCTGCGATCTGCTCAATGCCATGGCCCTGAAGCGCCTTCAGCAAACCTGACGTGATGACCACGTTGCCGCCCTGCTGCAAGTGGGCCTTGATCTTGGCGACAATTGCGGGATCGTACTTGGCTTCCTCAGTAAGCAACACGGTTTTCGCATTCGTCGGGAACGTCGGCTGCAGGTCGATTGGAATCCCGATCATGCCCAGGTAATTGTGGAGGAAATCTTCGCCCGTAGATTGATACGGCTTGTAGCTCGCGATACCGATTGGCTTGCCCAGCTTGGGGATGACCATGTTGGCGGCGTCGAGCGCGTAGCCTGCGACAGTTCCCCAGGTGGCCGGTTGAGTGGCGCCTGAACCCGCATGCCACTTGTCGAGGCCGGCTGCGGTGAACGTGGTGTCGGTGCTGCTCCAGGGGCGATCGCCGATTCGTGCGGTCTGGGTCAGGTTGCTCCACTCAAACAGCATCATCTCCGGCGCCTTGGCCAGCACCGTGTCCCAAAGCTGCTCGGCGTAACGGTCAGCGTAGCGAGTGTCGAAGGTGTCAACCCATCCGCCGCCGTTGCGGCCCGGAGCGATGTTATCGAAGTAGCGAATGATTTGGTAACTCTCGTAGGGCTGCAGGTGCTGGTCGGTAATTTCGCCGTCGCGCGTTTCGGTGCCGGTGTAGATGCCGTCAAAAATCTTCGGCTCCACGGCGAGGTCGTAGCCGTCGGCCTGGAAATGCTCATACCAGTTGGGAAACTTGATGATGATTCTCACCTTGGGATTGACGGCCTTGGCCGCGCCATAAACCAGGTCGCGGGAGACCTCATCCATCAACTTGAGGCGGAAGGTGCTCCAGCTTTGCACGCCCTTGGCCGCAATGTCAGAGTCGCGCTTGGTGTTGTTGAAGAAAAAGTCATCGAGGACAATCTCATCGAAGTGAGCCGCGGTGACTTCAGCGACATGCTTTACAAAGGCGCGCTGTTTGGGGTCGGTATAGGTAAAGCTGATGAACTGGCCACCTGCCGCCTCGGGGCCGGCCATTTCGCCGCCGGCTGCATAGGCAATGCCGCCCGCGGTCTCGACTCCATGAGCATTGAAGAAGGCCTTCACGCTGTCGAGCAGCGCGCCGTCGGCCAGTGTGTCTCCGCGGAAGCTCTCGATGTAGACCTTGTCGACGTGGACCTGGCTGTTGATTTGGTTCCACGCCTTTTCAAGATAAGCGGGATCCTTCATACGCTCAACATCGGAAACCGCGATGTAGACCGCAACCTTGAAGGCGGGGTGCGCGGGAGCCGGGCGAAGCGATTGGGCGTCGGGCGCCGGAGATTGAGCAACTAAATAAGCTGATGTAGCCAAGGCAAAAGAAAGTAGAACAGAAATGCTACGCAAAATGATCTCCTCATTTAATGGTGGACACGGGTGCGGCGAAGCGAGTCTATTTCGTACGAAGTCGAACCAAAGCCCTCCCGGAGCCGCGCTTTAATCCGCGCAAACAAGTATATGCGCCGGGGGTTTGGATGGACGGGGAAAACCGGCAGTACAAATCGTCGAGCGCATAACAAAAAGGCCCGACTGCTTTGAGCCGGGCCTTCTCTGTTCTCTGTTCTCTGTTCTCTGTTCTCTGTTCCCTGCCCTTACGGCGCAGTTGTCTGGATGGCGTGATTGCCATGCGGAACGGTGACGATGGCGGTGGGCCCGCTGCCGGTGGGATAAGGCCCGGCCAGCGTAGGCGAGAGCACACCGGTGCTGGGATTCAGCCGGAATCCTGAAACCGAATCGCCCAGGTGATTGGCGGTATAGACGAAGCGCGCGAGTGAGGCATCGACCGTAATCGCGACCGGCTGAGTGTCTGTCAGGTTTGATGAGGATCCGCTGGTAGCGAGCGCCGCCGATGGCGATCCGGTGGGCAACGAGATGCTGTAGGCGGAGACGGTTGAATCGAGCGCGTTGGTCACATAAATGAACAGGCCACGCGGATCAACAGCCACCGAGCCGGGTTCGTTGCCGGTCTTGAAGGGGCCGTTCACCATAAAGGCGAGCTCGCCAGTGCTTTGCACCGTGTACCCGATCAGCTCGTTCGAGGCAAAGTCAGTAACGTAAACAAATCGGTTGGTTGGATCGGTGGCCATGCCGCTGGGCTTAATGCCTGCCTGGTAGGGACTGTCGGCAGTTGCCGCGAGCGCCCCACCAGAGCCGACCCCAAAGCCGAAGACCCAGCCAGGGTTTGCGTTGCTGGTTACGCATGAGGGGCAGCCGGGACTGTATGCCGAAGCGTCGTAAACCGCGGCGTAAACCGCGCTGCCGTCGGGCAGAACGGTGATGGCGGTTGGCACCAGGCTATCGGTGGCGAACCCGGGAACTGAAAATGATTCAGTGACCGTCGCCGAACCGATGGAGCCGGTGCTCAATGGGTACTCGGTGAGGGTGGCTGAAGTGGTCCCGGTAAGTACGTAGAGATAAGTGCCGGCCGGGTTGATGGCGATGGCAACCGGGGGTTCAGTCGTGGCTAGCGAATCCTTCTGCGCCAAAGTGCCGTCAGAGGCGATGGTAAAGTGAACAACGGCGTTACTTGCCTCATTGGCTACATAGAGGTTGGAGTAGCTCGCGTCCACCGCCATCGCGATAGGCGAGTTGCCGCCCGAGGAGACCGCCGCATGAGCAACGCGCAGAGCCCCCGTTTCCGCGTCGGCCGCGAAGGAGTAGATCTGGCCTGTGTTGCCGCTTGATGAACCGCCTGACGTGGATACGTAGACGTAATCGATGGTGACAATATTGCAGGCAGTCAGCCAGGTGGCCAGGATAAGGCCGATTGCGGAGACCAGGAAAAGCTGGCTCAGTTTACTCAACTTCATGCGCTTCCTTCGTCGCGGGCTCACGTTTCGAGATAAAGCCCTTTGATAACTCGGTTTCAGTTTGCCTACAGGCTATTGTAAAAGCCGCCTGCGGTGATTATCCAGCAATGCCGGCCGCATGGCGGCGCGGTAAATCTTGTTGCCGTTACTTCGCGACTCCCCCTCCGTTACCGTTGTGTGGAATGGCTGCAACGGCGGTTGGGTTGGTGCTGGCCGCATATGGCGAGAATTGCGAGTCGAGAAGTGTACCGGCGGTTGAGCTAAGCTCAAAGCCGTTGACTGTGTTGCCGAGAAAATTCGCAGTGAACAAAAAGTGCTCGGTTGAGGGATCGATTCCGATGGCCACCGGATCGGTTCCGACGCTGTAATTGCCCAGATTGGTGAGAACACCGCTGCTCATCGAATAGGCAGTGACTGTGGCGTCGATCGCATTGGTGACGTAGACGTAGGGGTAAACTGGATCGACCGCCACGGCGCTGGGCTGGTTCCCGGTCGCGAATGGGCTTCCGCTGACACTCGTCAACGTTCCGCTTGAGCCGATGGTGAACCCAAGCACATTTGAGTTGGCCGAATCGGTGATGTAGAGATAAGTGCTTGAAGCTTCGCTGGCAACGCCCGTAGGTTGTCTTCCGGCGGCGAAAGGCGAACCGGGGATGGGCGAGAGCGTGCCATCTGAGCCTACTGAGAAGCCGAAGACATATCCCGCGTGGGGGCTCGCCGTCGAATCGAACGCAGTGACGAAGACGTAGGCGCCGGAAGCAACGACATTGACCGCGGTCGGCACAATGACGTGGGAGCTGCCGGAGAGCGTCAGCGGCCAATACAGAGCACCAATTGCAGTGTTGGTAAGCGGCGCTCCCAGCGTGACTGGATTCGAACTGGTTGCCGCATTGACCGGGTATACCGCAATGGAGCCGGAGCAGGGATCGGCGTTTGAGCAAAGAGGCAGGGGTTGATAGGTGTCGACCACAAAGAGGTTTGACTTGGTGGTGGCAACCGCCATGGGAAAGATGCCCGGCGTATTAACGGTGTTGAAGGGATACAGCTTGCCGTCGCTGCCGATCACAAATTGAACGATGTTGTTGTCGTCTTCATTCACCACAAACAGATTCTTGAAGTCGGCTGAGGTTGCCTCGGCCACGGGAAGGCGTCCGGCCGAAGGGAACGGCGATGATGGAAGCTGCCGCATTTTGCCTGACTCGGAGTTGATCTCAAAGACATCGATCAAGCCATAGTTGTTTGGTCCCGCGGACTTGGAGCTGGTGACGTAGACAAAATCGACAGTGAGAGTCGTACATGCCGTCAGCAGCGACGCCGCCATCAGGCTGGCCGTGGCTACAATCACAAGCTGACTCGTTTTGTTGAACTTCATGAGCATCTTTCGTCAAAGGGCCACAACCGCCGACCCGTCAAAATCGGTTTGAAATCGAAACTCGGAATCGACAGCATCCGGCACCGGCATTCCGAAGAGGCCTCGCCCGCTTGCAGGTTTCCGTGAGCCCCAGGCTCCGGGTAAATCATGCGGCCGGAAGGTGCATATCCGGCCGCAGATATGTGCAACGCTGGCGGCAAGGGGCGCGGCATTATCCGGTGCGCCCATCCACCAGGCACCAGGTCGCGGGACCCTTGAGCGCGTAGGTACTGGTGACTCGCATGTCGTCAAGCTCGCCCGAGTTCGGGTCAAGCACGCGGCCCGTAACCGTCGAGTCGAGAGAGTTCGCTTCGTAAATGAACTGGTTCGACGGATCTTCGACAATGCACTGCGGACCGGCGCCGGAACCGAACGGCTCACCGGCGATAAAGCTGAGCTGGTAGGCAGGCGTCGTGGTAATAAAGTAGCCGGCGATACCGCTTTCAGGGTTGTTGTTGCCGGTCTGGTTATTCCCCTGGTTGGCCAGGTAGAGATATTTACTCTTCGACTCGACCATCAGCCAGGTGGGATTGGCAAGTGTCGGGTCGTCGGGGATGATGCCGCTGGTATCGGACTGTAAGGCGCCGTTCGTACCCAGCGTGTAGGGCACAATCTGGCTGTTCGAAACCACTGAATTGCCGTTGAAACTGATCGAAATCGGCTCGTCGTCCATCACGTAGTAAACGCTGCCCGCACCCACAATGCCGGTGGCGTAATTCACCAGCCCATTGCCTTTGGAAGAATACGGGTCGGTTAGGGGTTGGGAGCCGTTCTGGCTCAACAGCAACTGGCCTCCCGCGTTCGAGTAGCTGTACGGATAGATCGAGTCGCCGATGGAGGGGGTGCCGCTCATGGTCAGCATGAATCCCTGGGCCAGGATGAAATCGATGGGATCGGAGGGAACCGGGAAGTAAGGCAGCGGGCAACTGGTGGCCCCGCCCGGGCAGTTGGCCTGCGTAACCTGCGCATTCAGGATCGTGCTGAGGCGTCCGGTCGTCTGGTCAATCTTGAAGACCGTAATGTCGCCGCAAAGGGTAAGCGATCCACCCAACGCCAGGCCACAGTTAGCATTCGGATTGGTCGGCGAAGCCGGACTTGCTCCATCCACCCCGATCGAATCGTGATCGAGAGCGAAAATGTAGGTCCCGGTAGGATCTACCAGCAGTCGGAAGGGGTTGAGCCCCTGCGTGTAGAAGGTCTCCTGAGGAGAGAGAACACCGTTGCCGCCCACCGTGAATTCGGTGACGTTTGCGTTCTGGCAAGGATCGGTGGAAGTGCAGTCGCCGTTGCCCTCAGCATTTACGCCGCGATTGAGCACGTAAATAAAGCGGCTTCCCAGGGTCAGCACGGCGCGAACCGGGTTCGACCCGCCCGATGAGATAGGCAGACCATTGATGTTGGCCAACCGGCCGGTGTTGTGATCGATCTTGAAGCCAGTGATGATGCCGTTGTTGCCCGTGTTGGCCGTCTCAGTACCCGTTACATACAAGAAACCGACCGTATAACTTCTAACGCAAGACGAAACACCGAAAATGATGCCCGTCGAGAGGGCGGTCATCAGTAGTGTCTTGCCGAATTTCGTAAACTTCATGCGAATCCTTCATCCTGGTCAGGCGTATGCCGCCAAGTTTGATCGTTCCCGAGCAGCGCTGGGTTGGGACGGGTCCCTGCTGCATTGTAAAAGCCAAGGGCAGGTTGTGCCTAGTTTCGCACATTAGACCATGCATTCAGCTATCCACAGTTGTTATCCAAGCCCGAATGCCGCCCTCAGGCAGTTTGCATCGCCTGCCACAAAAGTTTCTATGTGAATCGATCGCAGTTTTGACGGTTTCACGGCGGCAAAGTCAACGCGACTGCTCAAAAAACGCGGCCGAAGCGTTGGATTCAGGGGCCTGACGGTCGCGGCAGCCTCTGTGACCACGCCGATGCTGCCAAAGTTCACTGCGGGTTCGGCGTGGGAAGTCGGAGACATGCGGGGGACCAGATCGGAGAATGCCGGGAGGTTCCCCCCATAAGCGCTAAGTTAAGAAATGAAGTTGTGGTTTTCGCCTGCGGTGGGCTTCGCTCAGGTGGTTTCGGATTTGGTTCCATTGCTGGATGACTTGGTCGAGACGGAGGGTGGGTTTGATTGCGGCCAGCAATTGACGCAGCATGAACTGAAATTCACGCCAAGGGCTGAGGGTGGGTCGCTTCCGTTGACAAGTAGCCCCAGGGGGAAATTGTTTTTCCGATGCGCGCCATTTTCTGAGTGAGTAAGGCGATCAAGAGCTTTCCATACAGCCACGCGCGGCTGCTCTTGTCGTCATACTTGGGTACGTGTCCGAGCTGCGCGATGGATTTGAGGCGCTTGAAAGTCAGCTCAATCTGCCATCGCAAACGATATGCTTCCAGCACTTGGAAGGCGGTGGCCTGTTGGGCATTGAGCGTAGTAAAAACGAGGATGTATTTGGCATAGGTCCGGGTATCCGGCGCCACGGTCTTTCCATTCTGCAGCTTGATGTCGAGCCTGCGTTGAGCCTGCTTGATAGCCTGCCGGCTCTTGCGGATCGCGCAGATGCGGCCGGCTATTGTCTGTTCTCCTGAGCGCACCTTGACGGGCCACTCAGCAACCTTGCCTGCGTGGCGCAACCGACCCAGTGCATTGAGCAGTGAAAATGGCTCATCGTCTTTATTCATAAGAGGAAGAGCATATGGATTCAAACGTACACACACATCGGCCTGCTGCTCAACAACGGCCGCGATTCCGGCCGGATGACAGTATCCGGCGTCGCCAAGAGCGAGTTCGTTTGCCTGAAATTGGAAGCGCCCCAACCGCTCTGCGACACCTGCGCCGGAGGTCGAGGTGAGTTGGAAATAATCGCACTCCAGGCTGGGCAGACGGAGGCTGTAATGAATGCGCCACTGCCCCCCAGTCGGCCCTGGCTCACAAACCACGGTTGCATCAAGCAGGCGCAGTGTGCGGCCTAGAAAGCTGGTCTGCAACTGGACTCCGTTTTCCTTCCAAAGCTCTTCGCACAACTGCCGCAGCCACGGCTCGGCATCGCGCAATCGATTCAAAAGGGTCACGTCAGAGACATCGGCAATCCCCGCTAACTTAGCCTCCACTGCCGTCTCACGCAGCGACCAGCCACCACCCACATGCATCAGCAATGTCCGCAGTAACGCCTCAAGAGAAGAAAAACCGCGCAACCGCTTCACCGCACCGCTGGTGCGGCCCAACTGCTCCCAGCCAGAAGGAAACAGACCTCGAAGAATTTCCCAGTTCTCCAACTCTGCCATGCGAAAAGTCTATTGCAGAAGAACGAGTGAGTCAATTGCTATCTTAGCGCTTATGGGGGTACCCCTTCCCAGCATGTGCGCGGATTAATGGACTGTGAGATGAAATCGGCAGCCCCGAATTGACTTGCATGATTCAATTCTGCGCGCACCGGGCTTAATTAACTGCAATCGAGGGTGATGAATTTCTGGGCTGGGAAAAAATGCCGGCT
>Ga0302278_10004868_pt1 | contig 13627 bp, 13 predicted proteins | sample III_Bog_N3_2_FD_194543 | JGI IMG/M metagenome (GOLD analysis project Ga0302278, IMG submission 194543) | Peat permafrost microbial communities from Stordalen Mire near Abisko, Sweden - III_Bog_N3_2 | ecosystem: Environmental > Terrestrial > Soil > Wetlands > Peat | place: Sweden: Abisko... | reverse complement strand
GGTGCCAGGGCTGCCACGGGGTGGCCACCGTCAATTTCGGCACCTCCTTCAGCTTTCTGATTGCCGAGGGCAGTGGCGGGGGCGGATTCAACGTGGAAGCGAAGGGAGTGATACCGCCAAGCGGAACAACGGGCGTCTCGGGAACCAACGCTCTCGCTCGTCGCGTGAACGCAAGATACCGGTACACGAAGAAGTGAACTCCCGCTCCGGCAGACGCCTCGTCGGCTGACGTTCGAACAGCCGGAGGGAACGATGGATTCCCTCCGGCCGTGGTGTGCTTCCAGGACTTTCCAACCGGGTATCTCACAAACGGGCCGAGTGCACGGCAAGATGCCGTGCACTGAGGAAAATGGGCGCAAAGTGAAATTGACAGCGTGTACGTGCTCCGCGCCGAGCGGAAGCGTTCGCAAGGCCAAATGCCTACGCTACAAGAATTTTCACTGCACCCGTACCTGTCCCAGAATCCCCGATGGCAGCGGCTGGAGGTCGTTCATATCCTGCGGCTGGAAGCGGTCGCCATACTTCAGCTTCAGCAGTTTGTAATCCGGCAGAGCCTGTCCCGCCAGTTCGTTGATCGCCGTATTCGCCACCACAACCTTTAACTGGTTGGTGCCCGCGTGCGTGAACTTCGAGATATCCAGTTCGAAGGGCGCGTGCCAGACATAACCGGCAAGCTGTCCGTTGACATAGACCGTTGCCGCCTCGCGCACCGGCGGATCAAGCCACGCGCGCATCCCGTTCGACATCCGTGTCTGCGGTACCGGCATACCCGGACCGAAATCCAGCACGTGCGCGGCGGGAATGGTTGTTTCATAGGCGACAGTCCCGGAGAAATACTTCTTCGCCGGATCGTCCGTCCACGAACCTTTCCACGATGCGCCGATGTCGGTCCATTGCCCTTCGCTCGCCACTGGCTCCGGCTTTACAGAACTCTCCTTCGACACCACGAGGATGCGCGATTCATAGGGCGCGAAATTGTATTCCAGATTGTCCAGGGATGCGTAGGAAGCCTTGCCCGTAAACGGATCCCACCATTCGGCGGGCGAATCTTTTTGGCGGATCGCGGCTTTAATGTGAACCGGGTGGTTCGACGTGTTCGCCACGAAATAAACATCGGCGCTGTCGAGCTTGCGGTGGTTAAAGCCTATGGCCGGATCGCCCGCGAAGAAATCGGGCTGCAGCAGACCGGTGAGCGTCTTGCCGGTTTCTTTTTCGTCCGTGACCAGATGGGCTTTCATGGCGGCCGCAACTGCTTTGATCTGCGGCGTATCGGCGGCATCCTGCAGACCCGTTGCCATTGACGGCAGACGCTTCGTGGCGATGACGATTCCGCCTTTCGCGGCGTAGGCTTCGATCTTCCGCAGCGTCGCCAGCGGAATGCGTTCCACGTCCGGCAGAATCAGCGCGGCGTGCGGAATTCCCACCTTGTCGATTGCCCCGTCGTCGATGAAATCGAAGTTATAGCCCGCGTCGAGTACCTGCGGAACCAGCGTTGTGCCGATCATGCGCTCCATCGAACGGTCCACCGAATCCTGATTGGGACGGAACGCCGCGTAGGCGTCGTTAGTGGGCAGATAGATCGCAATGTCGTTGGCGGGCTTGCCCTGGCGCATCAGCCAGCTCACGCGCTGGAAGTAGCGGGCCGCGTCGGGCATTACGATCCACCAGGGATTGTGCTCATTGAATACGGCCGCCGCATAGAAACGCCATCCCGGCTCGCCGGCCGACGCGGGCGAATACGCCCAGCCATGCCCCACAAACTGGTTGATGCCCTGCACGAAATGCAGATCGGCTTCGGCCTTCATGTCGAGCGGCGTGGCGCGAAATGCGGGCGAATGGAGCCAGGTCCAGGTTTCGGAAGACGTCACGTTGCGCCCGTAAAGATGGCTTGCCGACGATGCCCAGCGCGCATCGGAAAACTGTCGCCACGCAGGTCCGTGCTCGCCTTCCGGCAGGTCCACCAGTGCGTTGCTTGAAAGGCTCACGGGCGGTGTGCCGTAGGTCTGCGAACGGAACTTCGTGTGATACTGATGCGCCCATTCATTGATAGGCATGAGGTAGCGCTCCTCGACCAGTTCGGTCATGGTCTTGCCCCAGTCACGCCGCACGGAGCCGGTTTTTTCGCCCATGTCGCCGACCAGCGCGGGCAGGTAAGGCGTCAGATCATAGCCCCGGCGCTTACGGAATTCGGTGATGAGATCGGGAGTCCAGTCCGATGCGACCTCAAGGCTGTCGCTGAACACCGAGTACGGCGGATTCGGGCCGAATGCCGTCATCAGCCGCGTGCCGACCACGTTGAGATGGTGCTCGATGGCGTCTCGGTTCATATGATCGAGGACGAAGCCCTCCGCGCCCACGGCGGGCCGCTTGACCTGCATGCCGCTGCGGCTGGAGATGAAGAACATTACGACGTGGGGGCCGCTCCAGCCAGTGGGAAGCGTGAAGTCCGCTCCATCGCCGATCTTCTGCAGCCCGTCGGAGCTGAACTGGCGTCGGTCGCCAGGGGCGAAGAACGTCGCCATCATTTTCTCGCCATTCGCCAGGCTTGGCTTCTTAACGTACGTTGTGCCCGGCGCGACCTCAATGCGGTCGCAGCGCAGCGCCCCGGCGGCTTCGGTGACAGGAGTATGCGGACCGCCGAAGGGCCAGCCGCTGCCGAGCGTCACGTCCATGCGCATGCCGAGTTCGCGCGCCTTCTGGGCCGTAAACTTCAGGGCATCGATATAGCCATCGGAAAGGTAGGGGAGATTGATGAAGCCCTTTTCGGGATCGTCGAGTTCAACCGGATACACCGGCTGAATCTCAAAACCGCCGATGCCGCCTTCCTTCATGACGCGCATCTCGCGCTCCAGTTCAGGCTTGGCCACGGCGGAGCCGAACCACCACCAGCGCATCATGATCCGCGCATCGTCGGGTGGCTTGAGGAAGGTTTGGTGCAGCCGTTCGAGGTCCCCTGGGGCGGCGTGAACGATCAGCGCGGTCGATACGGCGAAGATAACCAGAAGCGTGGCGGCCAGCGGTTTGCGGCGAATTGGAAAAAGCATGGTCAACGAAAAGCATACATCGTAATAGAATGCGTTGAGAGGAGTCGAATGACAAAAAAAGCGATTGTTGCCGCCCTGATCGGGCTTGTTGGAGTTGCTGCGATTGCCGCCAATAAGGCGGTGGTTGTGACCCTGAAGGACGGGGCGGGAAAGGACGTCGGGACGGCGAAGCTGTCGGACGGACCCGGCGGGAAAGGCGTGAAGATTGCGCTCAGCCTGAAAGGCCTGCCTCCCGGCGAGCATGCATTTCATATCCACACGACGGCGAAGTGCGAAGGTCCCGCGTTTACCACGGCCGGCGGCCACTTCAACCCCACCAGCGCGCATCATGGCGTGAACAACGCGGCGAGCCCGAAACCGCACGCCGGCGATATGCCGAATTTCACGGTGAAACCGAACGGGACAGCGAAATTGACCGTGACCGATTCAGCAGTGACGCTGGGCGACGGGCCGAATTCGGTGTTTGCGAATGGCGGCACGGCGCTGATGATCCACGCCAAGGCGGACGATCTGATGAGCGATCCGTCGGGGAATGCCGGCGACCGCATTGCCTGCGGCACGATTACGAAGTAGTAGCTCCCAAGCGGGAATGGCGGCCGGACCATGCTTCCGGCCGCTCGCCCCACTAACCAGAAGTTTGTTTAGGGGAGCAGGTCCCGCACCGGCACCGGACCAACGATCATTCCGTTCAGAGTAACTTCCACCAAATCTCCCGCCCGATAAATCATGCAACTCAGATAGTCTGTTTCCACCGGATTGGTATAAACCTCCAGTTGCCGCCGATTCAGATCGATCAGCCAATAGCAACCGATTCCCGCAACCGCGCAGATTCGCTTCTTAACCAGCCTGTCGCGGTCCGCCGTTGCATCGGAAATCTCCACAACCAACCCTGCATCGCCGGTGCCCGGATGGCGTTTCACATAGTCCCGTGTATCGCCCCGTATCACCGCCACATCGGGTTCGGGTTCACTGGAGCCGAGCGTTATGGGTTCCTGCTCATCCACGTACCAGCCTTGCGGGATAACCCGTTCCAAAGCCTGCCGGGTTGCACGGGTAGCGATTCGATGGGGCGGATTCTTCGACATTTTCTGAACAATCACCCCTTCCAGCAGTTCGACCGGATCGTCCGGACCCAGGATGCCCATGTCGATCATGGCGTGGTACTGGCCCACCGTAAGTGGCCATATCGGGGTGAATTCCGGATTCAGTGCGGTCGGCATGTTTGTTCCTTATCCAACCGGGAGCGCAGCTAGACGCCCTCCAACCCCTGAAGCCTGTTCTCATGCTTCTCTACGATCAGCGCCAGCCTGCCAACGGTGGCGACCATGATGTCGAGGGCATGTTTGAGTTGCCGATCGGTTCCGGCCTGATGTTCGTTCAATGTGCCGATCTGCCGATTCGTTTCGGCCTGCTGGTCTTTCAATGCGCCGATCTGCCGGCCCGTTTCGGCCTGCTGGTCTTTCAATGCGCCGATCTGCCGGCCCGTTTCGGCCTGCTGGTCTTTCAATGCGCCGATTTCTTCTTGCAGCGCGCCGATTTGCCGGCCCGTTTCGGCCTGCTGATCGGTTATCTCGCCCAGTTGCCGGTCATGGGATTCAATCGATTGCCGCAGAAACTCCATCTTCTCTTCGAATGTCATGCTTCCGCCACCTTCAGGATACTCATCCATGATGCCACCGGACCGGGTATCTCACCAGCCCACGCCCGTCGTAGATAATATTGTTGAAGCCATGCCGATCTACGAATACCTTTGCGAATCCTGCGGGAACAAGTTCGAGAAACTTGTGCGCCGCTCCGATGACGTCCTCGGATCCGGTTGCCCCTCCTGCGGCCAGAAACATCTGAAACAGGAATACTCCACCTTCGCCGCCCTCGGCGCCTCGGAATCCTCGCGCGCCGCCCCCGCTCAAATGGGCGGATGCCCCGGCGGAATGTGCACGAATCCGGGAATGTGCGGTCGCAATTAATGTCGAACCCCGTCAGCACGACTCTCAACGACGCCGAGATACTCTCGCCCGAGGCGCAGACGTTTCTCGTCGAACTGCACCGCAAATTCGATGCCCGCCGCATCGCTCTGCTCGAACGGCGCTCCGTCCGCCAGCAGGAGATCGACGAGGGCGCGCTGCCCGATTTCCTTGCCGAGACGCAGCACATCCGCGAATCGGACTGGACCGTCGCGCCGATCCCGGCAGACCTCAGGGACCGCCGCACAGAAATCACCGGGCCCACCGACCGCAAGATGGTCATCAACGCCCTCAACTCCGGCGCCAGCATGTTTATGGCGGATTTCGAAGACGCCAACTCGCCCACCAGTTCCAACATGATTGAAGGCCAGCGGAACCTGATGCACGCCAACCGGCGTACGATCAGTTTCGAGGGCCCGGAGGGGAAGCAGTATCGGCTCAGCGAGAAGACCGCCGTCCTGCTCGTCCGTCCGCGCGGCTGGCACCTGACGGAGAAACATTTCCATGTGGATGGCGAGCCCATCTCCGGCAGCCTCTTCGACTTCGGTTTATATTTCTTCCACAACGCAGCTAAACTGGTGAGCCGCGGCTCCGGGCCGTATTTCTACCTGCCGAAGATGGAATCGCATCTCGAGGCGCGGCTGTGGAACGACGTCTTCGAATTCTCCCAAAGCCACCTGGGAATTCCGCAGGGCACCATCCGCGCCACGGTGCTGATCGAAACCATCCTCGCCGCTTTCGAAATGCACGAGATTCTGTGGGAACTGCGGCCCCACTCGGCCGGCCTCAACTGCGGCCGCTGGGACTACATTTTCAGCTTCATCAAGAAGTTCCGCAACCGGCCCGACTTCATGCTGCCGAACCGGGCGCAGGTCACCATGACGGTGCACTTCCTCGCGTCCTACGTCGATCTGCTCATCCAGACCTGCCACAAGCGCGGCATTCATGCGATGGGCGGCATGGCGGCGCAGATTCCGATCAAGAACGATCCCGAAGCGAACAACGCCGCGCTCGAAAAGGTCCGGCAGGATAAGCTGCGCGAAGTGAAGGCTGGCCACGACGGCACTTGGGTGGCGCATCCGGGTCTGGTCGGCGTGGCGAAGCAGGTGTTCGACGAATACATGCCCCAGCCGAATCAGATCGACCGCAAGCGCGAAGAGGTTCATGTCACCGCGAAGGATCTGCTGGCTATTCCTCCGGGAACCATTACAGAAGACGGCCTGCGTCTGAATGTGGACGTGGGCATTCAATATCTGGAAGCCTGGCTGCGCGGAAACGGCGCGGTACCCATCTACAACCTGATGGAAGACGCCGCGACCGCCGAAATTTCACGCGCGCAGGTCTGGCAGTGGGCGAAACACGGCGCGAAGCTCGACGACGGGCGGCCTGTAACGCCGGAACTGGTGAAGCAGGTAATTGCCCAGGAGTTGGAGAAAATGCGCCAGAGGGCAGGCGAAGAACGCTTCGCCAAAGGGAAGTATCGGATTGCGGCGGAGTTGTTCGAGAAAATGATGCTCTCGGGCGAATTCAGCGACTTCCTGACGCTGCCGGCCTACGAATACATCGCATAAATCGTCACAACTTGCGGGGCGGGAAAGTCGCATGCCCCCCCGCAATCCCCGGCGCGAAGCCGTGGGGCAAGGCCGAAGCCTTGCCCCACGAGAGCTTAGAACCGATGGCCGTGAGACATACGGGTTAGTTCACAGCGCTAAGTTAATTCACAGCGTTAGGTTAGTTCACAGCCCGGATGGCCGCAGTTGCACGACAATTCCATCGTGCCCTTCGCATCTTCGCAATACTGGCTGCAATAGTTGCTGTCCGCGGGCGCCTTGCAAATACAGGCCGGATGCGCGCACTTCTTCTGTTCGTCTGCCATGGTCTTGCCTCCCAAGCAGGTTAAGCACGTAACGAACCAGAGCCGTTCAGTTTATCTGCGTACCCCGAAGACATGTGATGTATCGGACTCACCCCGGCAGGTAAATACAAAAGCCGGAGGTAAATTCAGCAGGACCCGTCCGATGCTGACGTGCCCGAAGAACCCCCTCAGGAATCTGGCTTCGTTAAACCGCTGGAACCGAAATTTCTGGATATCCAGATGTCCCGGGTACGCGTGAACGTACTGGAATTGAGTCATTGTTCCACCGGACGTCAGGCAGGATCGGATCTGGCTCATAATCGACATCCGAACCTGATGCTCCATACTGGTGAGGCCCAGCGACGAGACAACCGCATCGACGGAAGCGGTATTGTGAAGCGCCAGAAACGAGGCCAGATCCGCCGCATTGCCGCGGAGCAGAATCAGGCGGGGGTCGTCGCTGACCACTCTCAGGTGGTCGATAAACGCGTCGTTGATCTCGACCGCAAAGAGCCTGCCATCGTGTGGCAGACGTCGCAGAATTTCCTTCGTTATCGCGCCGGTGCCCGGTCCGAGTTCGACAACGGTGCGGGCATGACGAAAATCGATCGGCTTCAGCAGCGCGTCGGCCAGATAGCGGGAACTGGGCACCAGGGAAGCGGTCGGGCGCATCGATTTGATCGACTGCTGGAAAAAAAGCCGATACGCGCTCGGAATCGTCTGCAGGGAAATTTCGGGGTCGTCCGATCCGCCATCGTGGCGGTCCGCATAGAGTCTCGTCAATTGCTTACTCATACCAAATCGTTCGAACTGCCCGATAGACAATATGCGGCGAAGCCGGGGCGGAACTGGTTATTTATGCCTGTGTCTGACATTAATCTCGTAATAAAGGCTCGGAAACTTTGGATAGACTGGGTCTGTTGGTCGCGACATCGGAAAACGGGGCGGGACTTCGACGAGCGAGTTCAGGACATCACCGCCACCCGGCTCTGGGTCTCCGGAACTTCGATCTCGATCCGCGTACCGCGCCCGGGCTGGCTGTCGATCAACATCCGATAGTCCTGATTATAAAGCACCTTAAGTCTTTCTTTAACGTTGCTCACCCCGATACCCTTGTTGAGGATACCCGATAGCTCCGCCTCGGGGATGCCGACGCCATCGTCTTCGACCTGAATGAGCAGCCGGTCGCCGCTGCGCCGGGCGCGCAAAGTTACGGTTCCTCCTTCCACTTTCGCGGCAAGTCCATGACGAATCGAGTTTTCGACCAGCGGTTGCAGCAGCATGCTGGGAACAAGCACGTCCAGCACCGATGGGTCGATGTCCTTAACGACTCGTAATTTATCACCAAAGCGTACGAGTTCGATCGACAGATAGTCTTCGATGAATTCGAGCTCATCCCGGAGCGGCGAGAAGTGGTCCTGATTGCGCAGCCGCCGCCGCAGGATCCGGGAGAGGCGCGCCAGCATGGTCCGCGCCTGTTCGGGGTTCGTCCGGATCAGCGTCGAGATGGAATTGAGGGTGTTGAACAGAAAATGCGGGTTGATCTGGCTCGAAAGGGCTTCGAGCCTCGCCTGCATCAGGAGCCGCTGATGATCCTCGAGCTTAGCCTCCGTGCGTGTGTTGTTCCAGACTTTCAGCGGCAGCGTGATGCAGAAGTACGTGGCCAGCAGCGCCATGCCCTGCGCCAGCCAGTCGCCCCAGTGGACCAGCGAGAAAAGCCTGGGGGGAACGAAAATCGTCGACAGGATTTGCCGCAGCACTTCGGTAAACAGCACCCCGGCCGTGAAATAAGCGTGCAGCAGCGCGCTGCGGAATTCCCGGCCCGGCTGAAAGATCCGGTAGAAATTCACTTCCGGGAATGGGGAGAAGCGCCAGATATCTTCGCGGTCGCTGGCCGAATCCCGCAGCAGGCCGCCCCCCAGACCGGCGAGCGCGAAGAACGGCAGCGACAGAAATTCGCTATGCGCCATGGCTGGAATTGCGATCGCCATGCCCGCCACCCAACCGCAGAAGTAGCCGCCTGTGATGCCCGCGAGCAGGCTGCCTTCGAGACCGAGGTCGAGCGCAGGGTAATTGTCGTTGGTGACGATGCGGATGAACACGCCGGGAATGAAGAGGATTATGAACCACAGCGCCAGGCGGAAACGCTGCGCCAGGGTTCGGTCCTCGCGCTGCAGCATGCGCTTGATCCGGTTGCTGCGCACGCCGAAGCTGGCAATCGCCGCCACCACGCCGATCTTCACCAGCAGCGTGATCAGGTACTGCTCCATATCGCCCGGCCGTGTGCCCATCAGAGTGTGCTCATTATAATGAAGTTAAACGATTCTTCCCGCTCAATGCATTCCACTCCCACATTCGGGTTGTCTCAGGCAGCCGAGGCGAACTTTCCCACGGAATACGGCTTGTTTCGAATCTACGGCTTCGACGGGCGTTTTCGCGCCGCCGGACGGGACGTGGTGGAGGAAGCCGTCGTTCTTACGATGGGCGAACTGACCGGTCCGCCGCCTTTGCTGCGCATCCATTCCCAGTGTCTTACGGGCGATGTCTTCCACAGCCTGCGCTGCGACTGCCGGGCTCAGCTGGAAATCGCGCTGCGCGAAATCGGGCGCGAAGGTCGCGGCCTGATTATCTATGAGCATCAGGAAGGCCGCGGCATCGGCCTGATGAATAAGCTGCGCGCTTATGAACTACAGGATCGCGGCGCGGATACAGTGGAAGCGAACGAACAACTGGGGTTTGAAAGCGACCTGCGGAATTACCGTCTCCCCGGCGCAATTCTGGAGCATTTCGGAATCCGCGCGGTACGGCTTTTGTCGAATAATCCGGATAAAGTCAACGCTCTGGAATCTGCGGGCATCGTGGTCGCCGAACGCGTGCCCTGCATTGCGGCCGAGCACGATTCCCGGAAAGCGTACCTCGAAACCAAGAAGTCCAAGATGGGCCATTTGCTCGGCTAGCTGAAGCTATGCTCTGGCTAGGCTGTGGCGAGGCTAACTGAAGCTACGCCGCCACGCGCACCTGCCGGGAAGGAAACGACACCGTGAACGACGACCCTTCTCCCTCCACACTCCGCGCGTCGATCGACGCGCCATGCAACTGCGCAATCGTCGCTGCCAGCGAAAGGCCCAGCCCATACCCCCCTTCGCTGCGGGCCTGATCCGCACGGTAGAAGCGCTGGAAGATGTGCGGTAAATCCGCCGCCGCGATACCGATCCCGAAGTCGCGCACCGCAATCGTCACAACCTCAGGCGTCGCCAGAAGCGAAACCTCAACCCTGCCCGCCGGCTGCGAGTACTTCAGCGCGTTATCGAGCAGCGCCAGAACCAGCCTCCGCAACGCCGGCGCATTGCCCGAAATCGCCGCGCCGCCTTCTCCCAGATTCAGTTCCACCGCGATGTTCCGCACGCCCGCCAGGTCGCGCAGTTCATCCGCCACGCTGCGCACAATCTCACGCGGGTCGACGGTCTGCATGGGCATGCCCTCCGCGTTCGCGCTATTGCGTGCGAGGAACAACAGATCTTCCACCAGTTGGGTCATCCGCTGCGCTTCGGCTTCAATCTCGCCCAGCGATTCACGATAGGATTCCGGCGAACGTGCCCGGCGCAGCGCCAGTTCGGCGCTCGTGCGGATCACCGCAAGTGGCGTACGCAATTCATGCGAAGCGTCCGCCGCGAACTGCGAGAGCGTCTTCACCGCCGCTTCCAGCCGTTGCAGCATCGAATTCCAGACTTCGGTCAGCCGCTGGAATTCGTCGCCCGTCTCGGGAACGGGAAGGCGCTGCGACAGATTCTCGATCCCGATGGTGCGGGCGGCGGAGGTAATTTCATCGACCGGCCGCAGCGCGCGCCGGCTCAGCCAGGCCCCTCCCAGGCACGCGATCCCGATCACCGCGGGGATCAACGCCAACAACAGCAGCCGCAGCAGTTCGAGCGTATGGTGAATCGATTCGGTGGACGCTCCCACAGACAATCGATAATTGTCACCCGCCATCGAAAAAGCCGTCTGGATTTCCTTTGCATGCTGTGCCGCATGGCCGCGGTCGGGGTAGTGGAATTCGAACCCGCGCTCCCCGCGCAGTTCCAGATAGCTCGAAGGGGGCAGCGCCTGGGAAAACTCCTCAAGTTCGCTCTTGAGATGGTTGCCCGATTCCAGCGCCGCTTCACGCAGAAAGTACGCCTGAAAACGCGCCGCGCTGGCCGCAAGCTCGCGATCCAGATCGTTTACCAGTTGCTGCCGCAACGAGAGCCAGATCAAGGCGCTGAAGAGGCCCAGTGCGCCCGCCAGCACGCAGGCATACCAGACGGTCAGACGGAATTGTATGGAGCGGCTGCGGCGCAAGACTCAGGGCTCCCGCATGGTATAGCCAACACCGCGCACCGTGTGGATCAGCTTCGGCTCCCGCGTGTCCACCTTGAGTCGCAGCAGCCGCACGAAAGCTTCCACGGTGTTCTCGTTCACGTCGCAGCCATGGCCCCAGACGGAATCGAGAATCGTGTCGCGGCCCACCACGCGCCCCCGGTTGCGCATCAGCAGTTCCAGCAGCCCGTACTCGCGCGGCGTCAGATTGATATGGTCGGCGCCCCGCGTCACCTCGCGCGTCGCGGGATTCAGCTTGAGATCGCCCACTTCAAGGCAAACCGCCCGCGGGATCGCACCGCGCCGGCTGACGGCCCGGACACGAGCCAGAAGGATGTCGAAAGAAAACGGCTTCGTCAGATAGTCGTCCGCGCCGCAATCGAGGCCGTTGACGATATCCGACGCGTTATCGCGCGCCGTGAGCAGCAGCACCGGAGTCTGGTTGCGCGATTCGCGAAGGCGGCGCGTGACTGCCAGGCCATTGAGGCGCGGCAGCATCACGTCGAGTACTATGACATCGAACGCGGACGAACGCGCCATCTCGAAGCCTTCCGCGCCGTCGCGGGCCACCACCACCCGATGGCCCTCTTCGCTGAGGCCGCGCCGCAGCAGTTCGGCCATGCGGCGTTCGTCTTCGACGACCAGAATCTGCATTGCTTAAATCGTAGCGTGCAATCCGGTTCCACAGTTCTCGTTGCCACTCAGTAAACCTAATAACACGGCAGCGGGAGAAGCATTGGCGTCAAACCGAAGCCGGACGTTGACCCCTTGTTTACACGCGCGGCTCAGTAGAATCAGCGTGTTACCGAACCGACAATCAACTGCTTTGCATTTCACCGTTCCGGTGACAACTGCTTTCCGTGCGTGGCCGACCGGATAAATCGCGAGGAGTCTTCCCCGAGTGGCTGAACAATCCTCAATCCCCGCAGCATCCGGCGGATGCTATAAGAATGAGATGCTGCTGCGAATCAGTGTGATTTGCATTGCTGTGTCCTCATTTGCGCAGGCACAGAGATCCGGAGCGCAGACACCTGCCGCTCCTTCCGCCACAGGTTCCGCAACTCCCGCCGCGGGATCCGGCGCACCCGTCACCGGCCCCGGCGCACCCCGCGACCAGGGTTCCGACTCCCTCATCAAACAGCTCGAAATCCAGAAATGGTATGCGCAGCTCGGCGACCTCGCCGAAGTCAACGAAATCCGCTACACCAGCGCTCCGCCCCACAAGCCCCAGAACCCCACCGCCCCCGGCGCGAAGAACCCTCTCATCATCCATGCGATGACCTTTATCCCGAAGAACCTCGACCGCACCAAAAAGCAGCCTCTGATCGTCTTCGCGCACCAAGGCGTCCACAGCGATTTCGGACGCGATTACGAATACACCGTCGTCAAGGAACTCGTGCAGCAGGGCTATTCCGTGATCGGCCCCGATTACCGGGGCAGCACCGGCTGGGGCAACGGCATCTACAACGAAATCGACTACGGCGGGCTCGAAGTGGAAGACGTCTTCCGCGCCCGCGAATGGATGCTCGAAAACTACGACTTCCTCGACGAAAAGCGCGTCGGCATGATGGGCTGGAGCCACGGCGGCTTCATCACGCTGATGAACATCCTGCTGCATCCCGGCGTATACGCGGTCGCCTACGCCGGCGTCCCCGTGACCGACCTCGTGCTGCGCCTCGGCTACCACGATGCCTCCTATCAGGCCATCTTTTCCGCCCAGCAGCACATCGGCAAAACGGTCTCGGCCGATATTCAGGAGTACCTCAAACGTTCGCCCATCACCTACGCGGATAAGCTCGAAACGCCTCTGCTGATCCACGGCAACACCAACGACGAGGATGTCAACGTAATCGAAATTCAGCGCTTCGTCGCCGCGCTCAAGGCCGCAAACAAGAAATTCGAATACAAGATCTACGAGAACGCGCCCGGCGGCCACGAATTCGGCCGCCTCGATACCAAAATCGCGCGCGATTCCCGGCACGATGTCTACAAATTTCTCGCCGTCTATCTGAAGCCCGAACGGCCCGTCAGGTAGACGCTACAATCGCAGCATGAAGCGCTCCGGCTTCGCCGACCTTCCATTACACGGCGGCCGCGTTCCGCCCTGGCTTGCCGAGCGCATGCAATCGCTCGGGACGGCCATCGTCGAAGCCATCGTTCACCACTACGGCGCGTCGGAGTTCCTCACGCGCATCAGCGACCCTTTCTGGTTCCAGGCGCTCGGGTCCGTGATGGGCATGGACTGGCATTCCTCCGGCATCACCACTTCCGTGCTCGGAGCACTCAAACGCGGCCTCAACCCGCGCGCCCATGAGCTCGGCATCTACCTTTGCGGTGGACGCGGTAAGCAATCCCGTCGCACGCCCGACGAACTACGTGCCATTGCCGACCGCACGGGAATCGCCGGC
>Ga0302278_10004867_pt1 | contig 13632 bp, 7 predicted proteins | sample III_Bog_N3_2_FD_194543 | JGI IMG/M metagenome (GOLD analysis project Ga0302278, IMG submission 194543) | Peat permafrost microbial communities from Stordalen Mire near Abisko, Sweden - III_Bog_N3_2 | ecosystem: Environmental > Terrestrial > Soil > Wetlands > Peat | place: Sweden: Abisko... | reverse complement strand
CGCCGCCGCCACCAGGCGTTCGGCGGCGGCAATATCCGGCCGCCGCTCCAACAATTGCGATGGCACCCCCACCGGTAGCGTCAGGGGACTGGCTTTCAACGGCTCCGGTGCCAGGGAAAAGGCCGAGGCCGCCCGGCCGGTGAGCATGGCAATCGCGTGCTCGAGTTGCGCGCGCAGAATGCCCAAATTGGTGTCCTGCGCCTGCGCGGTTTCCAATTGCGTCTCCGCCTGGGCCACATCCTGGTCCGAATCAATGCCAGTCTTGAACAGCACCTTGGTCAGCTCGAACGACTGGCTGTAGTTGGTCACCGTGTCGTCAAATAATTGCTTGAGCGCATCCTGCGCGCGCAGCTGAAAATAATCCGACGCCAGCTCCGCCTGCGCCGTCAACCGCGTGTTCTCCAAATCCGCCGCACTCGCCTGCGCCTCGGCGGCATTCGCGCGGACCGTGTTCCGGACGCGACCCCAAAGATCCGGCTGCCAGGAGGCGTCCAGCGGCAGCGAATACTCGGTAATGGTGGAGCCGGAGCCACCCGCGGCAAAACCTCGTTGCAAACTCGCCGGCGACCGCGAACGCGTGACGTCCGGACTGGCCACCAGCGTTGGATAATATTGCGCCTGCGCTTCCTTCACGAGCGCCCGGGCGGACATGAAATTCGCGAAGGCGACCGCCACGTTCTGGTTGGAAATGGTCACCTGGCCCTCGAGGGCGTTCAAGTTGGTGTCATTGAACCATTCCCACCATTTGCCACGCCCTGCGGCGTCGTTGGGCTCCGCGAGCTGCCAGAGATTGGTCGCGCCGGCATTTTCCTTGAAGGCGGCCGGCGTTTCCACCTCCGGCCGCGTGTACTTGGGCGCCAGACTACAGCCGCCCAGCAGGCCCAGCACGCCGGCTCCAGCCAGCCACCACCAGGTTCGGGACGAACGATTGATTCGGAATGTCATCGCAAGGTTCATGAAACAGCTCCTCCGGGTAATTCCCAAGCCGGTGGCACCGCCGGAGATCCGCGCCGCCGGGCCCACCAAAGCCGGAGCCGGTCGAAGTAAAGATATACCACCGGCGTGGTGTAAAGCGTGAGCACCTGGCTGAACGCCAACCCCCCCACAATGGCAATCCCCAGCGGCCGACGCAGTTCCGAGCCGGTGCCATTCGACAGCACCAGCGGCAGCGCGCCAAACATCGCCGCCATCGTGGTCATCAGGATCGGACGAAACCGCAGCAGGCAGGCCTGGTATATGGCTTCGTGCGGAGACAGACCCTGCTCGCGTTCGACGGTGATCGCAAAATCAATCATCAGGATCGCATTCTTTTTGACTATGCCGATCAGCAGAATAAGGCCAATGATCGCAATCACGCTCAAGTCCGTATTGAAGACCATCAAGGCCAGCACCGCACCGACTCCCGCCGAAGGCAGCGTGGACAAAATTGTGATGGGATGAATGAAGCTTTCGTAAAGTATGCCCAGCACAATGTACACCGCCAGGATCGCGGTCAGGATGAGCAACGGTTCGCTCGCCAGGGAACTCTGAAAGGCCGCCAGCGTCCCGGAAAAACTGCCGTGAATACTGGACGGCATGCCCACGCGCTGCTCCATGGCTTCAATGGCTTTGACCGCATCGCTCAACGCCAGACCCGGCGCAAGGTTGAACGAAAGCGTCACGGACGGAAACTGGCCGGTGTGATTGACCGCGATGGGCGCCGTGGTCGGCTGATAGCTGGCAATCGCGCTCAAAGGCACCATCGCGGTGCTATTGGTGGCGTGCAGATAAATCGCCTCGAGCCCCTTGGGGTTCTGCCAAAATTGCGGCGCCACCTCCATGACGACGTGATATTGATTCAACGACGCGAACATGGTGGAGACCTGCTCCTGCCCGAACGCGTCGTACAGCGTGTTGTCGATCGTCGCCGTCGAAACCCCCAGCCGCGCCGCCGTCGAACGATCGTAAACCAGCGAAGACTGCAAACCGTTGTTTTGCTGGTCGCTGTTGACGTCGGTGAAGCCGTGCAGCTTTTTCATTTCGTCCAGCAGGATCGGCCCCCACTTCACCAGGTCATCCAGGGTTTCACTCTGCACGGTGTACTGGTACTGCGCATTACTCTGGCGGCCGCCGATCCGCAAATCCTGGCCGGCCTGCACAAACACCGTCGCGCCCGGCACGGTGCCCAGCTTCGGCCGGAGCCGGTTGATCACCTGGTTCGCATTGACATTGCGCTGCTTCAGCGGCTTGAGCGCCATGTAGATGAAGCCGCCGTTGGCCGCGCCGCCGCCGCCGGTAAACGCCATGGTCGCCGCCACCGCCGGATCATTCGTGATGATGTTGACAAAGCGCAACGCCGCCGATTGCATGGCCTGAAACGACGCGTCCTGCGAACCCTGCAAACCGCCAAACACCGTGCCATTGTCCTGCTGCGGAAAGAATCCCTTGGGCACGACCACAAAAAGGAATACGTTGGCGATGAGGACAAGGCCAAGCACAGCCATCGTGGTAAGCGGATGTTTCAGCACCAATAGCAGCGTCCGCCGGTATTCCTCCAACACCCACGCAAAAAGTTTTTCGCTCGCATCATAGGCCCGTCCGTGCTTTGCCAGCGGACGATGCCGCAGCAGCCACGCGCACATCATCGGCGTGGTGGTCAGCGAAATGACCAGCGACACCAGGATCGCGGTGGAAAGCGTCACGGCGAATTCCCGGAACAGCCGCCCCACGATGCCCCCCATGAGCAGGATCGGCGTGAACACCGCCACCAGCGAAAGGCTGATGGAAAGCACCGTGAAACCAACCTCCCGCGCGCCCTTCAAGGCCGCATCCACCGGCTTCATCCCCATTTCCAGATGGCGCGATATGTTTTCAATCACCACGATGGCATCGTCCACCACGAAGCCGGTGGAAATTGTGAGGGCCATCAGCGACAGGTTGTCGAGGCTGTAACCGAACAGGTACATCACGCCGAACGTGCCGATCAAGGAAACCGGAACCACCACCGCCGGAATCAGGGTCGCGCGCCCGTTGCGCAAAAACAGGAACACCACCAGGATGACCAGCAGGATGGCCACCACCAGCGTGCGCTCCACTTCAAACACCGAGGCGCGAATGGTCGTGGTGCGGTCGAGCATGACGGTCATGTTGATCGCGGCGGGAATGGACGCCTTTAGCGAGGGCAGCGCCGCGCGCACCCGGTCCACCGTTTCTATGATGTTCGCCCCGGGCTGCCGCGAGATGATGAGCAGAATACTCGGCTTGCCATTGACAAATCCGGCGGCCCGGATGTTTTCCACCGAATCCTGCACGTCCGCGATGTCGGACAATTTCACCGGCGCGCCATTGCGATACGCCACCACCAGCGGCCGGTAATCGACCGCCTTGAGCAGTTGGTCATTCGCCCAAATATCCGACGTGGTATGCCCATCGGCGAGCTGCCCTTTCGGCAGGTTCGCATTTTGCTGGTTCAACGCCGTCCGCACATCCTCCAGGCTCAGCCCGAAGCTGTTCAGCAGCGTGGGATTTACCTCCACCCGCACCCCCGGTAGCGAACTGCCGCCGACGTTGACCTGGCCGACGCCCTGGATTTCCAACAGGCGCTGCTGAATGATGGTGGACGCGGCGTCGTACATCTGGCCCCGGTCATAGATTTCCGAGGTCAGCGCCAGAATCATGATCGGCGCGTCCGCCGGATTGACCTTGCGGTAGGTCGGGTTGCTCGGGAGGTTCGCCGGCAGGTTGGCGCGCGCGGCATTGATCGCGGCCTGCACATCCCGCGCCGCGCCGTCAATGTTCCGGTTGAGATCAAACTGGAGCGTGATGCTCGTGGTGCCCAGATTGCTGCCGGAAGTCATCTCATTCACGCCCGCGATATGGCCCAGCTCGCGTTCGAGCGGCCCGGCCACGGCGGAGGCCATGATTTCAGGACTCGCCCCCGGCAGCCCCGCGCCCACCGTGATCGTCGGGAAATCCACCTGCGGCAGCGGCGCGACCGGTAGCTGGAGGTACGCCACCGTCCCCGCCAGGGCAATCGCCGCCGTCAGTAGCACAGTGCCGATCCGCCGCCGGATGAATGGGGCGGAAATATTCATGCGGTCTCCGCTTCCGCGCCCGTGATCGCGCCCGCATCTTCTTCCGCCCCCCGCGCCGGCGCCAACTTGGCGGCCAGCCGGCCAAAATACAGATATATGACCGGGGTCGTGTAAAGGGTCAACATCTGGCTGACCAGCAGGCCGCCGACAATGGCAATGCCGAGCGGCTTGCGCAGTTCCGCGCCCACGCCGTTGCCGAGGGCCAGCGGCAGGCCGCCGAACAACGCCGCAAATGTGGTCATCATGATGGGACGGAAACGCAGCAGACACGCCTGATAAATCGCCTCCTCCGGCCGCTTGCCTTCCTTGCGTTCCGCGTTCAGGGCGAAGTCAATCATCATGATCGCGTTCTTCTGCACAATGCCAATGAGCAGAATCATGCCGATCAACGCCACCACCCCAAGATCCGTGCCGCACACCAGCAACGCCAGAATGGCCCCCACGCCGGCCGACGGCAGCGTGGAAAGGATGGTCACCGGATGAACAAAACTTTCATACAACACGCCCAGGATGATGTACACCGTGATGATCGCCGCCAGGATCAGCAACGGCTCGTTCGCCAGCGACGCGAGAAACGCCTGCGCGGTGCCTTGAAACGACGCCTGGACACTCAATGGCATCCCCAGGTCGTGCTGCGCCTGTTCGATGGCCTTGGTGGCGTCACCCAGCGCCACCCCCGGCGCCAGATTGAAGGAAATGGTCACCGCCGGAAACTGACCCTGATGGTTGATGGACAGCGGCGCCGAGCCCGATTCGAAATGGGCGAAGGCGGCCAGCGGCACCGCGCCACCGTTCGCCGCTTTGACGTAAATATCCTGCAGCTTGGCCGGGTTCTGCTGAAAATCAGGCGGCGTTTCCAGGATGACGTGATACTGGTTGAGCTGGGTGAAAAGTGTGGAAATCTGCCGCTGCCCAAACGCGTCATACAGCGTGTTGTCAATCTGCTGCGGATTGATCCCCAAGCGCGACGCCGTCACGCGGTCTATCACCAGCCGCGTCTGCGCGCCGCCGGTTTGCTGGTCCGTGGCCACGTCGCGCAACGGCGGCAGCGCCCGCAGCTTTTCCACCAGCTTCGTGGTCCAGAGATTCAGCTCCGCCGCATTGGCGTCCTCCAGCGTGTATTGATATTGCGTCCGGCTGACGCGGTCCTCCACCGTCAGATCCTGGACCGGCTGCAGGTTGAGCACAATGCCTTCCACCCCGGCCAGTTCCGGCTGGAGCCGGCGAATCACGTCGCTGGCGCTGATCTTTCGCTCGGCCAGCGGCTTGAGATTGATCAGGATGCGCCCGCTGTTCAAGGTGGTGTTGATGCCGTCCACGCCGATGAACGACGACAAACTGTCAACCGCCGGGTCCTTCAGGATGACCCGCGCCAGCGCCTGCTGCCGCTCCGCCATGGCGGCAAAGGAAATGTTCTGCTGCGCGTCCGAAATGCCCTGGATCACCCCCGTATCCTGCACCGGAAAAAAACCCTTGGGCACAATCAGGTACAGCCCCACCGTCAGGACCAGGGTCAGCACCGCCACCAGCAAGGTGGCCGGCTGATGCTGCAAAATCCGCCGCAGCGTGCGGCCATAAAAGTCGATGATCCGCTGGTAAATCCGCTCCGATGCCTCATAGAAACGCCCGGGCTTCCGGTCCGATTTCGCCCGCAATATCCGCGCGCACATCATGGGCGTCAAGGTCAGCGAAACCACCGCCGAAACCAGGATCGTCACGCTCAGGGTGATCGCGAATTCCCGGAACAGCCGCCCGACAATGTCGCCCATGAACAGCAGCGGAATGAGCACCGCGATCAGGGAAATGGTGAGCGACATGATCGTGAAGCCGATTTGTTCCGCGCCTTTCAACGCGGCCGCCAGCGGCTTTTCCCCCTCCTCAATGAAACGGAAAATGTTTTCGATCATCACAATCGCGTCATCCACCACAAACCCCGTGGAAATGGTCAGCGCCATCAGCGTCAGGTTGTTCAGGCTGAACCCGAGCAGATACATGACCCCCAGCGTGCCCACCAGGGACAGCGGCACGGCCACACTCGGAATGATCGTGGCCGAAACGTTGCGCAGGAATAAAAAGATGGTCATCACCACCAGACCGATGGTCAACAACAGCGAGAACTGCACGTCCGTCACCGACGCCCGGATGGTCGTGGTGCGGTCCGTCAGAATGGTCACGTCCACCGCGGCCGGCAGGTTCGCCCGGAGCTGCGGCAACAGCTTTTTGATCCGGTCCACCACCTGGATGATGTTGGCGCCCGGCTGGCGCTGCACGTTCACAATGACGGCGGGCGTCTGGTCGGTCCAGGCCGCCAGCTTCCGGTTCTCCACGTCATCCACCACGTTGGCCACGTCAGACAGGATCACCGGCGCGCCATTCCGATAAGCCACCACCACCGACTGGTAATCGCGGCTGGTCAGCAGCTGGTCGTTGGCGTTGATTTCATAGGACTGCTTGGGCCCGTCAAAATTGCCCTTCGCCTGGTTGACGCTGGCGTTCTGAAGCGCCGTCCGCACGTCCTCCAGATTGATGCCATAGGACGATAGCGCGGTGGGATTGGCCTGGATGCGCACGGCCGGCTTCTGCCCGCCGCTGATGGATACCAAACCCACGCCGGGCACCTCGGAGATTTTTTGCACCAGCCGCGTGTCCGCATAATCCTCGACCTGCGCCAGCGGCAGGCTTTTGGACGTCAGGGCAAAGGTAAGAATGGGGGCGTCGGCGGGATTGGATTTGCTGTAAATTGGGGGCGACGGCAGCCCGGCCGGCAGATAACTTTGCGCCGCGTTGATGGCGGCCTGCACTTCCTGCTCGGCCACGTCAATGTTCAGCGACAGTTGGAATTGCAGCGTGATGATCGAACTGCCACCGGAACTGACGGAGGTCATCTGATTCAAGCCCGGCATCTGCCCAAATTGACGTTCCAGCGGCGCCGTGATGGCCGAGGCGGACACGTCCGGACTGGCGCCCGGGTAAAACGTCACGACCTGCATGGTGGGATAATCCACCTCCGGCAGCGCGGAAACCGGGAGCTGCTGGTACGCCACCAACCCCGTCAGCAAAATGGCGATCATCAGCAGCGAGGTCGCCACCGGCCGCAGGATGAATTGTCGGGATGGACTCACGGGGCGCTCTTTTCGCTTTTCTCGCCTGCGGTGCTGCTCCCGCTCTTCGGGTGGTCTTTTCTTCCAGGCCCGCCCCCCGCCGGCCGCACCGTCACTTTCGCCCCATCGGTCAGGCGGTTGAAATTATCCGCCACCACCACGGCGCCGGCGTCCAGACCCCCGACCTCCGTCACGTTGCCGTCCGTGGTCTCGGACGTGATGGGATGCACGGCCACCGTTTGATCCGGATTCAGCAAATAGACAAATGCCGTGTCCGCATTGCGTTGAATGACCGGGTTGGGAACCAGCGTCACGTCCTCATGCGTGTCCACCAGCAGCCGCACGTTGACAAATTGATTGGGAAACAGCGATTCGTCGTCGTTGGTAAAAACGGCCCGGAGCTTGAGCGTGCCCGTCGTGGTGTCAATCTGGTTATCAAGGGTTTCCAGGGTTCCGGAGGCGAGTTGTTTTTGCTGGGTGCGGTCAAATACATCCACCACGAGCTGCTCGCCGTCCCGTAACGGCGCCTGGATTTGCGGGAGATTGTCCTCGGCCACGGTGAAAATCACGGTGATCGGCTGCACCTGGGTGATGATGACCAGGGCGTTCGAGCCGCTCCCCTGCACAATGTTGCCGGCGTCCACGAGGCGGAGGCCCACGCGTCCCGTGATCGGCGCCGTGATGTGGCAATAAGCCAGCTGCACTTTGGCGCTATCCAGATTGCCCTCGTCCAGTTGCACCGTGCCCTCGTATTGCTGCACCGTGGCAATCTGGGTGTCATACTGTTGCTTGGGAATGGCGTTGCTGGCAAACGCCTCCTTGTAACGTTCCAAATTCAGCCGGGCGTCATCGAGCAACGCCGTATCCCGGGCCAGCTGCCCCTGGGCCTGCAGCACCGCGGCCTGGAACGGTCCGGGGTCAATCTCAATCAATAAATCGCCCGCGTGCACCAACTGGCCCTCCTGATAATTGACCTTGATAATCTGCCCCGCCACCCGCGATTGCACCGAGACGGTGTTCAACGGGGTAACCACCCCCAGCGCCGTCACGTAAACCCCGATGTTGCCTTGCCGGGCCGTCGCCGTGCTGACCATCAAGGGCGGCGCATTGGTGCCGGACAGGCCGGCCCGGCCGCCCCCGGCCTTGGCGTCCGTTTGCCGGTGGGTCAAATAAGTAATGACACCCAAAACCAGCACCAGCCCGGTTAAAACCCAGGGCCAGAGAGGCAGCGGCCGCGGAGGACGATCTTGATCATTCATGAATTTGAATTAACGAAATTAAACAATTCCTCAAAAAATGCCAATGCCTTTGAATATTGCTGCCGTCCGGCCCCAAGCCACCGGCGGGGAATTTTTACCGGCCAATCTGGCCAGCCGAAACCGGTGAACCAGCGCTCCGAATGCGAGCAGACTTCTGGCCGGATCGAATGCATTCTTTGTCATCGCGCACAACGATAGCCAAGATTGTGCCAATTGCCCTGTCCCCCAATTTATGGCGATCCTTGCCTTCCGGTTCGCTGCCAACTGGCGAACAGCAAAGCCGCTTTGCCAAGGTGCAAAGTTACTATACATTTACCTTGGCGTGAGCAGGGCGATGCCCTATTCAATGGCCGATTTTTACTGGAATCGCCCGGATCATCCCGGCGGAAACTTGGCATGTCAGTTGCATGGGTGTTGCAGGCCGATCTGACCGGTTTGGGCCGCTAAAACAGCCCGGCCCAGGTGATTTTTGTTAAAATTTATTGCAAGCTGAGGTGTCAAATTGAGTATGATGAAAATGAGTATGAATATGAACATGAACAAATGGATTTTAGCTCTGGGAAGCGCGTCGGTTTTGCTCACCGGCTGCCAGAATCCTGATGGCACCCAAAACAACACTGGCTCAGGCCTGCTCATTGGTGGCGCTTTGGGCGCCCTCACGGGGGCGGCGATCGGCGGACGCAGTCATGGCGGTCAGGATGCCCTCATTGGTGCGGCTGCCGGCGCGCTGGCGGGCGGTCTGATTGGCAATTCGGCGGACCGGGAGCAGGAAGCGCGGTTGAAAGCGCAGGCACCACAAACCTATGCCCGCGTGGATCAAGGACAGCCGTTGAGCGTGGCGGATATCAAAGAGCTGGCCAAGGCGGGCATCAATCAGGACGTGATCATCAACCAGATCAGCAGTTCCCATACTGTGTTTCACCTGAGTTCGGCCGATATCATTGACTTGCGCGATTCCGGGGTGCCCGACAAGGTGGTCAATTACATGATCAATACCGCCAGCGCACCGCCTTCGGTGGTGGTCGATCAGGCGCCGCCGCCGCCCCCCGCGGAAACGGTGGTGGTGGCCCCAGGACCGGATTACATGTGGATTGACGGCGAATGGGTCTGGCAGGGCGGCGGATGGGTATGGATTGGCGGCCACTGGGGGTATCCACCGCATCCCCACGCCGTCTGGATATCGGGCCGCGCCTGGCATGATCGCTTTGGCTGGCATCATGAACGTGGCTATTGGCGTTGAGTCCGGCGAATATCCTGGCCCGCGCCTGAACCATGACCTCCGGAGTGAAATTCAGGCTCGTTGGCCTGGGTCTGGCCATGGCGGTCATGGGCTCCTTGATTGCCTATGTCACGCTTGACTCGCAGCGTCAGGGTGGCAACCTGCGCGCCAAGCTGAATGAAGTGGAGGCCCAAAGCTTCGGCATGGCCGAGCATTTCAAAGATGCCCTGCGCGACTCAAGCGACAAACTCACCCGTTACCGCGCCACCGGCGATAACGCCGCCTGGGCCGAATTCCTCAAGACCACCGAAGGATTAAACACCTGGATTCAAAGCCAGATCGCCGGCCCCGTCACGCCGCGGGAACGGGACATCCTGCAACAATTAAATGCCAGCTTTGCCAGCTACGAAACGCTGGCCGAAGCGGTGCACAGTAATATCCTATCCTCCGGTATTCCGGTCGTCGCTCCCGGCGTGGAAAACAACCGGGCGGCTGATTTGACCGAGAAAATAAACCAGACGCGGCGGAACCTGTTCGACTTGAGCCAGGGATTGTCACAGGCCCATTTGGAGTTGAGGAACCAGTTGCTGGTTCAGGCGCATCAGATGCTCCGCCGCCTGCGGCTGACAATTCTAGGAGCGCTGGCGTTGCTCTTCCTGTCGGGCATTGCGCTGGCGGTTTTCGTTTACCGCGACATGATCACTCCGTTGCGCACCAAGCTGGTGGAAACCCAGGCCATGGTGGAACAGAACGAAAAGCTGGCCTCCCTCGGCCTGCTCGCCGCCGGGGTGGCCCATGAAATCCGCAATCCGCTCACCGCCATCAAGGCCGCCCTGTTCACCCAGCAAAAACGCTTTGCCGCCGGCGCCCCCGAGCATTCCGATGTCAAGGTCGTCGAACGCGAAATCGTGCGCCTCGAACGCATTGTCAACGATTTCCTCCAGTTCGCCCGGCCCGCTGAACCGGAACCGGTGGTCATGGCGGCCGACCTGCTGCTACTCGAAACCAAGCTGTTTTTTACCCCTCAACTGGAGAAGAACCGGATTCAAATGAATTTGGAACCGTCCGCGCCCGTGTACGTGAACGTGGATCCGGCGCAGATGAAACAGGTGTTGATCAACCTCGTGCAAAACGCGGCCGAGAGCATCGGCCAGAATGGCGCCATCACGCTGCGCGCCCGCCAGTCCCGCAAGCCGCTGCTCAACGGCGAGAAAAGCACCGTCATACTGGAGGTGGCCGACTCGGGTCGCGGCATCTCCGCCGAGGCGCAGAAACGGCTCTTTGATCCCTTTTTCACCACCAAGGAAAACGGCACCGGACTGGGATTGTCGATCGCAGCGCGCATCGTGCAAAAACATGGCGGGGTCCTGCAGTACCAAACCCAGGTGAATCACGGGACAACTTTTGGCATTCTTCTCCCCCAGGCAAACGCATGAGCGGCCCCGGCAAGATTTTACTCGTCGACGACGATCCCGGAATTGTCGACACCCTGTCACGCGTATTGACCGACGAAGGTTACGAGGTTGCCGTCGAAAATCGGGGTGACGCCGGTTTCACCCGCGCCGCCAGCGAATCCTTCAACACCGTCATCACCGACTTGAAAATGCCCGGCCTGAGCGGATTGGAACTGGTGCGCCAGCTGCATGCGGCCCGGCCGCGGCTGCCGATCATTCTCATCACCGCGTTTGGGACCACGCAAACCGCCATTGAGGCAACCAAATTTGGCGCCTACGACTACCTGCTCAAACCTTTTGAAATCCCGCAGCTGCTGGATCTCATCCACCGCGCGGTCAATAGCAACCGCCTCATGTCCGAGCCGGTGACGCTCGGCGAACCCGGCGCGGCGCGCGACGCCATCGTCGGTCAGAGCCCGGCCATGCAGTCGATCTATAAGGAAATCGGCCGCCTCGCCGCCAAACCCGTCAATGTGCTCATCCGCGGCGAAACCGGCACGGGCAAGGAATTGATCGCGCGCGCCATTTACCAAAATAGCGACCGGGCCAACGCCCCCTTTGTGGCGATCAATTGCGCCGCCATCCCCGAAACCCTGCTCGAAAGCGAGCTGTTTGGCCACGAGCGCGGCGCCTTCACGGGCGCCACCGGCCAGCGGATTGGTCGCTTTGAGCAAGCCGGGCCAGGCACCATTTTTTTGGACGAAATTGGCGACCTGACCCCTGGCACGCAGGCCAAGCTGCTCCGGGTGCTTCAGGAACGCTGCATCCAGCGGCTGGGCGGTCGGGAAACCATCCCGGTGGAGGCCCGGGTGCTGGCCGCCACCCATCATGACCTTGAAACCGCCATCCGGGAGAAATTGTTCCGGGAGGATCTTTATTACCGGCTGAATGTGGTGGCGATCACCTTGCCGGCCCTGCGCCAGCGTAAAGAGGATATTCCGGCCCTGGTGCGGTATTTTCTGACCAAATATGGGCCCGAACTCGGCAACCCCAGTCCGTCGATCCATGCCGGCGCCATGGAATACCTCCAGTTCCATGCGTGGCCCGGCAATGTGCGCGAATTGGAAAACGCCGTTCGCAAATCGCTGCTGGTCGCGCAGGGTTATACCGTCAACGTGGACCATGTGCGGACGGCCCTGAATCAGGATGTCAGTAACCAGCATCCCCCTGGCCACTCCCTGGGCGAATACATTGGCCGCCTGCTCGCCACCGCCCAGCGCGGTGAGACCGATGAAGTGCACGCGCAAGTCCTCGAAACCGCCGAACGCGAATTATTCCGTCAAGCCATCGTACTCGCGCAGGGCAACCAGGCCAAAGCCGCCCGCTGGCTGGGAGTCTCCCGCATCACCATGAAAGCCAAACTCGTCCAGTTTGGGCTGCACCCCGGCACCGACAACGAAGCGGCGGCCTGAGAGCTGCGGTTGGCTTGAATGACCGTTTGCGCACGGACGACCATTGCGGCAACTGTTCCATCCCTGCAGGGGGGTTTTGAGGAGGCGAATGATCTAATGTCGGCTAAGATCGCCGACCTGCGGTGCCGGCCCCGAAGGCCGAAAACGAAAAAGGCGGCGAGGTTATCGCCGCCGTCTCTTCAAGCCATTTCCTCGGCTGCCCAGTCGCCGAGTTGGAGATACTCCCGTATCTTGCGCCGTTCGTGGCGGTTCTTGAGTGACTTTTTGGAATGATGTTGGGTTTTGCGGAACGGATGCTTGGGATTTCGGATTGCTTCGCTCATTACTTCGAGTGTTTTCATCATAGCATTTTCCTTTCAATGTTCAGGAAGCGTAAATGATGCCAAACGGTTCATTGCTTAAAAACCGCTTGTAATCATCAGAAAGTTGGACCGCAGTGCTCGTCAGGCTGTTCAAAAATTTTCAAACAACGCAAAAAGCGCCAGAACACCATTCATTTTCTGTAAGATTGAATTGCAAGCGTAACTTAAACTCGGCGTAGGCCCGCACGACTTGAGAAAATTCTTCCGCCAATATTCCCGCCAAAACCAAGGTTCCTCCGGGCTTGAGCTGGCTGACAATCCGCCGTCGCTCGGCTATCAGCAGCGTGGAAATCAAGTTTGCGCCAACCAGATCAAATTGGCGGGCCGGTCGTAACGGCAGTCTGGTGACATCGCCCCGGGCCAGGCTGATCCGGTGTTGAACGCGATTCCGCCGGGCATTTGCCTCTGCCACCCGCACGCATTCCGGGTCGAAATCGATGGCCACCACCGGCGCATACCCCAGTTTGGCGGCCGCAATCGCCAAAATTCCCGAACCCGTGCCAACATCCAAAAAGGACCGCGGAACGCCCGGTTCAGCCAGGCGGACGATTTCGTGCAAACAAAAAGCGGTGGTGGGATGTTGCCCGGTACCAAAGCTCAATCCCGGATCGAGAATGACCTCGGCCTGGTTCCTGGCCCGGCGCCGCTTGCTCCAGCTCGGTTTCACCAACAGCGAGCGGACGAATGATCCGGCACCACGCCTGGCCGTGGGCTTGCGCATGGCCCCGCGAATCTTGATGTGAATCGGCTGA
>Ga0302278_10004865_pt1 | contig 13633 bp, 10 predicted proteins | sample III_Bog_N3_2_FD_194543 | JGI IMG/M metagenome (GOLD analysis project Ga0302278, IMG submission 194543) | Peat permafrost microbial communities from Stordalen Mire near Abisko, Sweden - III_Bog_N3_2 | ecosystem: Environmental > Terrestrial > Soil > Wetlands > Peat | place: Sweden: Abisko... | reverse complement strand
ATACCGCTCAACCATTCACCGCAGCCCTGTCCATTGACTCAGCCGTGTCCTCCACTCAGCCGTGTCATCCCGAGCGCAGCGAGGGACCCCTACTCCTGGCAAACATTTTCGGGCGAGCACAACTCCTGACTTGCACCACGCGCTGCTGCTTCCGTTTGTACGTTTCGCGCCGCTGGCATTACCATGGGCAGCAGCAAATTTCACTTCAGGGGCGGTCGAATTCCATGTTCCAGTTCATGATCCAAAAAGTACGGGTGTGCGTTGCCGCCGTCGCGGTACTTTTCCTGTTTTCGACGACGTTGACATTTGCGCAGCAGAAAGAAAAAAAGGTCAAGGACCAGGCTGCGCAGGGAGCGCCGGTCTCCGCCGAGACCGCGGCCGCCACAGCGAAAGACGAAAAAGAAGACAAAGACGAAGGCGACCCGCTCTTTAAGGGCATGAAGTATCGATCCATCGGACCATTTCGCGGCGGGCGCTCGCTCACCGCCGCCGGAATTCCCGGCGACCCGACGACGTATTATTTCGGCGCAACTGGAGGCGGCGTCTGGAAGTCGACCGATGGCGCGAACACCTGGTCGCCGATTTTCGATAGGGATGGCGCTCCCTCGATCGGTAGTATCGCGGTCTCCAATTCCGATCCGAATATTGTCTACGTGGGAACCGGTGAGGCGTGCATTCGCGGAAACATTTCCCACGGCGACGGCGTCTGGAAGTCGATGGACGCGGGCAAAACATGGAAGAGTGTTGGCCTGAAAGATTCGCGCTCGATCGGCCGCGTCATTGTCAATCCGCATAATCCCGACATCGTTTTTGTCGCGGCTCTCGGTCACCCCTATGGTCCGAACCCGGAACGCGGAATATTTCGCACCACCGACGGCGGCAAGAATTGGGAAAAAGTTTTATTTAAAGATGAAAACACCGGTGCGATCGACGTCGCCTTCGATCCTCAGAATCCGCATATTCTGTTCGCCTCGTTGTGGGAGGCGCGCCGCACCCCTTGGACGCTCTCGAGCGGAGGCCCCGGCAGTGGCGTGTACCGGTCGACCGATGGAGGCAGCACCTGGAAGAAACTCGAGGAGCATGGTTTGCCCAAAGGCCCGTATGGACGCATTGGTATTGCGGTCGCGGCAAATTCCGACCGCGTCTATGCCCTGATCGAAGCCAAAGAAGATGGCGGCCTCTATCGCTCAGACGACGCCGGCGACAGCTGGGATCTGGTCAACGGCAATCATTCCCTGTTTCAGCGTGCCTGGTATTACATGCACGTAATTGCCGATCCTGTGGACGCGGAAACCGTGTATGTGGCCGATGTCGAGTTTTTCAAGTCAACCGATGGCGGCCGCAACTTCAATAAGGTCAAGGTGCCGCACGGCGATAATCACGGGCTCTGGATCGATCCCAAAAATACAAAAAGGATGATCGCTTCCAATGATGGCGGCGTGACCGTCAGCCTCGATGGCGGCAAATCCTGGACACGCGAAGACAACCAGCCGACGGCGCAGTTTTATCACGTCATCACCGACACGCGCACTCCTTATTACGTTTACGGCGCCCAGCAGGATAACTCTTCGGTGGCGATTGCCAGCCGCAGCGATGACGGAGCCATCGGCCGCGACTTGTGGTATCCCGTCGGCGGCGGCGAGGCGGGCTACATCGCGCCCGTTCCGACCGACCCGAATATCGTGTACGCCGGCGACTACCAGGGAAACATCACGCGCTTTGACCGGCGCACCAATCAGGTGCAGAGCATCGCCGTGTGGCCCGAATTGACGGATGCGCGGGGCGCGGCTCCTCTCGATCATCGCTTTCAGTGGACGGCGCCCATTGTTACTTCTCCGCAAGATCCGAACACGATCTACTACGGCGGCGAAAGTATTTTCAAGACGAGCGATGGCGGCAAGCACTGGGAAGCGATCAGCGGCGACCTGACCCGCAACGATAAATCGAAACAGCAGCCCGCCGGAGGCCCGATCACGATTGACGATACGGGCACCGAATACTACGACACCGTATTTTCGATAGCTCCCTCACCCCTGGCCAAAGGCCTGATCTGGGCTGGCACCGACGATGGGCTGATTCAGTTAACGCGGGACGAAGGCAAGACCTGGAACAACGTGACGCCGAAAACTCTGGCGGATTGGAGCCGTATCAGCCTGATCGAGGCCTCTCCATTCGATGCCGGCACCGCATACGTTGCGGTTGATCGCCATCAGAATGATGATCTCGCTCCTTATGTTTACAAGACGTCCGATTACGGAGCGACTTGGAGCAGAATTAATTCAGGCATTCCGGACGGAGCCTTTGTGCGTGCGGTGCGGGAAGATCCGAAACGCAAAGGCTTGCTCTATGCGGGCACCGAGCGTGGCGTCTATGTTTCGTTCGATGACGGCGCGCACTGGCGTTCGCTGCAAATTAACCTGCCGATCACTCCGGTGCACGACCTGGTTATCAAGAATGACGATCTGGTCCTGGCCACGCACGGGCGCGCCTTCTGGATTCTCGATGACGTTTCTCCGCTGCGCCAGTTTGCCGATTCGGTGGCAAAAGAGGATGTGCATCTCTACACGCCCGCGACCGCCTATCGCGTGCACATGGGCGATTCTCCAGCGCACTTGTCGTTTGCGGGAAAGAATCCGCCGAACGGAGCCGTCATCTATTTCAATTTGAAGACTGCGCCGAAAGAACAAGAAGTCAAAATTGAAATTCTGGATGCCGCGGGCAACGAGATTCGTAAATATTCCAGCAAGAAGGCGGAGCCACTGGATGAGCCGCTCGATCCCGACGACAAGAAGCCAGAAAAACAAATCAAAGCAGAAGAAGGATTGAACCGGTTTGTTTGGGATTTACGTTATGACGAGGCCAACCGCGTGCCGGGATATTTTCTCTGGGAATACAACGAAGGTGCACGCGGGCCGCTGGCCGTTCCGGGAAACTACCAGGTGCGCCTCACTGTCGACCGAAAGAGTGTGACGGCTCCGTTTGCAGTGAAGATCGATCCGCGGGTGACACTTTCGCAGGCGGATCTGGAGAAACAGTTCAAACTCGAACTCGACCTTCGCGAGCAGTTGAATCGCGTCTACGATGCGGTCAACCAGATCCAGGATGTGCGCGAGCAGTTACGCGGATTGAAGAAACGCCTGGTTCCCGGCGATTCATCCAAGACGTTATTGGACGGCGCAAGCGCGCTCGAGTCGAAGTTGATTGCGGTTCGCGATCCGCTGATTAATTTCAAGATTAGCGCCAGCGAAGACTCGCTCGCCTACGCTCCCGGAATTGACGCGAAGCTCGCATTTCTTTCCATGGGAGTAGCTGGTTTTGCCGACGCTGCCCCGACAGAAGCGCAGTATCAAGAGTATGACAAGCTGAAGAAGCAGACCGACGAACTACTGGCGCAGTGGGAGCAAGTGCGGAACTCCGATATTGCGGCTTTCCAGAAGCTGGCCGCGGCGCAGAACGTAGCTCCAATCTACGTCCCGGACGTGAAAAGCGAGATCGTGCTGGGCGGCGGGCAAGAATAAACCGATGACGAGTAATCGGCAAGTGGGGAAGTCGAACGACGGACCCCGCTCTGATTCTGATAAGGAGAAGCTACGTAAACGCGCAGGAAATCTAAATGAACATTTCGTCTTGCGGAACGCCCGACCCATTTTTCGGATGGCGTCGTTTCTGGCCTAAGAAAACTTCGACCCCCGTGCTGAGTGCGGCCATTAGACCATTGACCTGACGCAAGGGCGAAATCACCGTCTTATGGATGATCTCACTCGTGTCTTCAACTTTGTCCATCGTGCGGTTGAGCAACTCATCGGCGCGGATCACTTGCAGGCGTGTGCGGTCGAGAACATCGGTGAGTGTGGCGTCAATGCGATTAAGCTGATTGCGGACGACGGTGCTTGACTCTGCAATGTTGCTGCTCAGCACGTCGATCTTCGGCCGCAGTTCGACGAGTAGACCCTGTACCGATTCGACCGTCGGCAACGTCCTGCTCGAGAATTCGGTCGCGAGTGCTTCCATCCTGGCGCTGCTCTTGCGGACCGCCAGATAGAGGCCGACCAGGATTCCAGCCTGCACGACGACCGCAAACGTGGTCACCGCAATAAAAATTTTGAGAAGAGTGTCATCCATAGCTGTTCCGTCTAACCGACTTCGGTAGCCGACTGCTCTATGCTGTGCAGCCTCGCCCTTTTAGAGATTTTTGTGAGGCTCGGGACCGGCTGTCGTGGTCTCGTTATAAGCTTGGCGCCCTGCATCGACTGCGGAGCGAAAGCGGTCCTTCTCCCGATTCAAGACCTCATTTCCGCGATCTACCCACTCGCTGGCTTGCTCCTTCGCGCGGCGCGCCGACTGACGCGCTTTCTCGGTGCCTTCTTGCGCTTTTGAGCGAATTACATCGCGCATTTCGTCGCCCGATCGCGGCGCGTACAACACGCCCACCACGGCTCCTACGCCGAGGCCTGCAAGAAACCACAAGAAGCTGCTGCCATCCCGTTCCGCCATCACTGCCTCCTCCATACCTTCAACTGATCTCTAACGGATGGTAGCACCGTGATACTTGAAAGACAATTCACGACGCCCCAGACCAACAGCACTTAGAGGGCGGTTCGTGGGCGAGGGTTGCTCAAAGAATCTCTTGTGCGGCGGTCGCCTAAAGCGGAGAATGAAGCATTCTTTTCCGCAAAGTGGTTCTGCTGACTAGTTTTGCACACCAGTCGGCGCCCCAGCAGGAGTCAGCAGGAGTAAGATCAGACGGCACATCCGGGTAGAGTTCAGGAGGCGTTTTGTCCGATCGCAAGTATCGCCAGCGCGGATATCAGGATTCCAGCGGTGGCGCGAAGAAGAATTCCGACAAGCCCGCGGCGGGTTCCGCTCCGAAGCGCGAGAATACTTTTGGACCCCGCCCCATCAACCTTCCCGGAATGCGCACCGTGTCGCGCTGCGCGGAGTGCGGCGCCCTGCTGCAGAATCTATCCGACCCGGTAGGCGTGTGCCCCAAATGCGGTTTCGCGCTGCACGCCTGTAAGCAGTGCGAACACTTCGATCCATCGAGCCGCTTCGAGTGCAATCAGCCCATTCCCGCCAGAATCTCTCCCAAGGATAAAAAGAATGACTGCCCGTTATATTCCATCCGCGTGATGGTCGAGAAAGAAACGTCGAGCAAAGGCAGCCAGCGTCCCAACGACGCGCGCGCGGCCTTCGACAATCTCTTCAAAGACTGAGCTCTCGTTTTGAAAAGCACAGCTTTATAGGTTGCGGAAAGATTCCGATTCGTGCCGATTTTGGGGGAAGGGCACGTAATCCCCTCGTGCCGTAACTGCCGCGAATCAACAGCGACTTCCAGCCGCTCCGGGAATGCCGCGCGCGGAAAACAGTTTTTCCGCAACCTCTCAGCTATTCCATTAACCCGCCACACAACCGGCTTAATCCGCTGCGGGCCGGGGATCGCAGTAACGAGCCGTTACTTTCCGCGTGTCTCAGGAACTATGGCTTCTGCGTGGGCCGCAGCAGGATTTCGCTGGCAAACGACTGCGGCGCCTGGGTCACGATCATCGCCACCGCATGCGCCACGTCGGATGCCTGCAGCATCTTCTCCGCATTCTTTCCCGTATGTGGGCTGAACTCCGTGTTAACCGAGCCTGGGCATATAACGGAGACGCGGATGTTGTGCGCGCGTAGTTCTTCGGCCACCGAATAGGTCAATCCGTTCAATCCCCATTTCGAGGCCGCGTACGCTGCTCCGTTCGGAAGGGCGTTTTTGCCGGCCAGGGATGAGATGTTGATGATATGTCCGCTACGGGCGCGGACCATCAAGGGCGCGAAACTCCGAATGCAGTAGTAAACGCCCCGCAGATTCGTGTTGAAAACTTCGTCCCAGTTGGCGGGATCAAGTTCTAGAAGAGGGCCTGTGTCGCTCCCAATGCCAGCGTTGTTTACGAGAATATCGAGCCGCTGCAAAGTTCGTTCGACCTGCCGGGCGGCCGACTCGACTGAACCGAGATCGGTGACATCGCATTCGATGACCGAACTCTTGGCCGGTAGCTTTGTAGGCTCAGGCTCCGATGCCGCGTTTTGGATGGCAGCGGCGGTCTTTTCGAGAGCCTTCTTCGCTCGTCCGCAGAGCACGGTATGTGCTCCCAGTTGCGCCATCTGCAGGGCGATCGCCCGGCCAATCCCACGCCCAGCGCCGGTTACGAGGGCAACCTGATTGTTTAACGGGAGGTCCTTTGAGCGCACGTTCAAGGGCAAATTAGATGCGATTCCGGTCAAAACGCCTACCCTCACTTCCACGATCTTTTTCGATGGCATCTTCATTCTATTCTGCATCCAAGCATCGGGATGGTTGGAATTCGAGGGCCGGCACAATTTTCCAATATCGACACTCCGGGCGCGGTGGGGTGACCAAGGTGCTTGCCTTAGCGAAGGCACATCCTTATAATCCGCTCACCGGAATAATGTTAAGCTGCCGCGAATCGGCGTGCGGACCATGACTTTCGGGACCAGTCGTTGGTAAAGTCGGCGACGATTGACAACCAGTTGCAACGCTTCATCGGTGCAAGTCCGACGCCAGGCTAGGGTGGAATCGGGCACGACATAAAACTCCAGCTTCCCCAAAGAGTTTAAGGAGCCACAGGAATGAAGAAGATTGTTCTCGCGATGTTGCTGGTATACGCAGTTACCGCCGTCGCCCAAACCGCTACGCCTGCGCAACCGGCGGCGCAAACTCCCGCACCTGCGGCCGCACCCGCACAGACCGCAGCCCCCGCCGCTCCAACCCAGAAAAAGGAAATTAAAGATCCGGCGGAGTATAACGCCTACGTAGGCGCCGTCCAGCAAACCGACCCGGCGGCGAAAGTCAGCGGTCTCGAAGCGTTCCTTACCCAATATCCCAACAGCGTCATGAAAGAAGACGCGCAGGAATTGTTGATGGGCGCTTATCAGCAGACCGCCAACCAGGCCAAGACCCTGGAAACAGCACAAAAAGTCTTGCAGACGAACCCCTGCAACATTCGCGCGCTGGCGCTTTTAGCGTATACGAAACAGGCGATGGCCGTTGGCGGCCAGAATGCCGCGCAGAATTTCCCGGACGCTGGACAGTATGGTGAAAAAGGTCTGCAGTGCCTCGTTACAGCCACCAAGCCGCAGGGCACGTCAGATGCCGATTGGGACAAACTGAAAACACAAACCGCCACCATATTTAATGGTGCGGCGGGACTCGCGGCATTCCAAGCCAAGGACTATGCCAAGGCCGAAAAATACTTGCGCGCCGCAGTCGAGAAAGATCCCACCAACCTGCTGGACGTCTATGATCTCGCGCTCGCCGATCTGGCGGCGGGGCCGACGGAAAATGACGTCGACGGACTCTTTTTCATTGCCCGTGCTTCGAACCTCGCACAGGGCGCCGGCAAAGATCAGATCGCCAAATTCGGCAAGAGCCGTTACGTGAAGTATCACGGAGCCGAAGATGGATGGAGCGACATTCTCGCGCAGACCGCAACCGCGCCCGTCCCACCCGCCGGTTTCACCATCAAACAATATGTGCCACCCACTCCGGCGGAGCAGGCAGCCACCTTGGTGAAGACGAAGAAGGTCGAGGAGATGAGTTTTGCCGAATGGCAAATGGTCCTCTCTGAGGGCACTCCCGAGGACGCCGAAAAAGTCTGGACGGCGCTTAAGGGTAAGCCGCTCCAGATGCAAGCGCACATCATCAGTCTCGATGCCGCGAGCAAACCTAACACCAAACTGCAGTTGGCAGGCAGTCAGGATGATATCGACGCCAAGCGTGCCGATATCGATCTGACCATGTCGGGACCAATTCCAGCGGCGCGGATGCCGAAAGAGGATTCGGACTTCCAGTTCGAAGGAACGCCGGTCTCCTACGTGGCGAAGCCGTTCGTGATGACGATGAATGAAGGGGCCTTGATCGGGAAGGCACCGGCGCCGAAACCGCCAGTTCACAAGAAGCCGGCAGCACACTGACACTGATGGACAGGCTTCAGGGCTAGTTGTGGCGAGCAAGGTGGAAGCAAAATCAAAAAGGCGGTCCCGATCGGGACCGCCTTTTCGTGTCGTTATAAGCTCCTAGCGGGCCTGTTTTCTTTCCATGCTGACAGGACGCGCGCTCCGCGGCGGCCTCCTAGCCCCGCCGCGCAATGGCCGGACATCAATTTTGAGTTCCTGCATGGTCCGGCTCAGCGTGTTGCGGTGCATGCCGAGTTGCCGCGCCGCCTTGCATTGATTGCCCCGGTTTTCCTCCAGCACAGTGATGATGAAGCGCTTCTTGAACTCCCGAACCGCCTCGGAATAAAGTATGTTGCTTTTGTACATTTGCAGAATGAGTGCTTCCAGTTGATCTTTCAATGATTCCTCGTTTCCGCACCTTTGCCAATACCACGGAACGGCCCGTCCCATACAGCGGCGACGCTCTACACAAATAGGAATGCCGCATCGGCCCGACCGCGCTGAACTTTGTACCCTCGCGGAAAGACCACTGAAACTGACCTTACTTCGATGTCCCGGACGAACGCGTCAATACCTTGTCCGATGCGGGATGTACCTGCCGCATGTAATCTAAACCCTGGTAGAAGCGGTGGCGCAAATCCGACGGTGCGAGCCAGACAGCGGCCCTTCCGCCTACCAGAAAATACGGTGCTAATGTAGACCCAGCCAGCCATGTTGCCGTGGACGCAAAAGCGGCCACCGCGGTCAGCACAATCGCGACTACCAGAACGCCCCGCAACAACCCGAGGACCGCTCCCAGCAGACGGTCAATCGTGCTTAGACCGGCTTTCTTCATTGCCCAGCGCGCGATCCTGCCGGCAAAGCCGGCGATCATCAGGACCGCGAAAAAAATAATAAGGAAGCCAGCCATCTCGCCTACCCATGGCGATTTCAAATGGGGCGCGAACCACTCTGCCAGGCGATGATATTGCCAGGCGGCCAGCAAATACCCCACAACCAGTCCAGCCAGTTTGAAAGCCTCGTGAAAGAAGCCCTCAACGGCCGCGCCGATCACGGAGAACGCCAGAAAGCCCAGAATGATCCAGTCTGCGATGCTCATTGTTCAAGAATCGAAGTTCAAGAATCGAAGTTCATGAATCAATTTCAAGAATCGAATGCACGGACCCGAAATCCGGTGGTCCGAATTCTCTTATACGAATTCCCGGGTTCGAAGTCTGTGATTTGAATTCAATGAGACCGTTGCAGGACCACTAAATTTCCAACTCGCGTCCCGTCAATTGCCGGTATGCCCCGAGGTATTTTTCGCTCGTCCGTAGCGCAACGTCTAGGGGAAGGGCGGGCGCGGGGGGTTGTTTGTTCCAGCGAATTTCTTCGAGGTAATCCCGAACATATTGCTTGTCATAGGAATCCTGCGCCTTGCCCGGTTGATAGGTGTCGGCCGGCCAGAAACGCGAGGAATCCGGTGTAAGTACTTCATCCGCCAAAGTGATGCCTTTGGCGGTCTGTCCAAACTCAAATTTAGTGTCAGCGATGATGATGCCGCGCTCCCGCGCATAGTCGGCGGCCTTTTTGTAGATTTGCAAAGTGAGGTCGCGGAGTTGAAAACTCAGTTTGGGATCGACCAGCGTGCACATCTCTTCGAATGAAATATTGATGTCGTGGCCCGTGGTCGCTTTCGTGGCAGGAGTGAAAATCGGCTCGGGAAGCCGGTCCGACTCTTTCAGTCCGGCCGGAAGTTCGATGCCGCAGACCTTGCCGCTTGCTTTGTATTCCTTCCAGCCTGATCCGGAGAGATACCCGCGGGCGACGCATTCCACGGGAAACATCTCGGCGCGCATCACCATCATGGACCGCCCGCGAAGTTCATCCGCGTGGCTGCGAACCGCGGCCGGATAGCAATCCACGTCCGCCGTCACGAAATGATTGGGGACAATGTCCTTGAGAAAGTCGAACCAGAAGAGCGAAATCTGCGTCAGCACTCGTCCCTTATGCGGGATGCCGGTGGCGAGCACGTAGTCGAAGGCCGAGATGCGATCGGTGGCCACGAAGAGCAGGTGGTCGCCGTCGAGGTTGTACACGTCGCGGACTTTCCCGCTGGCGTGGAGATCGAGTTCAGGGTAGTCGGTGCGCAGAAGAACGGAATCCAGAATTTCGGGGCTCATTTTTTTGTGCTCGTTTTTTTTTGCGCTCGCGCAAAATTAACCGGTAAAAAACTTTGCGTATTCTAGCGATCGCCAAGAATTTGTCAACGTTTCTGTTCTGTACGCTGAAGTGTATAGCTCATCCTCAAACCGAAAACAGTTGACAGTTCCAGTTTAAGCCAGAAGGCTCGTCCAGCGCTGCTTCTCGCGGAGCTGCGATGTGGAAAAACTGAGGAAGCCTGCGGAAAAAAAGAAGGTGTATTTTTCGAACTTGTAAGCAAGAAAGAGGTCGGGTCGTCAAGGTCGCATCGCACACACTATTCGATATTCTTGCGATAGACGACGAATCCGGAACGCTCCGCCACCTTGTCGTAGAGCTTCATTGCCGCGCCGTTCGATTCGTGGGTGTGCCAATAAACGCGAGATATTCCGGCGAGTCGGGCCTGCTCGTAGACCGCGTTGATCAGCTTTCTTCCGGCCCCCCGGCCGCGAACGGATTCTTTCGTGAACAGGTCCTGGAGATAGCAGGTGGATGCGATGGAGATCGTGCTGCGGTGAAAAATGTAATGCACTAAACCGACGAGCTGTCCCGCGTCCTCGGCTATCAGAGCGTGCATCGGCTCGTAAGCGTCGAAAAAGCGAGCCCAAGTCGTTTGGGTGATCGCATCGGGCAAGGCGGTCGGTCCGAAGCGGCCGTAGAATTTGTTGTAACCCTCCCACAGAGGGAGCCACTGGGCGAAGTCGGTGCGAACTATTGGACGGATGGTTGGCTGTAGTGACATTCAGACTCCAGATATCAGCAACTAGAGGCGAAGACTCAAAGCTGGCTGGGCCATTTGCGGGAAGCGTGGAAGATGCGGATCAACTGCACCACCTCGCGCCGTACGCGATAAGGAACGATGTACGGGGTACCCGAAACAACCAATTCGCGAGTGCCGTCTATCCGGCCGGGACGACCTGAAGATGGGAAGCGCTCGAGATTATCTACAGCCAATCGAATTGCCGCAACGGTTCTCTCGGCCGCGGCTCGTTTATCGCGGGCGATATATTCTGCCAAAGAGTCCAAATTGTTGAGCGCTGCTTGTAGCCACTCAACGCGCACGACGCGTCCACTTCTTGAACACGCGCTGCACTTCTTCTGCAGTAGCGAAGTCGCCCGCGTCGGCCTCCGCCAGGCCTTTCTTGATCTCGGCGATCTGCCATTCATTGACCGAGACATATTCCTCGATCGCCAGGGCGGCGACGAAGGAGCGGCTTCGGTTCATGGATTTTGACAGACGATCGAGCTGTTTTTTTAGTTTGGCGTCAAGGCGCAGAGTCAGAACGGCGGATTCAGGCATGATGTATACACTGTACATCAGTTGTATTCGCCAAGGATGGAATCCAGCTCAGCAATCTGGAAATCGTCCGAATCTCGATCTCTTAATCCCCTTACGCCGCCCCGAACCGCACCGACACCAACTTCGATACGCCTGGCTCTTGCATGGTCACGCCGTACAGCACCGGCGCGATGCTCATGGTCCGCTTGCTGTGCGTGATCAGGATGAACTGAGTCTGCACGCTCATCTCGCGCACCAGTTCGGTGAAGCGCGCGATGTTCGCCTCGTCCAGCGGCGCATCGACTTCGTCGAGAATGCAGAATGGGCTCGGCGTGTACTGGAAAATCCCCACCAGCAGAGACAACGCCGTCAGCGCCTTTTCTCCGCCGGAAAGCAGAAGCACATTTTGCAGCTTCTTTCCCGGAGGCGAGGCTACTACGTCGATGCCGCTCTCCGCGCTGTTCTCGAGGTCGGTGAGGCGCATGAAACCGTGCCCACCCCCGAAAAGCTTACGGAAGGTAGCCTGGAAGTTTTCGTTAATCTTGTTAAACGCCTCTTCAAATTTCTGCCGCGAGACCTGGTCAATCTCTTTAATCGTGGCAGCGGTGTTTTCGATCGCGTCGAGCAGGTCTTTCCTCTGCGTCGAAAGGAATTCGTGGCGCTCGGCCGTCTCCTTGTATTCTTCGAGAGCCATCATGTTGACCGGGCCCATGGCATCGAGGCGCGCCCGCATTTCACGTTGAGCCTGATCTTCGGCAGCGAGTTCTTCGCCAGTCACCAGCACGATCGTCGCATCTGCCATCAATACCGGGCGCTCCATTCCGAGGTCGTTGAGGCATGTATCGGCCAAATGCTGCAGGTCGGATTGAAGTTTGGCTGCCTTCGCCGAGAGTTCCCCACGCAGATCGCGAGCGAGATCGAGTTGCTGCCGTGTGCTCTTGAGCAGTTCCTCGATCTCTGCCAGTCGTGCCCGGACACCCTCAGACTCCAGTTGCAGCAAGCCTTCGCGAGCTTCGCCGGCATTGCGCTCGGCTTCGAGTTCAATGAAATGCCCGGCGAGTTCGATATTTTCGCTTTGCCGCTGGGCGATTTCGGCCGTGGCCGACTCCATCTGGGTTTGCAGAACGCCCGCCCGTTCCCGCATTTCCGCGACGACCGTCTCAATGCGCCGGAGCAGCGCGGTCGCCGAGCGATGGCGCTCTTCAAGCGTGGCGACACGGGCGGCCCGCTGCGCGGTGCTCTCGGCGGCCGTGTCACGCTGGCCGCGCAAAGTTGCCAGCCGGTCTTGCCCTGCCGCCAACTGCACTTCAAATTGAGTTCGGGTTTGCTCGATCATGGCGAGCTCGGTTTGGCGCGCCGCAATCAGTTCTTCCTGCTCTTGCCGTTCCGCGGACAGGCGTTGCAATTCGCGTTCACTGACCACGATTCTTTCGCGGACCCGCGACATCTCTCCATCAAGCTGCTTCAGCAAATGGCCGGACGTCATCGCCTGCTTCTCAGCTTCGCGCTTTTCTTCTTCCAGACGGTCCAGCAGAGAAACATGCTCTTTGATTTCGCGGCTCAGCGTCAGCGCCAGCATTTCTTTCTCGCGCAGGGCTCGCTCTAACTCTTCGAGCAGGCGCAGAACGTCGCGCAGCTCGCGCTTCATCGACAGCGGCCCTTCGCTGCGCTGCTTGCCTCCTGTAACCGTGACGTTGTGAAAACATTCGCCGTTCTCGGAGAGAAAGAATGCGTCTGGGCTGGAGAGAGCCAGTTCGCGCGCCACGGCAGGATCAGGAACGATGTAGCCATTGCCCAGCTTCGGCAAAATTACTTCGAGTGACTTACCGAATCCATTCAGCACGCGAATCGAGTTCTTCAACGGGATGACCGTGTCGTTAAGCGGAGCATATTGATGGTTCACATCCGCCACGAAAGAAAACTTTGCCTGCGAGTCCTCAGGATGCACGAGGAACGTGGCCCGTCCATTGACGTCGGAGCGCAACAGGCGCAGTCCTTCGTCAGCCGCTCCCCACGACTTGACGACCACGTAGTTCAACTCGTCGCGCAAGAAGTCTTCCACTACGCGCTCGTACCGTGGTTCGACTTCGAGGAAATCGGCCAGCACTCCAGCCGGAGTATTGCCCCCCTGCATCGCTCCCGATTGAAAAAGGCGGCGTACGGACTCTGTGGAATAACCGTGCTCGGCGATGACCGCTTCGAGCGACCCCCTCTTGCCGA
>Ga0302278_10004859_pt1 | contig 13642 bp, 12 predicted proteins | sample III_Bog_N3_2_FD_194543 | JGI IMG/M metagenome (GOLD analysis project Ga0302278, IMG submission 194543) | Peat permafrost microbial communities from Stordalen Mire near Abisko, Sweden - III_Bog_N3_2 | ecosystem: Environmental > Terrestrial > Soil > Wetlands > Peat | place: Sweden: Abisko... | reverse complement strand
ACCGAGAAAGGCAAGTTCCGCGAGGCGTTTTTCGATTTCCAGCGCGCGATTGCCATCCGTCCAAGCGGCTCTCATCTTTTTGATTATGCGCTCGGCCTGATCCGGGCCGACCGTTTCGACGACGCTCAGATCCAGGCCGAGGCGGCTGTGCGCGAGGACGTGAATCTGGCCGAGGCGCATGAACTGCTGGGCGGTCTCCACGCCCGAAAAGGCGAGTTGACTCAGGCCGCCGGCGAGTACATGGCTGCCATCGCGCTGAAACCGGATCTCGCCCGCGCACATTTGCGACTCGGCATGGTGCTGGCGACGCAGGGCAAAACGGACGAAGCCGCGGCCCATCTGCGGGAAGCGGCGCGTGGCAACGATGCAGCCGTCGCCGAGCAGGCCAACCAGGCGTTACGGCAATTGGCCCCGCGATAGCCCGCGTGTCTCACAGCAATGCAATGCAGTTCGAAGACTTCGTGGGGGCGGGCTTCGAATCGGGATGGGGGTAAATCGCTTCACCATCGCTTCATCGGCCCCCGCACACCACCGTACCTGCATATCCGTATACGGCGGTTCGAATCAGTTGAGCCGTCAGTTCCTCGCCCTCGGAAGTAAGTTCCGCACCCCAGTCTTTGGCGGAGATACGCGCCCACGGAATACTGAAGTCTTTGCGCTGAAACCGATTCAGTGTACAATAGTGCACAGAAATGACGGCTGAATGGGATCCGGCCAAGGCAAAATCGATCTTTCGCAAACATGGCATTCGATTCGCCGACGCGGTTTCAGCGCTGGAAGACCAGCGCGCGATATCCATCCGCGATGAAGATGAGCGGGAAGAGCGCTGGATCACCATCCGCATGGATAGCCTGGGCCACATTCTCTTGGTCGTCTATACGTGGCGAGACGAGAATCTGCGATTGATTTCGGCGCGTCCCGCAACTCCGAGAGAGTGCCGGCAATATGAGGAAGGGTTATGAAGAAAGAATATGACTTCAGCAAGGGGACGCGCGGGCCGGTTCTGAAAGTGCCACCGGGCAAGACCCGCGTGACCATTCGGCTCGACGAAGACATCCTCGGGTGGTTTCGCAAGAAGGTTGACGATGCGGGAGGCGGGAATTACCAGACGCTCATCAACGAAGCCCTGCGCAGTTTTGTCAGTCGAAAGCAGGAGGCGCTGGAAACAACGTTGCGGCGCGTGATCCGGGACGAACTTCGGCGCGCCGGCTAAGGTCTGCGCGGCCTACATCGTTGGGCGTTCGTTTTTCCACAGGCCTCTGGTGAAATCCGGGAAATCCATCCTTGCGCTGCCCTTCGCCACCGAGGCTTCGCTGAGCGGTCCGGGCGCGCTCCAGGCGGCGGCGTCGTAGACGTCCATATCCGGAACCAGGCCTTTACGCATCGCTTCCACAAGCCGGTACACCATCACGAAGTCCATGCCGCCGTGGCTGCCGAGTTTGCGCGCGGTTTCGCCCTGCTCACGCCAGAAAGGGTGCTCGAACTGCGCTTTATACGGGTCAAGGCTGGTGTATTCCTCTTTGGCCGCGCCCTCGATATAAATCCGCGGCGGGTAATCCTCAAAAAGACCTTTCGAACCCGCGATCATATTGATGCGGCTGTAAGGACGCGGGTTGACGACGTCGTGTTTGAGCACGATAGTGCGGCCTTTCGCGGTGCGGATGAGCGACGTGTTCATGTCACCTTCGATGTATTTCTCTTTCCATTCGGGGCTGTCTTTGGGGACGTGATCCTCGCGCCAGGCGTCGAGGCCGCGCTGCAGAGAACTCATCGAGACCATGTATTCGAAGCGGTCGCCGCGCTGGATGCCCATGTAGTTGGCCACCGGCCCGAGGCCGTGGGTGGGATAGAAGTTGCCGTTGCGCTCGCTGTGCGGCTTTCTGCGCCAGAGGCCTTCGCCCTGGTCGTGGAGGACCGTGCGGAGGTCGTGCAGGTACGCGCCTTCGCCGTGGTAGAGGTCGCCCAGCATGCCGGCGCGGACCATGTTGAGGACCATGAGCTCGTTATAGCCGTAGCAGCAGTTTTCGCACATGATGCAGTGGCGGCGGGTGCGCTCGGAAGTGTCGACGAGCTTCCAGCAGTCGTCAATGGTGATGCCGACGGGGACTTCGACGAGCGCGTGCTTACCGTGCTCCATGGCGGCGACGGCGGCAGGCGTGTGGAACTGCCAGGGGACGGGGCAGTAGACGAAATCGACGTCGTCGCGTTTGACGAGATTTTCGTAGTCCTGTTCGCCGTTGGTGTAAAGCGCGGGGTCGTTCTGGCCGCGTTTGGTGACGGCGGCGGCGGCTTTTTGGGCGTGTTCCTTATTGATATCGCAGATGGCGGTGACGCGGAGGTTTTCGCAGGCGAGGAATTCGGAAATCATGCTCCCGCCGCGGCCGCCGGCTCCAATGATGCCCATACGGACGGTTTCGCGGGGTTCAAAGGGGACCCCGATCATGGTTTTGTTTTGGGTTGGCGGCTGGGACTGCGCAAGAGACTGGGCCGCTGTGAGGGCGGCTGCGCCGAAGAGGAGTTCTCGTCTGGAGGTGGGCATGTGGAGGGAGCCTTAGGAGGATTATAGTGCGGGCGGAGGACGCGTCGCCTGGCGGGGAAGAGCAAGCGACGAAAAAGAGTTGACATACGAAATCCATCGTAGTAACCTCTTCGTAGATGGCCGCCCCCGCCCGACCCACCGACGCCGAGCTCGAAATCCTCACCGTCCTCTGGACCGCCGGCCAGAGCACCGTCCGTGAAGTCCACGAAGAGATCAACCGCCGCCGCCCCACGCAGTACACCACCGTTCTGAAGCAGCTTCAGATCATGGCGACGAAGAACCTGGTGCAGCGGGACGAACACCCGCGCGCTCACGTTTACAAAGCCGCCAAACCGCGCGAATGGACCCAGCGCCAGCTCGCCGGAGACCTGCTGCAGCGTGCCTTCGGCGGCTCGGCCCGCAGCCTGCTTATGGGAGCCCTCTCCGCGCGCAAAGCCTCGTCCGAAGAATTAGCCGAGATCCGCAGCCTGCTCGACGACTACGAAAAGGAGACCAAATGAACACGCCGATCGTCAACGCCCTTGCCGCCGCGCTTTTCCATTTCCTGTGGGAGGGAGCCGCGCTGGCGCTTCTCCTTGCGATTGCGCTCGCCGCCTGCCGGGGCGCGAAAATCCGCTACGCCCTCGCGTGCGCCGCCCTCTTCGGCATGGCAGCCTCGTTTGTCGTCACCCTGGCACTACTGTATACGCTGAACCTCACACCGCCCCATCCGACCGGCTGGCCGGCCGCTGCCGCGCTCAGTTCGCACGGTCCGGCGGGTCAGGCTCAGGTACCGGTGACCACCCGTATCGAAGAACTTATGCGCTGGTTCGTGCCCGTCTGGTTTGCGGGCATCGCGCTGCTTTATCTGCGCAGCGCCGCAGGCTGGATGGGCGTTCTCAGGCTGCGCCGCGTCGAGGTCTCCCCGGCTTCACCGCAATGGCAGACACGGCTGGCTCAACTCGCCGCGCGACTGAACATAGGCAGCGCCGTCACGCTGCTCGAATCGCGACGGGTGGATGTTCCGGTGGTGGCCGGGTTCCTGCGCCCCGTCATTCTGATTCCCGCGGGCTTTCTGGCGGGCATGCCTCCGGAGCAACTCGAATACCTGCTCATCCACGAACTCGCCCACGTGCGCCGGCTCGACTACTTCATCAACCTGCTGCAGAAAGCCATCGAGGGGCTGCTCTTCTATCACCCGGCCGTCTGGTGGGTTTCCGGCGTCATCGGGAAGGAACGCGAGAACTGCTGCGACGACATCGTGCTCTCGATCCATCCGGAACCCCGTCGGTACGCGTCCACGCTCGCCGCACTCGAGCAGAGCCGCTGGGCCGCTATGCCGGCTGCGAACGGCGGCAACCTCTCGCAGCGCATCCGCCGCATCCTGAACCGGACGGAGAAATCCCACACGCCGCACACGCCGCTGCTCGCGGCCATCCTCTTGGTAATTTCGGCCGCACTGGCTTTCGCGGCGCTTCAACAACCCGCGCCCGCTCAGGAGCAGGCCGCCGCAACGTCCGATGCGTATCAGCGCTGGGTGGACGAAGACGTGGCCTACATCATCCAGGATCAGGAGCGCCACGCCTTCAAAGACCTGACCACCAATGCCGAACGCGATAGGTTCATCGAGCAATTCTGGGAGCGCCGCGACCCCACACCGGGCACGGCACAGAACGAATTTAAAGAAGAGCACTACCGCCGCATCGCCTACACGAACAGCCACTTCTCATCGCCCACGATTCCCGGCTGGAAAACCGACGCGGGCCGCATCTACATCACCTTCGGGCCGCCCGATGAAATCGACGCCCATATCGCTTCCTGCAGCCTGTCCGCACCCGCCCACGAGGACTGGACCTACCGCTGGATTGAAGGCATCGGCAACAACGTCAGCATGGAGTTCCGGGACGACTCCTGCACCGGTGAATTCCGGATGACTTCAGACCCGAGCGCACCCGCGGGCACCGGCGTTGGGCGCGCCGGACATCCCAAGTGACGACGTGCTCGCGCTCGCTCTGCTCCTCCTCGCGCGTCCCGATCAACTGATCAAGGCGGTAAGCGCGGGCAACCTTGAAACTGCCAGCGCCCTGCTTGCCGCCGGAGCCGACCCCGACTCCTCCGACGGCGACGGGGAGACAGCCCTCATCTACGCCGCTTTCGAAAACCGGCCCGATATTGCCGCCGTCCTGCTCGGCAGCAACGCCCGTGTTGGCCTCACATGGGGCGGTTCGACAGCCCTCGATTTCGCCGTCTCGCGCGGCAGCCTCGAAACCGCCCGCCTGCTTATCGATAACGGAGCCGACGTCCGCCGCGTTTATCCCTCCGGCCGCACCCCGCTTCATATCGCCACGCGCAACTACCATACCGAGGTCGCCGCTCTTCTGATTGACCGCGGAGCCGAGGTCGACGCGCAGGACAATAGCGGCGCAACCCCGCTGCTCGAAGCCGTCGGGAAGGGTATGGACGACCTGGTCAAACTGCTGCTCGACGCCGGAGCGGATCCGTTACGAAAGAACAATGCAGGCATCGCGCCCATTGAGGCTGCCGCCAGCAAAGGCCGCGCCGATTTAACGCGCGCTCTCCTCGCAACGGTCGGGCACCCGCCCGAAGAACTCCTGACCCTGGCAATCCACAAGGACTATCTGGATATCGTGGCGACGCTGCTTACCTCAGGCATGGACGGCTCGCCCGCGCTCCACGACGCCGCGCTGAAAGGCCGCGTAGACATGCTGAAGGTCCTGCTGGCTAAAGGGGCCGACGTCAATCACAAAACGAACACGGGCGCCACGCCGCTGCACGATGCCGCAATCGGAGGCCACGTGGAAGCGGTGCGCATCCTGCTGGAGCACGGCGCGAACGTCAACGCGCGGGAAACAGAATCGGGGGACACGCCGCTGTATATGGCCGCCGCCATGGGTCGCGATCAGGTGGCCGCGCTGCTGCTCGAGAAAGGCGCCGACCCGAATCTGGGCAGCAAAGAAGGCGGGACGCCGCTGCACGCGGCAGTTACAAACGGCTTCACGAAGGTCGCCGAAATCCTGCGGGTTCACGCCGCCAAGTAATCAGGCAGTCGCGGCCGCGCGTTTCTTGCGGGCTTCGAGCGCAATCGGTACCAGCGACAATACCACCACGCCGATCACGACCTTTTCGAAGTTTCTCCGGACCATCGGAATCTGACCCAATTGATAACCCAGAGTGGTCATGAATGCGATCCAGAAAATCCCGCCGAAGAGGCTGAACATCAGGAACTTGCCGTACCGCATCCGCGCCACTCCCGCGATGAACGGCGTGCAGGTCCGGATGATCGGAACGAAGCGCGCGTAAACCACGGCACGACCGCCATGCTTATCGTAAAACTCCTTGGTCCGCTTCAGATGATCGGGATGGAAGAAGCGGGATTTCGGCCGCCGGAAGATCCTCGGCCCCGCATGGTAACCGAGGAAATAGCCTACGTTATCTCCGATGATCGCGGCGCACATCAGCATGGCCGCCAGCAGGTAAACGTTATTGCTGGTTGCTCCGCTGGCCACGCCGACGCTGAACAGCAGGGAGTCGCCGGGCAAGAAGAATCCGACCAGCAGCCCCGTTTCCGCGAAGACAATCGCGAAGAGCCCCGCCATTCCGATAGGATTCGAAAGCAGGCTCTTAACCAGTTCCAGAAGCCGCTCCGCGTTATAAAGTGACTTCAGGAAGTCTACGAATTCGTGCATGCGCCGTTAGCTCTTCTGGTAGCTTTGCACGATCCTGTTGATCACGTCCTGGTGGATCTTCAGCTTTCCGTCGGCGATCAGACGAGTCCGCAGGCCATCCTGGAAAAGTTGCGCGCGGTCGCGCTGTTTCGCCTGTTTCAGTTCGTCGCGGATGCTGTTGCTCATGAGCGGGAGCGCCAGCATGTCCGCCGGTGTCTTCGAAATCACCTTTGCGATTAACTGTCCGCCCGGCACTGCGACGGGACCAATCAGCGTACCGACCGGCTTTTCGAAGGCATCCGGAATGGTGGACGCGGTACCCACCGATTCGATGGTGCCCTGGCGATCGACATCGGACGACGTCTTCACGTCGATCTTCATGGCCTTCGCGGCCTTTTCCAGATCGCCGCCCATTTCCTGCGTCTTCGCGAGAAGTTCTTTTCCCTTATCGGCGATCAGTTTGTCCAGCTTGGACTTTCCGGCGGCGGTCTTGATATCGGTTTTCGCTTCATCGAAAGACGCCTGGCGAGGTGTCTGGATGTTGGTGACTTCCGCGATAACGGCTTTGCCGTTTGCCACCATGACCGGACCCGCAGTGATTTCGCCCTTGCCCAGAACAGCGACAGCGTCGGAGAATTCCTTCGAGGTCCCGATCTCGGGAATCGGATCGCCCGCTGCGATGTTATCGGCATGGACGATCTGCACACCCAGCGACTGCGCCACCTGATCGGGATGCGACGGGTCTTTATGGAGCGCCGCGACGGCTTTATCCGAAAGCTCCTGCATCTTCTGACTCGCCTGGCGCTTCTGGTAATCCACCATCAGCTGCGGTTTCACCTCGTCGAACGGCTGCAGGTGCGCCTGTTCGTGCGCTTCCACCTGAATGATGTGATAACCGTAAGTCGTTTTGACCAGGCCGCTGGTCTGACCCACGCCCAGAGAGAACGCCGACTTCTCGAACTCGGGCACGGTCTGCCCCTTCACGATCCAGCCCAGCTCGCCACCCTGCGCGCCCGAACCAGTATCCTGCGAATTGTCCTTCGCCAGCTTCGCGAAGTCCCCGCCGCCCTGAATCTGCTTCAGCAGCGCTTCCGCCTTCGGCTTCACCTGCGCGTCGTTCGAGGCATCGGCCTTCAGCAGAATGTGCCGGGCCTTTACACGCTCCGCTACCTGGTACTGCGCGCGGTTGGCGTTGTAATCGGCCTGAAGTTGCGCGTCGGTGGGCATGTTCTGCGCGCCGATCACGGCCGGGTCGAGCACGATGATCGCGTAGCTGCGCTTCTCGGGAACCTTGAAATCCGACTTGTGCGAGTCGTAGTAGCTGTGCAGTTCGGGGTCGGTCGGCTCGGCTTCCGCCTGGAAGCGGGCCGGCGTGAGGACCGCGTACTGAACTTTGATCTTGTCGTTGCGCTTCCTGTATTCCTTTTCGATCTCGGCGGGCGAAACCACCACGCCGTTGACGACAATCTGTTCGAGGCGATTCACCAGAAGCGAGCGCGACGTGCTGTCTTTCAGCCCGGCCAGCGTCATGCCCTGCTGCTGTAGCATGGCATTCAATGTCGCTCCGTCTACCTTGCCGTCTTTCACCAGCTGGGCAGGGAGGGTGTCGACAATCGCGGTGTCTGTCTCCTCGGGCGACACTACCAGGCCGAGGCGGTCGGCCTCATAGGCCATCATGCGCTCGTTAATCAGCTGATTGACGATCTGCGGAACGTAGATCGAGAGCAGTTCCGGCGGCAACTGGCGATTCTGCGTCATGTTGCGGATGGCTCGCGAAATGTCCTGCGAGGTGATCTTCTCCTGCCCGATCTGCGCGGCGACAGTCGTATCGGCATCGGTGCCTGTGGACCCGGTTCCGGCTCCGGGGATCAGATAGGTGACCATCGAAAAGGCCACCAGCGCAAGCATACCGGTCAAAAGGTAACGGACAGCCTTGTCTCGGCTGCGAAATAAATCAAACATTGTAAGGGTTTATCCTGAACCTAACCTCTGATTATAGCGCCCCGCACAGCGCTTCGCTGTCATGTTGAAATCTGTCACAAAAACCGTCCGGGCATCGTTTAACTAATGTGAGTGCGCCCGGCATGGCGATTGACGCCAAGTCATTCGATTTCGAGACCTTCTTCCACGCGAACTACGAGCGAATCGCACGCGTCATCGCGAGGGTAGTGCGCGATCCGGCGCGCGCGGAGGAAATCGCGGTCGAAGTGTTCTGGAAGCTCTGGCGGAATCCGACGGTCGGCGCGGGAGGTCAGGCGAGCGCTTGGCTCTACCGGACGGCGGTCCGCATGGCGCTCGACGAGCTTCGCAAGCAGGCCCGCCGCATCCGCCATGAGAGCAGTCAGGCGAACCGGCCGGCTTCGCCGACGCCCGAGCAGGTGCACGCGGCGGCGGAGGAGCGGGACCGGATCCGGTTGGTGTTGGCGTCGCTCGATACAAGGCATGCCGAACTGGTGCTGCTGCGGGGCGACGAACTGAGTTACAGCGAGGTTGCGGCCGCGCTCGATCTGAATCCGGCATCCGTCGGAACTCTGATCGGCCGCGCGCAGGCCGCGTTCCGAAAGGAGTACGTGAAGCAATATGGAGAACCAAAATATGAACGATGAACGCTGGGTGGAAGCGCGTCTTCGGGCGCTCGACGCGGAAAACGAATGGCAGCCGAATGCCGCCGCCGCTTTTGCGGGACTGCAACGGCGCGACCGGCGGCGGCGCATCTGGCAGCGAAGCTGGGCGTGGTCGACAGCGATGGCGACGGTTGCGGTAGGGGCCTTGATTGTCCTGCCCGCTCCGGCGCGCTGCGCGATTGTGGGCGTGGGCTGTCCGCGTCCGATGGTCGCTCCGGGTGTCGCGAAAGCGGTCGGGAACGCGGTTTCGGCCGACTATAAGCAATCCGGCTCACCCACCGCGCCCATCGTTATCGAGATCTATACCGATTACGAATGCCCGCACTGCGCGACGTTCTATAACGTAGTCTTCCCGCAGCTAATGGCCGAGTACGTAAATACGGGCAAAGTGCGGGTGGTGCATCGCGATCTGCCGCTGCCGCAGCATCCGCACGCTAGGCTTGCGGCCAAGTATGCGAACGCCGCCGGCGAACTGGGGCATTACGACGATGTGGTGCGCCAGCTGTTCGCGTCGCAGGCCGACTGGTCGGCGAACGGAAACGTTGATGCGATAGTTGCTCGCGTGGTTCCGGCCGATGTGATGCGCCGAATCCGCACGTTGGTGGAGAGCGATCCGCGGTTGGATGCAACGGTGGCGGCGGATATGGCGATGATGGCGAAAGATCAGATCGATCAGACCCCGTCGCTGGTGCTGATCTCGAAAGACGGTACGCGCCAGAAGGTTGCGGGGGTTGAGTCGTTCGACCTGCTGAAGGCGTATCTCGACGAGATGCCGGCGAAGTAGGCCGGTTCAGGCGGGGGTCACGTTGCTGTGTTTTCGACCGAACATCCCGTAGAAAACAAGACCGATAATCAGCCACAGGAAGAAACGGATCCAGGTGACGAGCGGCAGCCCGGCCATCAGGAGCAGGCAGCAGGCGATCGACAGCAGCGGCACCAGCGGCACCAGCGGCACTTTGAAGCTGCGGGGCCGCTCGGGCTGTTTTTTGCGCAGCACGATGACGCCCGCCGAGACTACGATGAACGCGAACAGCGTACCGATATTCGAAAGCTCGGCGAAGGTATCGATATCCCAGATGCCCGCCGGAAGTCCCACCACGAAGCACGCAATCCAGGTGCTGACATGCGGCGTCTGGAATCTTTTGTGTACTTTTGAGAAGAGCTTCGGCAGCAGGCCGTCGCGCGACATCGCAAACCAGACGCGCGCCTGGCCGTACTGATACACCAGCAGCGACGAGATCATTCCCATCAGCGCTCCAAACGTGACGACAAGCCGCAGGCGATTGTAGCCGAGATTCTTCAGCGCGATGGCGACCGGCGAATCGTTATTCAGCGTGTCGTATTTCGCGATGCCCGTGAGCACCAACGCCACGCCGCCGTAAAGGATGGTGCAGACAATCAGCGTCGCAATGATCCCGAACGGCATGTCGCGCTGGGGATTCTCGCATTCCTCGGCGGCCGTGGAAACGGAGTCGAAGCCGATATAGGTGAAGAAGACCAGTGAGGCGCCGGTCAGGATGCCGGAGAATCCATGGGGCGCAAAAGGCTTCCAGTTCGAGGGGTGAATCGCGCCCGCCGCGCCCACGCAGAAGATCACGATGGCGGCCATCTTGATCAGAACCATGGTGGTGTTGGCGCCCGCGCTTTCCCTGACACCGCGCACCAATACCCACGTGACCAGCACAGTTATGAGCAATGCGGGGATGTTGAAGATACCGGCGGGCTGGCCCGGCGCGGGGAACATCGGATATGCGATGGCATCGGGCAGATGCCACCCGAGGAGGTTATCCCCCAGATCCTGTAGGTATGCCGAAAAGCCGACCGCGACCGACATATTCGACACCGCGTATTCGAGGATCAGATCCCAGCCTATGATCCAGGCGAAGATCTCGCCCAGAATCGCATAGGCGTACGTGTACGCGCTGCCGGCGATGGGGATCATCGACGCCAGTTCGGCATAGCATAAACCGGCAAACAGACAGGCAATCGCCACCAGCACGAACGACAGCGTGATGGCGGGTCCGGCGCCGGGACGGCCCATCAGAGAGCCGGCATGCGCGCCGTTCAGCGCGAGGTCGAGGACGGTGGCATGGAAGATCGATTCGACCTTCTCCACCTTCCCCGCCGCGGCCGTTCCTGTGAGAGTGAAAATACCGGAACCGATGACCGCACCGATTCCGAGCGCAGTGAGGCTCCACGGACCAAGCGTTTTGCGCAGCCGCTTCTCGGGTTCTTCCGAAGCGGCGATCAGCGCGTCGATGCTCTTGGTTCGAAGGAGCCCCTGGGCCATTACCGCTTGCGGGCCTGGCCCTTCACCATCTGCTTAACCTTCTTCTTCAGGGAACCGCGGGCTTCGGTCGCGGCTCGTTTCGCTTTCGGAGCCGCCTTCTTGCGGGCCACGCGTTTCAGCTTCTTGCGTTCTTCTTTGTTCTCTACAGTCTTCGTGTTCATTCGGTTTGTCTGGTCAGGATCTTTTCAGTCCTGCGTATTTCTCCACTAATTTCTTCAACCCGTGACGATGGAAACTGACGACCACCTTGGCGTCGTCCCCCTCGCCCTCACGGCGGACAATCGTGCCCGTTCCGTATTTAGGGTGTTCTACTACTGTACCTGTTTGTGCCGGACGTTTTGGGGCGAGCGGAATTTTTGGCAGTTCTGTGCGCGATTTTACCGGCGGCATCATCTGCGGCGCGCGGGCCGGCGGAGCCACCGGGGGACGCGATAAGGACGGCTGCGCGGACGGCGCGGGAGTCCCGAAAAGCCCCCCCTGTGTGGGTCTTGTGGGGACGGCGACGGGTCGCGCAGGCGGCGGTGGTGGCGGCGCGGCGGGGCGCACTTTAGGAGCGGAGGACGTTTCCCAGGGCGGTGTGTCGTCTTCGGTCGGCGCGGCGGTGGCCCGTGGCGGAGGGGGCGGAGGAGTTGTCGGACGCAGGGGAGTGGTGACGCCACGTTCCTTAAAAAACTGCTGGACGTTCTCGACCGAGTTGTAGGTCTTGCCGGTGTAGAGATTTTTGCGCGCGCTTTCACGGACGCTCCAGCGCTCGGCTGTCAGATCGACCTGCGGAACGTCGGCCTCGTCTTCATCGACACCCAAGTTGATGACGAGATTCGACGGCACTTCGCCCAGGAAGCGCGACTTGATGCTGCGCTCCGGCTCGCCGCCGCCGAAACGCCGGCGATACTTTGCCCATGTCATCACGAGCCGCTTCTCCGCCCGCGTCATGCCGACATAGCAAAGCCGCCGCTCTTCCTCCATGGCTGGCTCGCTGTTCAGCGAACGGCTGTGAGGGAACAGCCCATCCTCCATGCCCGCCATGAACACGACCGGAAACTCCAGGCCTTTGGCGTTGTGGATGGTCATGAGCGTGATGAGCGCGGATTCGTCGAGCGCATCGGAATCGGCCACCAGCGCCGCATGGTCGAGGAAATTCTCAACCGTTTCGCCGCGTTCCACCGCTTCCGCCGCAGCGTTCATCAGTTCGTTGAGGTTTTCGAGGCGGGCTTCCGATTCGGGAGTATTCTCCTGCTCCAGCATTTTGCGATACCCGGTGCGGTCCTCGATGAATGCGAGCGCTTCGTTGAGAGGTTTGGCGGCAACGGTTTCGGCAAGGTCCTGAATCAGATTGCGGAAGACGGCGAACGCGGCATGGGCGCGGGTGGAGAACTGATTCGTCTCCAGCATTTTCGCGATGGCATCCCACAGCGTGAGCCCGTTCTCGGTGGCGAACTTCTCCACCTGTTCGAGCGAAGTACGGCCGATGCCGCGCGCCGGAACGTTGACGATGCGTGAAAGGCTGATGGAATCGCGCTGCGAAACCGCCAGCTTCAGGTAGGAAACGATGTCCTTGACTTCGGCGCGCTGGTAATAACTGAAGCCCCCGACGATGTTGTACTTGCGGTTGTAGCGGCGCAGCGCCTCTTCGATCTGGCGCGACTGCGAGTTCGTTCTGTAAAGGACGGCCACGCGGCGGCCCGGATGCTGCCGCAGAATCTTCTCGATGGTGTCGGCGATGAAGAGCGCTTCGTTTTCGGAATCGTGCGCCGGGTAGATGGTGACCATGTCGCCTTCATCGGCTTCGGTCCAGAGCCACTTACCTTTGCGCTCGAGGTTGTTCGCAACCACCGTGCTGGCGGCTTCGAGGATGTTTTTGGTCGAGCGGTAGTTCTGCTCCAGACGAATGGTTTTGGCGCGAGGATAATCCTTTTCGAAATCGAGGATGTTGCGGATGTCCGCGCCGCGCCAGCTATAAATCGACTGGTCTTCGTCGCCGACGACGCAGACGTTGTCGTGATGCTGCGAGAGCAGGCGCATCAGTTCGTACTGGCTGCGGTTGGTGTCCTGATACTCGTCTATCATGATGTAGCCGAGGCGGCGGTTCCAGAGATCGCGGGTATCTTTGTCGTGATAGAGCAGGCGCACGCTTTCGAGCAGCAGGTCGTCGAAATCGAGCGCGTTGGTCTGGCGGAGAACCTTCTCGTACTCCTCGTAGACAGCCGCGATGCGGTTCATCTTCGGGTCTTTGGATTTGTTGTAGAGATCCTGCGGCGCGTCTTTCTGGCTCTTCGACTGGCTGATCACCGACATGGTGGAGCGATACGGCATCTGCTTCTCATCAAGACCCATGCGCCGGTAAGCGCCCTTGACGATGGCGAGCTGATCTTCGTCGTCGTAGATGGAAAACTGGCGGGTGAAACCGGGGCGGATGGAGGCGAGCGCGCCGCCATCGCGGCGGAGCATGCGCACGCAGAAGGAGTGGAAGGTGGAGACCAGCGGCGAGGAACTGAGGTTGGCGTCTTCGAGCAGTTTCGCGATG
>Ga0302278_10004858_pt1 | contig 13643 bp, 14 predicted proteins | sample III_Bog_N3_2_FD_194543 | JGI IMG/M metagenome (GOLD analysis project Ga0302278, IMG submission 194543) | Peat permafrost microbial communities from Stordalen Mire near Abisko, Sweden - III_Bog_N3_2 | ecosystem: Environmental > Terrestrial > Soil > Wetlands > Peat | place: Sweden: Abisko... | reverse complement strand
GGCACTCGCGTGTCCATCGGTCACTTCAGTGACGGGCGCCGATAGTCAGGCGTCAGTGTCATGGACCATATCTCCGGACCCATCGATTCAGGGTTACACGGTATACGTGGATGACGTGACTGATCTCAGCAGTCCGGTTGTCACGTCTCAGTATTTTCCGTTGGCAGGTGACTCAAACCTGACGACATCAAATGGGACGGAGACAGTCTCAAATCTCACCAACGGCGATACCTACCAGTTCTACGTAGCTGCTAATTACGACTGGTCAGCGGGCAACGGTACGGGAGCAGCTTCGGCTCCTTCTCCGACGGTGGTCCCTAGCGTGCCCACTACCACCACCACATCGACGACCACCACTACGTCAACGACCACCACTACGTCAACGACCACCACCACGTCAACGACCACCACTACGTCAACGACTACCACCACCGTGCCCACGACCACTACCACCGTACCCACGACCACAACCACGTCGACGACCACGACCACGTCGACGACCACCACCACGTCAACGACCACCACTACGTCAACGACTACCACCACCGTGCCCACGACCACGTCGACGACCACCACCACGACACTGCCGCCACCACCCCCCACGACCACCACCACGGCGTATGAGCGTCCAGTAGTGACCACAACCACGTCGACGACCACCACTTCCACCGTGCCCACTACAACCACCACGTTGGCACCGGCGACGACGACCACGACGTCGCCGTCCGCAACCACAACTACAACTTCCGTGGTTCCTCCGGGATACGTTGGTCCGACGACGACCACTACTTCGCCGACGACCACTGACTCAATAAATACTTCGCCGCCATTTGTTAGTGCTCCGACGTCAACGACGACTTCGACGACGGCCGCAACGTCTCCGCCTGCGACGAATGCCAATATCGCATTTTGCGGATCGCCGGGTGTGTCGATTGCGAACTGTCAACTCACTATTCAGGGTCAGGGCCTCGAACCCAATACGGACGTCACCGTTGTCGTGCACTCGACACCTACGCAGGTCGGTTCGACCACCGTGCAGCCCGACGGAAGTTTCGACGTCTCGGCCTCACTTCCGAAGAACTTGGCCATTGGCGTACACCACGTGATTGTGAGCGGCACCAACGCTAACGGCGGACCCTTCAGCGAAGCGGAAGTCTTCACGGTCGTACCGGGCGAAAGGCTCGGATCCATTGGTTGGGTGCCGCCCGCACCGCTCGCGGGTGACATCCAGTTCGTCCCGAGTTCGCACCGCTCGATCGTCCTCGCCGCTACCGCCGGCGTCACTGCCGCCGCGGCTGCCGTGGCGTCAGGACTAGGGGGCGGCGTCGCTTTTGGCGGTGGTGGCTCGGTGCCGGTAGGAGGTGGTTCGTCAGGAGGCGGGTCGTCTGGCGGCGCGCGAGGTCCTGGCGGTGCCACCCTCGAAGACGTCGAGTTAGAGCGACTCGAAGGTGACACTCGCGAGATCGGACTGGGTGACCGATCTCGACTCTGGCGCTGGCGTGCCACGAGACTGCTTGATCGCTGGTCCAAGACCTTCCCCCGAAAGGTCGCGGTGGTGTCGCCAGTCGCGGGAAGGGTGATCGTCGACGGGGACTATCTGCGCGCCATGATGGGCAGTATTTGGATCGGCCTCTGTCTCGCCAGCGTTGGCTTGGGTGCCTACGCCTCAGCGAGTTCTGGATGGTACGCCGTGCCGCCGAGCCTGGGGCTGTTCTTGGTCATCCTCGCCCTGGGCGTCTTTGACTCCATGCTCGGCTTTCTGGCGGGCGCCTCGTTTATTTTCAGTTCACTCTTAGCGGGACACATATCCTCTGCTCCCGAGCTGCGACTCAGTATGGGTCTCGTGCTGGTCTGGTTCGCGGTGCCCCTCGCCGCCGCAGCCTTGCGTCCCCTGCGACGCACGGTCTCGCTCAGGATCGACGCGCTTTGGGAACGGGTGGCGGACCTCGTGGTCTGTGGCCTCTTCGCCGCTTGGGTGGCTGACAAGATGACCAGTGCGCTGTCGGGGCTCTCGGGTGTCGAGTTGCCGATTAACCACGACGTCGGCACGATTGTTCTCGCCGTCCTCGCGCTTGTCGCAGTTCGCATCGTCGCAGAAACGATTGTGGCCCATCACTTCCCAGGGCGCCTAGCTTCGGTTCGACACGAAGGGAAATTGGAATCGGGGAAGATACAAAAAGCCCTGTCACTCGTGGCCCAAGTCGTGGTCTTTGACTTCGTGGCTTCGGCCATCCTCGGAGTGAGTTGGATACTGATCCTCGGCACCGTCGTCTTTTTCACGCCTCACGTCCTCGAGTTGTTCGAGCATCGGATTCCCAAGAGCCATGCCATTGCGAAATGGAAGCCCAACGGCATCATCACCTGGACCCTGATAATTAGCGCCGGTGTGTTGTTGGGTGAACTGCTCAAGCACACGGTGCACAACGGTCATCTGGTCGAGGAAATCGGCTTCATCATCCTGCCGATTCCTGTTCTCACCTTTTGGACACTCGAGCTCTTCGAAGTGAAGGAACAAGAAGAACAAGAGCACGAGTTCGAAAAAGAAGCGGCCCTCGAGAGGGCCGAAGCGTCAGGGCGCACACAAAAGAAGGAGGCGCACGGTGGGACCAGTGAAGACTTCGCGAATTGCCAGGGGCGCCGATCCTCGCGCCAACTCGTGGGGGCGTCATCGGTGGCGGTGCTCGATGATCCTCCGCTGACCTCAAAAGGTGCCCGAACCAGGAAGGATCGGGTAGCGGTCGACACCTCTTCAACGTCGGACGTGGCGATGGCGATGCGCCAAGGCAGATCAAAGGCGAGCGTGGTCCTGGAGGCACCCGAGTCGGCGTTGAATGGATCGCCCCCAAAGGCGAATAGTCGTAAGGGAAAGCAACCAGACGAGAACGGTGCCACCGACGTTGCCCGGTCACTGGCCGTGAAAAAGTGGATGACGCGGATGGCGGGTGTCCTGCTCGTGGTTGTGTCGGTCCTGCTCGTGCATCTTCAAGGTGGTGGGTGAGACGCTTCGCAGTACTCGAAGGGTTCGACATCCTTTGAAGGACGCATCGTTGAACATGGGACCTTGGTTCTAGTCGCCGAGGGCAGGGGACAGTCCCCGTAACCAAGGGACGGTGAGGTGCGCGATGGGTACGCCCGTGATCGGGATCAAGATCTAGGGCGCGCCAATCGGTTCGGTCGCTTCGAAGTCAAAACTCGTTGACTTGGCGCCTTTTCGCGGTACTGGGACGTAGACGGCCACGAGTATCGGCGACGGTGCGCAGACGCTGCCTCGATTCGGAAGCGACGTACGAGGCTATCGGGTGGGATGCGAGATCCAGGCTCGTGCACGAGATAGCGTTAGAGTTCGGAGATTCAAGACCACTACACCCGAGGCCAATCCAGGCTTCGCGTGTCGAAGTCTGGTTAAATTGTCCAAGTGTTTTGATTGCAATGTCAGAGAGGACTGAAGATGGCACCAGCGAAAAAGGCCGCCAAGAAGAAGGCACCTGCGAAGAAGGCCGCGACGAAGAAGGCCGTGAAGAGGGCGCCCGCGAAGAAGGCAGCAAAGAAAAAGGCGCCAGCAAAGAAGGCCGCTGCCAAGAAAGTAGCCAAGAAGAAGGCGCCAGCAAAGAAGGCCGCTGCCAAGAAAGTAGCCAAGAAGAAGGCTCCCGCAAAGAAGGCCGCTGCCAAGAAAGTAGCCAAGAAGGCTCCCGCGAAGAAGGCTGCGACGAAGAAGGCCGTGAAGAAGGCTCCCGCGAAGAAGGCGTCCGCAAAGAAGGCCGCGACGCATGCGGCTCCCGCCAAGGCCGCAGCCAAGAGTGATTCGGAGAAGTTCGACCTTTTCTCGATCTTCCGAACTAGGGCCGCCGAAGAGAACGCCCACGGCGGACCGTCTGGGGCGATGTAGCGCCTGAGTCGTTCCACGAAGCGCAAGATTTGGAACCACGGGAACGTGAGGTCGAGAAGTATCATCAACTTCTACTTGAATCGGTTCGGCTAGGCCTCTTGATTACACGAGGGACATAACTCGGAGCCTTCGGGTATCGACTTTCCGCAATATCGACAGAATTTTGCTGGTTGGCCCGCGTTTGGACAGTTGTGCGCTAGCGCGCGGTTGCCCGGTACTGAGTCGCCACATCGAGCGCAGAAGGTGGCGAGCTGATTCCCCCTGGGTTTGGTGGCGACGTTCGACTCCACTTCGTGCGTTGCTGCGCCGGGACCCGCAACGAAGCCCAGTGTTCCGAATCCTGGACCTTTGGGCAGCGGGTAACGCGAAGATTGACGTTGCACCGCGCTCGCAGCAGTGCCTGCACCACCTCGCACTGGACCTCGCACGCGTGTCTTCGTCGCGGCCTGCTCGCTAGGCGCCGCCACGCTCCTCGTGGGCCAGTGCGAGAACGCGAAGAGGAGAAGGAAGATCCACGACGCGAAGATAGCAATCTTGTCGACGTCGAGCAAGAGGCCAATCGTGTGGGGATAGAAGGGCGCCAACTCCCAAACGATCACGAAGGAGTGCAGTTGGATCTTCGCTACGACCAGAGTGACGATCCAAGTGAGCAGTGGCGTGAGTGGAATGAGGGCCCAGCCGCGTGAGAAACCGGCCTTGGTAATGATCACCGAGATTGCGACGAAGGTGATGACCACGATGCAGAGAGTGATGATCGATGTCACGTTCCCTCCGCTTCCCCTCGACGTCTTCGGACACGAGGTTAGGACTTGGCATGAATCGTACTAGTGAAGTATCCAAGGTTTCGGACTTTCCGATAAAACGGACAAACGGGTTCTCCCGTGTCGCGCAAAGTGGTGCACGAGGTCACCGACTCGGCGCGTCATGCCAAGGAATCGACATACGCTACGGCGCCCTGAGCTCAACGAAGGTTTTCACGAGTACGCGGTCTTCTGTCAATATTCCGCGGAGCGGTAAGAGATGATCGAGTCCGCCGCGAGGGGCTTCTAGTGCTGGGCGTAACTCTCGAGGGTCGTCGCGAGCTCGTCCAGACGGTCGTGGTCGACCAGGACTAGGCAGTTCGCGTACGTCACCGGAGCAAGGGTGCCGCCCTCGTAGGCGTCAGAGGCGACCAGGCACGTCGAGCGTCGATACAAGAGCCATTCGCGTGTGCCGATCGCGAAACGACCTCGCGCAGCGCGCGAACGCAAGAGTGAGAAAATGTTGCGCTGCGAAGCGACGATGCGTGCGTCGAGCATGAGCAATTGATGCTCGGAGCAGCCTTCGAGACCGATGGTCGTCCCCGGCGAACAGGAGAGAAGCGTGAAGTACTCGTGAATCACGCCAGGTGCCTGGAGAGTGGTCGCGGTGCTCGTGGAGGGGACGTCAGTCGTTGAGCGAATGACGTAGTGCTCCACTAGGACATGGTCGTCGTGACGACGACCAGAACTATCGCTAGGCGGAGCCAAAGTTGACGCACGAGGTGAGTTTGACACCGCGCGATGCTCTGATAATCTACAACCATATGGTTGTAGATTCGCGACACCGGAACCGGACCGACGAGGTGTTCCACGCCCTCGCCGACGCGACACGACGGAGCATCGTCGAGAAGACGTTTCAGCGCGACTATTCCGTCTCTGAGTTGGCACGCCTCTACCCAATGAGTTTCGCCGCCGTCCAAAAGCACGTGGCCGTCCTGGAGAGGGCCGAACTCGTTACCAAGCGCCGACATGGGCGAGAGCAGTACGTGCGTAGCAACCTGGCGGCGATCCGACGGGCGGAGAAGTTCTTGCAACGCTACGAGGAATTGTGGCGAGACCGATTTGACGCAATGAATGAGATCCTCGGCGAGGAATAGTGGAAGGGGCACCGAGATGCCAGTAATGAGTGTTACCAAGGACCCAACAGCATTCACAATGAAGTTCGTGGCTGAATTCGACGCGACGTTGGAACGAGTCTGGCAGCTGTGGGAGGACCCCCGTCAACTCGAACGCTGGTGGGGGCCGCCCACGTATCCCGCCACCGTGACCAGATACGACTTCACGCCGGGTGGTGACGTGTCGTATTACATGTCCGGCCCCTCCGGTGACCTTTCTCGAGGCTGGTGGCGTTTCGTCACCATCGAGCCGCTTCACGGCATCGAATTCGAGAACGGGATCGCTGACGAGACGGGTGCACCACACCCGTCTATGCCCGCAATGATCGTGCGAGTCGTACTCAGCGAGCAGATGTCAAGGCGAACTCGTATGTCAGTCGAGTCGGTCTTTCCCTCTGCCGAGGTGATGGAGAGATTCTTGACCATGGGGATGGAAGAAGGAATGTCCTTGGCCATCGGACAGATCGACGAATTGCTGTAAGGACGCGACGATCAGTCGCCGACGTGACCCACGTTCTCGTTTCGACGTGGCAAGACCCAGTTAGGCCTCGGGAAGTGACACGTATAACCGTTGGGGTAGCGCTTGAGGTAGTCCTGATGCTCGGGCTCGGCCTCCCAGAAGGGCCCCGCCGGGCTCAACTCGGTCACTACCGGGCCTGGCCAGAGACCCGACGCGTTCACGTCGGCGATGGTGTCCTCGGCCACCCTTCGTTGAGCCTCGTCGACGTAGAAGATCGCTGATCGGTAGCTCGCGCCCCGGTCGTTGCCTTGGCGGTTGCTCGTGGTCGGGTCGTGAATTTGGAAGAAGAATTCCAGGATCTCGCGGTACGACGTGATCGAGGGGTCAAAGATGATCTCGATCGATTCGGCGTGGGTTCCGTGATGCCGGTAGGTCGCGTTCTTGACGTCGCCCCCGCTGTAACCCACGCGGGTCGCGACCACGCCCGGGCGTCGGCGGATGAGGTCTTGCATACCCCAAAAACAACCACCGGCGAGAATGGCTTTCTCCGTTGCTTCGCTCATTGCGCACTTCCCTTCGTGGTCGAAGATTCGTCAAACAGTTTGCGGTACTCGCCGTAACCCGCTTGCTCGAGTTCTTCGTACGGGATGAAGCGTAGGGCGGCCGAGTTGATGCAGTAGCGCAGGCCTCCCTCACTTGTTGGTCCGTCGGTAAAGACGTGGCCCAAGTGGCTGTCGGCGTGGTTCGATCGCACTTCGGTCCGGATCATGCCAAAGGTCCGGTCGCGGTGCTCGAGCACGTTCGTAGGCTCGAGCGGGGCGGTGAAGCTCGGCCAGCCGCAGCCACTGTCGTACTTCTTGGTCGAGGCGAAAAGCGGCTCGCCTGACACGACGTCGACGTAGATCCCGGCGTCCTTCTTGTCCCAGAATTCATTGTCGAACGCCGGCTCGGTGGCGCTCTTCTGGGTCACCTCAAACTGCCTGGCGGTGAGGCGAGCAAGCGCCTCGGGGTCTCTTTCGTAGTGGTCATTCACCGCATTCTCCTTTATCGTGCTTCGTCGTCCTTGGTCGTCCTTTGTCAGCGACGCGACAGCCTTTGACCCAAGCCGTCCTCGGGGACGGTTCCTTGACGGACCGGCTGATCCACCAAGGACATTCGTCGTCAATTTAGTCACCGACCTGGACAGCGAAACAGTTCCCTGAGACCCAATGAGCGTTACAGGGGTTTCGTCGCTCCATCTCGACAACGGCGCGGCAATCAAGCCGAGATACGGTCCAACTCCGCGAGGTCGAGCTCGCCCAGCGAGAGCGAGGCGCTGCTCACGTTCTCGTGTAGATGCGCGATTGACGAGGTACCTGGAATGAGCAAGATATTCGGTGAACGCTGTAACAACCAGGCCAACGCCACCGCCATCGGTGTCGTGCCGAGACGCACGGCGACCGAATCCAGTTCGCTTGACTGCAGCGGCGTGAAGCCGCCAAGTGGGAAGTACGGCACGTAGGCGATGCCTTGTCCCTCGAGGAGTTCAATGAGCTCGTCGTCGCCTCGGTGGGCGACATTGTAGAAATTCTGAACGCAAACCACTGGTGCAATGGATTGGGCTTCGGCGATTTGCTCAGACGTCACCGTGCTGATGCCCAGGTGGCGGATGAGGCCTTCTTCTTGTAGTTGGGCCAGGGTGGTGAAGGGTTCAGCGAGAGAACCGGATCCGGCCGAATGCCCGTCGTCTCCGCCGTGAATGCGCAAATTGACCACGTCGAGCACCTCGAGACCGAGATTGATGAGGTTGTCGTGCACGGCGCGACGAAGCTCTGCGGGGGATTGCGAATGGATCCAACCGCCCTTCGCGTCGCGGTAGACCCCCACTTTGGTCACGATATGCAGTGACTTCGGATAAGGGTGCAGAGCCTCTCGAATGAGTTGATTGGTCACGAAAGGGCCATAGAAATCGCTGGTGTCGATGTGCGTGATGCCGAGGTCGACCGCTTCACGAAGCACGTCGAGAGCTGCAGTGCGGTCTCGGGGCGGACCGAAGACACCGGGACCAGCCAACTGCATGGCGCCGTAACCCACGCGGGTCACCGTAAGGTCCTGGGCCATCATGAAGGTGCCCCCTGGGAGCGTTGTCGCGGCCATCACTTCTCCTTTGGGTACTTGCGACAGCCTAAGCGTCTCGCACCCTGACGGTGAACTGTCTTACGGCTCTGAAGCTCAAGTCGGGTAACACGTTAGCTTCGCGACGAAATTCCTAATCAGAAATGCAAGGCAGGGTCGTCTGGTGTCGTACCGTTACGTTCGACCTGGTGTTGTCACTCAAGTGACCACAATTGTTCACCCGTTGCTGCGAAACTGTTGCTAATGGTCTCAATGAGTTCGATCGACGCCCTCGGGGAAAGCCCCTACGAGTTGGTGGTTTTTTGATGGAAAAAACGACGCTCGGACAAGCACTCGTCGAACGGCGAATTGAACTCGGGATTGACAAGGCAAACGCCGCCGCAATGGTTGGCGTGACGCGCGCCACTTACGCGGCCTACGAATCAGATTCACGTCGCCTTTCGGTCGATGGCTTACCCGCCCTACGCTCGTTTCTCGACGTTGCGGTCGAAGATTTCTTAGAGATGTACGGTGCCACGTGTGTCGCGCAGGCTCGAGTTATTATATTGCGCGACCTTTTCGTGAGCGACGCCTTAACGTCAGAGCGACCAATGCCCACCACGATGATGGTCAAGAACGTTCGTGACAACGAGATGTCGGTTGTCGAGCGCGTGTTCTTTGATGTGGTCACGGCTAAAGGCCATGGCGTTGCTTCGCCCTACGTCACTCAGCCTTCGACGGAACCGACAGCGGTCCGGGCCTCAACGTCGAGCGTGCTAGGTCGCTTCGACGATGACACTGTATTCAGGTCCAGTAGCGGAACGATAGTTAAGAAGAATGAAGGTAAGGGAAAAGGCAAGATGAAAGGCAGTAAATCAGCCAAGAAGAAAAACAGAGTGAAGGAGAAGAAGAGGAAGGGCGATAAGCCCAAAGGAAAGAAAGAGCACGAAGTCAAGAAGAAACACAAGGTCAAGAAGAAGAAGCGTAAGTAGCACGCTCGAAAACGGACCGACGTCAGTGGACTAGCGAGCGGAACCTTGATTGACATCGTCCCAGTACGCTTCTGTTGTGAAGCCGAACAAGATACTCGTAACCGGAGCATCCGGCTACGTCGGCGGTCGAGTTGTTCCGGCTCTCCTCGAACGGGGGCTTCAGGTGCGATGCCTCGCGAGAACACCAGCGAAGCTTCGCGCTGCTCGGTGGTTCGATGAGGTGCAGATCATTAAAGGTTCAGTCGACGATGACCTCACCGAGGCGATGGAGGGAATCGGCGTCGCGGTCTACCTGGTCCACGCCATTGGCGAGGGGAAGGATTGGGTTGAGCGTGAGCTCCACCAAGCTCAGAATTTCGCGGCCGCGGCCGCTCGCGCTAGGGTGCAGCGCATTGTCTACCTCGGTGGACTCGGTGATGAACTCGAAGCGCTGAGCAAACATCTGACGAGCCGACAGGACGTCGGAGCGGCGCTCGCAGCTTCTGGAGTGCCGGTCATCGAACTTCGCGCTGGAGTGATTATTGGTTCAGGGTCAGCGAGCTTCGAGATGCTGCGCTACCTCGTCGATTTGCTCCCGGTGATGGTAACGCCAAAATGGGTGAGTACGAAGTGTCAGCCGGTCTCGATCGCCGACATAGTCACGTTGCTGGTTGAGGCGGTCACCACAGAGCAACCGATTTCTGGCGTACTCGAGGTTGGCGGTGCCGACGTCGTTACCTACGCACAGATGATGGAGACCTACTCTCGCTGCGCTGGGTTGCCTAAGCGATTCCTGATTCCGGTGCCGTTGCTCTCACCACGGCTCTCGTCGCACTGGATTGGTCTGGTCACGCCGGTTCCGGTTCCCCTGGCGAAGGAGCTCGTGCAGTCGCTTGTTAACGAAGTCATCGTCAAAGAGCGGTCTGCGTGCAAGGAGCTTGGTGTGATGCCGCTCTCCTTAGAGGAGTCGATCACCCGCGCCCTCGAGGTGACCCGCGACTCTGGCGCGCCGACAAAGTTCTCTGACGCGGATCTCATCCATTTCCAAACGAATGAGCTCGATCCTGGTTGGGCGGGCGGAACTGTCTTCACTGATCGAAGAGTCGCGACCTCACGAGCATCTTCGGCTCAACTCTTTTCAGAGTTGAGTACGATCGGCGGCGCGAAGGGTTGGTACGGAGGCCAATTCCTCTGGCGCGTACGTGGAGTGATCGACCAGCTTATTGGTGGTCCAGGTCTTCGGCGAGGTCGTCGACCGGTGCTTCGAGTCGGCGATGCCCTCGATTTTTGGAGAATTGAGCGCGTCGAACCTCCGAAGTGTCTTCGACTGCGCGCGGAGATGCGCCTGCCCGGCGCAGCATGGCTTACCTGGACAGTTGAGACCACCAAGGAAGGATCGAAAATTACTCAGACTGCGACTTTTCGCCCCAGGGGGTTCTTAGGGCGGCTCTATTGGTTCGCTGTCTTGCCCTTCCATCACTTCATCTTCCCGACCATGTTGCGACGCCTCGTCGCGAACTCCGAAGTGGCCAACTGACCACTTTTTGTCTCGCCCCGGCAAGTGGACTAGGTCGACGCCGTTCAATGAGAAGATGGCATTGCTGACGTGAGCGTCATGAATCGAAGTTGACGCCTTTACGATAAACAGTGATTTTCCATCGACGCCGTCAGGTTCCGTGGCGTCTCCGTCAACGAGGAACGAGAACGCCATGGCCGCGCTTGATCGCAAGTGGTGGACGCTCATTGCTGTCTGCACCGCCACGTTCATGCTTTTGCTTGATATCACGGTCGTGAACGTGGCCCTTCCCAATATCCAAAGTGCGCTGCACTCTTCGTTCAGCGACATTCAATGGGTGGTGGACGCCTACTCGCTGACTCTCGCTGCTTTCTTGCTGACGGCTGGCGTCTTCGGCGACATGTTCGGGAGACGCGAGGTCTTCGCCGTTGGATTGGGCGTGTTCAGCGTGGCCTCGCTGGTATGCGGATTGTCGAATTCTTCGCTCATGCTAAATCTGTCGAGGGCAGCTCAAGGGGTGGGCGGCGCCATCATGTTCGCTACATCGTTGGCGCTCATAGCTGGCGCCTTCAGTGGGAAAGAACGCGGTACCGCCTTTGGCATCTATGGCGCGGTACTCGGGGGCGCCGTCGCAGTTGGCCCCTTAGTGGGTGGCGCGATCACCACCGGTATTGGATGGCGATGGATCTTCTTCATCAACGTTCCCATCGGGTTCGTGGCCATCATCATCACGTTGACCCAGATCCAAGAGTCTCGAGACGCCAACAAACGCCGAATCGACTGGATTGGCTTCGTGACCTTCTCTGCTTCGGGTTTCCTGTTCGTTTTCGCGATGATTCGAGGCAATGATGACGGCTGGTCCAGTTCGCTCATCGTGGGTCTACTCGTCGTGGCATCTGCGCTGATCGTGATCTTCGTCGTTGCCGAACTGAAACAGAAGGAACCAATGCTCGACCTGAATTTGTTCAAACGACCCGCTATGACTGGCGTGTCGCTCGCCGCTTTCGCCATCTCGGCTTCGATTTTTGCGATGTTCTTGTATCTGACCCTCTTCATCCAAGATGATCTGGGCTATGGCGCGCTCGCCTCGGGCGTGCGCTTCCTGCCTCTTACGGCACTTGCGTTCATTGTCGCGCCGGTCGCGGGCAAGTTGACCGTACGGGTGCACGCACGATACATGCTCGGTTCAGGTCTCTTACTCATTGCCGCCGGTTTGTTTACCATGGGTTTCACCCATGCAAATTCGACCTGGACGGTGTTGTTGCCCGGTTTCATCCTCGCGGGCGTTGGTATAGGTGCCGTCAACCCGGTACTCGCGTCGTCGGCGATCTCGGTCGTTCCCCCCGAAAGAAGCGGCATGGCCTCGGGGGCCAACAGCACCTTTCGCCAAGTAGGCATCGCGACGGGCATCGCCGGCTTGGGTTCGGTGTTCCAGTCCCAACTTGAAAAGAAGACGGTCCAAGCTCTTCGGGTTTCGCATACGGGGACTGCAATTTCATTTCACGGTGGTGCTCAACTTCGCGCCGCGGTTCTCGGAGGCGACGTTCGCCATTTGGCGGCATCGCTGCCCGGACCAGACCGAATCATCTTGCTGAATGCGTATCGTTCCGGCTTTTCATCCTCTCTCAATACCATTGTGTTCATCGCGTCGATCATCGCCTTGGCAGGATCGATCGGCTCGTTCGCCCTCGTTCGCCAGCGCGATTTTGTGCCGAGTGTGGCTCCGAAGTCTCACTGACGAGCCGCAGGGCAGGAACCGGGCGTTCTCGCATGGTTCAGTCGCCGACCGATTCACGAAGCACAAACTGGCTTTCGAATTCGGCTCTCAACGCACGACGGTTATCGCACGGCTCAAAATTGTTGGAAACGAAAGGTGTTTCGAGTTTCAAGCCTCGCCTTGCGCAGCTCTGCTCCAAGAGAGAATTTCCCGAAAAGCAACAACTGCATCGATAGAGTCAATTCTTGTTCGACACGGCAATTCGCTGAAAGGCAATCTTCAGCTGCTGGATGCAATGCTGAAATTCTGCCGCCTCGTTCTCTGACATTTCGGGCACGAACGAGTGTGACACTCCGGCCCGCCCTATGACGCTCGGGAGTGAGAGAGTGAGGCCATAGTCGTCGTGGGAGTCGGCGACCGGGAGCACGACTTGCTCGTCACCTAACACTTCCTGGGCGAGACGAGCGCCGACATTACCAATTCCGTATTGGCTCGCATTGTTCCCTTCGATGATCGTGATGTTGGCGTTGCGCGAGTCGTCTTCGATCCCATGGCGCACGAGATCGGCGGATTCCCCGGCCTGTGCGCAAGCTTCATCGAAGGAGAGCCCGCCCACGCGCACCGACGACCAAAGAAGAACCTCGGAGGTACCGTGCTCACCAATCACAATCGCGTACACGGAGTCAGTGTTCACGCCGAGACGCTTGGCGATGTGTGTGCGAAAGCGGAAGGTGTCAATCACCGTGCCCGCACTGAACACTCGATCGTGATCAGCAAGTTGGCGCGTTAGGTCTGCGAGCGGGTCAGGCGGATCCGTGACGACCATGATCACGGAATCGGGGGCGGTTCGAACAATCTCGGGCACAATCTCCCGGTATACCGAGGCGTTTGCGTCAAGGAGTCGGAGCCGTCCTTCTGGGTCATTCTTGTCCGTCGCACCACCACCTTTTTCGTTGACCCCTGCCGTTATCAAGACGAGGTCGGCGCCGGCTAGATCGGTATACGAACCTTCGTGGATGTCAAGGGTTGAAAGTGCTGGCACCCCGTATCGCATGTCCGTTGCGACGGCCATTGCGCGACGCTT
>Ga0302278_10004847_pt1 | contig 13661 bp, 8 predicted proteins | sample III_Bog_N3_2_FD_194543 | JGI IMG/M metagenome (GOLD analysis project Ga0302278, IMG submission 194543) | Peat permafrost microbial communities from Stordalen Mire near Abisko, Sweden - III_Bog_N3_2 | ecosystem: Environmental > Terrestrial > Soil > Wetlands > Peat | place: Sweden: Abisko... | reverse complement strand
AGGCGACCACGTTCCCGCTCGCCAGCACGGCGAAACTTGCCCCGCTATTGCCGGCCACCGCGATGACATTGCTCAGGCCTGGCGGGGGCAAACATTCGTTCTCAAAGACACTGCCCCAAGCCGCCACCGGTCCGAAGGTCAGCTGGGCCGGCGAACTCACCGCCACCCCCATCAGGTTGCTGGCCACCAATTGATAATAACCCAAGGTATTCGCGCCCACGGTGTTGGAATAGACCAGACTGGTCGCCCCAGGAATGTTCGTGCCGTTCAACTGCCATTGGTAACTCGCCGCCGGAATGCCGGATGCAAAGGCGGTAAAAACGGTCGGCAGGCCCGGCGGAACGGAGCGTCCGATCGGATTTTGGGTGATCACCGGCGGCGTCAGCACCGTCAGGGTGGCCGAGGCGCCGGCCGAACCAGAAACATTCGTGATGGTCAGGGAGTACCCCCCGGCATCTGCCGAAGTCAGATTGGAAATGGTCAGGGTGCTGGTGGCGGAACCGGCGATGCGAATGCCGTCATCCACCAAGAGCGAACCGTTGAACGACCATTGATAGCTGAATGGCGGTGTGCCCCCGGCCACGGCAGTGAAGGTGACGTTGGAGCCCTGGCCCACCGACTGGCTGAGCGGCGCTTGCACAATGGTCGGCGGCAGGATGATTGGGGCCAGCACCGCCACGGAACTGGTGGTCACGCCGATGAAGTTGGAGGCCACCAGCTGGTAATTTCCGCCGTCATTGATTTGCACGTTGGCGATGGCCAGTTGCAGATTGGTGGAGCCGCTGACGCGGCCGCCATCCACCAGCGGGGTGTTATTAAAATACCATTGGAAGTTCATGGGCAGGGAGCCGACTACCGTGGGACTGAACAGGGCATTGCTGCCAAGCCCGACCACCAGATTCGTGGGCGCCACAACAAAGGTGGGCGGGATGAAATAGTTCAGGTGGAGGGTGAGATTGCCGGCATCGGCTTCATAGCCACCCGCAAGGATCATATAGGTGGTATCCGCCGTCGTGGAGAAGGTGACTTGCGAGGTGGGACCGTTGAAATCATCGTTGCACGCCACTTCCGTCAGGGCATCGCACGATCCGGTATAGAGGGCTAATCCAGTGTCAAAATCGCTGCCAAAGGTATCCACCACCAGCAGTCCCGCCCACGGCGCGGTGAATTCATACCAAACCCCATGGCCGAAGCCATCCACGCAATCCGGCACCGGATTGCCGGGGACGCCAGCTTTGACGGTGGATTGCTGGTTGGTATAGGGGGCGTTGGTGATGAGAATGGCCCCGCTGCAAAAGCTGTTCGCCACCACATCCAAAACCTTGAGCGTGGCGTTGGTGCTGCTGGCTGAGCCAAAGGCATTGGTGACCAGGCAGCTGTAGTCGCTGCCCGAATCAGACAACTGGGCGCTGGCCAGGAACTGGAGTTGGTGGCGTTTGGAATCAAGGTGCCATTGCGGCTCCAGAAATAGCTCAGGGGGCCACTGCCGATGGCGGTCACACTAAAGGTGGCCGGGGTGCCGAGGGCGACCAACTGGCTGGGGGATTGGGCGAGAATGGTCGGGGGAGTGGGCGGAACATTAACCGTGAGCACAGCGTTGGAACTGACCACGGCACCCACCAGGTTGGAGACGAGCACCGAGTAAATTCCGGCTTGTGCGGGCTGGACATTGGTCAGGGTCAAGGTGGCGGCGGCGGCTCCGGGAATGAACGCACCATTGAAGAACCACTGGTAAGTCACCGGTTGCGTGCCCGTGGCGGCGACATTAAAGACCGCCGTGCCGTTCTCCGCGACGGTGAGGTTGGTCGGTTGGAAGGCAATGGCCGGGGCAATGGACGTCCCGAACGGGGTGAGGTTTTGGTAAATTTGCAGGTTGCCATCGTAACTATTGGCGAAAACCAAGTCTGGGCGGCCATCGCCATCCAGATCCCCCACCGAGATGCCCCACGCATTCCAACCGGTGGACAATTCGACTTGGGGGGCCAGTGAACTGCTGGTGAAACTGCCGGGCGTGCTGAGGTTGTCAAACAGCGAAACCAGACTGTTCAGTTCAGCGTCCACGGCGAGATCGGGCTTGCCATCCCCATCCAGATCCCCCACCGCGATGGTGTGGCCCCGGCCATCCAAGCCGAAATCCACGCGGGGCGCGAAAGAATTTGTGGTCAGATTTCCACCCGCGCCGAGATTGCGGAAGATGGACAAGGTCTGCGGCAGATAGGAGGTCACCGCCAGATCGGGATTGCCGTCGCCATCCAGGTCCACGATGGTGACCGAGACTCCGCCGGCGGGCATGGAGAGATAGATCGGCGCGGAAAAGGAATTGGTGGTGATGCTGCCTGCGACGGTGATGAGGTTTTGCAGGATGGCGAGGGTGCCGTCATTATCCACGCCCACCACGTCCGGCTGGCCATCGCCGTTCAAGTCGCTGATGGCCACACCTTGACAACCCGGTCCCATGGGGAAGTCCACTCTGGGGGCAAAAGAATTGGTGGTGATGCTGCCTACCGTGCTGGTGTTGTAGAAGATGGAAATGGTGCCGTCGGAATCATTGCCGGTCACAATCTCCGGTTTGCCGTCGCCATCCAAGTCGGCTACCGCAACGCCAAAGCATCCCCCGCCGGCTGCAAAATCCACGCGAGCGTCAAAGGCATTGGAGCTGATGTTGCCGGGGGTGCAGTGGTTGTGATAAACCGACACCAGATTGGCGGCATCATCCGTTAAGATGATGTCCAGCTTGCCGTCGCCATCCAGGTCCGCCACCGCCATCCTTCCCGGGTTGCTTCCAGCGATCGGCAGATCAACCTGCGGCGCAAAGGAACTGGCGGACAGCGTTCCGTTGGTGCTGATGTTGCGAAAAATGGAAAGTATGTTGCCGTTATTTCCTTCCAGTACAATCAAGTCTGGCTTGCCATCTCCGTCGAGGTCGGCAATCACCGTTTGCAATGGGCCATTGGGCGTGGACAAGTTAAAACTCGGGCCAAAGTTGGTGGCAACGATGCCGGAGCCGTTGCCCGTGAACGTCGGCAGGAAGGACAGGTTGGCCCGGGCGGTCAAGCCGCCGACTGTCACCGTGACCGGAGCAAAGGTGGCGCTGACGGGAACCGTCACCGTGAGATTGGTTGCCGTGGCGGCCAATACGCTGGCCTGCACCGCGCCGAAGAAGACCATGTTCGAACTGGCGGTCGGATTGAAGTTTGCGCCCGCGATGGTGACGACGGTTCCGCTGGGGCCGGATAACGGTGAAACATTTTGAATGGCGGGCACCCCGGTGGTGGCCCATGCTGCCTGGGTACAAGTCGCCCACATGACCGCAATCGTCAGGGACAACAGTTTGCCAAAAGTATCATCTTGAGCTCGCATCTTCATAAGTCTGAACCATGTTGTAGTTTTCGCCTCCAGCGATAAGACCTTGCCGATAGCGATACCGAGTTTATTTTATTATTACCTCACCAATTCGAAACAATCCTAATCCAGTTGCCAGCTTTACTGCAATACCACGAATGTGACAACAGAGTGAAGATTGACAGCACGCCCAACTCCATACCGAGTCAGTTGTAAATTAATCGCCCATGCAATGTGAATACATTGTATTTACTAAAATGGACACATTTTGTCAAGCGTTCATTCTTCGTAATTTGCAGGGGACGCATTTCTGATACCAAAGCGGGAACTTGTTAAAATGCCAATAAATCAACTCGATTGCCCGAATCCCTCAGCGATTAACCCATCAGCGCGTAAAAATTTCACGCGAAATGCGTGAGTTTCACGCGTGATGTGCTGGGTGGAATAGGAACGAGATAGGTTGGATTTGCAATTGATTTTTGTCCACAAGAGCCGACAACAGAACATGGCATACGAATTGCGAACAAACTTCCGTGGCCAAAAAATTTCATGCTTCTGGAATGATGATGTGCGAGGCGGTTGATACCGCATCAACGAATTTGCGGATGGTAGCCTCGCAATTGGCGGGCTTGCGCGTGCCAGCTCGCGTCCGAACAATCCCCACGCTGCGCCGCCGGTTGCATGTGACCGTGATTTGCGATCCACCGACGATTGTGGTTATTAGACATCGCGTCCCAAAAGAAGACAGCACAGGCGGTATGGAAAGGGCGATTAACGAAACTCAACCGACTCAAATCCAGCGCGTTTAAAAAAAATTTCCAACTCGTCGCGCGCCCGTTTGTTTGCCTCATCTAATATCCCTCCTTTTCGTGCCGCCCGGGCGATGTCATCCACGGCGTTTTGCCGCGCCATCTGTTCCAAGTCCTTATCGAAGGATCGTAATAATCCGGTGGAATGATCAATCACTTGGCTGGCGTTGTCATCCAGGTAGGCATCCATGATTTGGGGTGGCGGCAGACGAATGCAAACTGTTTTCCCGGAAATGGTTATGTCCGATGTTTTCAGCCGTTTGAGGTCAATGCCTGCATTAACGGAACCGTGGGCCAGGAGCAGCACCCGGCTTTCGCCATACCATTTGACGTCCTCCAGCACCACCACCTTGTCCATCATATATTTGACTGTCACCAACTCGGACAACGCCTGCACCTCATGAACCACGCTGGTCGTATCGAGAAAATGCAGCCCTGGCCCCCGGTTGCCCCAGCGGCTGACGGTTAAGGTCAGATACACCGCCAGCAACAACACCGTTGCCGCAGTGACCGCAATGACGATGTCTCGAAATGTGCGCATGGCCTACGGTCCGCTGGAACTTCGGCGTGAGAATAGTTTCTTGATGAACGCCCAGACGGCAATGACACCGAGGATCACAAATTTTTTGGCCGCCAGCAGACCGACCAATAGAACTTTAAACATCCCCGCTTTGGCTGCCACCGCCACGCCGCCCGCCACCAGTGCGGCAATGCCATATTTCGCCACCTTGTCCATTTTGGGGTCAAAGATGATTGGTGGTCGCCAGCGGGCTTTCCGCCAGCATCTGATTGGTGTCGTCCTGAGCGCAAGCCAGACGGGTTGCCAGCCACCCAGCCAGGAGCAGGGCTCCTACTAATTTACTGTGGTTCATGAGGTTCCGATTCCAGTGGTTAAATATTTTTTCCGACCCGTTCCGCGATGTTGACCCCGGAGACAATCGAGTCCCCCAGCGAAACACCGTCGCGGTAGTGCCCGGCAAAATAAAGACCGGGCGCGGCGGTTTCAAGGTCATTCAACAACTGCCGGTATTTGCCGTAGCCAACATTATATTGCGGGATGGCGCGGGGATAGAATGCCGTCTGGGTAAACACCGGCTGGCCTTTAACCCCCAATAGGATGCGCAAATCCGCGAGCGTGGTTTCAATCAATGCCTCCGGCGGCAATTGCGCCAGTTCCGGGTACCGGGTGCCCCCGACGTAGCTGGTCAGAGCGAGGTGCCCGGCGGGCGCGCGATTGGGAAACAGGGCCGAGGAGAAAATCGTGCCGAGAATCTTGAAGCCTTCGACCTTGGGGATCAGCATGCCGAAGCCCATGCAGGAGTGGGCCACATCTTCGCGACGGAAGCCCAGCACCACACTGGCCACCGGCGGATAGCTGATCTCCGCAAAGGCACCCAGCGACGGCAGGTCGGGGGCGGCAATCTTCAATTCCGCGAGCCGATAGGCCGTGCCGCAGTAAATCACCGCGCCAGATTCCGTTTCGCCCGCTGCGCTGGTGACGCGCCAGCCTTGGGCCGTCCGGGTTAATTGGGTCACCGGCGCGTTCAATTTCAGCGCCGCGCCCAGTTGCGCCGCCAGCGCATCGGGCAACACCTGCAAGCCCTCGTCAAACGATAGTTTTGCCGCCCGATCCTTGGCCACTTCGCCGGATTTTTTCCGGTCCCGCGCGCCGAAAATCTGGCCTTTGATCATGGAACCGTAGTTATCCTCCAGCGCCTTGAGCTTGGGAAACGCATGCGTCAGCGAGAGTTTATAGGGATCCCCCGCGTAGATGCCGGCCACCAGCGCGTCAATGGCGTGATCGAGAAACTCCTGGTTGAACCGGCGCACCACAAACTGGCCGATGCTTTCCTCCACCCCATCGCGGCGCGGTGGAATAAACGGCTCCCGCAAAACCGCCAGCTTGGCCCCCAAGGTGAACAGCTTGGTGGTGATGAATCCGGGCGGCGTGCCGGGCATCGCGATGGGTTGGCGGTAGCGCACCACATAGCGCGCGTCCGCCGCCGGATTGGTGTCCAACCGGCGGGCAGCCAGACCGGCATCGCGGATCAATTGCGCGATCTTGGGCGACGTCTCCAGCAGGGTGTTCGGCCCGAATTCGGCCAGAAAACCATCCCGGCGCAGCGATTGAATCACGCCACCCGCCCGGGGGCCAGCCTCATAAACAGTGACTGGCACACCCGCGCGCTGGAGGTAAAACGCGGCCGTCAGACCGGACACTCCCGCTCCGATGATGGCGACGGATTTCATTCGCTTGCCAACCGGGGCTGAACATATTCAGGGTGGGAAACCGGGTGTGCTTCAAAATGCAGATCGCGATAGCGGCGTTTCTCATTGAGAATGCATTCGTCCTGGGCGGAAGCGACTCCCCGGCGGGGTCCGGTGCGGATCCAAATGCGGCCTTTGAAGCGAACGGGGGGCGCATCGGCCGGCCACACAGTCACCACGGCCATTTCGGCCCCTTTGAGCACCCGCTTTTCGACCGTCATGGTTGGCGGTGGAAGAATATTCCCATTCGATTTCAAATCCGCCAAGGTCAACAGCAACTGGTCGGTTATGGTGATGTTTTTTGAATTGCCTCGGTCATCCACTCCCACAAAAAGGGCTCCCGGTCGTTGATGGTTTGGCAGGTCATTGGCAAAAGCACAAACCGCTTGTGGCCCTTTTTCCGGCGCCTCTCCAGCCCACGTCTCTTTACGCTCGGCCCGGTCTGATTCCAGATCCGCGATCAGCGCAATGAGTTCGTCGTCCGTTAAACTAGTCATGACCTTGAAACGTTAACAGCATCGCACGGAGCCGACAAGCTTGGGCTGACTGCGGATACGGTGCTTCCAGTTCTGGGTTCAACTGGAATTTTGATGCAGACAAACGCACAGGCACAGAGAACGCGGAGGGTCGCAGAGGAGTGGAGAACCACCAAACAGTGAGCCGTCCTGGATACTGACCCAAACTCTGCGTTCTCTGCGCCTCTGCGTTTATCCGCGTTTTTTACTGCATGGGGCTGCCAGCTTCAAAATGAAAGATATGTATACGCCTTCAACCCCCGCTCATAATCATCCAGCAGGCGCATGGCTTCGCTGGGCTTCATGCGGTCGGTTTTGATGGCCTCATCCATTTGCGCCTTCATCCGGCGCTTCAGCTCGTTTTCGTCGTATTGCACATCCGCGAGCGATTGCATGATGGTGGCGCCTTCGATGATTTCCTCAATGTAATAGCCGGCCGGCTCGTCGGGTTCGAGGAAGACATGCACCTCGTTGACCCGGCCAAAAAGGTTGTGCAGATCCCCCATGATATCCTGATACGCGCCCATCAGGAAAAAGCCCAGATAATAAGGCTCCGGCTGGCCATTGCCATTGATGTTCAGCGCATGCAGCGGCAGCGTGTCGCGCACGTCCCGCAGGTCAATGAACTTGTTCACCTGGCCATCCGAATCGCAGGTGATGTCCACCAGCGTGGCTTCGCGCGTGGGCCGTTCATTCAGCCGGGCCACCGGCATGATGGGAAACAACTGGCCCAGCGCCCAATGATCCAGCAACGACTGGAACACCGAGAAATTGCAGAGGTATTGATCCGCCAGCGTATCCGCCAGCAGGCGGATTTCCTCGGGGATATAGGCCTGCCCTTTGAAACTTTCCACCACCTCGCGGCCAATCTGCCAGTAAAGCTCCTCGATCTTCGCCTTGTCCGGCAGATCCATCATCCCCAGCGTGAACATGTGCTGGGCGTCCTCGCGCCGTTCCTGCGCATCGTGATAGGCCTCCAGCTTGTTGAGCTTGGCCAGATTCTTTTGAATGTCCAGAAACTCCCGGACCAGGGCGTGATCCTTGTCGCTGAATTCGATCGCCTCGCCGGGCCGGCTTTTTTCAATCGTGCCAAAGGCTTCCACGATCAAAACGCTGTGATGGGCCACGATGGCCCGGCCGCTTTCGCTGATGATGTCCGGGTGCGGCACACCTTCGGCAGCACAGACATCGGCAATGTAGTACACCACGTCGTTGGTATATTCCTGCAGGGAATAATTTGTGGAACTGTCAAATGCCGAGCGGCTGCCGTCATAATCCACCCCCAGCCCGCCGCCCACATCCAGGTAATCAATGGCAAACCCCATCTTGTGCAATTTGGCGTAGAGCCGCGAGGCCTCCTGCACGGCTTTTTTGATGGTGAGAATATCCGGCACCTGCGAGCCGATGTGGAAATGCAGGAGCTTCAGGCAATGCCCCAGGTTTTCCGCCTTGAGCATCTGCGTGGCGGCCAGGATTTCCGCCGTGCTCAGCCCAAACTTCGCATTCTCGCCGCCGCTTTCCGCCCAGCGTCCCGCCCCCTTGCTCAACAGCCGCGCCCGGATGCCCAGGAGCGGTTCCACCCCCAGCAATTTGGAAAGGGTGATGATGGGGCGCAGTTCCTCAAGCTTTTCCACCACCATGATGACGCGCTTGCCCAGCTTGATCCCCAGCAGTGCCATGCGGATGAACTCCGCGTCCTTGTAGCCATTGCAAATAATCAGGCAGCCCTGATGACTTTGCAGCGCCAGGCCGGCGAACAACTCCGGCTTGCTGCCGACTTCCAGGCCGAAGTCAAAGGGTTTGCCCGCATCCAGAATCTCCTCCACCACCTCGCGCAGCTGGTTGACCTTGATGGGAAACACCCCGCGATATTTTGCCTGGTAGTTGAATTCCGCGATGGAGTTGCGGAACGCCATGTTGATGGCTTCCACCCGGTGGCGCAGGATGTCTTGAAAACGGATGAGCAGCGGAAACTTCAAGCCGCGGCTTTTCGCCTCCTCAATGACATCGGTCAGGTCCACCGTGGCCCCCGCTTCCTCCAGCGGATGCACCACCGCATGGCCGGCCTCGTTGATGTCAAAGTACTTGGCGCCCCAGCGCTGGATGTTGTACAGCGCGCGCGCGGCGTCAATGTTCCACGGTACCGTTACGGTCGGACTATTCATCAGAGTGTTTCCAACCTGCGCATTATGAAAAGCCGCGCGCAAAATGCAACCAACACATTGATAATTTTTCGCGGCGAAATCCGCCGCCGCGGGCGCGGCGCCTCGTCGCCCCGAGGTGGCGGCGGCGCCCCCGCCGCCGTTTGTTTGCCATTCCACGCTCTTTCCTGCTGCAACCGGTGGTTGGTCTCGGGGAGCGCACGCGCCCTCGCGTGCGGCGGTTGACGCCTCGTCAACCGCACCCACGCGCGCCTCCGCGCGTGGATCCCGCAGGCAGGGAGCCCACATTTTTGGCTTAGCCGTATCCATGCAGCTAAAGAATAATTTAACCACGGATGGACACGGATGAACACGGATGCAGAAAGGTCAGCAGGGCGCTCCGGCTTGGTTTTCCGCCGGTCACTCAACGGTGCGCTTTCTGGACGGTTGGAAAATCACGTTTATATCCGTGTTCATCTGTGTCCATCCGTGGTTTTAAATCTGTTTTACTGAATCGTTCCGGCTTGGTGGGCAGCCTGTGGCAACAATTGCGCCCGGAAGGTGTTTCCGGATTCTTGAGCTTTTGCCCGGTTTTGGGCGCTTTTTCCGCCTGGGGGCAACTTTCAACCGGAAAAAGGCAAAAGGTGTTAATAAAATTTGATTTGCTTTCGCTGAATTTTTCCTATGATTCACGGCTGCTGAAGCAACCGGGCTCAAGTCCCTGAAAAAATAATGAATTATTTATGCCACTGACACATACCAAAGACCTGTTCGCGAAAGCCTTGAAAGGCAAATATGCCCTCGGCGCTTTCAACGTGAACAACATGGAACTCATCCAGGCGATCGTTGAAGCCTGCGAAGAGGAAAAAGCACCGCTCATCCTTCAGATCTCGAAGGGCGCGCGCCAGTATGCCAACCCGGTTTACCTCAAGAAACTCATTGAGGCCGCCGTGAGCCTGTCCAACATCCCCATCGCCGTCCATCTGGACCATGGCGACACGTTCGAGCTGTGCAAACAGTGCATCGACGAAGGGTTCACCAGCGTGATGATTGACGCCTCCCACGAGTCGTTCGCAAAGAACGTGGAAATCACCAAAAAAGTGGTGGAATACGCCCACAAATACAACTGCTCCGTGGAATCCGAGCTCGGCCACCTGGTCGGCGCGCAGTTCGACGAGGGTGAGGAGGGCGGCGCCCACTCCACCAGCGGCCACTACACCAACCCCGACGAAGCCGTCAAATTCGTCAAGGAAACCGGCTGCGATTCCCTCGCCGTCGCCATTGGCAACAGCCATGGGGCCTTCAAGTTCAAGGGCGAACAGCACCTCGACCTCGACCGCCTGAAACTCATCAAGAAGGCCTTGATGGATGCCGGCCTGGGCGATTATCCGCTCGTGTTGCACGGCGCCTCCAGCGTGCCGCAATACCTCGTCGTCGAGATCAACAAGTACGGCGGCAAGATGCCCGATGCCCAGGGCGTGCCCGAAGCCGACATCGAAGTGGCCCGCCGCGTGGGTTGCACCAAGGTGAATATTGACACCGACCTGCGCATGGCCATGACCGCCGGCATCCGCAAGGTGTTCGCGGAAAACCCGAAGGAATTCGATCCCCGCAAATACATGGGCCCCGCCCGCACCGCCGTCAAGGACCTCGTCCGCCACAAGGTCAAGAACGTGCTCTGCTGCGCCGGTCATGCGTTTGACTGAGTCGTCAGACCAGGATGGATTATAATCACAAGCCCCGGACGAACGTCCGGGGCTTTTTTCGCTCCAAGTCCTGGGGCATGGTCTCGGGGAGCGCACGCGCCCTCGCGTGCGGCGGTTGACGCCTCGTCAACCGCCTCCGCGCGTGGCTCCCGTCTGGCCGGGAGCCCACACCTGCGGAGCGGCACCATGCTGTGCCAGGGTGGAACCGGCTTCCAGTCGGTAAAATCCGGCATCCTGCCGGATTTCCTTCGGGCCAGCACCGGAACCGGCTGACGAATTGCAACACGCCGGGCTCAGCAACGACAGGCGACGCGTGAGCTTCCGCCCGGTGGGGTGGTGCCAGCCTCGACATTCAGCCGCATTCAGCCGGGCCATTCCGAATCGGTTGCTTGCGTCCATCCAAAACCTTTGCGAAACTACCCGCACGATGCGATTGACGATTGCCGCGGCTCCGTCAAGTTGCAAGTCGCGAATCAACACGGAATGCTTGTAAACATTGGGTTGCCGGTGTGGCGAAATGGCAGACGCACAGGACTTAAAATCCTGGGACTATAAAAAGTCGTGTGGGTTCGAGTCCCACCACCGGCACCAATTTGAAAAACGTCAATAAATACGGCACTTTTAGCAGCTTCAAGCCGGACGTTGCGGCCTTTGCATAACGGCATCGCATAACGAGGATTCGGGCGCCCCTGGGCGCCCCTTCCGCCCGCATCCTTTTCGTTTGGAAAACCGTTTGGATTTGCCATAATGGACGGTCTGTTTTACTGACATTGTGACCTATCCGGAAAGCATTCAATTCCTTTACGGACTGCGCCTGTTTGGCGCGAAGTTCGGACTGGAAAACACGTTCAAGCTGGCGGCCCTGGCCGGGAATCCCCAGCAGTCGCTCCGCTTTATTCATGTGGCGGGCACCAACGGCAAGGGTTCCACCTGCGCCATGCTCGAAAGCATTTATCGCGCGGCGGGGCTGCGCGTGGGGTTGTTCACCTCGCCGCACCTCGTTTCGTTCCGGGAACGCATCCAGGTCAACCGGGAATTGATTGCCGAAACCGACGTCGTCCGGTTGCTCGCGGAATTGCGCCCGCTCCTCCAGCAATTTCCCGCCGATCATCACCCCACCTTTTTTGAGGTGCTCGCCGTGATGGCCTTGCAGTTTTTTGCCCGCCAGCAATGCGACCTGGTTATATGGGAGACGGGCTTGGGCGGACGGCTCGACGCCACCAACATTGTCACCCCCATGGCCAGCGTCATCACCAACATCGCCTTGGATCATCAGCCATGGCTCGGCGATACGCTGGCGAAAATCGCCGCCGAAAAAGCCGGCATCATCAAGCCCGGAGTGCCCGTGTTTACGGCGGATGACGGCGCGGAAGCCCTGGCCGTCATGCACCGCGTCGCGCAGGATAAATACGCGCCCTTCCAGCGCGTGGGGCCGCCCATCCAGTCGAACCCCTATCCAACGTCACTCCTCGGCGACCACCAGCAACGCAATGCCGCCTTGGCGCTGGCCGTGGTGGCCGGTTTGCAGCCGCAAATTCCCGTGCCCGCCCCGGCCATCAGCACCGGCCTGGCCTCCGTCCGCTGGGCCGGGCGCCTGCAGTTGATCCAGCGGCCCGATGGCCGGAAGATCCTCCTCGATGGAGCCCACAATGCAGCCGGGGCCGCAGTGTTGCGGGCGGCATTGGAAAAAGCATTCTCCGGGGGTCGTCAAGTGTTCATTTTTGGCGCTCTCGCGGACAAAAAATGGGAGGCGATCTGCACTCTTTTGGCACCGGTGGCGGCCAAAGTGCTAACGGTGCCGGTGGCCAGCGAACGGGCCGCCGCCGCCGCCGAACTGGCGGCGGCGTTTCGCAGCGCCCGGCCCGGCCTCGTGGCCGCCCCGGCGAACGATCTGGCGGCGGCGCTAAAAGCTTTTGACAATGAGGAGTTTATCGTGATCACCGGCTCCCTTTACCTGGTGGGCGAAGCGCTGGAATTGCTGGGGGCGGGGACCGACGCGGCCGGCGAACGCCGCCTGAACGAGTGGACCGCGCCCGCGCGGCCGGTAATAAGCGTATTATAAGTGGTGCTGTAGCCCTACTTATACTTTTTCTGATGCGTTGACGAACCACGGATAAGTATCTAAAGTAACGACCATTATGGCCTATGCTGATACCCTGCCGAAGCAACGCGGCTTTGGCGAAACAACCCGCCCCGACGTGTGGTGGCTGCAACCGCTGGTGGTTTTCCTTGGCTTCTCCGCCTTCATCATTTACTCGACCTGGGCGGCCTTCCAAGGGGTGCACGACTTGCAAACCGGGCACGCCAGCTACTGGTGCAACCAGCATGGCGCGAACTACCTCTCGCCGTTCTACTCGCCGGAAATCTGGGGCGTCTCGCCGCACGCCCTGCTGGGCAAGGCTCCGGGCTGGCTGCCCGCCTGGCTTCCGTTCTCGCCCGCCTTCCTGATTCTCTGGATTCCGGCCGGCTTCCGTTTCACCTGCTACTATTATCGTGGCGCCTACTACAAGGCCTTCTGGGCCGACCCCATCAATTGCGCCGTGGGCGAGCCCCGCAAATCCTACCTCGGCGAACGCTATTTCCCGCTGATCATCCAAAACATCCACCGCTATTTCCTCTACCTGGCCATCCTGTTCATCGTTCTGCTGGCGCATGACGCGTGGAAGGGCATGTGGTTCACCGACCCCCAGGGCAGCCATTTCGGCCTCGGCGTGGGCACCCTCGTGCTGACCCTCAACGCCGTGTTTCTGGGCATGTACACCTTCGGCTGCCACTCCCTCCGGCATCTCACCGGCGGCTTTTTGGATTCCAAGACCAAGTCCCCCGCCTGCGCCAAGGCGTACGATTGTGTGAGCTGCCTCAACCGCCGGCACATGATGT
>Ga0302278_10004843_pt1 | contig 13670 bp, 9 predicted proteins | sample III_Bog_N3_2_FD_194543 | JGI IMG/M metagenome (GOLD analysis project Ga0302278, IMG submission 194543) | Peat permafrost microbial communities from Stordalen Mire near Abisko, Sweden - III_Bog_N3_2 | ecosystem: Environmental > Terrestrial > Soil > Wetlands > Peat | place: Sweden: Abisko... | reverse complement strand
TTGCATAGAGTTGTAGATTAACCGGTGCGAAAAAATGCTGATTCCATGGGGGGAGGGGGGTGGGGTATTTACTTTTTCCCTGGTATAAACAGGGTAGATTTCGGATAAATTGAAGCCCGGATATGCCTGGAGATTCATGTTTGCGGGTTTGCAGGTTGCGATCACAATTACGATTGTGCGCCTTTGGGGTGAATCAATCGGCAAAGTCGCTGATGCGCCACTTACCAGAATTTCCACCAAGGTTTAGTCTGGGGCCGCGTTCCATTAGCCGGCATCACGTTCTCTTTCTCCAGCATATGTTGAAAATCAGTTTCACACTGACGAGCCCATGCAATCGCGAATGGAGCTTCGATCGTATCTCCGGCTTCTGTGTCGAGCAGATGCCCTGCGGTTAGCTGGCAGAGACACGCCGCGGCGATCAGTCCGCTTACCGCCGCGCGAGCGCGCCCAGACCAACTTAGCGATAGGCAGCATTGTTCATCGGTCTCAAGATCGTAATAGTATTCGAAACCTGCAGGTTGGCCCTTGTAGCGGGCGGGCAGGAAACCTGTGAATTTGAGCGGGTCGAAGTCGCTATCGATTTCGACGGCAAAATTATTGGCCTGAATCGACTCCTGCCAGGCCTGAGGAGACGGCAGCATTTCAGGGGAGAATCGAACTTCGACAACTATCGACATCCGGCCATCCTAACACCTGCCGTGCAAGGACGACGCACGGGCCGCGATTGCACAGAGAGACCGCACAACAAGCAGACGATGCCGACAATTGGTTCGAGTTAGTTGCGGAGGAAGTCCTTGGCTTTCTGGATCAGGACGTCGCGGCTGATGTCGGAGATGGCGTTGGTGAGGGGAATGCCTTTGGGGCATACCTCGACGCAGTTTTGCGCGAAGCCGCACTCCTGGATGCCGCCGTCGCCGGCGAGGGCGCGTAGACGCTCTTCTTTGAATACTTTGCCGGTGGGGTGGTCGTTGAAGAGCTTGACCTGGGCGATGGTGGCTGCGCCTACGAAGCCAGTGTCGTCATTGAATTGCGGGCAGACTTCCATGCAGCAGCAGCAACTGATGCAGTTCGAGAGAGGGTAGCTGGCTTCTTGCTGTTGGGGGAAGACGCGTGGGCCTGAGCCGAGGTCATAGGTGCCGTCGACGGGGACCCAGGCTTTGACGGCCTTGAGGTTTTCGAAGAGGACGGAGCGGTCGACCTGGAGATCGCGGACTAGCGGGAATTTGGAGAGCGGCTCTACCTTGATGGGCTGCTCCAAATTATCGACTAAAGCGGAGCAGGCCATACGGGCCTTGCCGTTGATGCGCATGGCGCAGGAGCCGCAGATTTCTTCGAGGCAATTGGAGTCGTAGGTGATGGGCGTGGTGGCGTGGCCGTCGGCGGTGACGGGATTGGCGGCGATCTCCATCATGGCGGAGATGACGTTCATGCCGGGTCGCCAGGGAAGGTTGAAGGTCTCCCATACGGCTGGGGCGTCGGGGTTGGCCTGGCGTTTGATTTCGAGTGTTACGGTTCTTTCTGCCATGATGTTTTGGTTCCTCAGGGCTACGGCCCGGATTGCAGATCGTGTGGGCCTCCAGGCCCCTTTCTTATCGGCTGACGGCGAGGACGCCCTCAGGACAGCCGGTCTGGAGACCGGCGCTACAAATTATTTCGCCGCGGTGTAGCTGCGGGGTCTTGGCTTGATGAACTGCGTGTCGACTTCTTCGTACTCGAACTTTGGACCTTCGGGCGCGCCGGTGAAGGCGGCCTTGGTGGTCTTGAGGAATTTTTCGTCGTTGCGATCCGGGAAGTTGGGTTTGAAGTGTGCGCCGCGGGATTCGTCGCGGAGAAGTGCGCCGAGAGTGATGGTGCGTGATAGCTCCAGCATGTTTTTCAACTGGCGGGCGAAGGCGAAACTGGTGTTGGCCCACTGGCTGCGGTCGCTTAGGTTAACCTTCTTGTACCGCTCGAGGAGCTCGACGATTTTTTCGTCGGCCAGCTTGAGTCCCTTGTTGTAGCGAATGACGGTGGCGTGTTCGGTCATGGTGTTCCCGAGTTCGCGCCAGAGCTTGAAAGGGTTCTCAGTGCCCTCGTTATTCATGAGGTTCTTGTTGATTTCAGACTGGCGGGCGAGTTCGGCTGCTACACCGCCATCGCCTTCGGCTGCGGGCAGGTTCTTTGCATACTTGAGAGCGTTGGGGCCGGTCTGGAAGCCGCCGAAGATGCAACTGACGAGGGAGTTGGCACCAAGACGATTTGCGCCGTGGTACTGGTACTCCGTCTCTCCGCAAGCAAAAAGGCCCGGGATGTTGGTCATCTGGTTGAAGTCAACCCAGAGGCCGCCCATGGTGTAGTGCATGCCAGGGAAGATCTTCATGGGGACATCGCGCGGGTCGTCGCCAACGAACTTCTCGTAGATTTCAAGGATGCCTTCGAGCTTGCGGTTGAGCGTGGCGCGGTCGATGTGGGTGAGGTCGAGGTAGACCATGGGCTGTCCGTCGATGCCGAGACCGTGCTCGTAGACCACTTTGTGGATGGCGCGGGTGGCGACGTCGCGGGGGACGAGGTTGCCGTACTTCGGATACCACTCCTCGAGGAAGTACCAGCGGTCCGCCTCAGGAATTTGCTTGATGGGGCGCTTTTCGCCTGCGTTGCGAGGAACCCAGACGCGGCCGCCTTCACCGCGTGCCGATTCCGACATGAGGCGCAGCTTGTCTTCGCCGGGAATGCAGGTGGGGTGGACCTGTATGAACTCGCCGTTTGCGTAGAAGGCGCCTTGCTGGAAGACGGCGGAGTTGGCGGAGCCGGTGCAGACGACGGAGTTGGTGCTCTTTCCAAATATCGCCCCGTTGCCGCCGGTGGCGAGGATGACTGCGTCGGCGGGGAAGGCCTTGAGCTCCATGGTGCGGAGGTCGAGGGCGGTGATGCCACGGGTTACGCCTTTGGAGTCGAGGATGGCGGAGAGAAATTCCCAGCCTTCGTACTTTTTGACCTTGCCGTCGGCCTCGTGGCGGCGGACCTGCTCGTCGAGGGCGTAAAGGAGTTGCTGGCCGGTGGTTGCGCCGGCAAAGGCGGTGCGCTGGTAGAGGGTGCCACCGAAGCGGCGGAAGTCGAGCAAGCCTTCCGGGGTGCGATTGAAGGGGACGCCCATGCGGTCGAGGAGGTCGATGATGGCAGGCGCGGCCTCGCACATGGCTTTGACGGGAGTCTGGTTGGCGAGGAAGTCGCCGCCGTAGATGGTGTCGTCGAAGTGCTTGTCGGTGGAGTCGCCTTCGCCCTTGAGATCTTTGGCGGCGTTGATGCCGCCTTGCGCGCACACCGAGTGAGAACGCTTAACCGGCACGATGGAAAAGAGGTCAACAGTTCCGCCGGCTTCGGCGATCTTGATGACCGCTGCGAGTCCTGCGAGCCCTCCACCAACGACGATGATTCTGGGTGATGCCATGAACAGACCTTTCCGAAAAGCAGCTGTCAGCTAACAGCTCACAGCGAACAGTAAAAGTGCTAAGAACTATGAGCCGGGATGGGCGGGGTGAAACGAAAGGGCGCCGCGACCCGGTTCCAGGCGTTTATTTGACTGATGGCTACGGTGAGGAAGGCGGTCTCGCGCGGAGGGAAGTGCTCGGCGATGTGTCTGTAGTCCTCATCTTCAATGGGGTGCTGGGCTAGCAGTGTGACGCGCTCTGTCCACTCGAGAGCGGCTGCTTCGCGGGGCGAGTAGATGCCGGCTTCGCGCCAGGCTGCGAGCAGGTCGAGCTTCGCTGCGGGGACGTTGATTTTGCGGGCGTCGTTGAGGTGGTACTGGATGCAGTAGGCGCATCCATTGAGCTGAGAGGCGCGAATCTTGATGAGCTCGCGAAGTTCGGGTTCGATGCCGGAGTTTTTGAGAACACGCGTGATAGCGGCCATGCCGGTGGCGAACTCGGGAACGGTCTCCTGAAAGAGGGTCCAATCGAGGCGAGGGGCGGCAATCTCAGTGGTGGGCATGGGGGTTCCTATCTGCAAGGAGAGAAGGTTGGTGGCATATTCTTGAAGTAGTACAGATAAATGCCAAATAACACAATGAATACGACTGGAAATGTCTTGATGACTCTGCTTAAAGCAACGTAGAAGTGTCTCTTTCTGCTTTTTGGAAAAGCCAGGGTATGAAGGCGGAGCAATTCACTTTGATTATGGATTGTGCCGATTTCACAACCAGAAGATGAGTGATCGGTATGCGTGAGCTCTGACCTCAGGTTTCCGAGGATTCTAGAACTGGCAAATGCTAATGCCGCTCCAACTAGCGAAATGCCGATCATAGAAATGAATGTAATTATGTGGCCAGGTGAATAGCATAGGTCAGACTCTTTAACTTGTGGGATCAGGTGAAGCAAATTGTTGTTCATTAGATCGTTGGCAAACAACACGTTGTACGTAATGAAAGCTACCAATAATATCCCGATTAAAACGTAGCGCAAAACCCTCTTCTTGCTCCTCGGAAATGCCAGCTTATGCATTCGCCGTGACTGCCCCTGGTCGAAAAAACGTCCAGGCTCGTAACCCGAAATCGCTTTATCGCTCCGGATAAGCTCTAACGAGATGAGAGACGATAATACAATCACTCCAATTAAGGCAACCATCGCCGCTAAAGAGCACCACAAACCGAGGTCAGCTGCGAAGATGCGTGTCATATTTACCCCTTCGCCCCTTGATGAGCGAAATAGGTCGAACCCGGAGGCAAAATGTCCGGTGAAGGCGCGGGGTTGGAGAGTGAAACGACGGGCACTGGGTTTTCCGGAACGTTGGGATACATGCCGCCGACGGCTGCCCAGATGCTTGTCAGTCCCATGATGGCCAAGCCGATGCCGAGCGCGAGGCATACATACCCGAAGTTCTTGCGGGCCTTCTCGCCGGGAGTGATGCCCCACTTGGCGGCGAAGAGCCAGATACCGTAAGAGAAGTGCCAGCAGATGGCGATCATGGCGATGATGTATACGGCGAGCATCCAGGGGTTTTGCAACTCTACCTGCACCTTGTGGAATGCCGCATAGGGATGGTCAGGAAGGTCGATGCCGGAGAAGCGCTGCCGGTATACATGCTGCGCGATGTAGGCGAAGGCGATCAGGCCGGTGTAGCGCTGCGAGATGTACATCCAATTGCCGGCCCAGGGGTAGTAGACGATGTTGGACTTGCCGCGAAGCCAGATCCAAACGCCGTAGACGCCGTGATAGAGGATGGGCAAAAAGATGAAGACCCATTCGAGTACGCGAACCAGCGGAAGGCTGTTGAGGAATTTGACCTGGTCGCCATAGGCGATGGGCCCTTTGTACATTTCGAAATTCGAAAGAAGATGTTCCAGCAGGAACGCGCCGATGGGGATGACGCCGAGCAGCGAGTGGAGCTTTCGCCAGAGGAATGAATTTCCCTGGCCGGCGCGCAGGGGCGGGACACCACGGCGAACGGCAGGGGGCGCGGCGGGATGTTGGGCAGTGGCCATGGAAGTCGGTGCTCCTAAGAGGCTGCGGGTGGAGGCGGTTTCAGATAGAGAGACGGAAATGCTTTTACATGTTTCAGATGCATTATTGGTGTCGCGCATTGCTGCCGTCAAGGAGTGGGGGAAGCTGGTGAGGAAGGCGATTTGAATCACCGTACTCAAGTTTGAAACATGGGAGTGCCGCGCTGGTGGCATGGAGGAGGACGAAGGCTGTAACCTTTGATTCATTATGGGAAATTGGGGCGGGTCAACGGAGGGATTTCGGTGTCTGCCGGTGCGGGCCGGAAGCGGCACGATGCTGGCAGCTGTGTTGCTGTCAGCGGGACAGATTGTTGCGCAGGGCGCGGCTTCCGCAGGGGTTGAAGTTGTTGCGGCTTCGAACTGGCAGCCGAGGATTCATTTCTACGCGCCGCCGAACTGGATCAATGATCCAAATGGCCCGATTCTGCTGAATGGGCAGTATCAGATGTTTTTCCAGTTCAACCCAGTTGGAGACCAGTGGGGACATATGAGCTGGGGGCATGCGGTGTCGCCGGATTTGATTCATTGGAAGCAACTTCCGGTCGCGATTCCAGAAGAGAACGGGATTGGGATATTCAGCGGATCGACGGTGGAGGACCGCGAGAATTCGAGCGGGCTGTGTGGTGGTGCGGGACAGAAGACGCCGGGGTGCCTGGTGGCGATTTATACCGGTGCTTCGGCGGAGAAGCAGACGCAGAATCTCGCAGTGAGCAAAGACGGTGGGGCGACCTGGACAAAGTTTGCTGGGAATCCTGTGATTGATGCGGGACTGAAGGATTTTCGCGACCCGAAGGTGTTTTGGCACGCACCCACGCAAAGCTGGGTGATGGTGGTTGCGCTTCCTGACCAGCACAAGGTGCGAATTTATCGGTCGAAGAATCTGCAAGAGTGGGCTGTGGCGAGCGAGTTTGGACCGGCGGGCGCGGTTGGCGGCGTTTGGGAGTGTCCGGATTTGTTCGAGTTGCCGATTATGGATTCTGCGGGGAAGGCGGTGTACGACACGTATTTGAAGCGGCCGGCGAGCAGGTGGGTGCTGAATGTGAATGTGAATCCGGGAGGTCCGGCGAAGGGTTCGGCCGATCAATATTTTGTTGGCAAATTCGATGGATTCAAATTTGTCGAGGACCATCCGCATTCAGGGGCGCACTGGTCGGACTGGGGCAAGGATTTTTACGCTTCGACTTCGTTTTCGAATACGGCGGTTGGCTCGGATGGAATTGCGGAACGGATCTGGATTGCGTGGATGAGCGATTGGCAGTATGCAGCGAAGTTGCCTTCGCTTCCGGGGCGCGGAGAGATGACTGTGGCGCGGCGTTTGTATCTGCGCCAGCCACATGGCCTTGCTCCGACGCCGGCTCAGGAGCCTCTGTTACTGGTGCAGGAGCCGATATTGCCGGGGCCTGCGCATAAGCCATATGGCGCAATGTTTGGTGCTCCGAAGTTTCAGGCGATTGCACTGGCGAACGTGGCGATTGCGGGCAAGAAGCTGTCGGGGGCGACCTATCGACTGCGGTTTGATCTTGCGCCGGGAGACGCTTCTGAGTCCGGAGTACGACTGCGGCGTGGCGCTTCGGATTCAGACGGATCGGCTGTCGAAGAGACCGTGGTTGGAATCGATGCGGGGAGCGGACGGATTTTTGTCGATCGGACGCATTCGGGGAAGGTGGACTGGTCGCCGGATTTTCCTGGGCGGGTTTATGCACCGCTGAGGCATCCGCAGGCGGAGTCGACGACGATTGAGATTGTGGTGGATCGGAACTCGATTGAGGTGTTTGCGGAGAACGGTGAAACGGTGCTGACCGATCTGATTTATCCGTCTCCGGGGAGCGATGGGATTTCGTTTTATTCCAGTCCGACGCCGCCGGGGGCGGGACCGGCGCTGATTCGGGATGTGGAGTTGGTGGGACTGGAGTAGGCGCCGGTCCCGTTAGTTCTCGGATGGCCTCTCGATGTGATCGATGACGTAATGTTCTACCGGGCCGTTTTGCGGAACCAGCCTCAGACCCAACTGGTCTCTCACGGCGTCGAATATCGAAGGACGATCGAGCAATTCCGGAGCAAGGACTTCTTTAGGAACATCGGGTGGGAGTTCGGGCGCAAATGCGAGGGTGAAGTCGTAGCTGTCTTTCAGGCCCGTCTCGTCGATTACAGGGCGCTTGTCCTGTTGCAGTTGCTGACCGAGCCACCAGCACCGGTATTGCACGGGCACTCTGGTCCCTGTGAACTGATTATCTTTGCCGGGAATAATGGGGACCTTGAGATCCTGGCCGCTCCCGTTGACCTTCATCTTCAGCCCGGACTTATCGACAACGAGCGCATACACTGGACCTTGTTTGATTTCCTTGTGGAATTTCAACTTGAAGCGGTCGGCGAGCAGGTTCTGAAACATGGTGTGGAGATCGTCGATGGTCGCGGGATGGTCGACGCGTGCTTCAATGTTGTAGCTGTCGTTGTCAAGCCATTCCGGGCCGCCTTCGATCTGCCTCATGGGCACCTTGTACATCAGACTGATCATGAGTTTTACGGGAATGTTCTGCGCCGAGTAGCCGGTTCCACCAGGCAGCGGCTTGATGCCGCCGCTGCGCAGGCCGGGCTGCGATAGCTTGATTGAAGCCACGTCGAAAGTAAGTCGCACTGAGTTGTCCTGGCCATGAGCGAGAGAGATCGACACAAAGCCCACGACCGCAACCAACATGTTTCGCATGCGCTTCTTCATGGAACACCTCATACTGACTTCAACCTCGTAATTTGATTTCCCAGGTAAACCTCTCGACGGTCAGGCGTGGAGCATGGGTAGCAGTGTGGCGAAGGCGCGGCCACGATGGCTTAGCGTGAGCTTGGTGGCGAGGTCGATTTCGGCCATGGTGCGGTCCAGGTCTGGAAGATAGAAGAGCGGGTCGTAGCCGAAGCCGCCGGTGCCGCGGGGCGCCTCGAGGATAAGGCCTTCCACGGTGCCGTGCGCGGTATGAAACGGGAGGCCGTCGCGGGCGGCGACCAGGACACAGCGGTAGCGGGCGGTGCGCTTGGCTTGCTCCACGCCGGCGAGGCGTTGCAGCAGGACCATGTTGTTCCAGACATCGGTGTTGTCGTTGGCGTCGGGGGAGTCGGTTAGGCCGGTGTCCGCGGCGAATCGGGCAGAGCGGACACCGGGTGCGCCGTCGAGGGCATCGACTTCGAGGCCGGAGTCGTCGGCGAGGACAAGCTGGCCGGGGGCGAAGCGGGAGTAGTAGACGGCTTTGAGTGTGGCGTTGGCGGTGAAGGTGAGGCCGTCTTCTTCCGGAGCGGGGATGGTCGCGAGAGCGGGCAGGGTTTCGATGAGGATGGAATGAGCCTCGGCGGCGGTGCGGAAGTCTCTGAGCTTGCCCTGGCTTGTGGTTGCGGCGTAGAGGCGAAGGGGCATAGGGAAAGTGTAATTGCCGCCTGAGGTGAGGCAGACGCTCAAGGGAGGCTCGCAACGGTTGTATCGTTCCCTGGTCCCCAAGCAAGGGACCAGGAGCACCCAGTTCTTTGCGATTTGGGGAGGAGGACGGATCGCCTTTGACAAGGGAATGATCCGTTAGTTAAGGTTCTTCCGTCCGCACATTATTTCATTTGAGAAATTCATGGAAATCGGTTGTGAATCAGATGACTTCCCAAAGAGGGATGGCGGGCAGCACAATGTTCGGGTTCATATTGAATCGAGGATCGAGATCATGAGCAGCTTGCTGGGAACTGTGAAGTGGAAGCTGAATTTGGCTGCAATGGTGAAGCGGTGCGCAGTTTGGACGCTCGTGTGGCCGGTTTTGCTGAGTACGGCCCTTTTCATAGGTGCGCACGCAGTGATGGCCCAACAGGTCCCAGGGAATGCGAATGGAGATACGTTCTCTTTGCAGGATGGTTTTCTGAATCCACCTGCCAGTGCCAGGCCGCGGGTTTGGTGGCACTGGATGAATGGGAATATCTCGCAGGAAGGGATCAAGCTTGATTTGGAGTGGATGCACCGGGTGGGGATTGCCGGCTTTCAGAATTTCGATGCAGCGCTGTCAACGCCTCAGGTGGTGAAAGAGCGGCAGGCGTATATGACGCCAGAATGGAAGGAATCCTTCCGTTATGCAACGAAGCTTGCGGACCAGCTGGGAATGGAAGAGGCGATTGCGGGATCGCCGGGGTGGAGTGAGTCCGGTGGGCCGTGGGTGAGTCCCGCGGACGGAATGAAAAAGTATGTGTGGAGCGAGACGGTGGTGGAAGGTGGCAAGCCGTTTGCAGGGAGACTTGCAGCTCCGCCGTCGGTGACTGGACCGTTCCAGTCGATTGCTTCGAGTGAGGAGCAGCCGGCACCGGTGTTCTATGCGGATGCAGCGGTGATAGCGTATCGGCGGCCGGCGAGCGATGTTTCTGCCGAAGAGTTGCACGCGAAGATGAGCGCCAGCGGGGGCAATCCCGACTTTGCGCTTTTGAGCAATGGGGACATGCAGAGCACTACAGGGCTGCCGGTTCCGGCATTGGGCGAGTCTTCATGGATTCAGTGGGAATTTGTGGGGCCACAGACCATCAGGGCGATCTCATTTGTGACCAAGGACCCGGACTGGACCGCCGCGTTCACCGGGGTTGGCGCGCCGGAGAAGACGCTGGAAGCGAGCGATGATGGAAAGACCTTTAGGACAGTGGCGAAGCTTTCAGGCGGGAGCGCACCGGAGCACACAATTGCATTCCCGGCGGTGACGGCGAAGTTTTTCCGCGTGACATTCAAACGGCTTCCTCCGCCTGCGGTTCCTGACTGGGCGAAGGGGTTTGATCCGGCTCAGTTCAATAGGAAAGCGCCTACGGAATATGCGATTGCGAAGCTCGAGTTGATTCCGGGCGCGCGGGTGAATCGGTTTGAGGAGAAGGCGGCGTTTACTCCGGAAGAGGACCTTTATCGTTACGCGACGACGGCGGTGGGGCAGCAGGATGCCATCCGCAAGGCGGATGTGGTGGACCTGACCGGGAAAATGAAAGAGGACGGGGAGCTGGACTGGACTCCGCCGCCGGGGGAATGGGTGGTGGTGCGCCTGGGTTACTCGCTGCTGGGAATTACGAACCATCCTGCGACCAAAGAGGCGACGGGGCTTGAGGTTGACAAGCTGGATCGCACTGCTGTGGCCCGTTACATGAATACTTACCTCGATAGCTACAAGGAGACGGTGGGCGCGGAGATGATGGGCAAGCGCGGCATCCGCTACGTGATCAATGACAGTTGGGAGGCAGGCTCGCTGAACTGGACACCGAAGATGCTGGAGCAGTTCAAGAAGCTGCGCGGGTACGATGCGACGCCGTGGCTGCCCGTGTTAACGGGGCGGGTTGTGGAGAGCAGCGAGGCGAGCGACCGATTTTTGTGGGATCTGCGGAAGACGGTTGCCGATCTGATTGCTACCGAACATTACGGGCAATTGGAAGAGACGCTGCACGAACGCGGGATGGGGCATTATGGCGAGTCGCACGAAGGGGGTAGGGCGTATGTGTGCGATGGAATGGAAGTGAAGAAATTTAACGAAGTGCCCATGAGCGCAATGTGGACGCAGCGGCCGGGGGTGAACCGCGAGCAGTATGGCTACAATGCAGACGATCGCGAATCGGCTTCGGTGGCGCATATTTACGGACAAAACCTGGCGGCGGCGGAATCGATGACGGCTTCGGAGGCTCCCTGGGGATGGTCGCCCGAGACGCTGAAGCCGACGGCGGACCAGGAATTGCTGAATGGGATCAACCGCATTGTGATTCACGAGTCGGCACACCAGCCGGTGACGGACAAGATTCCCGGATTGACGCTTGGGCCTTTTGGGCAATGGTTCAATCGCAATGAGACATGGGCGGAGCAGGCGGGACCATGGATTGATTACCGGGCGCGGTCGAGCTTTATGTTGCAGCAGGGGAGGTTTGCGGCAGACGTGGTGTATTTCTACGGCGAGGACTCGAACCTGACTGCTCTGTTCTCAAACAGCGCGCCGCCGATTCCGGCTGGATATGGGTTCGATTACATCAATGCCGATGCGCTGATTCACGAATTGAAAGTGGAGGATGGGGAACTGACGACTCCGGGTGGGATGCGGTACCGGGTGCTCGTGCTCGATGCCAATAGCAAGCACATGTCTCTGCCGGTGCTGCGGGCGATTCATACGCTCGTGACCGAGGGTGCGGTGATTGCTGGAGCGAAGCCGGAGGACGATCCAAGTCTGGCCGATGACCAGAGGGAATTCAAGAGGTTGAGCGGGGAGTTGTTTGGAGATGGGAGCGGTGTGCACCACGTGGGAAAAGGAACTGTTTATGCGGGACAGAGCTTGAAGGATGCAGTTGTTGCGTTGAAGCTGTCGCCCGACTTCGACTACACAAGGCCAGAAAAAGATGTGCGGATTGAGTTTGTGCACCGCAAACTTGCGGATGGCGACATCTACTTTGTCGATAACCGCAGCGACAGGAGCGAGAGGGTGGATGGGGCTTTCAGAGTGACGGGCAGGGAAGCGGAGATTTGGCACGCAGAGACGGGCGCGATGGAGCCGGCTTCTTACAAGATTGCTGATGGGCGGACGACTGTGCCGCTGGCGCTGGAGCCTTGGGGAACGGCGTTTGTGGTCTTCCACAAGACTGCGCTATCGATGGACCGCACTCTGCCGAAGGTGGATGAGACGAAAGTGGAGACGGTGAGCAGCGCATGGAAGGTGGCGTTTCAAGTGGATCGAGGCGCGCCGGCGGAGGTCACGCTGGACAAGTTGGCCTCATGGACGGAGAGCACCGATCCGGGGGTGAAGTATTTCTCGGGGACCGGGACTTATACGACGACCGTGAATGCGCAGGCGGCCTGGTTCAGCGATGGGGCGCGGATGTGGATCGACCTGGGGGATGTGAAGAATATTGCGCAGGTGACGGTTAACGGCAAATCGTTGGGTGAAGTGTGGCACGCACCGTTCAAGGTGGATGCCAGTGCTGCGCTGCATCCAGGGGCTAACGAGGTGACAGTGAAGGTGACGAATTTGTGGCCGAATCGGATGATTGGTGACTTGCAGCCGGGCGTAACAAAGACCTATACATGGGCGGACGTGAAGCCGTATAAAGCGGACTCGCCGCTGCTGAGTTCGGGGCTGATGGGGCCGGTTACGATTTGGCGGGCGGAGGCACCTGCGGTGCGGCAGACGCTCGCGGGAGGCTCGCACCAGCCTCATTGCGAACGCCCACTCATCGCGATGAAACTGCGATGAATGGGGCACAGCAGGACGTTCTGAGACAAGGAGAGGGATGTCTTCGATAATTGCCGGGATTGGATGGCACGTCGTCGGGGCAGCGTCGGCTGCGTCGTTCTATGCGCCGATTGAGAAGGTGCGGAAGTGGTCGTGGGAGACGACTTGGGCGGTGGCCGGATTCTTCTCGTGGATTCTGCTGCCGATTTCGGTGAGCTTGCTGCTGCTGCCGAGCTTTGGCGGATTTTACTCTTCGATTGATCTGCACCTGCTGCTGAAGGTTTTGCTGTTTGGCGCGATGTGGGGCGTGGGGAACGTGGGCTACGGGCTGACGATGCGGTATCTCGGAATGAGCCTGGGGATTGGCGTCGCGATAGGAGTGACGCTGGTGGTGGGCACGCTGATTCCGCCGCTGAGCAACGGCCAGGCGGACCTGCTTTTCACGACGAAGAGCGGGTTGCTGACGATGGCGGGCGTGCTGGTGGCGCTGATTGGCGTGGCGGTGGTTTCATACGCCGGGCATCAGAAAGAAGTGCTGCTGAAAGCCGGGCCGCAGGAGTTCAACCTGAAACTTGGTTTACTTCTGGCAGGATTGTGCGGAATTTTTTCTTCAGGGATGTCGTTTGCGATTAACGCAGCGAAGCCGATGGAAGCGGCGGCACTGCATTTGGGAGTGAATCCGCTGTATGCGGCGCTGCCGAGTTACGTGATTATCATGGGCGGCGGTGCGGTGGTGAACATGAGTTACTGCTTCATCCGGCTGGCTGTGCTGAAGAGGATTTCGCTGAAGGACGATCTCGCTCAACCTGGATCTACGCTGGTGAGGAACGGGGTGCTGGCTGCTACAGGCGGGATTATGTGGTATCTGCAGTTCTTTTTTTACGCGTGGGGCGCGGCGAATATTCCGCAGCACCTGAGCTATGTGAACTGGATGCTGCATATGAGTATCTATGTTCTGTGCGGTGGGCTCGTCGGTCTGGCGCTGGGCGAGTGGGCCGGGGTGG
>Ga0302278_10004842_pt1 | contig 13675 bp, 11 predicted proteins | sample III_Bog_N3_2_FD_194543 | JGI IMG/M metagenome (GOLD analysis project Ga0302278, IMG submission 194543) | Peat permafrost microbial communities from Stordalen Mire near Abisko, Sweden - III_Bog_N3_2 | ecosystem: Environmental > Terrestrial > Soil > Wetlands > Peat | place: Sweden: Abisko... | reverse complement strand
TCCCTGGCCCAATTTGTGAGGAATGTGGCCGGCCCAGACCACCAAAAAACAAATATCCCCCCACCCCCCCACCCATTTTCGGGTCCTGGGAACGCACCTGATCCGCCTTAACCAATTGAAACTAAACGACGCCCCAAAGTGGCCAGTAACTGGAAGGTTACTACAAATAAGGCCAGATAAGCCCGTTTAAAGGCCACTTAAGGGGCACCTAAGGCCGTTTAAGGGCACTTAAGGCGACCCCAAGCCCCGGCACAAAAGCCGAATCGGGTACATCTATCCTTAAGGCCGCTCTCGCTCCGCTAAAATCGGACTCATGCGCTATGTCCTCCTCGCCCTCGCGCTCGCGGGCGCCATAGTCTCTTCTCTGGCTCTCAAGATCCATTACGACACCGGCACCGAGCCCTGCTCAATCAACGAGCACTGGGACTGCGGCATCGTAAATCACAGCCGCTTTTCTCTCATCAGTCACGTCCCGGTCGCCGCCATAGGCATCGCCGGCTACCTGGTGCTGGCCGGCCTGGCCTTCCTCCGCTGGCGCTTCGTCAATCTGCTCGCCACGCTCGCCGGCTTCCTCTTCGCCTTCCGGCTTTCCATGATCGAGCAATACGCGCTTGAAGTCTGGTGTCTCTATTGCGCCATCTCGCAGGCCATCATTGCCGTTATGCTGCTGCTCAGCCTCACTTGGCTTGCAGCCGACTACTTCGCCCTCAAGCGCGCAGCGGCCAAGGCCTGATCCCGCGCATTCGCCGCGTCCATCATCACATCCCTCGCATCATCGCCCCTGATAAACTCGAACTAGGAACATGAAAACTGGCTGGTACGCGCGCTGGATGTACAAATGGGAAACGCGACTCACCACGCGCGATGAAAATCGCGTCGTGCGCCCGCTTGAATGGGGATTCGAGTGGCTCGCGCCCTTTCTTGAAGCAAACGGCTTCGCATCCGCCATTCCTGGGCCTGAAGTTGAGCGCGACCCAGCCGCGGCTGAAGCCGCCATGGTCCGCATCAACCAGCTCCTCATCCGCCATAGCGACAAGTTCTTCGGCTACGAACGCCCCACTGACTTCCGCCTTGAAGAGCGCTACCCGGAGCTCTTCCCCACCAACGTCCGACCTGAAACGCTGGCCCAGGACGCAGCCTTACGCGAGTTGGCCGAGCAGGGAAAAATCCCCAAGGCCCAGTTCCTCCGCTTCACCTCGCCCGAGCGCACGCCCTACCCTGAAAACGACCTGGTCAACGCGCGCTGGTACCCTGCGCCCGAGCATCAGGACCCCAAACGCCCACGCCAGGCCATCATCGTCATGCCGCAATGGAACGCCGACGCCTTCAGCCACAACGCGCTGTGCGAAATATTCAATCGCATGGGCATCTCGGCGCTGCGCCTCTCCAAGCCCTATCACGACATTCGCCGGCCCCGTGAGCTCGAGCGCTCTGACTATGCCGTCAGCTCAAACATTGGCCGCTCTCTCTCCGCATGCCGCCAGGCAGTGGTCGATATCCGCTGCTGCCTCGACTGGCTTCAGGATCGGGGCTACGAGCACTTTGGCGTTCTCGGCACCAGCCTCGGCTCCTGCTACGGATTCCTGGCCAGCACCCACGACCCACGTCTGCGCGTCAACGCCTTCAACCACGCATCTACAGCTTTCGGAGACGTAACCTGGGCCGGCCAAAGCACTCGCCACGTGAAGCAGGCGCTCGAAGAGGCAGGCCTTGACCAGCAACGCGTACGCGAATTGTGGGCGGCCGCCAGCCCTTGCTATTACTACCCCAAATTTGCGGGCCCCGAAGCCGGTGGACCCCAGAAGCGCGTGCTGATGGTTTACGCCGACTACGACCTGACTTTCCCCAGGAAATACTCGCTCCAGGTCGTCGAAGCATTCAGGCGCTATGGCGTCAATTTTGAGCCCCGTGTTCTGCCCTGCGGCCACTACACCACCGGCGAAACGCCATTCAAGTTCATTGACGGCTGGTACCTCGGCTCGTTTGTCTATCGCGCCTTCAAGGCCCTGCGCGAAGAGAAAGCCGCCGGCCTTTCCACATCTTCAGCGCAGCCTGCGGAAATCGAAGAAGAAGCGCTTTCGCGTTAACGAGCCGCCGTCAAAGTCATCCGCAACAACTTCGCCGGGTCGAGATAAGCGCCCTGCCATCGCACCGCCCAGTGTAAATGCGGTCCTGTTACGCGCCCCGTTGCTCCGCTAAGCCCCAGCCGCTGGCCTTTCACCACGCGCTCGCCCTCATGCACATCAATGCGGCTCAAATGCATTGAGATGGTGAACAGTCCCAGCCCGTGGTCGATCACCACGCAGTTGCCCTCGTAATAAAGCGGCGCGGACAGCACCACCACGCCACTGTTTGCCGCATGCACCGGAGTGCCCGATGCAGCCCGAAAATCCATCCCCTTGTGAACGCTCGCCAGCTTGCCATTGAACGTTCGTCGAACGCCAAAACTGTCGGTGGGCCGCGCACCAACCGGTGCAATAAAATCCCCGCTCCACTCAGGCTCTGCCAGGCTCGAGCCAAATACCTTGTCCTTCAGCGCAACCTCTGCCTCAATCCGCTTCAGCTCATCCGGCCCCGGCTCAATAAACTTCGGCTCCACGTTCAGCGTCTCCGTCCGGTAGTGCGCCGCGCGAATCTCAACCGGCTCGCTTGAATCGCGCGCTTCCCCGCTCGCGCCTTTCACCGTGATATGCAGTATTGACGACCCAACCGGGGCCTCCACATCCACGCCCGCCAGCGCCAGCCACGCGCGTCCATCCTTGTCGCGAAAAAACTCAATCTTCCTGCCCAACCACTCACCATCGATCTGCGTCGCATCCGGCACTGCAACGCGAATCAGTTCCGGCGATCCGGCCACAACAATCGCGGGAGTGATAGTTACGTCGCCTGTCGCGGCCTGCGCGGCAACTGGAGCTGCGCACATTGCACCCGCCGCGAGCGCCCCAACACCCATTGTGACCATCGTCATGAACCGCATGGTTTCAAGCATACGCGCGAAGATTGTTGCAGCCTGCAATATATCCTAGCCACAAATAGAAGGAGGGCCGCCAATGGCGACCCTCCGTGAATGCAACGCAGATATGTAATTGGGAAAACTTACTTACTTGGGCGCAACCTTTCCGTTGTGCTTCTGGCGGTAAATCTGCCGGCTCGAGCCATTCAGTTTCTGGTTGAGCTGTTGCTTCTCTCCGCCGGTCAGCTTGCCGCCGTTAGCCTGGCGATCGGCCCTATCCTGCTGGTTAATTCCCTGTTCGCGGTTCTCAGTCCTCGCCGTCTCGCCGGCCGTCATCTGCCCGCTGCGAATTCCATTCGCAATGCGGTCCTGCTGGTTCTCGCGGCGCGCACCCACTTCGTTGTTTCCATAGTGAGCGGTATTGGCGTTGTGTTTGTCAGTATAGATTGACTTACTCATGTTGTTTTGCTGCTTATCCACCTGCTGCCGTTCCTGGTTAGTCAGCTTGCCATTGTCCGCCGAGCGATCGTCTTTGATCTCACGGTTCACGTTGGCTTCGCGGCTCTCGATATTCTTTGTCTCTCCCGCGGTCAACTGGCCCGATTGCACACCGTTGGCAACTCGATCCTGCTGGTTTTCGCGGCGCTGATTTACTGTAGGCGCAGGCTTGTTCGGTGTGGTCTGCGCCGCAGGCGCCGACTGTGCAGGTTGACTCTGTTGAGCAAAGGCCGAGCCCGTAACTGTCAAGGCGGCCGCAGCAAGCGTAAGTGCTATCCGATTCATTTTTCTCTCCTTGGGGCCTTGGTTTCGACCTCGTGCCCATGTCAAACCAAAACCCTGGGAGAGTTGGAAAGTTGCACTTACTCGCAGAATTTTCTAAAACCAATTTCGCGCTGACGCGTCTAAAGCTAACTTCTATCTGCCAGCCCGCGACTTACTGAGTCGCGTTCCGCGCTACTCCGCCCTCGGATGCTTCGCCTTCCACGCCGCCACCCGCTCTTGTACGCCCTCAAGCTCATCGGCTGTAATCCGGGTGCCAACGTTCTGCCGGTTCGCCACGTATTGGTCCTGGCTAGGACTCTTCACCGCCGCGGCAAGGTCGAGCCAGTAATAAGCTTCAACATCACTGCGCGGCACGCCCTGGCCCAACGTGTAAAGCATACCCAGCGTCCCCTGCGCACGCGGATCGCCTTGTTCGGCTGCCTTGCGATACCATGCCGCAGCCTGATCTACATCGCGCGCAAACAACTTGCCGCGGCCATCGCGATAAAGACTCGCTAGATCGAGTTCGGCAGGCACGTTGCCTTGATTTGCAGCCTTGGTGTACCACTCAACCGCCTGCTTATAGTCGTGAGCCGCTGAGCAAAGGTCTCCGGCTTGAACCTCGGCCGCAGCGTCGCCGGCGTTGGCCTTTGCCAGCACCGCCGGATCGATGGCGGCCGTCGAACCAGTCACCTGGCCCGTAGATGGAAGCGCAGCCCACGCCAGCATAGTCGCTGTCATCCATCCCAACAATCCCGTCTTCGCACGTGCATTAAACTTCAAGGCAATAATCCTTTCGCTTTTAGTTTACCCACGTCGCGCAGCAGCACCGAACGCTAGTTCGATCCTGGCCCCGCTTTGCCGTAGAATTCTCTTATGACTGACCGCATGTCGCTCTCCCTCGCCCAAGCCGACCCTGACATAGCCGCCGCCCTTGAACAGGAAACTCTCCGCCAGCACGAGGGGCTGGAGATGATTGCCAGTGAGAACTTTGTTTCTGAAGCCGTGCTTGAAGCAGCCGGCTCAATCTTCACCAATAAATACGCCGAGGGCTACCCCGGACGCCGTTATTACGGCGGCTGCGAGTACGCCGATGTGGTCGAGAATCTTGCCCGCGATCGCGCGCGCCAGATTTTTGGCGGCGATCATGTGAATGTGCAGCCTCACTCCGGTTCGCAAGCCAACGCTGCGGCATACGCGGCGGTGCTGCAACCCGGCGACACCATCCTCGGCCTCGACCTCGCGCACGGCGGCCACCTCACGCACGGCCATCGCCTCAGCTTCAGCGGCAAGCTTTATCGCACCACCTTCTATCACGTTCGCCGCGACACCGAGCAAATCGACTACGACGAAATGGAAGCGATTGCGCTTCAAGAAAAGCCCAAGGTCATCATCGGCGGCGGCAGCGCCTATCCGCGCCTGTGGAACTTTGAACGCATGCGCCAGATCGCAGACAAAGTTGGCGCCTATTACATCTTTGACATGGCTCACATCGCCGGCCTGGTTGCGGGCGGCGTGCATCCATCGCCGGTTCCGCATGCGCACATCACCACCACCACCACGCACAAAACTCTTCGCGGACCCCGCGCGGGCCTCATCATTGTCGGCAAAGACATGTCCACCGGTCCCAAGCCCGAAAACCTTCTAAGCAAGGACATCGACCGCACCGTCTTCCCCGGCCAGCAGGGCGGCCCGCTCATGCACATTGTCGCCGCCAAGGCCGTTGCATTTGCTGAGGCGCTGCGTCCCGAGTTCCGCACCTACGCCGCGCAAATCAATGCCAACGCCAAGGCTCTCGCCGCGGCGCTTCAATTGGCAGGCTACCGCCTGGTCTCAGGCGGAACAGACAACCACCTCATGCTCGTCGACGTATTCGAGAAAGGCATTCTCGGCTCTGAAGCTGAAGCGGCTCTCGGCAAAGCCGGCATCACCGTCAACAAGAACTCCATCCCATGGGATACCAATCCTCCGCTCAAGCCGTCGGGAATTCGCGTGGGAACTCCCGCACTCACCACGCGTGGCATGAAGGAGCCGGAGATGAAAGTGATAGGCGCATGGATCGCCAAAGCGCTCGAGCAGCGCAACGACGATGCCGCACTCGAACACATCCGCGGCGAAGTGGCGGAGCTTGCCAACCACTTCCCGCTCTACGCCTGGCGCCGCGCTCCCGCCGCTGTCAGCGCCTGATCCAGATATTGAATCAGCCGAGATTCGCAAACCGGGCTAGTATCAAATCGGGCTAGTATCGCGTCTAATGTTCGCCGTGGCACTTATGCTCATGTGATGTATCCGGGCGCATAGCTCGACATTTAACTAACAACGTCAAAAGGGATGGCTCACCCAAGTCATCCCTTTTCTCTTGTTTGAAATCAAGAAGAATCATGCGCGGGTAACTGGCACTTAGTACCGAGCCTGATTACCAATTGCTTCAACTTGCCTGTTAGTTTGTTCGACGTCAGTAGTCAAGATGCTCAATCATCCTATATTCTGTACCTATGGGAATTGATTCGATTCTTGCTGAGATTGATGCTGAGATTGCGCGCTTAACTGAGGCCCGTGCTCTCCTTGCCAGTATGGGCTCTGCGACACCGGCCGCCACGAAGGGCAAAGCCGCTAAGAAGGCCGCTAAAAAAGTCGGGAAGAAACGCGTACTTAGCCCCGAAGCACGCAAGCGCATTGCAGATGCTCAGCGCAAGCGTTGGGCCGCTCAACGCGCCAAGACGAAAGCCAAGTAGCAATCGCTTGTATTAGTGGTTTAGATCTGCCCGACTCCGCTCATTACCAGCATGCGCGGCTCGGTCATTTCCTCAATCGCCCAGCGAATGCCCTCGCGCCCCAGGCCTGAATCCTTTACGCCGCCATAAGGCATGGGGTCGAGCCGCCATGATGGTGTGTCGCCCACTATCAGCGCGCCCACTTCAAGCTCGCGGAACGCCGTCAGAATGCGGCCCGCATCGCGCGTCATCAGTCCTGCCTGCAACCCATATTTCGAGTGGTTCACATCGGCCAGGGCATCTTCAAAGTCATCGTAAGGCTCAATCACCACCACCGGACCAAACACTTCTTCATCGCGCAAGTGCATGCCCGGCTTCGTCCCGGTCAAAATCGCCGGCGTAATCGCCGATCCATTGCGCTCGCCGCCGGCAACCAGCTTGGCCCCGCCTGCTACCGCTTCTTTAATCCACTCTTCCACACGGTCGGCTTCCTCCGGCCTTATCAGCGGTCCCACCTCGGTTGCCTCATCGGCCGGGTCGCCGGTTACCATCTTCGCCGCGCATTCAACCACCTTCCACAAGAAGGTTTGAAAAATCGTGCGCGAGACAAACACCCGCTGCACGCTTATACACGACTGCCCTGCGAATCCAAACGCAGCATGAGCCGTGCGCACTGCGGCCTCATCCAGATCGGCCCAATCGTTGTGCACAATCAGCGCCGCGTTGCCGCCCAGCTCAAGCAACACACGCTTGCGACTTGAGTGCGCCTTTAAATCCCAGCCCACCTTAGCTGAGCCGGTAAAGCTCAAAAGCTTCACCCTGTCTTCTTTTTCCGCCAGCCAGCAGGTGTCGGCGTTTGAAAGCGGCAAAATCGCCAGCGCCTCTTCGGGCCATCCAGCCTTCAAGATCACCTCGCCCAACGCAAGTGCTGTAAACGGCGTCTGCGGCGCGGGCTTCAGAATCACCGGGCAGCCGGCCGCCATCGCCGGCGCCAACTTGTGCGCCACCAGGTTCAGCGGAAAGTTGAATGGAGTTATCGCCAGCACCGGACCCATCGCGAACCTGTGCACCAATCCCCAGCGGCCCTCGTTGCCCTCAGTAATATCCAGTGGAATGGAATCGCCGCCCAGCCTGATCGTCTCTTCCGCGGCCGTCTTGAAGGTCAGCACCGAGCGGTCCACTTCGGCCCGCGCCATTCGCACCGGCTTGCCGGCCTCGGCCACAATCAACTGCGCAAAGCGCTCTTTCTGCTCAATCAGCGCGGCGGCAACGCGGTCCAGAATCTCGCGCCGCTTCCAGCGCGGCAGTGCCCGCGTTCGCCGCAGACTGGCCGCCGCGTGATTTACCGCCTGGCGCGCATCGGCCCGCGTGGCAATCGTCGCGCGGCCCACCAGCCCCTGGTCCCACGGCGACCGCACCTCAAGTGTTTCGCCCTCAGTCCACTCTTTGCCGCACAACAAAAACCCCGTTGGCGATCCCGGACGCATCTTCATTGTTATGCCGCTCCCTGCGTACCCCTCCATGGTACAAGTGCCGAGCGGGCCATTGCCTTGGGCCGCGCTCATCCATTTCTCGCCGAAGTGCGATTCGGGAATGGAATCCACTTCGGGTAACCAGGCGCCACGGCCCCTTAATCATTTCTTGCAAACGCATTTTGCGGTATAGTGTCTGCAACTCAAGAACCCCGCAATTTCGTCTGGCGTGTAACCGGCTCTCGAGTGAGGAAGGTGCCATGTCTGATTTGCCTCCCAATCAACCCCAGAATTTCGGCACTCCGCAACCCAATTGGCCACCGTCGTCTGGGCAACCCGGAGCCCCGGCCAAATCAGGAATGAGCGCAACAAAAGTCATTCTGATCGTAGTTGCAGTATTCGTCGTTTTAGGGGTCATGGTGGTTGGTCTGATTGGCTTCACAGGCTGGTACATCATCAAGTCCGCTCACAAGGATGCGAACGGTCAAACTACGCTCAGCTCACCCTTTGGGTCGATTAAAACTCTGCCTTCCGATCAGATCAAGGAGGAGGATCTGGGTGTAGCAATCTACCCGGGCGCCGTTCCCGAAAAATTTGGCTCTGTCGCAACCATGAGCTCCATCACCGTGCTGAGCGCTCATTACCGCACTTCGGACTCTGCCGATAAGGTGATCGCTTTCTACAAAGACAAGGCTGGCTCAGGCGCGCAGATCATGTCTCTGCCATTTGGTGTCGGCACTCAAATCCAGATGCAGGGTCAAGCCGGAACCTCCGTAAAGATTCTCATTACGCAACCGACGAACCAACCCGGGAGCGAAACCCGCATTCAAATCGATCACGCGACCCAGACAGAGTCTTCAAAGTGAGGTAGTGCTGAGCCGCATGCAGGACCGGCAATCGGTTACACTCCACCCATGATCCACAACGGCCGCAGCCGCAAACTTCCCTTCGATCGCGATGAAGCAGTGGCGCATCTTCGCGCGCGCGACGCAAAACTCGCGGCGCTCATCGATCGTGTTGGCCCCTTCACCATGCAACTCGACCAATCCGCTTCACCCTTCGAGTCGCTGCTCGAGTCCATCCTCTACCAGCAACTCCATGGCAAGGCCGCGGCAACCATCCACGCCCGGGTGCGTGCGTTTTTCGGCGGCGATCCCACGCCCCAGCAGCTCATCGCCACTCCCGACGAGCCCCTCCGCGCCGCCGGTGTTTCGGGCAACAAAATCAAGGCATTCAAAGACCTTGCCGCGCGCACCATCGACGGCACCGTGCCCTCGCACGCCGCCATCAACAAAATGTCTGACGCCGACATCGTCGAGCGCCTTACTGAAGTTCGCGGCATCGGCCCCTGGACTGTCGAGATGCTTCTCATCTTCCGCATGGGCCGGCCAGACGTTCTGCCCGTCACCGACTACGGCGTGCGCAAGGGCTACGCGCTCACCTTTCAGCGCGTTCCCAAATCGCGCCCCATTGATGCCGCCGATCTGCCCGCCCCTGACGTCGTTTTCAAGCGCGGCCAGCGCTGGGCGCCCTTCCGCTCCGTCGCAAGCTGGTACCTGTGGCGGGCCTGCGACCTTTCGAAAACTACCCCGCCTGCAAGCCGCTCAGCGCGTACATGAATCATGTTCCCGCAAATTTGGCCGTAAAATAACTGAGCAAGCACTAAGCGTTTCAGCAAATGAGCGGTCAACGGATTGCTGCACACCAAAAGCTGAATCCAAATTGCCAAAACGCCGTTTACGCGACAGGAATCCTAATGGCTTCAACCAATCGTTATATCTGCATTCACGGGCACTTCTATCAGCCGCCGCGCGAGAATCCCTGGCTTGAGACCGTTGAAACGCAGGATTCAGCCGCTCCCTACCATGATTGGAACGAGCGCGTTTGTGCGGAGTGCTACGCCGCTAACGGCGCCGCGCGCATAGTGAACGGCCGCAACCAGATCATCTCCATCGTCAACAATTACTCGCGCATCAGTTTCAACATCGGCCCCACGCTCATGAGCTGGCTTGAGCAGAATGCACCGCGCACCTACCGCATGATCCTCGACGGCGAACGCTCAAGCCGCAAAAATTTCCGCGGTCACAGCTCAGCCATTGCCCAGGTTTACAACCACATGATTCTGCCGCTCGCGAGCACACGCGACCGGCTCACGCAAATTCGTTGGGGCATTGCAGACTACGAGCGCCGCTACGGCCGCCCGCCCGAGGGCATGTGGCTGGCAGAGACCGCAGCCGACACTGAATCGTTGCGACTGCTTGCGGAGCAGGGAATTAAATTCACCATCCTCGCGCCTCATCAGTGCAAGCGCGTTCGCCAGCTCAAAGACTCCCCGGGCGAGTGGACTCCTACCCCCGAGTCAAGCGTCGATACCACGCGTCCTTATCTTGTGCGCTTTCCCTCGGGCGCTTCGATCGCTATTTTTTTCTACAACGGGCCCGTCTCCCGCGCCATCGCATTTGAAGGGCTGCTCAACTCCAGCGAAGCATATGCAGCGCGCCTCAAAGTCTCTTTCAAAGACCGCAGCGAGCCGCAACTGGTGCACGTGGCCACCGATGGCGAGTCCTACGGCCATCACCACAAATACGGTGACATGGGGCTGGCCTTCGCGCTTAACTTACTCAACAACGACAAGACCGTTCGCCTCACCAACTATGCGAGTTTTCTCGAGCGCTTCCCGCCTGAAAACGAGTGCGAAATCGTCGACAATACTTCGTGGAGCTGCGCGCACGGCGTAGAGCGTTGGCGCTCGAATTGCGGCTGTAACGGCGGACACCCCGGCTGGAACCAGCGATGGCGCACACCTCTGCGCCAGGCCCTCGACGAACTGCGCAACGCCATTGTCCCATTGACTGAAGAGACAGGAGCAAAGTATTTCCGCGACGTGTGGGCCGCGCGCGATGCCTACATCCAGGTCATTCTCGATCGCACTGAAGAGAGAATTGACCGCTTCCTCGCTGAACACACCCGGCGCACCCTCAATCGCGATGAGCGCGTGCATGCTCTTGAGCTCATGGAAATGCAGCGTCATGCGCAGCTCATGTACACAAGCTGCGGATGGTTCTTCGACGATATCGCGGGCATTGAAACGGTGCAGATCATCGCCTACGCAGCGCGCGTCATCCAGCTTGCGCGACGCTTCTTCGGCCAGCCCGCCGACGCTATTGAATCTGCCTTTATCGCACGCATGGGCGACGCAAAATCAAACAACCCTGACGCCGGCACGGGCGCCGATATCTACAAAAAGTGTGTTGACACCATGCAGCTCTCGCTTGAGCAGGTTGCCGCGCACTACGCCATCAGTTCGGTCTTCTCTTCCTATGCTGACGAAACCGAACTCTACTGCTACCGCGTAAAGCGCATCTCTTACGAGATATTCAACTCCGGCCGAGGCCGGCTGGCCACGGGCCGCGTGCACATCACCAGCGTCATCACCGGGCGCGAGCAGGCATTCTCGTTTGCTGTTCTTCACTTCGGCGATCAAAACATTACGGCAGCGGTCAAGCCCTTTGCCGACTCTGACGCTCCTGCCTTTGAAGCCTTTACCGTCGAAGCCGCCGGCTACGTGCAGAGAGCAGATTTTCCTGAAGTGATTCGCCTGCTCGACCGTTTCTTCGGTCACGCCGGCTACTCACTCACTTCGCTCTTCGGTGACGAACAGCGCCGCATCGTCAAGCTCATTCTCAACTCCACGCTCACTGACGTTGAAACCTCGCTCACTACCATCTATCAAAATCACGCCAGCCTGCTCCACTTTCTTTTCCAGGCCGGGCTGCCCAAGCCGCCCGCGCTCACGCTGGCTGCGGGGTTCGCCATCAACGCCGGCCTGCGACGCGTGCTTGAGACCGATCCCGTCGACCTGGCGCAGTTGCGCTCTTATCTCTCGCTCGCCAAGATCGATCAGGTGCCGCTCGAAGCCAGCACTCTCTCTTACATCGCCGACCAGCGCATGAAGCGCGCCATGGCCGATCTACAAGCCTCTGCCGGGTCTCAGGCTTCCGCTGGAATAATCGACCAGCTCGATCGCGCACTCGCGCTCGTCCGCGCGCTCCTGGAGCTCCCGTTCGATTTGAACCTGTGGCAGGCGCAGAATCTCTGGTACGAAATCTACCGCACCCCAGGCACGGCTCTTACCGCGCTCGAACCAGGCCAACGCTCACGCTGGGACACCGGCTTTGGCGAGCTTGGCCGCAGCCTCAGCATCGACACCGTTTCAATCAAAGTGGAAGAAGAGGCCCGCGCGAAATCCGCCGCAGCAGATTAGCTTATTTCTCACGGCTCGCGAAAACTTGTAGCGCCGATCTCCAGAGGCTGCGGAAAAACTCGCCAGAGTGCAAACGGACGAAGCTTTGTAACAGGGCACGACTTCAGTCGTGCCGAAAACGGCCTTAAACACGAGGGTTTTAACCCCTGCCAGGTCCCCGGTCCCTCGTCCGCCGCGGCGGAGAGACCGGAGATGGAAGCCTACCCGCTACCCCGCCTTCTGCAGCTTTCCGCTCTTCACTACGAACCGCTCGCCGCGCCACAAAATCGTGTTCCCCGCAAACCCCGTGACCCACAACCCAATCGCCAGCAAGTCGCGCAACGGCAGCAGCCACAGCGACGGCAGCACCTGGTGATCGCTCAGCACCTCTGCCCCAACGGTCATGGCAAGTCCCAGGCGAAGAAAAAGACTCAGGCCGAGCAGCCACAAGCTCAACGGGCTCACTCCGCTTGCAATCACGTTCATCAGCGCCCAGGCAATGCCATACGTAACCACCAGCCCCGCATAGCCGCCCGGCCGTGCATCGCGAACCGTGCGCAGCCAGCGCAGTTGGTGGTCGACATATCCGCGCCAGTCGTATGCGGGCACAGCCGTCTCCACTACCGCCGCGCTCAGCACAACGCGATACCCCGCCTTTGAAATCCGCGCCCCCATCTCGTAGTCGTCGGCAAGCTGATCAACCAGTCCCTCAAGCCCGCCGGCCTTTTCAAGCGCCTCGCGCCTCACGGCCAGCGTTGACCCCAGCCCGTAGCGCAGCCCGCCTTCAAGCAGCCGCGAGAGCAGCACGCTCGGCTGAAAATCCGTCGCAATTCCCAGCGCTTCAAACTGCGATGCCACCGTCCCATGCGCGCGGCCGCGATAAAGCGCCGTCACCATGCCAACCTCGGGCGCGGCAAATCCCGCCATCACCTGCTCAAGATAGTGCGGCCCGACTGAAATATCAGAATCGTTGATAAGCAAATATTCGTAGCGGGCGTGCTCCGCCAGTTGAATCAGCGTGCTCACTTTGCCGTTAGTGCCCAGTTGCTCAGGGCACTTGGACAACTTGATCTCTATCTCGGGGAATTCGAGCTGCAACCGCGTCACGGCCAGCGCTTCAGGCCCCTCGAGCGAGGCCACGCCAAACAGCAGCTCGTATTTGCCGCCGTAATTCTGTTTGCAATGGCTGCGAAAAGCGTCCATCATGCCGGGATCAACGCCCTTGAGCGACTTCAACACGCTCACGCCCGGGGTGAACACCGCCTGCGGTCGCCGTCGCTCGCGAACAAACAGGAGCGCAGCCACCAGCGCGGCCAGAAAATATCCCATCCCCGCCACGGTCAGAACCGTAGTCGCTATCTCCACAGCGAAAGCCAGGACGTGCGGCATCACAGACGTAAGTGTAGCGGAAGGGGCGGCGCAGAATGCAGGCGGGAGAGACAGAAAGGCAGACGAGGTTTTAAAGAAACAGCCCAGCGAGATCGGCAGATTAGCAGCGGGATTGAGGTTTACTGCAAGACAATTGCCGAGT
>Ga0302278_10004837_pt1 | contig 13684 bp, 9 predicted proteins | sample III_Bog_N3_2_FD_194543 | JGI IMG/M metagenome (GOLD analysis project Ga0302278, IMG submission 194543) | Peat permafrost microbial communities from Stordalen Mire near Abisko, Sweden - III_Bog_N3_2 | ecosystem: Environmental > Terrestrial > Soil > Wetlands > Peat | place: Sweden: Abisko... | reverse complement strand
CCCGATATCCATCACGGCGATCAAGCGCTCTTCGTGCGCCAGGTCCACGGCAAGCATGGCTGCTGCCGCATCGGCGCCCACGTGACCGCTGATGATGGGCGCGCCATACACACGGGCTTTGGGATGAATGGGCAGAAGGCTGCGCAGGCCGGAGTCAGTCAGGCTGGTCGATGTGCGCTTGCCCTCGGCCATTTCAATTTCAGTGATCGACCGGTAAGGCGTCTGTCCGATGGAATATACGTTTTGCCTGAAGAACAGATCGCGCATGGTGGAATTGCCCACCACCACCATTTCGTAGATGCTCTTTGGATCAACGGGGAATGCTTCGATGGCGTGCGAAAGGTAACCGGCGAGCGTGCGCATCAGCAGCCGGCCGGGATGCTCGGTATCGTAGGCAATGCGCGACATGACTTCAGAGCCGCCAAAGCGCTGCGGATTCTCGAATGAAGTGTCTGCAATCAACTCGCCGCTTTCGAGATCGATAAGACGCAGGACAACGGTCGTGGTGCCAAGATCCATGGCGATGCCGTGAATGGGGCCGGTAGAACGTTCCACCTCGACGCCGTCGATGAGAATCCGGTCGCCATTGCGAGTGACTGCGGGATCGAGTTGCAAAGCTTTATTGTTTCCGGGCAGTCCCAGCGCCTGACGCTCGATGCGCATGTGGCCGCGCCGCATGGTGTGGCAACGCACTTCGCCGTCCGCGGCCGCAACCGCGGTTTGACAGGAGAGACGAAAGTTCCCCTTCAAATGACGTTCAGGCTCGGTCATCGCCGAGAGGACATCCATCCCCTCAACCACCTCGACCATGCACTCCTTGCACTTGCCCTGCTTACGGCAGGATGTTGGCACGTCGATGCCGAGCAGCTCGGCGTGATCGAACAGCGACAGTCCGGCTTGCGCCTCGATCGATTGCCCGTTGATGGTGAGGTTGACGGTCATTTATCGCAGTTGCCTACACTCCCTTTGCTTCGAGTTCGGCCTTGAGAGCATCTGCAACTTCCTGCGCGGAGCCGTCGCGCTCCTCTTCCTCGCTCCACTTCCATTGAGCCAGGTAGTCATCGGCACTCTGCAGTCCGCGCCTCGCGGCGAGGATATCCACTTGCGCCATGAATCGGCCATCGAGCGTCACGGTCACATCGTCCGAGTCATCCTCGGCCTTGATCTGGGTGGGGATTTCCTGCCAGTAAAGGATCTTGTAGATTGCCATGGTTGTTTAACCCTGATCGTTATTCCTGCTCCGCGAGCCGCATGAACAGATCCACGGCAGCTGAAGCATTTGCGCCGTATCCGTCGGCCCCAATCTCGTCGGCGAACATCTGGCTGATGGGCGCACCGCCGACCGCCATCTTGATGTGATTGAGGCCGGCAGCGTCGAAGCCGTCGATCACCGTCTTCATATACATCATGGTTGTCGTGAGCAGGGCACTCATGCCGATGATGGTGGGCTTGAATTTTTCAGCAGCCGCCATGAACTTATCCACACTCTGGTCCACGCCAATGTCGTGCAATTCAAAACCAGCGCCTTCGGCCATCATGCCGACAAGGTTCTTGCCAATATCGTGCAGGTCGCCGCGCACGGTGCCCATCAGCAGTACGCCTTTCGGTTTCACGCCGCTGTCCTTTGAGGTCAACAGAGGCTTCAGCACCCCCATGCCCGCCTTCATGGCTCTTGCCGCAATCAGGACCTCGGGAACATAGAGCACGTTGTGCTTGAAGTCCTCGCCGACCACGCTCATACCGGCAATCAGTCCCTCATTCAGCACTTCCTGCGCCGATCGGCCTTCAGCAAGCGCCTCTCTTGCGAGACGCTCGACCTGGTCGGCGTTGCCCTCGTAGAGAAGCTGGTTCATCAATGCATAGTCGGGCATAAAACCTCTCTCCTAACGGGAGCTGGCAGCCACTCCGGCGGCCCGCTTTGCATTGAATTCATCAAGCGCCTCAAGCATGGCCAGAACGTTTTCACGCGGCATGCCGGGGCTGACGCCGCCGCCTACGGAGAGAATGATTCCCTCGCCGCCCGAGGCCTCAAGCACCTCAAGAGTTTCGTCTTTGACTTCGTCAGGAGTTCCGCGAACGGCAATTTCCAACGGATTCACATTCCCCATCAGGCACATCCGGTCGCCGATTCGCCGTTTTACTTCGGAGATATGTCGCTGCTTGCCCCAGTTGAGCACATTGAAACCGGTGTCAGGCAGGTGGTCGAGGCATGCGTTCACTTCGGCATCGTTGTGGTACAGCTTGACCCAGTCCTTTGGGAATGCGTCGCAGATCCGTTTCAGGTAAGGGTGCGCAAACTCAAGGTAATGCTCTTCGTTGATGAAGCCCACGATGTCGTCGAGGATAAAGATTCCTTCAACCGTGTCGCCCATGACTTTTTGCTGTGCCTTGAGCCAGTCGATGACGACGCGCGTGCACAAGTCGATCAACTTGTGCGCCCCTTTGGGGTCCTCTACAAGGTCGATCATGAATTCGGTGGTGCCGCGTACAAAGCCTGCGGTACAAAGCGGTCCACGCGATGTCACCATGGGCAGAATATATCCGGCATCGAGGATGCGCTGCCGGGCCATGGCGATGCGGTGCAGTGTAAGGCCGGCAAAGCCATCGGCTTCCACTTCGTACTCAGGAAAGTTGTCAATGTCTTCAAGCCGGTAAAGGGTGTGGTATTCGCTGGGTGTATTGTCCTGCCAGAACTTGATCTTCGCGCCCAGGATCGAAGGCTCCGCCGCCATTCCGTATTCCATCCACCAGGAAGGAACGAAGATGATGTCGGGGAATTCGCGCATGATCTTCAGGTTTGATTGAAACCAGAGTTCGGGATCAAGAAAATAATCCAAATGTTTGATGCCGAGATAGCCTGGAATCCACGGGCTATCGATGATCATCGCCATGGGCACCTTATCGAGCTTTTCCCGGCGCACAGCTTTCTTGAAAACTTCCCATTGTTCTGGTCGCAAACCGAACCTCCATACGCTTTCGGCAGTTATACAAGCCTGACAAAGTCTTGTCTGACGGGTACGCCCAAGGGAGCGAATCCGAGTCTTCTGGCGGCTCCGAGTCGGATGGATTGAGTCCCGAATCGCCGATATTGTTTGAACATACAACACGGCACGGTGTTCAGGCGATGATTTTCTTCGACCCTCCAACAAGATGGGGCCGGACCCGCGATTTGCCCCTCCCATTTGGCGCCGGCAACGCAGCGGGCGGACTCCTGCGCAAATCGCAAAGAGTGTTCGTTCCAGAGGGTTTCTCTGATCCGGGAGACTCGGACGGCCATGGGGATATCTGTTGTTCGGCCGACGGCCTTACGCCGGTCCCCGCTCAATGGGCGGACCGGATTCGGCAGTGGACGCATGCAGGCGGGAGGCCCGATTTAGTCCGGAAGCCAAAGTATTTCCTGAATTCTGCGCGATCCTTAGCTAATGAGCAGCCGCGCCGGCCGCTGACTCTTCCGCGCTTGGCCGCTTCATGATGAAGGGCAGAGGGACGAGGAGCAAGACAAGAAAACTCAGCACATAAAAGGAATTTGCAAAACTGAGAACGCTCGCTTGCAGATCGACGCGCCCGGAAAGTTGCGCCAAGGCGTGGTGCGTGGCTTGAACCGGCCCAACGCCTGTGGCCGCGGCGCTTCCCACCAGAGCCTGATATTGCTTCTCGAAAAATGGGTTGCCATGGTTGGTATGCGCGGTGAGGGCGGTGCGATGAATCTGATCCTGGCGGGCAAGAAAGGTTGTGAGCAGAGAGATTCCCGTGCCGCCGCCAATGTTGCGTACAAAGTTGCTGATGCCGGAAACCTGATTGAACTTGTTTCGCGGTACACCCACATAATTCAGAGTACTGATGGGAATAAAGATGAACGGGATTCCGATGATCTGGATGATGCGGTATTCAACAATGGCACCAAAGGAGATGCCGTAGTGAATGGTTGTCACGTGATAAAGCCCGAATGCGGTAAGCGCGAAACCGAAGGCGATAATCATGCGCGGATCGAACTTGCTCGCCAGGATTCCGGAAACGGGCATGAGGAAGAGCAGAACGATGGCCGCTGGCGACATGGCCATGCCCGACTGCTGCGCGGTGTAGCCAAGATCATTCTGCAGGAATTGCGGGAGCAGAACCGTTGAGCCGTTGAGCACGATGCCCAGGATGAAACTGAAGGTGATGGCAGTGGCGAAGTTTCGCTTGCTTAGCAGGCGCAGATCCATAATGGGGTTTTCGTGGGTGACCTCGCGGAAAACGAGGGCAACCAGCGCGACCATGGAAACAGTGAAGCTGATGAGAATCGCATTCGACGCGAACCAGTCATTCTCCTGGCCCTTGTCGAGAACATATTGCAGAAATCCAACACCGATGACGATGAGGCCGATGCCCATATAGTCGACGCGGAAGTTGGATTTGATCATGTTTCTGAGGTATGCGGGGTCGCGGACAATTCGCGACGTGAGCGAAAGCGACAGAATGCCAATGGGGACGTTGATAAAGAAGATCCAGTGCCAACTGAAATTGTCGGTGATGTATCCGCCGAGCGTAGGCCCGATGGCCGGCGCTACGAGGATGGCTACGCCGTACATGGCGAACCCCATGCCACGCTGCTTTGCCGTGAATGTGTCCGCGAGAATAGCCTGTTCGGTTGGCTGCAGTCCGCCGCCTCCGGCGCCTTGAAGAATACGGAAGAAGATGAGCATGGGCAGGCTTGTAGCCAAACCACATAGAAACGAACTGCAAGTAAAGATCGCGACGCAGATCATGTAGAAGCGCTTACGGCCAATGAGGTTTGAAAGCCAGCCACTCATCGGTAGCACCACCGCGCTCGACACCAGGTAACTCGTAATCACCCAGGTGCTCTCTTCCGCAGTGGCGCCGAGTGTGCCCGCGATGTGAGGAAGCGAGACATTGGTGATGGTGGAGTCGAGCACCTCCATGAATGTAGCCAGCGTGACAGTCATGGCAACGATCCATGGGTTGATGGCTGGCCGCGCCGGCGCCTGCGTGGTTTCGGTGGATTCGGCCATGGTTAGTCCAGCCACACTTTGGGCTCGACGGACATGCCCGGGCGAAGCTTATCGAGATCTTTCTGGCCGGCTTTGAACCTAATGCGGACGGGCAGCCGCTGAATCACCTTCACATAGTTGCCGGTCGCATTTTCCGGAGGCAAAACACTGGTGCGGGAACCTGTAACGGCGGGCATGCTTTCCACGGTACCGTCAAAGTCGCGCGACAGTGCGTCGACATGAATTGTGACGCGCTCTCCGGGGCGCATTTTGGCCAGCTGCGTTTCTTTAAAGTTGGCAGTGACCCAGAGGTCGTCGATCTGCACGATCATGAAAAGTTGCTGGCCCTTGCTTATGCGTTCACCGACTTCCGCGCTGCGCTCAGTAACAACGCCAGCGACCGGAGCAGGAATGCGGGTGTAAGCAAGGTTGAGCCGGCTTTGTTCCAGAGCTGCCTGTGTTGCTTCGGCATTAGCCTGTTGGCCCTTAATGTCAGCCTCCTGGGCAGCGAGTTGGAGTGGGGCTCTGTTTTGTACCTGCGCAAGCTTGCTGCGCGCCTCGGCCAATTGCGACGCGCGAAGCTCGACCGTTTTCTGCGAGGACGCAACCGCCGCTACGCTTGCAGCTACGATTTGCGTTTGCGCTTCGGCTGTGGCTTTAGCCTGGTCGTAGAGAGTGCGCGCGACTTCCTGCTTGTCGTTCAGTTCCTTGTAACGGAGATAATCTGCCTGATCACGCTCATTGGTGGCTTGCGCCTCCTTGAGACGGGCTACTGCGCCGTCCAGATCGTGCTGCGCGGCGGCAAGCGAGGCCTCGGCTCCCTGTACCTCGGCTTGCTGCGAAGACAGATCGCTGCTGTTGTTGATGCGCGTGATGGGAACATTCGGGTGCGACGCATTGAGTTGGGCCGTGGCCTGGTCATATTGCGCGGTAGCCTGCTCGAACGCAATTTTGTCGTCAGAGGGATCGAGCTCCACCAACAGCGCTCCGGCCTGGACGATCTGGTTATCGTCTGCGTGCACAGCAGTGATGGTTCCGTCGATGCGGGAAGCAATCGGATTCAGGTGTCCGTCGACCTGGGCGTCATCCGTAGTCTCGTATCGGCTGGTGTAGAGATAGATGCCAACGCCAACTACCAGGAGCACGAGAACGACCGCGCCAATGACAACGGGATTGAATCGGCGGCGCGGGGTGCCCGTGATATTAGCAGAATCCGATTGGACAGGCTCACCCGCCTGTGGCCCTTTTTGTGTTTCAGTCTGAGTTTCGGCGCTCATCTACTTGCTCCCTTTGAAGATGTTAGGAAGATCTCTTTCGGCTTCGCCCATGGCGTGGGCCAGCGTGATTTTGGCCAGGTTCTGCGAGAACAGGCTGCTCACGTAGTCATGGTCCGCAGCAGCCAACGCCTCTTGCGAGTTGACCACCTCAACCGAGTCTGCAACGCCCACCGAGAATCGGTCCTGTGACTGTTGCAACGTAGCAAGTGCAAGCGTTCGGTTGCTCTCTGCCGTCGCCACCTGGTCATTGGCCACGTTCAAATCGATATAGGCATTACGCACGTCCAGCTCAACCGCGCCTCGAGCATTTGAAAGTTCGGCCTTGCGCTCTGTCACAACAGCATCAGCTTGAACGGAGTCGGCATGCAGGCGGCCACCGCTGAAGATGGGAACATTCACTGAAGCCGACGCTTGAAAGATTCCGTTTCCCTGGTTGGGATTGATGCCCTCGACTCCATAGAAGCCCTCGACTTTGGCTGAAGGCAGCCGCTCGTCGCCAGCCGCTTTGCGCGCTTCAATTGCCGCGTTCAGATGTACTTCCGCGGCCTTCAAATCCTGGCGCTGAGACCACGCTGTGTGGATAAGGTCCTGGAGTGGCGCAGTGTCGTAAGGCTGCGTTTCCAATTTCTCAGTGATGGAAATGTCGAGACCGAGCGGCAATCCAATCAACCGTGCAAGAGCATTCTTTTGCTTTTCGAAATCGCCCAACTGGGAGCGCAGGCGCTGTTGTTCCGTCTGCAACTCCACCAGGCCGCGATTGGCATCGATGGGAGCTTTATTGCCGGCGTCCGCCATCGCCCGCGCCTGTTTATAGCTTGCCTCTGCGTACTGCACCTCGGTCCGCTGCTCGTCGATCAGCGCCGAGGTAGCCATCAGTTGGAGATAGGCGCCGGTTACGGCAAGCACAACCTCCTCTCGCGCCTGGCGCGCGTCCAGGCTGGCGGCATCGGATGAGTTCCGCGCAGATCGATAATTATGAACTGCGGTCAGATCGAGAATGCTTTGCTGCAGCGAACCGCGAAGGTCGTAATAGTGAAACGGGCCCACCGTATTCGGGAAATTGAAGCCGAGCGAACTGCCAAACAGGCTTGAATTGAAGCCCTCCGCCTGTAGGTCCGCTTTGGCTGCGTTCTCTGAGAGGCTGGCACTGATCGTGGGCAATAGGGAACTGAGCACCGAGATGCGCTGCGCCTGGGCCTGAAGCGAAGCGGCATCCGCGCCAATCTTGCCAAGGTTGAACTCGAGCGCGCGGCGAATCGCCTCTGCAAATGTGAGGGTCACAGCGCCGTTTGGCGCAGTCGAGTCAAGCGTGCTTCCGTTGTAGCTGCCCTGGACGCGCACCTGCGTGTTGATTGTGTTCACGCTCGACGACATCGACGGCGTTGCGGATTGCTGGACCGAGGCTCCGGATTCGGTATTTGCCGAGAGTGGCAGCTGGAGGGCCCTGGTGCTCTGGGCCCGGCAGTCCACCGCTGCGGCTGCCAGCAGAAGAGCCGCAATGGCTGCCGGACCTGACATGATGCGAATTTGATTTGAAAAATACATACGCGTGTGTATTATTATGTTCAGAGCAACAGGAATTGTCAACAGAGATCGATATGGACCAGCAGAGAAAGAAAAACAAACCGCAGCTTCGAACTGCCGAGACGCAGGCCAAAATTCTGGATGCCGCCCAAGAGATATTCTCGGAGCAAGGCTTTGAAAAAACTCAGCTTGAAGAAGTCGCGGCGCGAGCCGGCTACTCCCGGGGCGCCATCTATGCACACTACGCCAGCAAGGAAGATGTGTTTTTGGCGCTGATGGAGCAGCGGGTACTTACCAAATACACAGCGATGCGCCAGGCGCTGGAGAGTGAGCCGATCGTCAGCATGCGGCTTGGCATCTTCAAGCAGTGGCTTGGCGCCCAGGTGAGCGACCAGTCCTGGGGCACGCTCATGCTGGAGTTCAAGCTGTACGCTCTCAGAAGGCCAGAGTCACGGGACAAATTGTTGAAGCTGTATGAGAAGGTGGCAAGTTCCTCCGTTCACGACTTCATCAAATTGCTCTTCGGCGACAGCCTCAGCAAGCCAGCGCGCGCGGGGGTTGAGCGCCGCCTTGCCATCATGGGAGCGGTCTTGAGTGCGGTTGCTCTCGAGAGCCATTTTAAGCCCCACCTCTTTCCCAAGCTTCAGATCAAGGTAGTCCTCGAAGAACTATTCGAGGCCCTGGTCCACGCCTGACGGGCAACTCGCGCCACAAGCGAGAATACGCCGCAATCCCTCACCGTTCCTCTTGACGCAACGTCCACCACGGGAGCGCAGATTCCCGAACAGGTCGTCTTCAGGCAACGCAGCCGCCGGAGAATTGGCGAACGGCGCCGCGACTGGCCTGCAAATCCAATTTGCTGCAAAAACTCCACTTCGAACCCGTACGATATCTCTGCGCCCATTTTCGAAAGATGCCGGGCGCGGAACATTTCTGTTTCCAAATCCGTATCGCCGGGGGCCAGACAATGGGCAGCACACGAAGGAAGTTTCTAAAGCAGACCGCTGCACTTTCCGCGGGCTGCCTCGTTGGATTTGAGGGCCAGCAGTCCGCGCTTGCAGCCATCGTTCCGTCCGCTGCCGGCGACGCAGCCGCGCAGCCTGAAGGCTGGTACAGCCGGCCGATGCGCTGGGCCCAGCTGAGTTTTGTTGAGGACGATCCCGGCAACTACGATCAGCAGTTCTGGCTCGATTACTTCAAGCGGATCCATGCCGACGCCACGATTTTGAACGCAGGCGGATGCGTGGCTTTTTATCCCACCCGGATTCCCATGCACTATCGCAGCAAGTGGCTTGGCGATCGGGACGCGTTTGGCGATCTTGCCAAGGGTTGCCGTGCTCTCGGCATGAATGTGGTTGCCCGCACTGATCCCCATGCCTGTCATCAGGACGTGTACGACGCCCACCCTGATTGGCTCACCGTGGATGAGAACGGCAAGAAGCGGCGTCACGCATCCGATCCGGACTATTGGCTCACATGCGCGTTGGGGCCGTACAACTTTGAATTCATGACCTCGGTGCACCAGGAGATCATGACCAAGTACATGCCGGACGGCATCTTTACCAACAGATGGGCTGGTAACGGCATGTGCTACTGCGAACACTGCCAAAGCAACTTCCATGCGTTCTCTGGTCTCGATCTTCCTCGCACCCTCGACCCTCAGGACAAACTTCGGCGAGCATACATTGTCTGGCATCAGCAGCGGCTCTTTGAACTCTGGCACGTGTGGAACAATGCGATTCAGAAAATCAACCCCAATGCAAGCTTCCTCGCGAATGGCGGCGGTGGAACGATGAGCGATCTCGACATGAAGACATTGGGAGCGCTGATGCCCACAGCCTGTGCTGACCGTCAGGGAAGAGCCGGGTTGACGCCTCCATGGGCTGCCGGCAAAAGCGCCAAGGAGTTTCGCTCCACCATGGGCCGAAAGGCAATCGCGAGCCTTACCAGCGTGGGGCTCGAAGACAAGTACCGCTGGAAAGATTCAGTTCAGAGCGCCGCCGAACTGCGCCTCTGGATGGCCGATGGAATTGCCCAGGGCTTTCGTCCGACCTTCACAAAATTCAACGCAAAGCCAATGGATATGCGCTGGCTCCCGGTCATCGAGGAAGTGTTCAAGTGGCACCACGCAAACGAGAATTATTTTCAGAATGAAAAGTCGCTGGCGCGGGTAGGTCTGGTCTACTCGCAGCAATCCGCGTGGTTTTATGGCGGACCGGAAGCAGCCGCCAAGGTCGATGAGCCGGGCCTCGGCTTTTACCATGCACTGGTCGAAGCGCGCGTCCCATTCGAAATGGTCCATGATCGCCTGCTCGATCGGGAACATGTCGATCAATATCGCACGCTCATCTTTCCCAACATTGCGGCGCTCTCAACGGAGCAGTGCAAACAGATCAGTGAGTTCGTCGATCGCGGCGGAAGCATCATCGCGACGTATGAGACTTCACTTTATGACGAGTGGGGCGTGCAGCGGCCCGACTTCGGGCTTGCGTCTCTCTTCGCAGCGTCGTACGCGGGCAACAGGGAAGGCCCGATGCAGAATTCCTATCTTGAACTCAAGAAAGATCCGGCCACCGGACAACATCATCCGTTGGTGGCGGGATTTGAGGATGCGGGCCGGATCATCAACACCATTCGCAGGGTCCACGTGGTCCCCATCAACGCGAACCAGTACTCGCCTCTGACTGTGATTCCAACCTATGCTGACCTTCCCATGGAGGAGTGCTTCCCGCCGAAAGAAACGACTCACGATGCAGGAGTGTTTGTGCGTCAGGTGGGGAAGGGCCGCGTGGTGTATTTTCCTGGCGATCTCGATCGTACGTTCTGGGATGTGATGAGTTTCGATCATGCCATGCTGCTGCGTAACGCCGTAGCCTGGGCTACGGATGAAGCCGCCCCATTATCGGTGGAAGGAAAAGGCGTCCTCGATGTGTCCATCTGGGAACAGAAGAACTCGATGACGGTGCATCTGGTTAATCTGACCAATCCCATGATGATGAAAGGGCCGCTGCGCGAGGTCATCCCGCTCTCCAGACAAGTGGTCCGCGTTCGGGTTCCTGATGGCCGCCGAGTGAAGAGCGCACGGCTCCTCGCAGCCGGCGGTGATGTTCACTATCGCGAAGAGACGGGAACAATCGTGATCGAGGTGCCGGCGATTGACATCCATGAGGTTGTCGCGCTGGACTATGCTGTGTAGATTGGTCGGGCCGGCGCACAGCTTCAAATCTTCGGCTCCAATGCCGAAGGGAGCCGGGCCCGCGTAACTCTGGGTCCTGAATCAAACCCGCGATGACAGCTCCGTTGCGGTCAACATTTCATCCAGTGCCGGAGCGCGTGCGTCGGGAGAGGACATCTCGGCCGGTCAGAAAGTGGCTTTTGACGGCCTGAAAATTGCCGTGAGTAATCTCTGGCGGGATGGCGCCGTGATTGCTCTGGGCCATGCAGGCGGTCAACTCCTGAGTCCGGAAAAACGGAAAAAGCCTTCGCGGCTTGGCGTATGGTAGGCTTCCTCTCATGCGACTGCGCCTCGCCTTTGTTCCACTTCTGCTCACACTCGTTGCGTGCGTGTCTGAACTCCATGCGCGCGTGACACGCATTGAAATTACGTCGCGCACCGACGTGCTTGCAGGCAAGCAATTCGGCACGGTGGGTGCGTATGAGCGCATTGTTGGCCGAGTGTACTTCTCGCTTCCTGTTGCGAACGCGCATAACCAGCAGATTGTCGATCTGGACAAGGCCGTCAACCTGAAGAATGGGCAGGTCGAATTCTCGGCCGACTTCTTTGTGGTGCGTCCAAAGGATGCGAGCAAGGGCAACGGCTCCATGATTCTTGAGGTTCCAAACCGCGGGTACAGCCGGATTGTTGCGCTCGTCGATGGCGGTAATTGGGATGCCTCAAGCGATCCAGGCGACGCATGGCTGCTGTGCAAGGGCTTTTCCATCGCCAGCATCGGGTGGCAATGGGATGCGGCGGGCGCGGGGGCGCTGCGATTCTTTGCACCCATTGCAAAGGAGAATGGAAAAACCATCAGCGGATTACTGCGCGGCGACTTCATGCTCTCAAAGTCCGAGGCTGAAGTCCCGCTTGGGCATTTAACGCGCGGCGCCATCGGCGGAACCGAATATCCCGCAGCAGTATTGGACGACCTGCGCAATGTGCTTACCGTTCGCGATTCGCGCGATGCCAAGCGGACCGTGATTCCCCGCTCGCAGTGGAAATTTGCGCATACGGTTGATGGAAAGCTCACGCCGAGCGATCGGTATATTCATCTCGACGGTGGCTTTCAGCCGGGACGCATTTACGAATACGTGTATGTTGTAACGGATCCCGTGGTTGCCGGTGGAGGGTTTGCCGCAGTTCGTGATTTCGCTTCCTACGCCAAGCACGCTCCCGATGCTATTGCGCCGGCACAGCGCGTGTATGGAGAAGGAATTTCGCAGAATGGCCGCTTCCTGCGTGATTTTCTGTATGAAGGCTTCAATGCAGACGAGGAAGGAAGGATTGCGCTTAATGGCGTACTCGCCCATGTTGCGGGCGCGGGCCGTGGCAGCTTCAACTATCGCTTCGCGCAACCTTCCCGCGATGCACAACCCACTTCGTCTGTCTTTTTCCCGACAGATATCTTTCCGTTCACCGACTTGCCGGAGCGGGATTCGTTGACTGGAGAAACAGGCGGGCTGCTCGATCGCGCCAATAAGGAAAACGTTGTTCCTAAAATCTTTCTCTCAAACACCTCTTACGAATACTGGGGCCGCGCCGCGGCTTTGATTCACGTGAGCGCTGATGGAAAGCGCGATGTACCAATCTCTGAAAAAGTTCGTATCTATCACTTCACGGGACTTCAACATTTCTCAGGACCTTTCCCCCCTGAAAAAGGGAGTGATGTTGAACTCGGACAACAGCCGGAGTCTCCGCTGCCGATCAAGTATTTCTGGCGCGCGATGATCACGAATATGGACGCGTGGGTGCGCGACGACGTTGAGCCGCCCGCCAGCAGTTATCCGAAAATCGCCGATGGCACTCTTGTGCCTTTGGCCGACTACGCCCTGCCCGCGATTCCCGGTGTGAATCGGCCCCATGAAGCAACCCAAGCCTATCGCATCGACTTCGGCCCCAATTGGCAAAAAGGAATCCTAAGCATCCAGCCACCAATTGTCGGCCAACCTTTTCCTGTGCTCGTACCGCAGGTGGATGCGGACGGAAATGAGCGTGATGGCGTGCGCCTGCCGGAGATGACCGTGCCGCTTGCCACCATCACCGGATGGAACCTGCGCGATCCCTCCATTGGAGCGGCTGACCAGCGCGTCGCTTTCGAGGCATCGTACATCCCATTTCCCAGGACGGCTGAAGATCGGCAAAGAACGGGCGACCCGCGCAAGTCCATCGCCGAACGCTACGCCAGCCAGCAGGACTATCTTTCCCGCTACAGCCAGGCAGTGGATGAACTCGTCGCTCAGCGCTGGATTCTCAAAGAAGACAGCGCGGCGCTTCTCGATCGTGGCGCAAAGGAATGGTCTATCGCGACACAATAGCCGGGCTCCAGAGTTTCTTGCAATGCCTTCCGTTCCGCGGAACTTCAACGGCAGGCCGCATCGCACTCCAGAGGGGATTCTCATGAAGGCAGCTAGATCGTTCATCGCATTTTTCTTCCTTTCTTGCCTTGGCGCCGCATCTACACTCGCCCAGCAAAGGCCGCCCGCAACGCCGCTCATCGTGCACGACCCCTATTTCAGCATCTGGTCCACGACCGACCGCCTCACGGATTCTGAAACCACACATTGGACGGGTTCCGCGCAACCCATCAACGGCATTGCGCGCATTGATGGCAAGCCATTCCGCTTTATGGGCCGCCGTCCGGATACGTTTCCGGCAATGGAGCAGACAGCAACTTC
>Ga0302278_10004830_pt1 | contig 13703 bp, 12 predicted proteins | sample III_Bog_N3_2_FD_194543 | JGI IMG/M metagenome (GOLD analysis project Ga0302278, IMG submission 194543) | Peat permafrost microbial communities from Stordalen Mire near Abisko, Sweden - III_Bog_N3_2 | ecosystem: Environmental > Terrestrial > Soil > Wetlands > Peat | place: Sweden: Abisko... | reverse complement strand
GCTTTGTAGTAGCCCAGAAGCTGCGCCGCGAAGAAGCCGCCATGCTCGGGTTGCGGATACCAATCGAGCTGCAAGCGAATGGGTTCCAGACCGCTTTCAGTGGCGGGTTGATGGCCGCGGCAGCCCGCGAATGCAACCAGAAAAACGATCGCGGCATAAGGAAAGAATCTGCTTGATCTCAACGCGGCCCTCATTGTGTCCAAGAAAAACTTTCTATGTACGAAAGTTATCACGCAAGCTCTGCGGCCGCATCGGCATTTCTTCGCGCGCCCAGTTGTGCGGCGAGTTGAAGGAGCGGCTCGTCGCATCCGCGAGCGGCAGCCAGTTGCATCCCTCCTGAGACGCAGGGAATAGAGACAACCGGTACGCCGGCCAGGCTGAACGGCGTGGTGTAGCGAAGCAGGCGCCTGCGAGTCTTGCTGTGGTCAGCGCCGGCAGCGAGGCGCACAACAGGCACTGCGGGAAGCAGCAGCAATTCATGAGTGGCAAGAAGTTCGTCAATCCGCGCGCGGAAGGTTGCGTGACGTTGGCGGAGGGAGGCAATTTCATTCGATGCGATGCGCGCGCCCCACTCCAATCGTTCGCGGATCGAGGACTCGAAACAATGGAGGTGGCCGGCGTGAATGCGCGCTGCTTCCCACGCCTGTATGGGCGCGAAGATATCGAAGGAGTCAGCCCACCAATCGGCGCTTACTGCGGACGCGCGCAGACCGAGAGCTTCAAACCCGCGGATGGTTGCGTGCATACTCGAAACGATCTCTGGCTCGCAGTCATGAAGAAAGCTGTCGTCGATGAAGGCCAATCGGGTGAAGGTAAAAGCGGGACGAGCTTCCGGTGGCGCGAATATGCCCGCCAGCAGCGGAGCGTCTTCGAGGTCGCGAAACAGCCAGCCCATGGTGTCGAACGACTCGGCCAGGTGCGCGCCGCCGCGCCAATTGCCGCGGCCATGAGATGCGCGATAGCCGGCGAGCGAACAGAGCGCGGCGGGTGCGCGGATTGAACCGCCAGTATCTGTGCCGATGGCTGCTACGGCCGAGCCCTCCTGCACGCTGGCCGCGGCACCGCTGGATGAGCCGCCTGTGAGTGCCGCGGGGTCGGCGGGTTGCAGGCAGTCGCAAAATTCGGGATTCTCGCCGGTTATGCCATAGGCCAGCGGATGCAGATGGGTCTTGCCAGTAATCACCGCTCCGGCCGCTCGGAGATGTTCTACCAGCCACGAGTCGCGCACTGCCGGCCCATGCAGGTCGCGATAAAAATGCACGCCGCAACTGGTGGGAGCGCCGGCAAGGTCGAAGCAATCCTTCACGGAAACAGGCAGACCCCAAAGCGCGTCCCGCCCATCGCCAAGCGGCCCACCGCCGACGAGGGGCAAGGCCTCGGCGCGCGAAGCTTCCGCACGTGTCCATGCCGCATCCCGCCAAAGAAATGTATTGCGGCCCGGGTTCCCGTTAGCGCGCGCCAGGGCCTGGTCCGCAAGAATCGATGGCCGCAGGGTTCCCTTCGCAAGCGCATGGCGGAGGCCGCGGATGGTCCATGGAGCAGTCATCATAGAAAGATTGTAGGGGTTAACAGCACCCGCGCGGGGCATGGAATTTTTATCGCGCGCTTGAGCCGGACTCCGTGCTAGTTTCAAGTATGGGAGTTACATCCAGAGCGCCCGGCTCACGCGCGAAACACGATGCCGCTCTTGACTTGGGTCCCGATCCGATTCTCGACTTGCAGCGGATGGCCACGCTGGTTGCCTTCACGGCGCGATCCCTGAGTACGGCGAGCCCGCGGCCGTTCGGCGCTTCCATCGTTCATACGGATTCCGGAAGGTTGTTGCTTCGCGCGTTGAATGCGGTCAAGCAGGAGTTCGATCCAAGTTCGCACGCAGAGGTCCGTGCCATCCGCAAGGCCACCAAGCGCCTGAAGGTGCTATCGATGGCCGGATATACACTCTACACCACCTGCGAGCCTTGCCCCATGTGCATGAGTGCGGCGTTGTGGGCAGGCCTTGATCGCGTGGTCTATGGCGCCACGATCGAGGACGCAAATCGCCACTGCAATCAGATCAGGATTCCGGCAACGGAGGTGGCCGGGCGCAGCGATATGATTTGTGCAGTGGACGGCCCGATTCTGCGCGATGAATGCTATGCTCTGTTTACCCATCCCCAAATGCTGCGAGCATTTCGCCTTTGGTCTAACCGCAAAGTAAGTTGAATAAAGAGGTCTTCTGCAATGCGAGACGGACTTGCGGCAGAGTTATCTGAATTGATCGGCGATGGAGCGCGAGTGTTAAGCGCGCCGGCGGTTCTCGATCGCCTGTCGCACGACTTCTACTGGTATTCGCCGGTGCTGCGCCCGTTGCTTGCCGGCAAGGTCTGCGATGTGGCCGTGCAGCCGGTCAACGTCGAAGAGGTGTTGGCGGTGCTGCGCTACGCGGGGCGTTACGAAGTTCCAGTTACGGTGAGAGGCGCGGGCACGGGCAACTACGGGCAGTGCGTTCCGCTTGAAGGCGGCATTGTGCTGGACCTTTCGCAGATGGAAAAGCTGGAAGCGATAACTTCCGATGGCGTAGCTGTGTGCCAGTCGGGGTTGCGCCTTGGCGCGCTTGAGACGGAGGCACGCAAGGTTGGATGGGAGCTGCGCATGTATCCGTCAACACTGGTGAAAGCGTCGCTCGGCGGGTTTCTTGCGGGCGGGTCAGGGGGAATTGGCTCGGTGACGCACGGCGGGCTGCGCGACTTCGACACAGTGCGGGCGATTGAGGTGGTGACCATGGAGGAGCAGCCGCGCGTGGTGTTGCACGAGGGCGCGGGAGTGCATGAGATTCTGCACGCATGGGGAACCAATGGGGTGATAACGCGGATATGGTTCGCGCTGGCCCCGGCAGTGAAGTGGACGCAACTGGCCGCGGCCTTCCTGAGTTATGAGCAGGCGTTCCGATTTACGAATTCGATAGCAGTGGATGTTACCTGGCGAAAGCGGCTCGCATCCGTATTCGAGTGGCCCATCCCTTCATTCTTCACACCGGTAAAGCCAATCGTCCGCGAGGGCAAGGCCCTGGCACTCATGATGATTGCATCCGATCAGGCTGGAGCTTTGAGCGCGGCGGCAGCGCTGGCTGGCGGCGAGGTAACTTTCTGCGGACCATACGAGGGGCCGCGCACTCAGCCCTTGTTGAGCGACTACACGTGGAATCACACAACGCTATGGGCGATGAAGGCCGATCCCGCGTATACCTATCTTCAATGCGGATTTTCACCTACGGAATGCGAGGAACAGTTTCGACTTTTGCGGGAGCGATTCGGGGACGAAATACTTTTTCACATCGAGTTTATGAAGAACGGGGACGGCGTAGTAACTCCCGGAGCTATCCCCGTGGTACGGTTTACAACCGAGGAGCGATTGAACGGGATGATTGCCTATTGCAGGTTGATCGGCGTCTTTGTCGCTAACCCGCATGTGAATTATCTGGAAGACGGCGGCCGTTTCCGTTCCGACAACATTCAACTGCTGGCGAAACAAAAATACGACCCACGCGGGTTGCTGAATCCGGGCAAGATGATCAGCTTTCGCAAGGAGGCGGTGACAGAGTGAAGACCTGGATTCCGGACGAGCGCAACTTTGCCTATCTCACATGGAAGCAGGTGGACGCATTGCCGCGCGCTTCCACATTGCTGGTGCTTCCCACGGCGGCGATTGAACAGCACGGCCATCATTTGCCGCTGGCTGCCGATACGCTGATCAACAACCTTCTGCTGGGCAAGGCGCTGGCGCAGGTTCCGAAGGAGTTGCCCATCTATGCACTTCCGCCCGTATGCTACGGCAAGAGCAACGAGCATGCTGGATTTCCGGGAACGCTATCTCTGAGCGCGCAGACCTTTCTTCAAGTGGTGCGCGACCTTGGCGCCAGTGTTACGGCGAGTGGATTCCAGAAGCTAGTTCTCTATAACACGCATGGCGGCAACACGTCGCTGGTGGACGTTCTGGCGCGCGATTTGCGTGCGGAGTTTGGTTTGCGCACCTTCTCGCTATTTGGTTCGCCAGGGGCGGCGTTTGAGGGCGTCAGCAGGCAGGAGCGCGCCTATGGCTTCCATGCGGGCGAAATCGAGACAGCGTATCTGTTGCATGCGACGCCTGATCTGGTGCACCCGGAAGAGTACACGTCTAACTACATAGCTCGCGTTGACGAGCCCGAGTTACTAAAGCCGGAGGGTTCATCGGCGAATTTTGCGTGGCTTACCAAAGACATTGCGCCCAGCGGAGTGATGGGCGATCCGTCGGCGGCCACGGCCGAGAATGGCGAGCGATGGTCCAACGAGGCGGCCGCACGCATCGCGGAGATTCTTGTGGCCATGTATAACTTTGAGCCGAGGCACGGAGCTTGAAGATGGCACTTGTCGATTGCGGAAGCGGGGTTCGCCTGGAGCGCGGAGTTGAGTGCCGGCTGGCAGATGGAACCGTGCTGGTCTCGGATCATTACTATCCGGCGGGGAGTGGGCCGTGGCCAACGCTGCTGATGCGCCAACCGTATGGGCGCGATATTGCTTCAACAGTGGTGTATGCGCATCCGATGTGGTTTGCGCGGCACGGCTATCACGTTGCGATACAGGATGTGCGGGGGCGCGGAGATTCGGAGGGTGTCTTTTATCCGTTTCGCAATGAGGGCTCCGATGGTGCGCAGACGATTGCCTGGCTTCGCAATCATGGGGCTTGCAACGGGCGCATCGGCATGTATGGGTTTTCTTATCAGGGCGCGACGCAACTGATGGCAGCCGCGGAGCAGCCTGAGGGTCTGTTGTGCATTGCGCCACATATGACGGCTGCCGATCTGTATCACGGATGGTTCTATTTCCAAGGTGCGCTGCGGCTTAGCTCCAGCCTTGGTTGGGGCATACAGATGCTGCGCGAAGATGCGCGACGACTTGGGTTGCGTGAAGTTAGCGACAGACTGGAAGCAGCATGGGTCGACATTCGCGCGCAGGCTGCGCATTTTCCGTATGCAAATCATCCAGCGATCCTGGACCCGGCGTTGCCGCGTTATGTTCGAGATTGGTTTGCGCATCGGGAGCCAGGCGACTACTGGTCAAGCATGGACATCAGCGATCGGCTCGATCGCATTCGAATCCCTGCGCTGCACTTAGCCGGATGGTTTGACGCTTATCTGGAAGGTTCCGTTTCGGGCTATCTCGCGCTTCGCGGTGGAGCGGGCAGCCAGCATGCGCGGGAGAATCAGTATTTGATAGCCGGCCCCTGGGTGCATATTCCATGGGGGGATCGTGTAGGCGATTTGAACCTTGGCGAAGCAGCCAATTTGAATACAGATGCGATACTGCTTAGATGGTTCGATCACTGGCTCAAGGATTCCGGAGATTTCGACGGTGAGCCGCGCATACGTTACTTCAGGCTTGGCACAAATGATTGGCGGAGCACGGAAGAGTGGCCGGCAGAGGCGACGTATCCGATGTACTTGCGGAGTGAAGGAAAGGCCAACTCGCGGAAGGGCGATGGACGCCTCGCGAGCGATGCGCCCGCCGGAGACGAACCTCGCGACGCATTTGTATATGACCAAGAGGTACCTGTTGCAGCGCCGGGAGGGTCACAGGCGTTGAGCGGTGCATTCGATCAGTCTGCGCTTGAATTGGGCAACAATCTGCTGGTCTACACGTCTGAAGCAGCCCTTCGCTCGACGGAAATATTCGGCCATCCCCGGGTTGCGCTGTATGCTTCAACATCCGCGGCACATGCGGACCTGACAGCCAAGCTGGTGCGAGTTACTTCAAGCGGACGAGCAGAGTGCTTGTCGATTGGAATTGCGCGCAGTTCATGGCTGTTCCGCGATGCAGGCTATGCGGCGGATGAGGTTCATGCCTGGAGGTTCAAGCTGGAACCGGTTGCCTTTGTTCTTGCGTGCGGCGAAAGGCTGCGCCTGGAGATTGCGAGTTCGGCATTTCCTCTCTTTGACCGTAATCCTTCCACGGACGTTCCGCCGCAGCTTGCGGACCAATGGAATTGGGCGCGTTCTACGCAGCAGATATTGCACACCGCTGCGCATCCATCCGCAATCTATCTTCCGTTGACGGAGGAGCCAGGATGGTGACGGAGACCAAGGGGTCAATTCCGGAGGTCGTGCTCGATGGGGTTGGGAAGCGCTATCGCAATGCCGCGGTCGCGCTGCAAGGTATATCTCTGAATGTGGAGCGGGGCGAGTTTGTCACGTTCCTTGGCCCCTCGGGATGCGGCAAATCGACACTGCTCAAGCTGGTATCGGGGCTGAGTGTAGCGAGCGAAGGCCAGGTAAAAGTGAATGGCATGACGCCCGAGAATGCACGCGAGCTGATGAGCTTTATTTTTCAGGACGCTACACTGCTGCCGTGGCGAACCGTGGAGCAGAACGTTGGGTTGGGGCTGGAGCTTGAGCATGCGGCGCGGCTTGTGCGCAAAGAGCGCGTGACGCGGATGCTGGAGTTAGTTGGGCTGAGTCATGTGGCCAGGCGCTATCCTCGCCAACTCTCGGGCGGAATGAAGATGCGCGTCTCGATTGCACGCGCTCTGGTAAGCCGGCCGCGCATTCTGTTGATGGATGAGCCGTTCGCCGCGTTGGACGAGATGACACGCGACCGGTTGAACGAAGAGCTGTTGCGGCTTTACATCGAACAGAAATGGACGGTGCTGTTCGTTACGCATTCCGTGGCCGAGGCAGTGTTTCTCTCCTCGCGCATTGTGATTCTGGCCGCGCATCCAGGGCGTGTGGCGCACGAGATGAAGGTGGATCTGCCCTGGCCGCGCACTGGGGAAGCGCGCGAGTCGAAGGAGTTTGAAGAGCAGATCGCACTGGCGTCGCGGCTGCTGCGGGGGGTGCATGCGGCATGAAAAGGCAAGGTATGCTGGTACTGAACAGTTTCATCGTGTTCGCATGCATGATTGGCCTTTGGCAGGCCGTCGTAACGTTCAATCGTCTGCAGCCATACATTCTTCCCGGGCCGTTGGTCGTCGCTTCCGCACTCCGTGACCGCTTTCCGTCGCTTTTGAATTCGCTTGCGATCACGACCGAAGAAGCAGCGGGCGGACTTGCCGCAAGCATCATTGCCGGCGTGGCAGTGGCCATGGTGTTTGCGCAGTGGCGATGGCTACGGCAGTTGCTCTACCCCTACACCATTCTGCTGCAAACTGTCCCCATTGTTGCCATTGCGCCGTTGATCATAAACTGGATGGGCGCCGGTACGTTTTCAGTAATGATTGTTACCTTTATTATTTGCCTTGCGCCTATCATTGCTAATACCACGCAAGGACTAATCAGTGTGCAGGAAAACCTGGTGGATTTGTTTGTGATGCATAAAGCAACGCCGGCCCAGACACTTTTTAAGTTGCGGCTGCCAAGCGCCTTGCCGAACCTGTTTGCCGGGATTCGAATCTCGGCCGGCATCAGCGTGATTGGAGGCATCATGGGCGAACTGTTTGCAGGTTCAACCCGCGTTGGCGAAGGCGGGCTGGGCTATGCCATCATTTATGCCAACAACCAAATGGAAACCGCGTATCTGTTTGCGCTGGTATTCGCGGCGACGGTGCTTGGCTTCTCGTTCTTTTTTATTGTGATGTTCTTTGAGTGGCTGGCATTGCATAACTGGCATGAGTCGAGCTTGTCGCGGACTGCGGAGTAGGGAGAAGACGAATGTTACGAATGGAAACGGAGACGGGATGGTGGTTGATCTCGCATCCGGATCATGCACGTTTGGCTGGGGAGTTTGCGGCTGCATGGGGCAATGCGCAATTCCGCAAGCCGGAGCCTCGCGCTCGAGTGCTGAAGGGCATCGCGTGCCATGACGACGGCTGGACCGCGCGGGACGCGCATCCTTCCATCACGCGTCAGGGTAGGCCTTCCGCGTTTTCAATTGAGCTTGTCGGCAAGTATTCCGCGTTCGAGGAGATCGACCTGGAAGAGTATCTTGCGGTCCGCGACCGGGCCGTGCGCATCGTCGCGGACGATGATCCATACGCCGGCCTGCTAATCGCCATGCATACTTACAATCTGCTTACCGATCATGCCGATCGCTCGACGATTGCGCCGGATGGGCTGATGTTGCTGGACGGGTTTCTTGAGCGGCAACGCGATTATCAGAAGGAGTTACAACAGAAGATCGCCCTGGACGATTCGCTAACTCCAATTGAGAGTGCCGAGCATACGATTGTGGAACACTTTCGCTTGTTGCAGGCCTGCGACAATCTTTCGCTGCTGTCGTGCGTGGCATACGATGCTCCGGCGCACCTGTTGCACCCACTTGAACTGAATGACGGGTCAACCTCCGAAGTGCAGGTGTTGCCAATCGCTTCTCGTCATTTTCGCTTGATGCCGTGGCCCTTTGAGGAGCGAGAGCTATGTTTTTCTTTTCCGGCCCGGCATGTTGCGGGCAAGCTCTTTGCGGATTCAGAGACTCTTGAAGCCGCGTTCCAGACTGCGCCTGTGCAGCAATTGACTGTGGCGCTCTGCGCATAAATCGCGGAATAGTTTTGTCTCTCTTTTCAATAAGTTACAGCCGCATTCAAGCCGATTGCACTTTGGGGTTGCCGATGTGTGCAGTAGTGCGTGTATGATTCCTGCGCCGCGTCCCCTGTGAATGCACCTGCGCGGTATTTTCTGCTGGAGGAGACTTCGATGGCGACAGCAACGGAAGTTCGTCCGGGCAAGCTCAGCGATCAGGTGAGCTTTCGCTCGCGTTATGGCAACTACATTGGCGGCAGGTGGGTAGAGCCCGCCAGCGGCCAGTACTTTGAGAACGTCACCCCTATAACTGGAAGAAGCTTTTGCGAGATTCCGCGCTCGAACGCGCAGGATATCGAGCTGGCGCTTGATGCGGCACATGCAGCGCGAGCGAACTGGGGACACACCAGCCCCACTCAGCGGGCCATTATTCTGAATCAGATTGCTCAGCGCATGGAAGACAATCTTGGATTGCTGGCGCTGGCCGAGACCTGGGACAACGGCAAGCCGATCCGCGAAACTACTGCCGCGGATCTGCCACTGGCCATCGATCACTGGCGCTACTTTGCGGGGTGCATCCGGGCGCAGGAAGGGACCATTTCAGAGATCGATCACGACACGGTTGCGTACCATTTTCATGAACCGCTGGGCGTTGTGGGACAGATCATTCCGTGGAACTTTCCGATTCTGATGGCCACATGGAAGCTGGCACCGGCGCTGGCGGCCGGTAACTGCGTGGTGCTGAAACCGGCCGAGCAAACGCCGGCGAGCATTCTGGTTTGGGCGGAGCTGGTGGGCGATCTGCTGCCGCCGGGCGTGCTCAACATCGTGAACGGCTTTGGCCTGGAGGCGGGCAAGCCGCTGGCTTCGAGTTCGCGGGTGGCCAAGATAGCCTTCACGGGCGAAACCACTACCGGCCGGCTGATCATGCAATATGCCAGCCAGAACCTGATTCCTGTAACACTTGAGTTAGGCGGTAAGTCACCGAATATCTTCTTCGCCGACGTGCTGCAGGAAGACGACGATTTTTTCGATAAGGCGATTGAGGGCTTTGTCATGTTTGCGCTGAACCAGGGCGAGGTCTGCACCTGTCCAAGCCGGGCGCTGATTCAGGAAAGTATCTATGACCGGTTCATGGAGCGGGCGCTGAAGCGTGTGGCAGCCATCAAGCAGGCCAATCCGCTGGAGAGCGATACGATGATTGGCGCGCAGGTTTCAAGCGAGCAGTTGGAGAAGATTCTGAGTTACATCGATATCGGCCACAAGGAGGGCGCGGAGTTATTGACGGGCGGCGAGCGGGCTCATATGGGCGGCGACCTTGAGGGCGGATACTACGTGCAGCCGACAGTCTTTCGCGGGCACAACCGGATGAGGATATTCCAGGAAGAAATCTTCGGACCGGTGGTTTCGGTAACCACGTTCAAGACCGAAGAGGATGCGTTGGCGATAGCCAACGACACGCTGTACGGATTGGGGGCCGGCCTTTGGACTCGCGATGTGAATCGCTGCCATCGTCTGGGGCGCGGCATTCAAGCTGGGCGCGTGTGGATCAACTGCTACCATGCGTACCCGGCGCACGCGGCGTTTGGCGGATACAAGCAGAGTGGCATTGGACGCGAGACGCACAGCATGATGCTGGACCACTATCAGCAGACCAAGAATTTGCTGGTGAGTTACAGCCCGAAGAAGCTGGGATTCTTCTAAAAGCAGTGGACAGTGAACAGTGGACAGTGAACAGAAGAAGGGCGGTGGGTGAATGGCGGAGTTACCCGAGCAGGTGCTGGCAACCGATCTTGCCATCCACCTGATCCGAGTCCTGCGCGAGAAGCATGGACCGCTGATGTTTCACCAGTCGGGGGGCTGCTGCGACGGCAGCTCCCCGATGTGTTATCCGCGCGGCGAACTGATTGTTGGCGACTCGGACGTGCAGTTGGGCGAGGTGGACGGCGAGCCTTTCTATATGAGCGCCAGCCAGTTTGAGTATTGGAAGCACACGCAACTGACTCTGGACGTAGTGCCGGGGCGCGGGGGAATGTTTTCGCTCGACGGACCGGAGGGCTTCCGGTTCCTGATTCGTTCGCGCGTATTCGACGGCGAGGAGATTCGCGATCTCCGCGCCGCCGGGCGCATATAAGGTTATTCTCTGCTTGTGCGCGGCTTGCGCTACTCCGTCACGCCGTCGCTGATTTGCGCGCAATCCATCCGTAAAGTTCCGTTGTCGTTGAATACCAATCCGTTGAAACGCAGCAGGCTGCCCACGGCGACGGGATCGGAATTGAGCAGTTGCGTGTTGCTGTCAACATAAACGACGACGGTGTTTGGATTTTTCAGCAACGAGGGGGGCCCGGGCTGTAGCGCGAGATCGGGAAAGAGGTCGTAAGCAGCAAGCGTAACGCTATAGGTGGTAAAGCCTCCGCTGGCGGATATCGCGGCGACCGTCCCGTTGACGGTTTGCGGCACCAGCGTTACGGTGGTCGCCGGTATGTATGCGGAAAAGGCGGTCGCATGTGTTGTCAAAAGAACAGCCTGGCCCGGAACCATGTTCGACGCGGTGAAGCTGGGGGTGAATGGCAGGGTCTGCAGGTTGGCGAGCTGGTCGGATGTTTGGAAGGCTGCGTTGCTGAAGTTAAAGTTGTAGGGACCTTCCGGCAGTCCGCTGAACAATGGACCCTGATTCTGATCGAAGATGGTGAGCAGGGCCGTAACCGAGGGACTCACCTCCAGAAGCGGACCGCTTATCACGCTCAAATTGGCCGTGTTGGTGTCATAGACCGCGACTCGCGTTGCCAGCAGCGCACCATCTTGCTGGATCGCTACATCCATATCCACGGGCAAGCCGGCGGCAATCTGCGAAGCGCCGCTGATTCCCTGGAACTCGGTGCCGGCGCCGGTATTGACTTGCCATGATGGACCATCCGCTGCGGTCACGCTGAAATTGGTTCCATTTGCGGTGACTGTGTCGATCAACCCACGAAGGCCCGTCGCTATGCCGTTGGAGCTGTTTGTAGGTTGAGCCACGATGGTTATCGGGGTCAAGTTGAAGGTTGGCGTGATGGAGGCCGAGCCTGCAACGGAAGTGCAATTGAAGGAAGAGATCGATTCCGATACCTGCAAGTTCAATGCAAGGCCCATGCCGGCTCCGGCGACCGCAATCGGAGCAGGCAAGTTCACGACGGGGGTCAAAGGGTATGCATAGCTGCCAATGGATCCATTGATAAGAAGGTCGTTTTCCGCAGGATCGAAGCCTACGCATTCAGGGTAGCCAGACGGCTCGAGGGTCACCGTGGCGGAGGTGTAGACGTCTTGCGGAATCTCTGTAGCGTAGAGCGGCTCCATGGTGCTGTTGAGATGCGTGAACTCAGCGCTTTCAGGCGTAGAAAATACGGTGACCGTCTTGCCTGACTTATTGGCCAACGTCAGGCTGGTCACTGCCAGTCTGAATTGCGAAAGCTGATTATTCGCGGTACCGGACGCCAAAACGGTGACCACCGTGTTTCCAACTTGCGGTGTACTCGTGCTGGATCCGCCGCAGCCAGTTATGAGGATTAGCGGAAGCGCAATCGCGAATGCCAACGGGAGGCTTGAGATGCTGGAAGATGACTGGCGAAAGAATAGAGTCGATCGGCGGTTCATGGGCGATCCTTTCAAGTATTCAAGTATGAGACCAGGGACTCAATGAAATAAGGCCCGGTTTGCTCATCTTCAGTTGCAACAGCGCGATCGGTGCGCAGCAAATGTTAAGCTGAGCTTCGGCGGTCGTGTTGTGGTCCCTGAGGTTTTCGGCGATTTGACTCCCGAGTGCGGCAAGTGGTTATTAGAGAATCAGCGAGTGACTTAAGGAAGCTCTCGATATGAGTGACACAGTCATTGTCTCGGCGGTCCGTACTCCGGTGGGCAAGTTCCAGGGTTCGCTGCAGTCGTTTTCCGGGCCACAGTTAGGCGCACTGGTGGTTCGGGAGGCGGTACGGCGCGCCGGCGTGGATTCGGCGCAGGTGGACGACTGCATCCTGGGCTGCGTTCTGCAGGCTGGACTGGGGCAGAATCCGGCGCGCCAGGCGGCTCTGTACGGTGGGCTTGAACCGGCCGTGAGCGCACTTACCATCAACCAGGTTTGCGGATCAGGGCTGAAAGCGGTGGCGCTGGCGGCGCAGGCCATCGAGACCCGCAATGCGGAGATGGTTGTGGCCGGCGGCATGGAGTCCATGACCAACGCGCCTTATCTGCTGACGCAGGCCAGGGCAGGCTATCGCATGGGCAATGGAACGCTTGTGGATGCGATGATCTACGACGGGCTTTGGGAGGTCTACAAGGGCTTCCACATGGGAGTTGGCGCGGAGATGATTGCCGCGAAGTATGGAATCAGCCGCGAGGAGCAGGACGCCTTTGCGGTTGAGTCGCATCGCCGCGCAGCGGAGGCTACCGCGGCCGGATTCTTCCGCGACGAAATTCTCACCGTTGAGATTCCCGCGGCGAACAGAGGGGCCGCATCTCGCATCTTTGCCACAGACGAGACCATTCGCGCCAACACCAATGCTGAGATTCTTGGCGCTCTGAAGTCGGCGTTCCAGGCGGGCGGCACAGTGACAGCCGGAAACTCCCCCGGCGTAAGCGATGGCGCGGCGGCACTTGTCGTGGCCAGCGAAGAGCGGGCGCAAGCGCTGGGCCTGAACCCAATGGCCGTGATCCGCGCCCAGGCAACCAGCGGCGGGGAGCCGGAGTGGTTTGGCCTGGCACCCATTGAAGCTGTGCGAAAGTGCGCGGGCAAGGCCGGGTGGTCGCTGCAGGATGTGGACCTGTTCGAGTTGAATGAGGCATTCAGCGTGCAGGCGCTGGCCGTGAACCGCGATCTGGATCTGGACCCGGCGAAGGTCAACGTGCATGGTGGAGCCGTGGCCATTGGCCACCCCATCGGCGCCAGCGGGGCCCGGGTGCTGGCTACGCTGCTATTCGCGTTGGCGCGCCACGGAAAGACAAAGGGGATTGCGGCGCTGTGCCTGGGCGGCGGCAATGCCGTTGCGCTTGCGGTGGAACGGACTTGATTCGCGCCGTTTGTCCCTTCAACTGTCCGAAATCGAACACTCCCGCGCTGTAAACGGTCACTGAAGCACGGACATGCGTTCGATAGTTTCTGGTTAAGTTATTTGTTTTCAATGCGTACGAGCTGAGGTTCTTTGGCACGGCAAGTGCTTTCAACTGATGTGATGGATATCGCTCGCCCAGACTTGAAGAAAAAGAGGAA
>Ga0302278_10004828_pt1 | contig 13709 bp, 11 predicted proteins | sample III_Bog_N3_2_FD_194543 | JGI IMG/M metagenome (GOLD analysis project Ga0302278, IMG submission 194543) | Peat permafrost microbial communities from Stordalen Mire near Abisko, Sweden - III_Bog_N3_2 | ecosystem: Environmental > Terrestrial > Soil > Wetlands > Peat | place: Sweden: Abisko... | reverse complement strand
AGACGGGAATACTGGTTCCTAAACGGGATATCGCAAAACTTGCGGATGCGCTTCTGGAAATGCTGACAAACGACGCTCTTTGGAACCGCTTCAGCGGCCGAGCACGAACCTGGGTTGCCGAACGATTCGATATTTGCAGTCTGAATCTTCAACTCGAAAATGCATATCATCGCGTGCTCAGTAAATAACGGCCAAGCTTCCGCGAACCGGCTGTCCCGCGGTCAATTCAAGCGAAATCGACACTCACCTTATATCAAGACTGGCATGCGTATTCGGAGGGTTCCAAAACCGTGACCTGTCTCTCTCGAAGAACTGCGGGTTGATCCCGTTCATGACCGGGCGCTTCCGCAAAATCTCATCGCAAATGCGATCCCATACCAGCTTTGGGGAGGCAGACAGAGCGCCGATCCCAGAAGCTATTGCTCCCATCAGATCGCGGTTTGCTGCCCGAATGTTCACCTGCCTCAGTTTGAGTTTTGCTGCTACTTGCTGCGCGGACACAAATCTCTCCAAAAGCGGCCGCACTTCCTCTTTCGTCAGCGGAACCCGATTCCACAGTTTTGAAATCAAGAGGTACTGAACGTACAGCAGGTCAATGGAATTCTGTCTTACAGCCTGAGTCGTCGCTTGCCCTTCATGTTGACGATAACCGACCAACACCTCCGGGATGATTTCTATGTCGTGAGCCAGAGCAATTCGCCACCAGAGATCGGCGTCCTCCGCATGGGCGAGCGTTTCATTGTACCCTCCGATTTCCAATGTTTTCTTGACGTTCAGGGTGGCTGCGGAATGACAAAATGACAACAGGTACCCGCTTTCGACGGTAGCCCTCAGTTCGGCGGGAGTTCCCCTGGACGCCCGAAATACTCCCAGCGATCTCTCTGGTGGATAGTACTCCGCAATTGAATAGAACATGCCTGCATTCGGTAACTTCGCGATGTAATCGAGCGTTCGCTCAACGCGCTGAGGGTAGGGCACGTCGTCGGCATCCTGGCGCATGAGCCATGGAGTATCAACCTCCCGAAGCATTCGATTTAGCGTTGGGATCAGTCCCGCATGCCGATCAACAACCAATCGCAGTCGATCGTCGTTGATTGAGGCCAGGTATTCCAGGCTTCCATCATCGCAGTCATCGACGACTGCCAGAATTTTGAATTCTCTCGACGATTGATTGAGAAGGCATTCCATGGTCTGGCGGAGATACGGCATTGCGTTGCGAACCGGCAGACCTACCGTCAAAAGCGGCATTCGAAATCAACCCTTTCCATGTGCGGAACCGTCCATGCACTCGCCGGTATCGATGTTCGGAAGCATCAATAAACTGATCTTAGCCTCGATTTCAAACCAGCACCACCGAGTCGTCGAAGTCAAACGAAATGTCCCTCTCTAACGCCTGTCAATCGCAGATTCAATCCGACTTGCGGAAGCGTCTTCGGGTAGTTGAAACACCCAAGCTATAATGAACCTGCATCGGATGATTCGCAATGAAACGTTAATTCCTCACTGAGCAGGTACGTTACGGAGGCTAAATTGCTCTTTCCCATTCACAGCAGGATTGTCGTTGCAGCATCCGGCTCAAAAGAGGCATGGAGTTTTTCCAGGCGATGATAGTCCTTGTCGCTCTGATCCTCGGCACCCTGTATGTCTCAGCAGTCTGGCTCTTAGTGCGCAACTATCTGCTCGCATGGATATTTGTGCTGCTCGCCAGTTCTTCGACCTACGCATTCGGTGCTTTTGCTATTGTTCTGATTAAAATCCATATCTATCCGGTGGACTTTCTCGATCTCTGCTTGCTGTCCGCAGGAATCCTTCGATTTCGGGTTCAAGACCTCAAGCTCTCAACCATAAACATCCTCGTTGGCGCCTATTTGCTTCTATTCGGCCTGAGCGTGGTGCGCGGCCTTGCCATGTTTGATGTTGCAACGGTTGGCAATGAGGGCCGAGGGCTTATCGGAGAGGTTATCGCATTTGCTTATTTCACGACGATTCCTCATGACCGGAAGACTGTTAAAAGGATTGTGTTTGCTCAAATCGCCTTTTCAGCCGTCTTGGCATTCATTTGCGTTCTGCACTATGTTGGAGTTCCGATAGGCGGAGCCGTGGGAATTACGAATGGTCAGCAGATATATGACAAGGGGGCGATCGATCGTGGACTGCCGGCGGGCGCTGCCGCGTCCATTGAATTATCCCTGCTCTTTGCCACTTCATGGGCAGTTTATCGAAAACACAGCCGATGGCTGCCGTTGCTCATCGGCATCTTCATCGCGCTCGTGATCGTAATGCAGCACAGAAGTGTTTGGGCCATGTTAGCGATTACGCTGGCGGCAGCTGGTTTCATCGACAGTAAGATCATTCGATATCTCTGGAAGATCGGAGGAGCCGTTGCGGTTGTCGTATGCATCGCTGTTTTCAGCTATCTCGGCCTCAGGGCGCGCCTAACGGAAGAGTTCCGAAACAGCGCGACGAACACCGATACCCTTCAATGGAGAATCGAGGGTTGGGAAAGGTCTCTCTCGGACGACCAGTCACCTCTAAGTGTGCTGATAGGACTTCCCGTCGGATCGGGATATCTCCGTCTGGACAGCAACGCAGGAGGGTACACGAACTTCCAGCCGCATAATGAACTTATCAACCAATACCTGCGCGTCGGGCTCTTCGGCATGGTTCTCCTGGTGCTTTTCACAATCAGGCCAATTTATATATATTTCCGATACCCTGACTCTGGATCCTTGTTTTATCCGACCCCTTCTGCATGGATCCTCGTCATCATAGGAGTTATCGTCTTTGGCTTCCCGTACTCCTTCTCGGTGGAACTATTCGCTCTGGTTGCAATGGCAAACGGCCTGATTGAAGCGCCCCCGGAGGGGTCCTTAAATCGATCTTTTTCGCTCCAATCCCGAAAAGTGACTTCGTAGTCAGGGATACTATCTCACTTCCTAAAACAAGAAAAGCCAAATCTGTTATGGCTTGGCCTATTTATTGATTCGGGACGGTCAATGTGAGCGGAGTTTCAATGGTAATCCCGCTGGCCGGCTGCGCCTGGAGGAAGAACACATAGGTCTGGCTGGAGCCGCCGCCAACCGTCCCCGCAGTGCTGCCGCACGAGCTGGTGAATGCCGCGGCCACGACCAGCAGTCCCATGGCCAGAAAACGGCGCCGCCATCGTGGATAGATGCCGGCTCCAAGGAAGATCAGCGCGATGGGGCAAGCCAGCGCAATCCTGCCGAATGCTTCGGAACCAGGCGTCCCATGCGTACCCGCCGATGTGGTAGTCGACGCGGTGACCGATACCGTAACTGAGGCGGAAGCGGAACCATTCAACACAGCAGAAGGCTGCGAAAGAGCGCAGGTGTATCCCGCCGCGAGACCAACGCAGGAAAGGTTGACAGTGCCGGAGAATCCGGCAACCGGAGCGATGCTCATCTGGTATGCGGCTTTTCCGCTGCTGAAGGTTTGCGCCGAGGAACTGTCGCCGGATGCTCCGACAGTGATCGCAGTTCCGTTGCCGGTAAGCGCAACCGTTTGCGGGCTCGATGACAGGTTGTCGGTGATGGTCAACGTTCCGGTCTGACTGCCGGTGGTGGCCGGATCGAAGAAGATTCCAATGGCGCATGAGAACGACGGCTGCACAAGGTTTCCGCATGTGCTAAGAGGCACAAAACCGGCAGTAGCCGCGACAGACGAAATGGTGAAAGGCGCATCGCCGGTGTTTTCGACAGTAACCACCGAGGGCGCGCTGCTGGTGCCCACATATTGGGAGCCGAAATCGAATGAGGATGGGGAGACGGAGATCATTGGACCGACAACGTAGCCAATACCGGTCAGTGCGACGGCAGATTGTGGAGGAACCGCGTTGCTCATTATCAACAGGCGGCCAACCTCGGAGCCCGGAACCAATGGAGAGTAAGTGATGGTTACGGTACAGCTCGCTCCCTGGGCGAGCGATGCGGGGCAGTTGTTGGTTTGCTGGAAATCACCCTGGATGGAAATCGCAGAGAGCGTCAGCGGGCCCACGCCGCCATCCGTAATCTGCAAGGTCTGCGGAGCGCTTGTGGTGCCCACTTTCTGATAGGAAAACTGCAGCTCCGCCGGGCTCGTGGAAGCGCCGGGCGCAATTGCGCTTCCAGTGATCGAGATTTTACCGGTCGAAGCCAACGGGTCGTTAGTGGTGAAAGTTACCGAAGCTGACTTTGCGCCGGTGGCTTGCGGGTTGAACGTGATGCTGATCGTACAACCGGCTTGGGGCGCTACGGTACTTCCGCAGGTAGTGGTTACGGAAAAATCGGTCGTATCGCTCACCGCGAGGCTGGAGAATTGCATCGCGCTGGTCCCGGGGTTGCCAATGGTAATCGTGGTGGTTGCAGGCGTTGCTCCCACAACTTGCGCGCCAAAATCGAAGTTAATCGGAAAAATGGCAGCTCCGACTGTGCCGGGTGTGTTCAGGATGGAAGTAAGGCTGTTGCTCCCGGTGGTTACAAGGGCGATGTCCGGCTTGAGGTCCCCGTTCAAATCGGCTGCTGCCATTCCAACCACCGTAGCGGGGCCATTGGGAAACTGAGCTCCGGGCGAGGTCGGCAATTGAAATGTGCCGTCGCCATTACCCTGAAGCAATGAGACAAGCGGAGGTTCCTGGTTACCAATTACCAGGTCTATATGACCGTCGCCGTTGAAATCGCCAGCCACCATCGTGCCGGGCTGGCCAGCAGAGTTCCCTGTCAGGGTAGTAGAAAGGTATCCACTCCCGAAAGCCAAGGGGCTGTCGTCGCCCAGGAAGACAAATACCTCACTAGCATTAACGCTGCCGGGAGTCACGACAGCCAAATCGGGATAGCCGTCCCCGTTGAAGTCCGCAACCACCATCGCCCCGGGATTCTCATATTCAGGTGGGCTTATAGTGTCGTAGGTCGTGAACACTCCCGCTCCGTTCCCAAAAGCAACATAAATTCCGTCATTGCTCAACACTGCAAAGTCAAGATTGGTGTCCCCTTTGAAGTGAGCTGTTACGATTTGCCCGAAACTTGAATAATCGCTAAGGGCCACAGTGGACGAAGCAAAGGTGCCATCGCCATTTCCAAGCAAGAGCAGCACCCCATTAAGCATCGGATAAGGGTTACTGGCGTTGGCGATGCCCTGCGCTGAAACAACAACATCCAGCTTTCCATCCCCATTGAAATCGCCGACGGCAATCCAAACGGGTTGTGGAATGGGTGCGCCGCTTCCCACAAGAGGGGAGGAAACCGGGCTCCGGAATGTCCCATCCCCGTTCCCCAGCATTACCCAGATTTTGGCGTCAAACACATCTGCGAAACAGAGATCGACCTTGCCATCGCCGTTAAAATCGGCAGCGACAATGGTGGGCGCGACGCGTGAGCTTACATTGGGAAGGTAGAAAATCGGGGGCTTGAATGTTCCATCGCCGTTTCCCAAATACACAGCGATAGCGCCTGAGTCATTGTAAGAATTGATTACGACGACATCCGGAATACCGTCTCCATTGAAGTCAGCGACGGCCAGACCATAGGGAGCGATCCCGCCACTGGAAGTGCCGAATTCCGTGATCAGCGGCGTCGCCTGGCCGAACAGCCGGGTAGCCGAACCATGGAGCATCACCAAAGCAACAGCAGCCAGGAACAGCAGATTGAATGTCTTTGAACCAGACTTCTGCGTGATCGGGAGAGAGAGCATAGCGCCTCCTGAACTCACCAAACGTCAGTCGCCTCCAATATTACACCCCAGGAAATGCGGCCGGAAAAATGTGAGCGTCTGCATCGATGGTATTGGCCGGAAGACGACCGCCTGCGCCGAAAGAGAATTCAATTCAGCTTGAATAGTCTCTGCGAAGCCCCAGGACCGCTCGGATCTCATCGAGCAGGGTCATTACCTCAAGTGCGTCCTGTGCCGTGGCGATGCGGGGCCATTCCTCGTTTCTATTGGTCCCGAATAGAAGAGCTTCGGTCTCTCGTTTAAAAACGTCCAAACCATCATCTACCAACTCGACAACTTCTGAGGCTGCCTGCGACTCCGCCTCGCGCCATCCCCATCTTTTGCCAATCGTATATTGCTGCTTACCATAGCTCCTGTTTCGCCCAGTAACAATTCCGTATCCATCTGTCCCATTTATCCGCATAAGGAATGTGCTCCGCCACGCAACCAGGGAGATACGCATATTGATTGAGAATTCGTCCGCCTGGAGAAGCAGAGACACCTCTTCCTCTATCCCGGTGTTCCAGAATCCGTGCCAACTGCTCCCTCCGACGGGTTTGACGCCGTTCGGGGCCAGCTGAATGCAAAGGTCGAGCAGGTGAACTCCGGGGTCGATCAGGCAGCCCCCGCCGGCACTCAATTCGTTCAGCTTCCAGGTTTCCTGCTGGCCCGGAGCACAACCATGGCCAAGTACAAACTCAATGGATACGACCGTACCAAAACGGCCCCTGCGTATATCTCGGACCGCGTGGCTAATCCCCTCGTAAAAGCGGTAATTGAATCCAACGTGAAGGCGCTCGCCTCCGCATTGAACCAACTTCTTCGCTTCATTCAGGTCGCGGCCCATTGGCTTTTCCATCAAGACGGATGCGCCGGACTGCAATGCGGCGAGGGCAACCTGCACTGCGGAGTCATGCGGCAGTGCAATCATCACCCAATCCAGATCCTCTTGCAAAAGCGACTCGACACTGCCAAAGACCGACGTGCCAAACTCCAATGCGGTGGAGCGGCAAAGCTCCTGGTTGGAGTCATAAATGCCGGCAATCGCAATCTGCTGTCCTTCCGCTTTCAAGGAAAACAGAGCCTGCAGGCGCTCCCGGCCGATCAATCCGACTCCAATTACCGCAGCCCGAATCATTCCACACGCCTCAACTTCCACTGATCCTTGCCGGGAAGCGCCCTGTTGCTGTTCAGCCACTGGGGCCAATTGTCACGAACATGAACAAAGCAGCCTGAAAAGGAGCAGTTCTCCGACAGGATGAACTCTCTTGCGAATGCGGCGGGCTCGCTGATATCGACGGTTGTACGGACCTCGGCGCCACTGGCGCGTACCGAGGCCAGCAGATCGGTTTCCACAGCCCCAGGAGCCAGAATTGCTGTGGCAAAGTCGCCGTCGCCTTTCAGGTCTTCGTGCAAGTTTTCGACAATCCGGACCAGTGCAGTCTTTGAAGCGGCATAAGCGGGGAACATGGGATAGGCATAAGCCGCGCCACCTCCGGCGAAGAAGAGCAAGCGGCCGAAGCCATGCTGCTTCTGGGCCGGCAGCAAAGCCCGCGCGACGGCCAGATTCCCAAGGACGTTGATCTTGAATGCTCGGTCCCAGTCCCCGAGATTGGAGTCCATCAGCGGACCTTGCGGTCCCAGGATTGCAGCCGCAAAAACACCTGCAATGCGCATAAACGATGAATTCGCAATCCACTCGCCGACTCTTGCTTCCGCCGCTTTGTAGTCCTCGATATCAAGCACAAGCCCTTCTGCCTTGCCTCCTGCGGTTCGCACACATTCAGCCGTCTCCAAAGCCGAATCAGTGCGCGAGATACAAAGGACGAAGGAGCTTTTTGCTGCCTGCAGGGCGATAGCTTTGCCAATCCCGCGGCCGGCCCCGGTAACGACAACCAGATCCGGATGACTCCCGGACTCATTCAGAGTCTTATCCGTACCGTGCTGCGGCATATCGCGAGACCTTTCTTGCAGGATAGCGGGGCGATTGGCGGAAGCGTTAAATTCAGCATTGCGCGTGATTCGCACTAACGGGCGTCAGAGGTTCTTCAAACAACCTGACACATTCCAGTCTACCGAACTTCGTGCCGCATAGCGATTGAGACACGACAAGGGGGATCCGGTCAACGCACAGCCCCGTATGGGGATTCCATATTCGTCTGGGGACTAAAAGCCAATGAGCGCTTTCGGTGGGGCGGAAGACTTAATCCCCTTCTGATAGAATCACTTTCAGCAGGCGTCATACTCCTTTTCCATTGCAACCAAGAAGGCCTTCCAATTAATCCAAGTGGTTTCCCAGGTAATGCAGGAAACTCTCGGCCGGACAATGCCCTACCGGAGGCCATCCCAGATCGCTCACGGAGTGACAAGTGCAGCACAAGACCATGTCCTGTCTCGCCTTTGACGATATTTTGCTGAGCCGCAAGCGCTTGAGAAGGGAATTGCTCGCTTGCCCTAATCTCAAGGATGTCCGGATAGCCGTGCTCGGTGGAACTACGACCACCGAAATGGTCGAATTCCTTGAGATTCTTCTCCTGCGGGACGGCCTTCGGCCGACTTTCTATCAATCAGAATACGGACGCTATTACGAGGATGCGGTGTTGGAGCCGGAGTTGGTTGCCGCCTTCAGGCCTGACATTGTGTACCTGCATACCTGCTCGTTCAATCTGAGGGAGTATCCCGGGGTTGCTTGCTCGGAAAATGAGCTCGACAGCTTTGTGAGCGCCGAGTTGAGCCGGTTTCGTGCCATTTGGACTTCGCTGCACAATTCGGTGCGATGCCAGATCATCCAAAACAATTTCGAGTTGCCATCGACCGCCATTCTGGGCAATCTGGACACGGTTAGCGCAGGTGGAGCGACGCGGTTCATTCTCGAATTGAATCGCCGATTTGCACAGGACGCTTCCGCAATCCCTTACCTCACGCTGCAGGATCAATTCGGCATCTCCGCGCGCCTTGGCCTAAACCAGTGGTTTGATGCCACTCGCTGGTTCAGTTACAAAATCAGCAATGGTCCTGAGGGCAGTTTTGCAATTGCCTCATCCTGCGCTGCACTCATCCGCGCGTTGTTGGGGCGCAGCCGCAAGGTGCTGGTTCTTGATCTTGACAACACGCTCTGGGGTGGCGTCATCGGTGACGATGGCGTGGACCAGCTTGTACTTGGACGCGAAACGCCCTTGGCCGAGGCTTATACCGCCTTTCAGGAATACTGCCTCTCGCTGCGCGCCCGTGGCGTATTGCTGGCTGCTTGCTCCAAGAACGACGATGAAATAGCCCGACAGGGATTCGCGCACCCGGATTCGGTACTAAAGCTGGAACACTTTTCCGCATTCAAGGCCAACTGGGAAGCCAAGCCTGAGAACATTCTGGCAATTGCCGAGGAACTCAACCTGGGCGTAGACAGTTTTGTCTTTGTTGATGACAATCCCGCCGAGCGAGCGATTGTCGAAGCGCAATTGCCTCAAGTTGCCGTTCCCGATGTAGGCAGCGATGTAACAGATTATTCCTCAATCATTGAGTCGTATCGGTACTTCGAGCCTGTGTCGTTGGGCGAGGAGGATCTGGCGCGCGCGAATCTCTATGCGGAGAATGCCCAGCGCGCAACCCTCAGCCAGACTTTCTCCAACTATGGCGAGTATCTTGATTCGCTGGAGATGACGGCGGAGATTGACGCGTTTTGTCCCACTTACTTAGAGCGCATTGCGCAACTCACCAACAAGTCGAACCAATTCAACCTGACTACCCGGCGCTATACACTGGCCGAGATCGATGCGGCATCTCGCAACAGCCAGCAGATAGGTCTTTATGGCAAGTTATCCGACCGCTTTGGTGACAACGGCCTTGTCTCCGTGGTCCTGGGCTCTATCGATGATAGGCGTCTGTATCTTGACCTCTGGCTAATGAGCTGCCGCGTTCTGAAGCGCGAGATGGAAGTCGCCATGCTGGACGTTATGGTGGCACGCGCACGTGCACGCGGCCTGAGTGAATTGGTGGGATGTTACTTGCCAACCGCCAAGAATAATATGGTCGCCGATCACTATGAGAAGCTAGGTTTCTCATCCCTCTCTCGAAACGAGGAGACCGGGGCGACAACATGGTCGCTGGACATCGCCAGGTATGAACCGCGCAGCCGCCACATCAGAGTTCTGGAGCCCGTACATGGATAACCTTTTGAATGAAGTGCAGGACATTTTTCGCAATGTATTTGACCGTCCTGACCTCATGATTTCCCGCGAGTCGAGCGCCTCCACCGTAGATGACTGGGACTCCCTGAACCATATCAATCTGATCACAGCGATATCCAAGGCGTACAAGGTGAAGTTCGCGTTGGGGGAACTGGAGGAGCTGAAGAATGTTGGAGATCTTCTTGACCTTCTCCATTCGAAAATCAAGTCGAAATGAACGCTTACCGCTGGAGTGACCTTGCTGTCGGAATGAATCACGAATTTGTAGCCAGCTTCAACGAAGCTGACGTGGCGGATTTTGAAAGAATCTCCGGGGACATCAATCCACTGCACACAGATCCCGTCTATGCGCAGGCCCACGGATTCCAATCCACGGTTTTATTCGGAATGCTCACGTCATCTCTCTATTCAAGGTTGGTCGGTGTGTATCTCCCCGGCCAATTCGCGCTGCTTCAGGGAATTGACGTTCACTTCCATTTTCCTTGCATGGCGAACGAAACGCTGAGCGTGCGGGGAGAGATCGTCTACCTGCTCGACGCTCCTCGCCGCATTGAGATCAAGGCGTCAATTTGCAATGCGGAACGAAAGATCATCTCCAAAGCCACAATATGGGTTGGCCTGCATGACTGAGAGACTGCTCATTACGGGTGCATCGTCAGATCTCGGATACGCGCTTGCCCGCAGATTACTCTCCAAGGATGACCAGCGATCAATCATCGCGCATTCATTTTCCGGGGGAAGCCGGATTCTGGCTCTGCGCGAAGAATATGGCGAGCGCATCCTTCCTGTGCAGGCCGACTTCTCAGATCACGGCTCGGTTTTGTCAATGATCAATACGATCGAGGAACAGTTCGGCGTACCGCAGAAGATTGTTCATCTGCCTGCGCTGCGCTTGGCGCCCGAGCGGTTCACCAAATTTAGAATTGAGCACTTTCGCAAGGACATGAGTATTCAGGTTGAAGCCCCGATTCTGTTGCTGAAGCACTTCGCGGCCGGAATGGCGAAGAAACCCGGAGCCCGCTTCGTTTTCGTCGGTTCCAGTTGTACACATGGAATGCCTCCCAAATTCCTCTCCATGTATACCATTGTGAAATACGCGCAGCTAGGCCTGATGCGCTCGGCTGCGGCGGACTTTGCTTCCACGCACCTCACTGTCAATGCCGTCTCTCCAAGCATGGTTGAGACGCAGTTTCTGTCTGAGATGGGTGAGACTGCGGTGCAGATGGCAGCCGCCGCAAATCCACAAGGACGGAATGCCACGCCTGAAGATGTCATCGGAGTCATTGAGTTTTTGCTGTCTTCAGAAGCAGGTTTCATCAATGGCGCCGACCTACCGATAACTGCGGGGAGCATCTGCTAATGAGCTTCAATTCTTTCCCCTATTTATTGGTTTTTCTTCCTATCGTATTTTGTGTCATAGAGCTTTCCCGGCGCCTTCAAGTGCCCAGGCTGCCGCAAGCATGCTTATTGCTGGCTTCTCTAATCTTCTATAGCTATGGCAGAATCTCCTTCCTCCCATACCTTTTGGGCTCTGTGCTGGTCAACTGGATAATTAGCCGATGGATAGGAAGGTCCTCCGGTGTGATGAAAAGAAAGGCTCTGCAGGTGGGCCTTTGCCTGAATATCGCCTATCTGAGCGTATTCAAGTACGTCAATTTTTTCCTTGGCATCATTCCACGATTTGCCCATTTCAAGGTTCTGATTCCCGATTTCCCGTTTCCTCTCGGTATCAGTTTCTTTACGCTCACCCAGATCATGTATCTGGTTGATTGCTACGAGGAATTAATTCATCCCAACAGCCTGTTTGACCATGCAACATTTGTCACGTTCTTCCCTTACGTTGTCTCGGGTCCCATGAGTCGCGCCAAACGCATCTTGCACCAGTTCCCGGGGCTAAACGGGTCCAAAGGGCCCAGCGCGGAACAACTTGCCCGCGCCACATTTCTTTTCTCCATGGGGCTCGCGAAAAAGGTAATCCTGGCAGATGTCTTTTCAAACGTAGCGGACTTTGGCTTCAGCAATATCAATCGGCTATCTGGAACGGAATCCTGGACTATTGCAATGTCCTATACATTGCAGATCTACTTTGATTTCAGCGGGTATTCCGATATGGCGATCGCGTCGGCGCTGTTTCTTGGCATCGAAATCCCGCGCAATTTCGATTCTCCACTTCGTTCCACTTCCATGATTGAGTTCTGGGAACGTTGGCACATCACTCTTTCATCCTTCATCACAACCTATCTTTATACGCCGATCCTTCTGTGCTTCGATCGGGCTACTTTGGGTACAGCCGCCATCGCAACACTGCTGGCAATGACGGTTGCCGGTTTGTGGCATGGCCCATCCTGGACCTTTGTCGTTTTTGGCGTCATCCACGGTGCGGGCCTCGTAATCAACCAGTACTGGCGGAAGAAGAAACTGCCTAGATTCCCAAGACTCATCTCGTGGTGCCTGACAATGGCCGTCATCTGCACGGCCTTCGTCTTCTTCCGTTCGCCAGACATCCATACTGCGATATCGTTGCTCGGACACATGTTTGGTGGGACGAACGTATTTGGGCATAGCAGTTTTAAAATCATGAATGGTGAGGGCCATAGGCTTATGGTTGCCATTTATTTACTCGCGGAGATCAGCGGTGTTCTCATTGTCTTTTTCTCAAGGTCAAGCGATCAACTGCAGCGCGGATTCACACCCAACTGGAAAAACGCTGTCGCCACAGCCACACTGCTCCTGCTATCCATGCTCTATCTCAATTCCAATGTGGCAAGACCCTTCGTGTATTTCGCATTTTGAGGTTAAAAAATGACCGGTCGACGCTGGCTCTCGATGACGTTTGGAATGGTGATTGTTGCCTCTGCGTTGTGCCTTTATCTGGCCTGGCAATTCGATCCCTACGGCATTTGGAAGGAGCCGAAAGGGCGGTCTTTGTCGATATATTTCTTCGAGCGAAAGGTCAAACTACTGCTCAACGAGCGCTACGTGCCGACCAATTTCGAGGGCTTGATCATTGGCCCGTCGTCGAGTTCCAACTGGAGCGTCCCATCGCTGAATGGCACTCGGATTTTCAATGAATCGTTACCAGGCGGGAACGCTGCGGAAGAACAGCTACTGTTGGTCCAGGCATTGAAAAAGGGCCATTTTCGGCTCGGGGTACTTCTCCTGTCTCCCGGCATGACAAGGGATCATGACCTTGAAGATGGAATAGAAAAGACCACGACCAGCGAGGCAATGGCTAGCATTCACCTCGTTTTTGACGAAGTGGCGATGGTGCTTCAAGCGCATCACATATACTTCTCAAAGGCTGAGACCGCGCCCGATGGACAGATAATTGATTACTTGTCGAAGCGACTGGATCCGCAGCCCGCGGATCCGGATGATTATCGCATCGATTCGGTGGACCTGAATAAGTATCGTGACATGGTGAACTCGTTGCGGGATCAGGGGGCCTTCATTGTTTATGTCGTTCCGCCGTATTATGAGCCATGCTATCGGCTAGTCAAACAGCAAAACGACGCCTATGTGGCAGAGATGCAGAAGGAACTGCCTGTTGGGCAATTGATAGACTTTGGGCAGCCTGGCTTTGATGCTCTACGGAATGACCCTAACAACTTCTATGATTGCGTTCACACCACACCCGATGGATCGGCGAAGGTCGTTGCACTTCTGCAAAAACTGGTGCCACAGGTGATGAATCGATGACGGATAAACGAGACTTGGCAAGCAGATCGAAGCGTGCCTTTCTCTGGTACTACTCCGGAGCGGTTGCGCGAATCGCAATGAGTTTCGGCACCAACGTTCTTCTGGCAAGGCTCCTGGGACCAG
>Ga0302278_10004815_pt1 | contig 13738 bp, 11 predicted proteins | sample III_Bog_N3_2_FD_194543 | JGI IMG/M metagenome (GOLD analysis project Ga0302278, IMG submission 194543) | Peat permafrost microbial communities from Stordalen Mire near Abisko, Sweden - III_Bog_N3_2 | ecosystem: Environmental > Terrestrial > Soil > Wetlands > Peat | place: Sweden: Abisko... | reverse complement strand
CATCTTTGCGGCGGCGTTTATCGGCTTCGCTTTCTGCGTGAGCATCTGGGCAACCGGCTCGGCCTGGTGGGCGATCGGCTGCCACGCGGCGTGGGACTGGGCGGAAACGTATTTCTACGGCACTGCAGACAGCGGGCTTCCGGCAAAAGGGCACTATCTGACAACCACCCCGGCGGGCGCCGCGATTTGGAGCGGTGGGTCGGACGGTCCCGAGGGCAGTTTGCTGGTGATTGCGGTTGTGCTGCTGCTTTTGTTGTTCCTGGTGGTGTATGGCCGCAGGAAGCATGCGGCAATTGCGGCGCCCTTCCCTTTCCCGCTCCGCGAACAGGCAGCCGGATAGACCTATGCGCCTCTGGCTCAACCGCACCGGCGAAGTCTCCCTGCGCGAGCAGTTGGTCACGCAGGTAACGCTGGCCATCTTGTGCAAGGAACTGCAGCCAGGGCAGCGTTTGCCCAGCACGCGCGATCTGGCGCGCCGGTTTGAGGTTCATGCCAACACCGTCAGCGCCGCATATCGCGAACTGGAGCGCGAGGGTTGGCTCGAGTTCCGGCACGGCAGCGGAGTGTTTGTGCGGGCAACACGGCCCTCTGCGCCGCGCTCTCCTGAACTGACCGTCGATCAACTCATCGGCGAACTGGCGGCCAGGGCGCGCAAGCAAGGCGCGTCGCACACGCTGCTGCGGTCGCGATTGCGCCGGTGGCTTTCATCGCAGCCGCCCTCGCGGTGGATGATTATCGAGCCGGACGCCGAGCTGCGGAAGATTGTGGCGTACGAGATGACACAGGTGCTCGCGCTGCCGGTGGAGGGCTGCGTGCCCGAGGATTGCGCCGCACCTGGAAACCTTGAGGGATCGATGCATGTGGTGCTGCCGAGCAAAGCGGTTGCGGTACGCAAGCTGCTGCCCGCGTCCTTCGAGCTGACCACGCTTGAAGTGCATCCTGTGGCTTCGGAGCTGCAGGTTTATCTGCGGCGCTACCTGCCCGAGCACAGCGGCGACCTGATCGGCATTGCCTCGCGCTGGTCGGAGTTTCAGCGCATTGGACGCACCATGCTGGTAGCCGCGGGCCTGCCGCCGGAGAGCCTGCTGGTGTGCGACCCGACACGCCCCGGTTGGAAGCGCGGCCTGGACGCAACCACAGGAGTGGTCTGCGATTCAGTCACCGCGCTCGAGTTGCCGGCGGGTGTGTTCCCCATGCGCTTCAAGCTGCTGGACGCGGCATCTGTTGCGCCGCTGCGCGCCATGGAAGCCACGCTTGAGGGCGACGAGGACGAGCCGACCAACTGAATCTTCCGTTACCCTTCCAATCACCGTTTTCATTTTGCCTTGTGACAGTAGCGATACTGTCCCATCGGCACACCCATCGTCCTGCGCGCCTGCCTAAGCTTGCTTCATCAAGCAGGGAAAGGAGGAAAGCGGCGATGTGGCACATCTTTATTGCGGTGTTGATTGTGCTTTGCATTCTCATGATCTTGAGTGTGGCTTAGACACAAATCGACGATCACGCCGCGCTGCGTTTCTATGAGAGTTGCATTTTCGATTCTGATTTTGATGGGGCTATTGCCTGCGGCTATGGCGGCGCAGGCGCTGCCCGATGCTCCCAGCCCCGCCGATGGGTCAGGCTGGAACCGCGTCGGTGATCTTGCGCGCGGAGACGAAATCATGATTGCAAGGAGCGGAAGACTGTCCGTACCGTGCCGGTATGCCGGTGCAACGAACGATGAGATTTTTTGCGAGTCACTCTTCAACGAACGAGAAATGCGGTTCAGCCGCGCCGATATCGAAAAGATTCGCATGGATCGGAGCCGGAGGGATTTCTGGATTGTTATCGGCGGGGGAGCGGTTGGCATTGGCCTCTGGACGGGCATCAGCAGCTTGAAGTCGCACGACAGCCGAACAGCCGTGGCGGAGGGACTCGCCGGAACCGCGGTGGGCGCTCTTCTGGCGTTCATTCCCGCGGAGACGGTGAGGGCGTTCCATTTGATTCCGGGCCGGCTGATTTATCGGCGGAAAGCGAGGGAAGGATCCGCTTCCGCAAACTCTATGACTGAGAATCTGCCTCACCGTGAAACCGAATGATGCCAAGGGTGTTTCAATCCTTGTTATTTCTCGCGGTAACACCGGCTTTGATTGCGCAGGAAACAGCGCGGCACACGCCCCAAATCAAATTGCCAACACCACAGCCGAGATGGACTGTCTCGCTTGCAAAACATGGATGGACGCCCCAAGAGAGCGAATCGAACCGGGTATTCTTCCGGGACATGAGCATTGGCAAGCTGATGGCGCTCGATCTGGGGATAAAGCTCGTCTTTGTCAGCAGCGATGTCCTGGTTGCCTATTCCACCGTCAAGACGGGGAAGAACTGGCGCACTGCATCGCGCAAGTTGCAAGCGTACTTTATCCGAGTCAGCGACGGGTCCCTATTGGAGTTCCAAGAATGGACCTCGACCATTCGCAAAGATACTTCCAGAGCCGACACCGAAAGCCGCGTCATCCCACTTACCGACGGCCGCTTCCTTGTACAAGCAAGTGGGACGCTTTTGCTATACGGGAGCGACCTGGCGCCGATCAGGGAACTGAAGCTCGAGCCATTCGGGCCTACGGAGATGTGGGGCGTCCAGAGGATTGCCGATGGCCGCGAAATCTTCCTTCGTCACGAGTCGTCGATCTGTCCCGGCCGCAACCATTGTCTCCCGGAATATGAATGGCGCGATGCGGAGACATTCCAACTCCTCAGCAAGTCTGTCGGCGACGATTCCGATGGGAGAGACGTGCGCGGTGCGGAAGATGGCGCCTTCATCGCATGGACTTCGCCAGGCTACAGCATCTTCAGACCCAACCAACCTCTCCGAAAAATCTGCAGCGATCCCCTTTGCAACAGAATCGGTATCGATGATGCAGGGTCTTCCAAATACTTTCTTGTTTCATCCGAGTGGGACGGAATTGGTGTGGTGGATCGTCAGCGCGGCCTCTTGTGGTTCGACTCCCCCGCGCCGACCAATGACCCGCACAATCTCTCCTTTGGATTCGTTGGAACCTCGCTCTCGGGAAGCAGGTTTGCCTTTTGGGTGAGTGCCTTCAAGAAGGGCGTGTTTGATTCCGTCCTCGTGCGGCGTATGGTTCTGTTCGTTTTCGACATTGACAATCCCAAGCATGTATTCGCAATGGCCGAGCCCTCTGGGGGTGCCGTCTATGCGCTCTCCCCCGACGGAAAACAAATCGCCGCATTCGATGACAAAGGACTTCACCTCTACGATGTTCCATAAAATCGGCGCTCTGACGTTGTTGGTCGCGGCGAAAACGGTCAGCCTGTTCTGCGCATCAAACCGCTCCTAGCGGTATTCTGTAATTGACCGATGGCCACCCTTGACGCTCCAAATCCAACGCCTGAATACTCTGCCACGCCTCTCGCTCGCAACCGCAAACGCCGCTGGCGGCGCATTCTTCTGCGGTCCGCCGGCATTCTGATTGTTCTGCTGGCGGTGGCCGCCTGCATCGGCGTGCTGTGGTTGCGCTCGGCGGAGAAGAGCACACTGCCGGTGCTGGATGGCGACCTGCATCTTCCCGGCCTTTCCGCGCCTGTCACTGTGCAACGCGACGCGCACGGCGTGCCGCACATTGAAGCTGCCACGCAGGACGACCTGTTTTTCGCGCAGGGCTACGTGACCGCGCAGGACCGCCTGTGGCAGATGGACGCATTCCGGCGCAACGCGGATGGCGACCTGGCACAGATCCTCGGCCCCGGGCTGGTGAGGCATGACAAGACGCAGAGGACGCTGCAGTTTCGCAGGACGGCACAGCGCATGTACGCCAACCTGGACGCGGACAATCGCGCACGACTGGATGATTACGCGCGCGGGGTGAATCTCTTCATCGCGCAGCACCAGGATTCGCTTCCGGCGGAGTTTCGTCTGCTGATGTATCGCCCGCAGCCATGGACCGGCGTGGATTCGCTGTCGATCGTCATGATGATGGCCGAGATGCTCGACACGCATTTCTACGGGAAGCTGGGACGGGAGCAGGTCGCGGCCGCGCTCAACAACCCGAAGCTCGAAGCCGATCTGTATCCTGTGGGGTCGTGGCGCGACCATCCGCCGACGGGAGAAGTGATTGATTGGAGCCGGCCGCACCCTGCGCCGCCGGGGACAAAAGAAGATGACGACGACCGGACGCAGGCCAGCGCGCCGCGCTTGACGAATGATTTGATGGCGAGCCTCAACACAGGCGAAGTCCCAAGCGCACTGCGCCTGCTGCTGGGGTTGCCCGCATGCGATCACTGCGCGCCGGGATCAAACAACTGGGTCATCGCCGGGAGCCACACCGCCAGCGGCAAGCCGCTGCTCTCAAACGATATGCACCTGGGCCTGACCGAGCCCAATATATGGTTCATGGCCGATCTGCGCGCGCCGGGCTATCACGCCGCAGGGGTCACGCTGCCGGGGCTGCCGTTTGTGGTGGAAGGACACAACGAGCACGTGGCCTGGGGCTTTACGGCTCTCTACGCCGATGTGCAGGACTTGTACGTGGAGGAGCTGGACGGCAAGGGCAATTTTCATGCTGCCGATGGGAGCTGGAAGCCACTGGCGGTGGACCACGAGCTGATTCACGTGCGTGGCGGGAAGGATGTGGTGCTGGACGTCGAGTTGACGGCGCACGGGCCGCTGCTGAACCCGATGTTTACAAAGGAAAAGCGCCCCATCGCGCTCCAGTGGACCCTTTACGACCCGGCGCTGAATGCGCTGCCGCTCTACGAGATGAACGTCGCTTCGGGCTGGGATCAGTTTTCGGCGGCGCTGCGTGTGTGGAGCTGGCCCACGCAGAACCTGGTCTACTCCGACGACCAGGGCCACATCGCCTACCACGCCATCGGGCGCGTTCCTTTGCGTCCGGGAGGACTGATGGGCGTACCGATCAAGGACACGGCGCATGAGTGGCAGGGGTACATTCCCTTTGACGACCTGCCCAATGCGTTCGATCCGCCTTCGGGATTTTTGGCGACAGCCAATTCGCGCGTGACCACCGACAAGTCGCCCTACCCGCTGTCGCTGGAGTGGATCGATCCCTATCGCGTCGAGCGCATTTACAAGGCGCTGCAAGGGCGCGACCAGCTCACGCCGAAGGACATGCTGGCCGTGCAGACCGACATTTACAGCGAGGTGGACCAGGAGCTGGCGCATCGCTTCGCCTACGCCATCGATCACACCGCCGGCGTGGACGACCGCCTGAAAAAAGTCGCCGACCTGATGCGCAGTTGGGACGGCCGCCTGAGCACCGACTCCGTTGCCGCATCCGTCACTGCCTGGACGCGCCATTCACTGTGGCCGCTGGTTTTTGCGCCGAAACTGGGCAAGGCGGCCGTAGATTACGAGTGGGCCGAGTCGGATTTTGCCACGGAAGAGATCGTGATGCATGCCAACCCCGACTGGCTCCCCAAAACCTACAAGAACTGGGACGCGCTGCTGACCGACGCAGTGCGCAGGGGCATGAAAGACGGCAAGGCGCCCGGCGACCTGGACCAGTGGACGTATGGAAGCTGGCACGTGGTGGACATCGAGCATCCGCTGGCGGGATTTCTGCCGGTGATTGGCCGCATCGCCGGCACCAGCCCGCAGCCGCTCAGCGGCGACGACACCACCGTGAAGCAGGTGGGCCGCGCCTTCGGCCCGTCGCAGCGTTTCACCATGGACTGGAACAACATCGACGGGTCGACCGAGGACATTGTCCTTGGCGAGAGCAGCGACCCCTACAGCCCCTACTTCCGCGATCAGTGGAGCGACTACTACAACGGGAGGACGTTTGCGCTGCCGTTCAGCCAGACAGCGGTAGCAGCGCAGACGAAGCATACGCTGCGGCTGCTGCCATGAAAAAGCAGTGGTCAGTCATCAGTGGTCAGTGGTCAGCAACGGCCGGTAAACCATGGAACCGCCTGATTGGCCCAGCCGTTGTCCTGCTCGCCGCCGCTGTAGCCGTGGCGCCGCAACTGGTTCGCGGCAACTCCTGCGGGCACGACTTCGACTTCCATCTCGTCTCATGGCTCGATTGCTTTCAAAGCTGGCATCACGGCATCCCATATCCGCACTGGACGCCCAGCGCGAATTACGGCGCCGGTGAGCCGCGCTTCGTCTTCTACCCTCCACTGACCTGGATGCTGGGCGCGGCGCTGGCGCTGGTGATGCCGTGGACTCTTGTACCGATTGCGTTGACCTTTGTGCTGTTGGCCGGAACCGGGTTGAGCACACGCGCGCTGGCACGCCTGGCGCTGGACGAGTTCGCGGCAACCCTGGCTGGCTGCGCGGCTTTGTTCTCAGGCTATGCGCTCTTCACGGCCTATGAACGGACGGCCTTCGCCGAGCTTGCCGGCGGCACCTTCATACCGCTGGTGCTGCTGTTTGCTCTTCGCGGCAGAACATCATGGGACGGCGTTTCACCCAGGTCTGCCTGGCGACGAGCTCTCGACGGCTCCGCAGTTCCTCTGGCGATCGCTGTCGCCGCTACCTGGCTCTCGAATCCCACGGTCGGGGTGATGGCCTGCTACCTGCTCGCCGGGGTTGCGGTAACTGCGGCCCTGCTTTCCCGGTCGTGGGCGCCCGTGCTCCGCGCCGCAGCCGGAGCTGTGCTGGGGATGGGATTGGTGGCAATCTATCTGGTCCCCGCAACGTGGGAGCAGCGATGGGTGGATATTCACCAGGTCACCCAGGACCCAGGTCAGACGCTTGAAAACAATTGGCTGTTTGCCGTTCACGCGGACCCGACTCTGGCGGATCACGACGCTGTGCTGCACACGGCTTCGGACATCGTAATCGTCATGATCGCCGTGGCGCTCGCCGGGCTGCTGGTGAGTTGGCTGCGCAGGCGTTTGCCGGGCGAGAGCAGTTACTGGATTCCGCTGGCGCTGATTCCCTTCGCCATTCTCTTTCTCCAGTTCTCTTTCTCGCGGCCGGTGTGGAATCTGCTCCCCGAACTCCGGTTTCTTCAGTTTCCGTGGCGCTGGCTGCTGGTGCTGGAAGCGCCGATGGCCATCTTCTTCGCCGCGGCGGTGGACTGTTCGCGGGTGGGCCGGCGCATTGCGGTTGCCATTGCCTGCAGCGCCGTTTTCCTGTCGATGACCGCTCTCGCAACAATGACTTTCTTTCAGCCCTGCGACGACGAAGACGCCGTCCTTCCCATGCTGGACACCTATCGCAGCGGCCAGGGCTTTATCGGCACCGACGAGTACGAGCCGATCGGCGCGGAAAATGCGCTGCTGGCCACCAACCTGCCGCTCGCCTGCCTGGTGAGCGACCCGGAGACTCATCTGGGAGTCTCGTCTGGAACGCCCGATGTGCCCCCGGACTGGGAAGCCGGACAAGGCAGTTGCGAGGCCACATTCAGTGCTTCGAACGCTCACACCGAGCATCTGCGGATCGCCGCGAACATCCCTCACCCCGGCTACCTGGTCCTGCGCCTGCGCACCTACCCTGCCTGGCGTGTGACGGTGAATGGCCGGCCCGTCGCCGAGCTGCCCCAACGCGAAGATGGCCTGATGACAGTGCCCGTCCCGCAGGGCTCTGTGGACGTGGCCGCGGACTGGACAACCACGTTCGACATGCTTGTGGGCCGCTGGCTGAGCGGTCTATTCCTGCTGTTGCTCGCAGCCGTCTATTGGCTGGAGCGAAAACCGAAGCGCGCTCGGTTATGATGAGTCGCAAGTCCATCCATGAGCAAGACATCGAGTTTCATCGAGTGGCGCAAGCGCCTGGCCGGACCGGCAATCATCCTGCTGGCCGCGGGCATCGCTGTTGCACCGCTGCTTAAGCGTGGCCCTTCCTGTGGATCCGACCTGTTCTTCCACCTTGCATCGTGGCTCCAAGCCCAGAACAGCATGTTGCTGGGCATCCCATATCCCCATTGGGCCCCTGGGTCGAACTTCGGCGCCGGGGAGCCTCGATTCGTGTTCTATCCTCCGCTCACATGGATGACGGGCGCTGCCCTGGGACTTGTTCTTCCCTGGGGGCTGGTGGGATCTGTCTTCGGCTTTCTGCTGCTTGCTGCCACTGGGTTCGCCAACCGGGCACTGGCGCGTGAGGTTCTTGAAGATGGTCCGGCGACCCTTGCGGGCTGTGCATCCATCTTCTTTGGCTATGTCCTGCTGACGTTTTACGTACGAAGCGACTTTGCTGAACTTGCCGGCGGATTCTGGATTCCGCTGATGATCCTATTTCTGCTGCGCGACCGCAATCCCTCCGGCGGATTTTGGAGGCGCACACTGGATGGGTCCACCGTGCCTCTGGCCATCACAGTGGCGGGAGTGTGGCTCAGCAATGGGCCGGCGGGGCTTATGGCCAGTTATCTGCTGGCTGCGCTCGCTATCTCCGCCGCAGCGCTGGGAAAGACATGGGCACCCCTGGTGCGCGCTGCGGTTGGATGCACGCTGGGGCTTGGACTGGCTGGGGATTTTCTGGTCCCGGCAGCGTGGGAGGGCCGCTGGGCCAATCTCCATTCCGCGATTGCGATTCACCATTACCAGGTCGAGTACAGTTGGCTCTTCTCCCACCACGCTGACCCGGGTCTTCGTCTGCATGAACACGACGAGCACTTGCTGATGGCATCCTGGGTTGGTATCAGCATGATTGCTGTCACGCTGCTGGGAATTCTGGTTGCGTGGAGGCGCGGAGTCCTGCCCGGTCCGCGCCGGTGGTGGATCCCGCTGGCTCTTGTTCCATTCACGGTTCTGTTTTTCCTGCTGCCCGTTTCGCTTCCGATATGGAACCTGCTACCCCTGCTCAGGTATTTGCAGTTTCCCTGGCGATGGCTGCTGGTCTTGGAGGCGCCGATGGCCATCTTCTTTGCGTCGGCGATCTGGCTTGTGCCGCTCCGCAAGCGCATTCCCGTGCTAGGGGCATGTTGCATCGTCTTTCTCGCCCTCAGCGCCCTCGCAGGCAAGTACTTGTTCACCGATTGTGGAGCCTACCAGGAAGTGGTTGTCCAGGCGGAAGAGATAGGCATGGGGGTCTATGGGAGGCCCGAATACGGACCCGCCGGAGCCGAATTTGGCGACGTGAGATATGACCAGCCAGGCGCCTGCCTCGTCCCGCAAATGACAACCCTGTCGGGACAACTCGGCGCGCCCCTCAATCCACCGCCAAAAGCCAGGCGGGGCGGCTGCGCTGCCGGGTTTACCGCGGTGCTGTATCAGCCGGAACATAAACGCATCACCGGAATTGCGAATTACCCCGGCTACCTGATTCTGAAGCTGCGCAGTTATCCAGCGTGGCGTGTCAAGGTGAATGGCCGGCCCGTGTCACCAGTTGTCGAGCGCTCCTATGGCGTGATGGCCGTGCCTGTTCCGCAGGGACCCGTCGAGGTGATCGTCGACTGGAGCACCACTCCAGACGTGATTGCCGGGCGTTGGATCAGCGGAGCTTCCGTGCTGCTGCTCACAGGCCTTTGGTTGCTGGAGCGTAGGCTCAGGAAAGCTCGTTTATCATGAGAGCAATGGCCGTTGACGTAAAATCGCTGATTCAGGAGGGCGCGGAGCTGACCGACCGCGCGCTGGAAGAGCTCATTCCCAGCGTGGAAACCGTTCCTTCGTCGATCCACGGCGCCATGCGCCACTCCATCTTTGCCGGGGGCAAGCGCCTCAGGCCGGTATTGGCCATGCAGGCCGCCATCACCATCGCCGGGGTCTTGCCCAAAGGCATCGAGCAGTTGGGCGCGGCTCTTGAAATGCTGCATACCTATTCGCTCATCCACGACGACTTGCCGGCGCTGGACAACGACGACCTGCGCCGGGGCAAGCCCACCTGCCACGTGGTTTTCGGCGAGGCCATCGCCATTCTGGCCGGTGACGCGCTGCAGACACGCGCCTTCGAAGCGCTGGCCGGGCTGGCCGCGCCGCCGGCAGCGACCGTGCAGATCATCGGCCTGGTGGCCAATGCTGTAGGCACCGTCGAAGGCATGATCGGCGGGCAAGTGCTCGACATTGAGCATGAGCACTCGGAGCCGACGCCGGAGCTGGTGAATGCCATTCACCGTGCCAAGACCGGCGCGCTCATCCGCGTCAGCGTGGTTGCGGGCGGCGTTTATGCGGGAGCCACAGCGGACGATGTTGTCCGGCTCGACACCTTCGGACGCAAAGCGGGTCTGGCCTTTCAGATTGCCGACGACGTGCTCGATATGACCGAGGACTCGGCCGCTCTGGGCAAGACCGCGGGCAAGGATCTGGCGACCGAAAAAGTAACCTGGCCAGCCGTCTTCGGCATTGAGCAAAGCAAACGGGACGCCGCCGTGCTGATTGAAGAGGCTTTTGCCGCGCTGGAGCCGTATGGCAGCCGTGCCGATGGATTGAAGTCGGTAGCTCGCTACCTCGTTGAGCGGAAAAACTGATGGAGCCACGCTAGCCGGCAGAGCTCGACCGCCCTCTCCGCGCACGACGTTTGCGTTGGCAGCAGGTCTATAATTTGAACCGACCGAAGAACCGTGAAATGGGGCCTCAATGCGCGACGTGTCCGGGTTTGTCTTTGCGGGAATGGCAGCGGGATGCCTTGGACTACTGGCCGGATGCAGCAGCCCGGTTCGAGGAGGCCCGGCTGTCCCATTAGCCAGCGGCGGCGCATCCGCGGTCTATGTTTCTCAGCCAGCGCTCGACCTGGGAGTCACAGGCACGGTAACCCAGTACCCGGCCTCTGGCAATGGGGTGGCTTCACCCACTGAGGCACTCGCAACGCCATTCACTCAAGCAGATTCTTACGTGGCAACGGATCCGTCAGGCCAGCTTTATCTCGGAATTCAAACAGGTGAGTCGTCGGAGGTCCTGGTCTTTTCGAGCGGGGCCAGCGGGTCTGCTTCGCCAGCCAGAACCATCGTAGGCAGCGCGGCGAGTTTCAGTGAACCCGGACCGCTGGCGGTCGACGCCGCTTCTCAGCTTTATGTTGTCGACCCAGCGGGAAGTATCTCCGTTTTCTCGAATACGGCTGACAGAGCGGCTACTCCTGTGCGTCTTATTCAGGGATCTCTGACCCGCCTGGCCGATGCGACGGTCCCGAGCGCGATTTCGGTGGATGGGGCGGGCAATATCTATGTGGCGCTGGAATCAACTTCGGCGAATGTTGCTGACTGGACCATCCTGGTGTTTTCGCCTTCCGCGACGGGAAACGTTGCGCCGGCCCGCATAATCACGGTTTCGAACCCATGTTCGCTCGATAACTCTATTGAGGTTGCACTGGATGCAAAGGGGAATTTCCACGCGGCTTGCTTCGAGGGCGATGCTTCCACGATTCTTGAGTTTGCTTTGAGCGCACCGGCCGTTGCCACACCTGTGAAAACGATCGCCGGGGCCGCGACGGGGCTTGAAGGAGTCCTCGCCCTCAGCGTGGATAGCGTGGGAAACCTGTATGCTCTCAGTTACACGCAGAGCACGGGGCTCTCTGTTTTGGGATTCGGGCCTTCCAGTTCGGGAAATATTGCTCCGGCAATTCAGTTCAAATCCGGCAGCATGACATCCATATTCCCCCAGCTGGCATTGAGGTAGCGGGTCCGATGCTCTCCGAAGCCGACATCCTGACCGCCCTGCGCGATTGCTTTGATCCGGAAGTGAAGCTGAACCTCGTCGACCTGGGACTGATTTATGGGGTTGCAACCGGGCCCGATCCGCACTCCACGCCGGCCTGGCCGCGCCAATGGGTCAAGGTGACCATGACCCTGACCACGCCGCAGTGCCCCGCGAGCGGCCTGATCTTCGAGCAGGTACACAACCGCCTGGCCGGCATCCAGGACATCGGTAAAGTTGAGGTCGATCTGGTGTGGGAACCCAAATGGACGCCCCACCGCATCAGCGCGGAAGGCCGCAGGCAACTGGGAATCTAGCGTTCCGGCCCGGAGCGCCTATTCTTCCAGGATTCTTCCCAGCTTTTCGCGATTATCGGCCACATCCTTCACGACCTCCTGCAACTGGGCAAGAGCTCGTTCAATGTGGTCGAGGTATCCGGGAATTGCGTCCCAGCAGGCGCGCACGGCATCTTTCTGGTCAAGCAGCGCCAGCGCCGTGCCCGCGCAGGCGACAGCCAACCCGGCGCGGCGTTGACGGCCCATCAGCAGCGCAGCTCCAGCCGCCAGGGCTCCGCCCGCGGCGTAGCCGGTCCAACTGCCCGTGATGCCGTTGAAGATGCTCAGATTGATGCGAGTTTCGTGCGATGTTTCGGTAAGCGGCACAACCACCATGGTTTCTCCTTCCGTCTCCGGCCCCGATCCCCGGAAGAGAGGGAACGGTGTCTGGAGTATCGCTCGAAATTGCGGGCCGTGGGGGAAAACTCCTAGAAACCCGTGCATCCGACGGTCTTATTGTTTCAGTCCAGGTCGAACTCGCGCAATGGCTTAACGTCGGGAGCATCTTTCGCCTTGCGCAGCGCCTCGGCAAACTTCTTCTCCAGCAAATCGGCTTTGTTCTTCTCCGCGTCCACTGACTGGCGGAAGATCGACTCCTTGCGCTCATCCTGGGCGCGCATGGCCTGGGCCGCCGACTCCAGGTCCTCAAACATCCGCTTGCGCGGGGCCGAGGTATGACTCACCAGCACGCCGGTGGCCGCGTCGATCCTGAGCATCGCCCCGCAGTCGGGACAGGCTACTTCGAAAATGTCCTGCTTCTTCTTCGACATGGCTTTCCCTTGAGAATTGTATGCGCTTGCGGGGCAAATTGCACAGCGCATTGAAGCGATCGCGCTGCCTTACACAGTGAACTTTCCCGGAAACGCCCGCGTATCATCGATTGGTGAATGCAGGCGCACAGTTGTGCGTCCCCACTTCCGCCATCAACATCCGCGTCGGGTTGAGAGCCCCATCCACAACAACCTCCGGGAAAGACAGGAGAAAGATGAAAGCTAATCCCACAAAAAATTTCGCCCTGGCCGCGCTATGCGGACTGGCCATTTCACCGCTGTGTCTGGCGCAATCGCCGGTGGCCGGCGACTGGCTGGGCACACTGAATGCCGGCGGCACGCAGCTGCACATCGGCCTGCACATTACCGTCGCCGCGGACAAAAGCATGACAGCGACCTTTGACAGCATCGACCAGCACGCCAACGGCATTCCTGTCACCGCAATCTCGCTCACCGGCTCGAAACTCAAATTCACGATCGACGCCGCCCATGTCTCCTATGAGGGCACGGTCAACAAGGACGCAACCGAGATCGACGGGACCTTTACACAGGGCGCTGACCTCCCGCTCAGCTTCAAGCGCGCCCCCGCGCAGGCCGAGACCAAGGCCGCGACGCCCTCATCCGTGGCGCCCTCATCCGCGACGCCCTCGTCCATTGACGGCGTGTGGCTTGGAAGGATCGACGTGGGCGCCATCAAGCTCCGCATCGCGTTCAAGATCGCGAGCACCGGCGGGGGCCTGACCGCACAGATGCAAAGCCCCGACCAGAGTCCGGCCTGGATTCCGGCAAGCTCCATCGCGCAAAGCGGCAGCACAGTCAGCATCGCTCTCAAGCCGCTGGGCATCGCGTATGAAGGAACGGTAGCTGCGGATTTGAGCGCCATCGAAGGCACGTTTACGCAGGCCGGCAGCCCCTTTCCGCTGAAGCTGGAGCGCATCAAGGGCGAAGCGGCGCTTGAATTGCGCCGGCCGCAGAATCCAGTCAAGCCATATCCCTATCGGGAAGAGGACGTGACCTACGCGAACAAGGCGGCGGGCAACACGCTGGCCGGCACGCTGACCCTTCCGGCGGGCAACGGGCCGTTTCCCGCAGTGTTGCTGATCGTTG
>Ga0302278_10004813_pt1 | contig 13739 bp, 11 predicted proteins | sample III_Bog_N3_2_FD_194543 | JGI IMG/M metagenome (GOLD analysis project Ga0302278, IMG submission 194543) | Peat permafrost microbial communities from Stordalen Mire near Abisko, Sweden - III_Bog_N3_2 | ecosystem: Environmental > Terrestrial > Soil > Wetlands > Peat | place: Sweden: Abisko... | reverse complement strand
ACATCCTCTGGCTCTTCGGCCTGCACGACCGCCCGTGGGCAGAGCGACCTGTCTTCGGGCAGCTTCGCTACATGTCCCATGACGGCATGAAGCGCAAGACCGATATCGACGCATATATTAAAGAAGTCGCGTTTCTGGAACGCACGGGTAAGGACCCTTTTCGCATATGAAGTGTCTCGTGTCGGGTGGAACAGGATTTCTCGGGCGCCACATATCCGAACGCCTGCGGCAGGATAACCACGACGTCACGGTGTGGGGGCGCAAATTACAATTCGAACCCACGAGCGACTTCGAGGTTGTCGTTAACCTCGCGGGCGAACCGGTTGCGCAGCGCTGGAACGCGGAAGTCAAGCGCCGAATCCGCGACAGCCGCGTGCTGGGGACGCGCGAACTGGTCGATGCTATCTCGCGCCTGCCACGCCTGCCACGTGTGCTGGTCTCCGCGTCGGCCATCGGATTCTATGGCGACCGCGGCGACGAAATTCTCACCGAAAACTCCGGTCCCGGCTCCGGCTTTCTGGTGGAGACCTGCAAAGCATGGGAAGCCGAGGCGGACCGCGCCGCGCAATTCGGCATTCGCGTGATCAAACTGCGCATCGGCTTCGTGTTGGGCAAAGACGGCGGCGCGCTCGCCGAGATGCTGCCGGCCTTTCGTTCCTTTGCGGGCGGGCGGCTCGGAACGGGCACGCAATGGATGCCGTGGATCCACGTCGACGATGTCGCCGGGATCTTCACGCACGTGTTACAAAACGAAGTCTCAGGTGTGTGGAACGCCACCTCGCCGAACCCGGTCACCAACCTGACGTTCACGCACGAACTCGGCACGGCTGTGCACCGCCCGACTATGGTCCCGGTTCCACCGTTCGTGCTTAAACTGATGTTCGGAGAACTGGCGCAGCACATGCTCGACAGCGCGCGCGTCATCCCCGAAGCCGCCCTCAAGGCGGGCTTTCGCTTCAGCTACCCGGACCTGGGACCCGCGTTGGCAAGCCTGGTCTGATCAACCGGCAGAGTGGCGGAGAACCACTCAAAGCCCTTGCAGGTCAGGGCTTCGGCACTGCCGAGGGGCTTCCGCTCGGCGCCTGGTCGAGCATCCGTCGCTTTGATCGGCATGACGTGAAGACAACGGTTCGTTCAAGGTTTGCCGGGATTCGCGTTTCCAGATCGCGCATGAGGTCTCGAACTGGCTTGGCATCGCCCGTAGAGAACCGGGCTTACGGAATCGCAAAGTGTCCCCGGATTGCGCATTCATCGGCACGAGGCGCGGATGACTGCCGCAAACGCCGCAGGCATCCGCAAAATAGTGCCGAAGAAGGCCCGTCATTTCCCGCTTAGGATTACGTGCCAATGGCCGAATTGACGTGTGTCAAAAATCGGGGTCATAATTGTGGTATGAAATACGGCTATGCCCGCACCAGCCCCGGCGACCAGACAACCGCGCCACAACTCGCCGCACTGAAACGTGCCCGGTGTGCCCGCATCTTCGAGGACAGGGGCCTGTCGGCATCAAGCCTGAAGCGCCCTGCGCTCTCGCGTTGTCTGAAGACACTGAGGCCTGGCGACACTCTCATTGTATGGAGACTCGACCGGCCGGGACGCAGCCTGCGCGACCTGATCACGATGCTCGACGACCTCCGCGCCCGTGGCGTGAAATTCCATTCGCTCACTGAAGGAATCGACACGGCGACACCTGCGGGCCGCGCCATGTGGCAAATGATCGGCACCCTGGCTGAACTGGAACGGTCTCTTATTTCAGAACGCACCCGCGCCGGGGTGAAGGCCGCCCAGCGCCGGGGCGTGAAGTTTGGCCGGAAGGTGAAACTGACGCCCGAACAGATCGACCACGCCCGCAAACTGATCGACAAAGGCGAAGCCCGGCAGCACGTAGCCGACCTCCTGAACGTGGGCCGCTCGACGCTCTACAGGGCGCTCCGCTCCTGATTCGCCGAGACGTTTCCCGCTCCTGTGCCGGAAATCCCCGAGGCCAGCATCGACAAAAGCCGCTGCCTGCTGCACGACAACCGCGCTCCAATTCCCCCAAAAAAACAAGCGGCCCGTTAAAGCCGGAAGATTCTCTCGGACGTAATTCCCTTCAGCGCGTTGCGGGTGTCCACGATAAGCGCGGCGTCCCGCACGAGCGCCTTGTAATCGAACGACGAGTGGTCGGTCACGATCACCACGCAATCCGCTCCGGCGGCCGTTTCAGGCCCGCTCGAATGTACGGTCTCGCCATCGAGACGCATATGGTCGACGTAGGGATCCACATACGAAACCTCCGCGCCGCGCCGCTTCAGCAGCAGCATGATATCGAGGGCCGGGGATTCCCGCACATCGTCGATATCGCGTTTGTACGACACGCCGTACACCAGAATCTTCGAGCCCTTCACCGGCTTCCGCACTTCATTCAGCGCGTTCTGAATTTTTTCCACAACGAAATGCGGCATCTGACCATTGATCTGCCCGGCGAGTTCGATAAACCGCGCTTCCGTTCCCGACTGCTTGGTTTTCCACGAAAGGTAAAACGGGTCGATCGGAATACAGTGGCCGCCGAGGCCCGGACCCGGATAAAACGGCATGAAGCCGAAGGGTTTCGTCGCCGCCGCGTCGATCACTTCCCAGACGTTGATGCCCATGCTGTCGCACATGATGGCGATCTCGTTGACGAGTCCGATATTGATCATGCGGAAGGTGTTTTCGAGCAGTTTCACCATCTCCGCAACCTGGGTGGAACTGACCGGTACCACGTGTTCCAGCGCCTGGGAATAAAACAGCTTGCCGAGTTCCGTACACTCCGCCGTTTTTCCGCCGACCACTTTCGGAATGTTTTTGGTCTGAAATTTGGCGTTGCCCGGGTCCACGCGTTCGGGCGAAAAGCACAAAAAGAAATCGGCCCCGACTTTCAGTCCCGACTTTTCCAGCATCGGCAGGACCAGTTCGTCGGTGGTGCCGGGATAAGTGGTCGATTCCAGAATCACCAGCATGCCGGAGTGGAAATACTTTTCGATCTCGCCGCAGGCCGCCACGATGTAACTCATGTCGGGGTCTTTGGTCTTGCGCAGCGGAGTGGGCACGCAGATATTAACCGTATCGAAATCCAGGATTGCCGAAAAATCGGTGGTGGCGCGCAGCAGACCCTTCTCGACAAGCGGAGCAAGCACGGATGAGGGAACGTCGCCCACATAGGAGTCGCCCGCGTTCACGCGCTCGACTTTCGATTCGCTGAGGTCGATGCCGGTGACGTGAAAACCCGCCTCGGCGTACTCAACGGCGAGGGGCAGGCCGACATAACCGAGTCCCACGACGCCGACATGGGCGCGGCGTGAGCGAATCTTCTCCGCCAGTTCGGCGGCAACCGTAGCTTGGATCATTCAGTGGCCATTTTCCCATACAGATATGTGCCCTCCGCTACAAACTCGGCAGGGCCCGTCAGCCGGATGCCGTTTTCGAAGCGCAGCAGCAGGGGGCCGGCGGGCGTCCGCACCGTGACAGGGCTGCTCGCCATGCCGCGCGCTACAGCTACGGCTGCCGCTCCCGTGGAACCGGTTCCCGAACTGTTCGTTTCGCCCGCGCCGCGCTCCCAAAACCGGACGTCGATGGTATGTTCGTCAACCCGCCGTACGAAGGACACATTGGTGCGGTTTGGAAACCGGGGATCACGTTCGACGGCCGCGCCCAGGCCGCGCCAGTCGAGATTGAAATCCGCCACGGGCAGGGCGCACTGGGGATTGCCCACGTCGACGATCACGGCATCGTGTCCCTGAACCGTCGCATGCAACTCGACGATCCGCGCCTCGCCCATGTTCATTTCGAATTGATATTCATAGTTTTGGTGTGAAATGAGGTGCAGGTGTTTGACGCCGGCCCCGGTGCGGATGTGAAAGTCTTTTGCGTGCGGTCGCAGCCGCGCCAGCAGGGCTGCCGCGCAACGCGTGCCGTTGCCGGAAAGCTCCGGCTCGCTGCCATCGGAATTGAAGAGGCGGATCGATGCATCATAGCCGGGGCCGCTGCTTCTATCGACCAGCATCCAGCCATCCCCGCCGACGCCGGTGTAGCGGTCGCAGATGGCCTCGGCGAGTTCGGGAAAACCGCCGTCGGGCACGTCTTCCACCATGGTGAGCAGGAAATCGTTTTTGGCTCCGTGAAGTTTAACGAAGGGGATTCGCATAGGGTTGGGTCAGGGCGGGTGCGCGGTGGTAAATCTCGACGACTTTCTGTCCTTTCACAAAGATTCGCTCGCTCAGATCGTAGCGCGGTCCATGCAGCCGGGCTTTATCGATAATGCTTTGCACGTCGTCTCCGCCGGTCACGATGGCCCAGTCCTCCCAGAGAAAAAGGTCGGGACGCGACCACACCATGTTGTACTGCGGGTTATTATCGCCGGAAAGCGTATCTTTGAAAGGTATCGCGAGCGTGCGGTAGATTGCAGTGAGGCCGTAGCCGGTGAAGTAGGTTTCGTTGGGTCCGGCGGCGGCGCGCAGGAAGGCGACAGCCTGATCTGTCACCGCACGCGACCCGCGCGAATTCGTTTCCGCTTCCTGCCAGGTGATGGAGTGCTCCGAAGGGTGGATTGCCAGGGGCACGAAAACAACCGCAACCGCCAGCGCGGCGGGAATCCGGCCAAAACGCGCGAGCGCCGCCGCGCCCAGCGCGATCAGCGGCAGAAATGCCATGGCATAGCGGGTGTTGTACCAGCCGTGCGGCTCCAGATTCGGCACGAAGACCGGCAGGCCCTTAGAGTGGATGCTCCATATATAGAAGACGGGCGGAAGCGCCAGGAGGAGCAGAGGCCAGAATGCGCGCCTTACTGCGGCGGCGATCAGACCAGCCGCACCAACAATGAGTGCGGGCCAGCCCGCGATCCATTTACCGGCTTCGAGGAAGTATTGGGCGGCAAGGCGCCAGTCGTCTTTGCCGGGGTAGGGAAGATTGCCCTGAATCGCGAGCGCCGACCAGGGACCCCGATAAAAATACAGAGCGTCGTCGAAGTACCACCAGTTGTGCCAGAGCCAGAGCATCGGCCCGGCTCCGGCCAGAATACAAAACGATCCTGCAGCCCACCAGCGGCGCGCGCCGCCAATCAGCGCGACATAGACGGCGATGAACGGTAGCAGAAACCACATTTCGTAGCGGGTGAGCGTACCGGCGTATGCCGCGATCCCCAGGCCGATGAGCGTGCCCCAGCCCTGGGTATCGGCAAAGCGCGTACCGAAATACAAGACCCCGAAGAGCGACGCGAAGAAAGCCGCTTCCGTCATCGGGATGGAGCCGAGGTAGAGCGTATTGGGATTCAGCAGGAAGACGGCAGCGGCGGCCCATCCGGCAAGGGACGAGGCGAACACGCGCCGCATGGCGGTGAAGAGGAAGGTCGCGGCCAGCGTCATGCAGAACGCCGACACGATGCCTCCCGCCAGTCCGGTCTGCCAGAGCCAGCCGTTGCGGACCAGCGGCAGCATCAGCAGATGCGGCAGCGGCAGCCACGTAGTGCCGAGTTGCGGCCATCCCGGGGTGCGGGAATCGATGACGCGGCGCGCGATATCGAGGTGCGATTCGGCGTCGCCCCAGTAGAGCGTCGCGCCGGTCCTGAAGAACCACGTCACGGCCGCAGCCATTACAACGGCGCACGCGAGGAAACAGGCGGCCACTTCCAGCCATCCGAAAGCGCCACCGCTCGGAGCGCGCTTAGAAGGACGTGAATTCTTTGAATTCTTCGAAGCGGGCATCGACCTCACCGCGGGTCAGCGTGCGGAACCGGTCCACGCCAAACCGCTCGCAGCAGAAGCTGCCCATCACGGAGCCGTAAATCACCGCGCGTCGGATTTCATTGTGGTCTACGGTAGGGCTCTTCAGATCGATGCCCTGGCCGGCCAGATACCCCATGAAACCGCCCGCAAAGCAATCGCCCGCGCCGGTCGGGTCGAAGACGTCTTCGAGCAGATAACCGGGAACCATGAAGTGGCCGTCGCCGCGCCACAGAATCGCGCCGTATTCGCCGCGCTTGATCACAAGCGTGCTCGGACCCATGGCCAGAATCTTCGCCGCCGCCTTCCTGAGGTTCGATTCGCCCGAAAGCATGCGCGCTTCGCCGTCGTTAATCAGGAGGAAATCCCACTCGGCGATGGTGGCGAGCAATTCCTCTCGGAAAGACCCGATCCAGTAGTTCATGGTGTCGCCGCCAACCAAACGCAGCGAACTGTTCATCTGCGATTTCACGGCGCGCTGCAGCGCAGGCTGAATATTGCCCAGCAGCAGGTAGGGCGCGGACTGGTACGATTCCGGCAGTTTCGGATTGAAATCCGCGAACACGTTGAGGTCGGTGACGAGCGTCTCGCGGTCGTTCATGTCGGGCGAATATTTGCCCGCCCAGAAGAAGCACTTGCCCGGCACGCGCTCGAGGCCGTCGAGGTCGATGCCGCGCGAGACGAGCAGATCGGTGTCTTCCTGGGCAAAATCGTCCCCGACGACGGCAACAATTTTCGGCTGGGTAAAGAAGCTGGCGGAGAGCGCGATATAGGTGCATGCCCCCCCGAGCATGCGTTCGACTTTACCGTGAGGGGTTTCGACCCCGTCATAGGCGACGGAGCCCACAACGACCATGGACATCGTTCAATTGTAGCGGGTGGGGTGGTTTGCGATGCCCGCGAGGTCAGCGAGGAGAGTGCTCCGCATGTCGTCGATGCGGGTGTTGAGTTCGTCGAAGCCGGCGTCCCGGGTTTTGGCGGCGCGGTCGAAAGATCGGCTCAGGCGTCGGAGGCGTCGGTCGTTGATGAGGATGCCGATCAGGATTGCAGCCGTTGGGGTGGCGGCGTTGACGAGGACGGCTGTGAGTGGGTCACCGGTTGGGGGCATCGAGTTCCATGTTAGCGGAACCGCGTTTGGAGTGGTAGTGGTATCGTCGTGGGCGTGGGCCGGATTATGGACGATAGTGTGGCCAAGGTGCGCGCGCGAGCCATGGTGCGCCTTGTTTGAATATTCAGTTGTCAAATATCTTTCGGGCAGAGGTCTTTGGGATATGCCCGGCTGCGGGTGTTTCGATTTCGGCGGGGAAGGCCAAAATCGAAGCCAATTCCGGTTCGATTCGATATTGTTTAAGTGGTTTTATGTCATGGGCTTGCGTGGATTTCTGTGGTTTTGGCGGCGCTAGTTTTTGGGTGTGCGTGCCCGTCCTGGGGCCGGTGTTTCGCGAGTCGGCAGAGGCGGTTTTGGTGACGATTTGTGGCGATAGCTTTCATTCCGGATACAGTGTAGAACGGGGTCGTGCAAAAGGCGGGTTTCGGCGGGGGCAGGAAATGTGGTTAAGTGGTTTGGAATGTGGGGGAAAGAAATATTTCAGATTTTTGTGACCGTCAATTCGGACCGGGCGTTGGCGGGGTCGAGCTGCCGGCCCTCGAAAGTATCGGCGTGCGCCAGGGCGGCGGTCCGTTTCGCATGATGGCGCACGTGCGTCGGGTCCCCGGAACTTACGGAAACAGCGCTATTTTCCCCGCGACGCCGTGCTGCGCAGCTTTATGAGCGTTACGAATCTCACTCAGCGGCATACGCTCTGCAAGGGGGATCTTCAGCTTGCCATCGCGAACATCTTCGGCCAGCTTGTAAAGCCGCTGCGGATCCGGATGCGCCCAGACCGGCCTGACTTCGATCCCGGCGCTCGCCGCAGCTTCGGGTTTGCCCACTACGCTGGCCAGCCGGCCCGATTTCTTAATGTGGGGAATCAGCTTGACAACAGTCTCGCCGCCGACTGTGTCGGCTATGGCATCGAGTTCGGGCAGTTCCGCGACTTCGCTGTCGTTGTCGAGGGCGATTACCCTGTCTGCGCCCAGCGACTGCGCCTCGGACTTCTGATCCGCGCGTACGCCCGCAATCACCTTCGCGCCGTGCTGCTTCGCTACATAAACGGCCGTGCGACCGACGCTTCCCACCGCGCCAGTGACGAGAATCAGTTCACCCGGCTTCGGCTGCACGCCTTCCTCAATCAACTGCGCGCCGGTGAGCAAGACCAGCGGCAATACACCGGCATCCTTAAGGTCAAGACCTTCCGGAACGTCGCCCAAGTCGTCAGCCTTAGCCGCAAGGTACTCGGCGTAGCTATGGTTCACCAATCCCATCACTGCATCGCCTGGCTTGAATTTGTCTACGCCTGGTCCGACTTCGGTCACGGTGCCGGCGACGTCGCGGCCGAGCACTGCCGGAAACTGAAGTTTCATCATCTGCTTCAGAGCGCCTTCGCGGATCTTATAATCCACCGGGTTAACGCTGGTTGAAACCACGCGAACCAATACCTCGCCCGGGCCAGGCTCAGGCTCCGGTGCGTCGCCATACTCAAGCTGGTCCACATCTCCGTATCCACGCAGTAAAACGGCTTTCATGCTGACTCCTGCTGTCACGTTAGCGCGCTGCGATGACCTCGTGCGAAGCAGAATGTGGTCCAGCGTAATGATCGGGACATCGCCGATTATTTCGATCCCGCCGGGCGTATGCTCTTCGCCGATGGCGCGACAGGTACGCAATAACCGTGTTCGATTTGCATGACAGCCTCTGAAAACGCGGGAAATTTCGCGTCCTGTGCTACCATGAGCCTTAGTTCTGCGCAAGCGGCCCCGCCTTGCATTTTGAATCACTTAGATGAATCTTCGGTCACTTTTCAGCCTCTTCTCATCCGACCTCGCCATAGATCTCGGTACCGCCAACACGCTCGTTTTCGCTAAAGGTAAAGGCATCGTCGTCAACGAGCCGTCCATCGTTGCGCTGAACAAGAACACGGGCGAAGTGGAAGCGGTGGGCAAGGAAGCGAAGGAAATGCTCGGCCGTACGCCGGGAAATATCGTCGCTATCAAGCCGATGAAAGACGGTGTCATCGCTGACTTTAAGGTCACCGAGAAGATGCTGAACTACTTCATCCAGAAGGCGCATAACCGGAAGATGCTGGTTCATCCCCGCATCGTGATCGGCGTCCCCAGCGAGATTACGCAGGTGGAAAAGCGCGCTGTCATGGATTCGGCGTATCGCGCCAAGGCGAGCGAAGTTCACCTTGTGGAACAGGCCATGGTTGCGGCCATCGGCGCGGGCCTTCCGATTACGGAACCATCCGGCAACATGGTGGTTGATATCGGCGGCGGCACCACGGACGTTGCGGTGATATCGCTATCGGGAATTGTCTACTCGCGGTCGGTGCGCGTGGCGGGCAATGAGATGGACGATGCGGTCCATCAGTATCTGAAGCGTAAGTACAATCTGCTGATCGGCGAGCGCACCGCGGAGACGATCAAGATCGAAATCGGTTCGGCATTTCCGCTGGACAAGCCGCTCACGATGGAGATCAAAGGCCGCAACCTGATTGAAGGCGTTCCGAAGACGATCACAATCAACGACAGCGAAATTCGGGAAGCGCTGGAAGACAACATCGCGACCATCGTGAACGCGATCCGCGTGGCCCTCGAACGCACCCCGCCCGAACTCAGCGCCGATATCAGCGACCGCGGCATCGTGCTCACCGGCGGCGGCGCGCTGATCCGGAATCTGGACAAGCGCATCCGCGAAGAAACCGGGCTGCCGGTATCGATTGCGGACGATCCGCTGGCGTCGGTTGTGCTCGGCACGGGCAAGATGCTGAGCGATTTCAAACTGCTGCGCAAGATTTCCATCGATAATTGAGCGAGAATCGATAATTGAGCGAGAATCGATAATTGAGCGAGAATCGATAGTAGGGCACGCCAGCCCGGCCGATTGCCATGGAATCACTCCTCTACCGGTACCGGAACATCACCGTCCTGCTGGTAGTCCTGTTCGCACAGCTTGTTCTGCTCGCGTGGCAGGTTAAGAGCGACAGCGATGTGCCCCTGGTTCGCGTATGGGCCGTATCGGCCGTCACGCCTGTAGCCAGCGCTATCGAGGGCGTGCGCAACGGGACCACCGGATTTTTCAGCAATTATTTCGAACTGCGCAATGCGCGGGAGCAGAGCCATCAGCTGCGCACGGAAGTCGATAAGCTGCGGCTCGAAAATCAGTTTTTGAAAAACGAACTGGAATCGGCGCGGCGTGCCGAGGCGCTGGCGGGATTTCAGGCTCATTCGCTTTCGAAGATGATTGGCGCGCGGGTGATCGGGACCACGACGGGCATGGGGTCGAAGTCGGTGCTGATCGACCGCGGCACGGCGTCGGGCGTCCGCAAGGGCATGGCGGTGGTGACGCCGGACGGGATTGTGGGCCGAGTGCTGGCGGTTTATCCGTTTGCTAGCCAGGTGCTGGGTGTGACGGACCCGGGGTTCGCGGCGGGCGTCGAATCGCAGAAGAATCATGTGCACGGCGTGCTGAAGGGCATCGGCAACGAGAGCGCGAAGGTGGATTACATTCCCACCGGCCAGAAGGTGGAAGTGGGCGAGATGTTCTACACGTCCGGCGAAGACCGCATTTTCCCCAAAGGCCTGCCGGTGGGAAAGATCACCTCGGTGAAAGAAGGGTCGAATTTCCAGGAGGTTTATCTGCAGCCTTCCGGAGTGGAATCGGCGCCGGAAGAAGTGCTGGTGATTGTGGATCCGGTTCATCAGGAGATTCCCGACGCGCCGGCGACCGACAGCCCGGTTTTCCTGGGACCGGATGTGAAGCCCGATGCGACGGCGGATAATCCCGGTGAGGCTGGCTTGCGCACGCAGGCCGATCAGATGATGGATCAATACCGCAAGATCGGCGCGGCGCAGAAACATGAATTTGGCGAAGGCGGCCCGGGCACTCCGCCGCCCAATTTCAACCTGAAGGTTCCCGGCGTGAACGCTCCCGCAGTGGCGACGGGCGGCACCGGAAGCACAGGGACGACCGGCAACACGGGCACAACAGGCGCCGTTCCCCGTGCCAGACCCGCTGCCGCGGCGAGCGGAAGCACCGGGACAACCGGCAACCCAGGCACAACCGGCACTGTTCCGCGTGCCAGACCAACCGCTCCACCCGCCGCGCCGAAGCCGGCCTCCCCCCAGCCCTGATGGCCTTCTCGAGCGACCGCATCCTCGTCGACGACGCGCGCCAGGTGCGCCGCACCAGATTTGCGCTCTGGGTATTTTTTGCCGTACCGCTGGTGGCGCTGATTATTCAGGTTTATCTGCCGCTTTTCCAGACGCTGAAGTTCATCTCGCGCATCGAACTTCCGCTGCTGGTGACCATCTATTTCGCGCTGATGCGGCGGTCGCAGATCCGCGGGTTGACTATCGGCATGGTGCTGGGGCTGGCGCAGGATTCGCTGCTCTCGCAGAAGATCGGTATGTTCGGGATCTGCAAGACGCTGGTTGGGTATTTTGCGGCGTCGATCGGGATGCAGTTCGATGTCGAGCATTCGTTCGTGCGCATGATCCTTTGTTTTGTGTTTTACATGTTCCACCAGTTTCTGTACTGGGTATTGCAGCGCGCGCTGCTCGATCAGCCGGTTGTGTTCGATCTGGAGGGCACGCTGATCCTGGCGGCAATCAATTCGATTATCGGCGTGGCGCTGTTCCACTTCTTAGACAAGCTGCGTATTCGCGAGTAGCCGCGTAAGGTACGCATTCGCTCATTGGATGCCCTGGTGCGTCGGGAAGGGTATCTACCCGATGGAACCGCAGCCCGACCGCAAAGGCAAAAGATGGATCAGAGTCGCGAAGGCGCGCTGCCACGCTGTGGGGCGACGGCTTCGACGCCATCAGACGGCGATCTTCTGTTCCGTGCTGATTCCGGTTTTCCTGCTCATTGCCGGGTTCTGCGTCACCTACGTGCATTATTCGCATGTTATCGACCGGCGCATGCAGGGCGGACCGTTTGCCGATGCGGTGGATGTCTATGGCGCGCCGCTGCCGGCAAGCGAAGCCGATGCGCTGCATCGCGCGGGCTACAGTTACACGGTATCGGGCTCGACCATCGTGCCGCTGCTGGCGAATCTGAGCGCGGGGCGGGAGAAGCGCGAACTGGTCACATTTGGTCAGATTCCGAGGGTCCTGATCAATGCCGTTTCTTCGATTGAGGATAAGCATTTCTTCACGCACGACGGGATCGACGTGCCACGCATGCTGAAGGCCGCGTATGTGGATTTTCGGGATCAGCGCAAGGAGCAGGGCGCATCGACACTGACCATGCAACTGGTGCGCGATCTCTACCTCGATAAAGACAAGAAGTGGAAGCGTAAGGTGGCGGAGGCCATGATGACGATCCACCTGGAGCGTGAGTGGCCTAAGGATAAGATCTTTGAGACCTATGCGAACGAGGTGTATTTAGGCCGTGAGGGCCCTTACAGCATTCACGGATTTGCCGAAGGCGCGGAGGTTTTCTTCGGCAGGCAGGTGGCGGATTTGTCGCTGCCCGAAGCCGCCACGCTGGCAGGCATGGTGCAGCGGCCGAGTTATCTGAATCCTTATCGCAATCCGGAAGCTACGCAGGAGCGTCGCGACCTGGTGCTGTCGCTGATGCGCGCCAACCGCTACATCGGCGCGGCTGACTATCAAGCGGCGGTGGATACGCCGCTGAGAGTGAGGGGGCACTCTGCGAAGGACGATCCATTCGGCACGTCTTACTTTCTTGATTTGGTGATAGACGACCTGCAGGATATTCAGAAGGATGAAGGGTCGGACCGGCGCGTGGATACGACCATCGATCTGAACCTGCAGCGGGCGGCAACGGAAGCGATTGAGACCGGCATGTCGGAGGTCGACAAGCGGACGAAGCGAAAGGCGGAAGCGGCGCTGATTGCGATTGATCCGCACACCGGCGAGATTAAGGCTGTTGTGGGTGGACGCGATTATGCGCGCAGCCAGCTGAACCGCGTTCTTTCGAAGAGGCCGCCGGGATCTGTGTTCAAACCGTTTGTATATGCGGCTGCGATCGATACCGCAGTGGACGGCGGCAAGCGGACGTTCACACCTGCGAGCATGGTGGACGATTCACCGGCGACGTTCGGGTCCGGCAGATATGCGTATCAGCCAGCCAACTTTAAGAACGAGAGTTATGGGAATCTGACGTTCCGGCAGGCGCTGGCGAAGTCGGATAACATTGCGGCGGTGAAGGTGGCGCAGATGGTGGGGTATGGGAATGTGGTCGCGATGGCGCAGCGAGCCGGACTCAACTCGGATATCAAACCTACGCCTTCGGTCGCGCTCGGGACGTATGTAGTCACTCCGCTCGAAATCGCGGGCGCTTACACGGCGTTTGCGAATGGCGGCGTTTGGGTGAAGCCCCATATCATTGCGGGCGATTCCCCCGCCTCGCATCAGGCCATGGATCCGCGTGTGGCTTACGTGCTGACCAACATGATGGAGGAAGTGCTGCGGACCGGTACGGCGGCGAGCGTGCGGTCGAGAGGATTTCTGCTGCCCGCGGCGGGCAAGACGGGCACGTCGCACGACGGATGGTTCGCGGGGTTCACGTCGAATCTGTTGTGCGTGGTGTGGGTCGGTTTTGACGATTACCAGGAACTCGGAATCGAGGGCGCGAAATCCGCGCTGCCGATCTGGACGGACTTCATGACGAAGGCCGCGCAGTTTGGATCGTATGGCAAAGTGCGGGAGTTTCCGGCGCCGGCCGGAATCGAGTCGGCTAAGATCTGTAACCGGAGCGGGAAACTGGCGGGCGTTTACTGCACGGATACGCGGAACGAGGTGTTCATTGGGGGAACAGCGCCGCAGGAGCAATGCGATATCGATGTGCCCGCGCCGCTGCCTGTGGTGGCGAATCCCGACACAGTGCCGGCGCTGCCGCCGGTCGCGCCGGTGAGCGATGCCGGGCAACAGCAA
>Ga0302278_10004810_pt1 | contig 13744 bp, 8 predicted proteins | sample III_Bog_N3_2_FD_194543 | JGI IMG/M metagenome (GOLD analysis project Ga0302278, IMG submission 194543) | Peat permafrost microbial communities from Stordalen Mire near Abisko, Sweden - III_Bog_N3_2 | ecosystem: Environmental > Terrestrial > Soil > Wetlands > Peat | place: Sweden: Abisko... | reverse complement strand
GTTCAATTCTAATTGGCTGATTTGATCGCCCGTAATCGTACCCGCCATTTCTGAGGACTGCGTCTCGACCTTGCCGACGGCGCTCCCTTCAACGACGACCTCGCTTGTGACCTTACCGATTACCAACTTTGTGTCGACTCGGATCTTCTCGCCAACTCTTAGAATCACTTTCCGCGCTTCAAATTTCTCAAAGCCGGGAGCGGTAATAGTGACGTCGTAGGTGCCAGCTCCTAGTCCCGCAACCAGGTAATTTCCATCGCTGTTGGAGCTGGTGCTACGGCGAAAGCCGGTGGAGGGATCGGTGACCGAGATCTGAGCTCCGGCGACGACGGCGCCTGTATTGTCGACAACCGTGCCCGTGACCGATCCGGAAGACTGCGCCAGAACTGTTTGGCTAGCCAACAGAAGGACAAACAAACCCCTGAGCGAACAGGATCTCACGCGCATACATTCCCCTTTATGGCCCTTATCGAGTGCAACTTCCTGTTACTGAATATTCAAAATACTTACCAATTTGCTTCCACTCGAAATTGCTCGCGATTGCTGCCGAGCGCCCTCAACTATCGGCGCGCTTGTCTTCGAAATCGATGTCCGTTATGGCGAGCGTAATTTGAATCGCTTCAAACGCAAGCGACCTCCCTCTAATGCGCGGCCATAGTGCGACATCTAGGCACCCACTGTCAAGCGCTGAAAGGGCCCGGTAGCGCAGGACGATGGCGCCGCTTCGAACCTTGGATTATTTATCGACTGGCGCCGCTTGAAAGCTTCCAAATTTTCTCGGCGCGACGCTATACTCTTCGCGTACGCGTCTCCGTCATTTTACGAGCGCTTCCAGAAAACATGACTCAGCGTCGCAGTTTCTTTCGCCGAAGTGCTCGCTTATCCCTTCAAGTGACGGCCGTTCTCTGCACAGCGCTTCTTCTTGACTTGTTCCTGTCGGCAAGCGGGCCGTCTCTTTCTCTTGAACTGTCGCGCCCGATTCGATCGTGGGAGTTCGTCTCCGCAGTCGGCACTCACGCCGGTCTCTTCGGGAATGAGCAAGGGAAACTCGAAGCCTGGGTGTATCCCTTGAAGATCCTGCGCGATTTTCATCTGCGGTTTCACGTCGATGGAGCCGTGCTACCTGCCGAAACGCTCGCCCGAACTTTAACCGTCCGCCCTGAATCAACGACAATCGTCTACAGCGGCGACACGTTTTCCGTCCGTGAAACGCTGTTCGTCCCGGTCAACGAAATGGGGGCTGTCATCGCGTTCGAAGTCAACACGACGAGACATTTGGAGATTGAGGCTGTCTTTGAAAGGGATTTTCAGTTGGAATGGCCGGGAACAATAGGGGACACATATGGCGATTGGGATGGCGCGCTGCGCGCTTTCCGCTTCGGAAGCGAGTCGGGAAAGTTTGATGCGGCCGTCGGCTCTCCTTCCGGCATTCGAGGCTTCGAAGAGTACTCGAGCAATTACTCCACTTCCCGCCAGAGTTCCGTTCTGCTGGGAGCGACCGAGAAAGGTGTGGAGACCAAGCTCATTGTGATCGCGGCATCTTTCACGGGGCGTGGGACGGCAACAAATCTTTATCAGCACTTGGCGAAAGACTATCTCGAATTGCTGCACGATTCGGCCACATATTATCGCGACTATCTGGCTCAGACCGTGAGACTTGAATTGCCCGACGTGCAAATGCAAGCGGCTTACGACTGGGCAAAAATCAGCATGCTGCAGGGCGTCGTCGACAATCCGTTTTTGGGTAAGGGTCTAGTGGCAGGATACAACACGTCTGTGGACGATGAGCGTCCAGGGTTTGCGTGGTTCTTTGGCCGGGACGCGGAATGGACGTCGCTCGCGCTGGATGCGACAGGCGACTTTGTCACCACGCGGAGCGCCTTGGAGTTTCTCGGTAAATATCAGCGCGCCGATGGGAAGGTGCCACACGAGGTCTCGCAGAGCGCGAACTTCATGGAATGGTTCAAGGCCACTCCGTATGCGTTTGCGTCTGCCGATGCCACGCCGCTCTTCGTCATTGCCATGAACGATTACGTGACGCGCAGCGGCGATACAGAGTTTGCGCGGCAGCAATGGGACAATCTCTGGAAAGCCTACACGTTCTTGCAGTCTACATACGATACGCAGGGTTTCGCGCAGAATATCGGAGTCGGGCACGGTTGGATCGAAGGCGGACCGCTCTATCCGGTAAGGGCAGAGATCTATCAGGCTTCGCTCGGCCTCGAGGCGGTCCGTTCCTTGTCGCATCTCGCGCATATGGTCGGCAAAGAGGACCTCTCGCAACAACTGCAGCAAATATTCGAGCGACAAAGGCCACTGTTTGATAAAGCGTTCTGGTCGAGCGAGAAGCAAATTTACAATTACGCGCTGCCCAACGATCGCGATGCGGGCGGTGGAACTCCGATTTCTAAACATGTCGATGCCGAGAGTGTTCTGGCCACCGTGCCAATGTGGTTCGAACAATTAGATGGAGAGCGAGCGCGAACTATGATTCGCCAGCTCGCTGGCAACGACCATCAGACCGACTGGGGTATGCGGATTCTCTCCTCGCGCGATCTCTACTACGATCCGGGCGGATATCACTTCGGGGTGGTGTGGCCGCTATTCACAGGCTGGGCCGCAGTCGCGGAGTACCACTATCACCGCGCGCTGCCGGCCTATTCGAACTTGCACGCGAACGCCATGCTTGTTTTCGATGGATCCTTAGGTCATGTCGGCGAGGCCTATTCGGGCACATTCTATCAAGCGCTCTCCACCGGATCGCCCCACCAGATCTGGTCGGCGGCCATGGTCGTAAATCCTATTTTGAGCGGGTTGTTTGGCTTGCAAACGGACGCTGCCGACTGCCGGCTCGATTTCGCTCCTCACGTGCCTGCCGACTGGAATTCCTTTTCCATTAATAACGTACATATGGGCGCGGAGGTTTTAAATCTGAAGTACGAGAAACAGCTGGGACGAATTGAACTGGAAATTCAATCGACCGGCACCGGGCACTGCTCGGTTATGTTCTCGCCGGCGCTGAGCCTGCGCGCGAAAGTGACCGGGGTTCGACTCAATGGCCGTCCTTTAGCTTTTCGCTCGGACGCTAATTCCGCGGATCAGCACGTGAGCATGAACTTGCCGGTCGCGGCCGGCCGAAACGTCATTGAAATTAACGTAAAGGACAATTTTGAACTAAGTCAGTCGACGACACTTCCGCCGCTTGGAAGCACAAGCCGCGGATTGCGGATTCTCGCCGAAGCGTGGACGCCCAACCGCGATGCTTTTAGAGTTGAACTTTCGGGCGTTGGCGGTGACAGTTACGATCTTTCCCTATGGGATGCGGAGCGGCTTTCGTCAGTAGAAGGAGCCGACTTGCATAGGAATCCTGCCGGAAAGCGAGCCGATGTGCACTTACAGATGCCCGTGAGTAACGGCGGAGTAGATCCCACTGTAACTCTTACCTTTCACTTCAGCGACAAGTAAGTTAAGACGTGAACCTGGACAATAATGTTTTTGGCAGGCAATAACTGGAGAACGACGTGGATTCTCGACATTTCAAGATAACCGCCATCCTTATTATGGTGGCCTTCGCTTTGAGTCCTGTGGCACAGGCGCAGGGACGTGGCGTGGACAGCGAAGGGCACCAGTGGTGGCAAAACGCAGTCTTTTATGAGATTTATCCGCGGAGCTTTGCGGATAGCAATGGAGATGGCATCGGAGATCTGAAGGGCATCGACTCGAAGCTCGACTACCTAAGAGACCTGGGCGTGGACGCGATTTGGATTTCGCCGTGTTATCCGTCCCCGCAGGTTGATTTCGGGTACGACGTATCGGACTACGAAGACATCGATCCGATGTATGGAACGCTCAAGGATTTTGCGCGCCTGGCACATGATGCGAAAAAGAGGGACATCCGCATCATTATGGATTTTGTTCTCAACCACACTTCGCCGCAGCACAAATGGTTCATCGACTCAGCCTCATCACGCACTGCGGCCCATCGGGATTGGTATATCTGGCGCGATGGAAAGGCTCCGGGTGTTCCTCCTAATAATTGGATCTCCGGCTTCGGCGGGTCGGCCTGGCAATTCGACCAGAGAACCGGGCAGTACTACTACCACTACTTCGCTGTTGGACAACCCGATCTCAACTGGCGCAATCCAGCGGTGGAAAAGGCCATGTTCGATGTGACTCGCTTTTGGTACCAGCATGGCGTTTCAGGATTTCGATTGGACGCCGTGGATCTGCTGTTCGAAGATCCGGATTTGCGCGACAACCCTGTGTTGCCCGGCAAGAATGAGCTGGGCGACACCAATATGGAGAACAAGTACAACGACAAATTACCCGAAGTTCATACGGAATTGAAAAAGTTGCGCGCCGTCGCCGATGAGAATAACGCTGTGCTGATTGGAGAAACTTATACTTCAAACCGGGAGGAACTAAAAGAGTATTACGGCGATCATAACGACGAAATTCAGATGCCAATGGATTTCATGTTCTGTGAAGTCAACAAGCTTTCTGCCGCTGACTTCCGCGCACAGATCGCGAACGCGGAATCCACCGGGGGGTGGCCGGTTTACGTTATCAGCAACCACGACATGACGCGCTCCTACAACCGTTACGGCGACGGGCAGCACAATGACCAAATCGCCAAGCTGATGGCCGGCATGTATCTAACTCTGCGGGGCACGCCGATCATGTATTACGGCGAAGAACTGGGAATGGAAAATAACGATCCCGTCCGTAAAGAAGACGTCAAGGACCCGATTGGTATCGCCGGATGGCCGACGGAAAAAGGCCGCGATGGGGAGCGCACCCCGATGCAATGGAACGACACGGCATATGCTGGATTCAGTACCGCACGTCCCTGGTTGCCCGTCCCGGCGAGTTACAAATCGCATAACGTTGCCACTGAACTCGCCGATTCTTCGTCGGTTCTGCAATTTTACAAACAGGTGCTCGCCTTGCGCCATCGGGATAAAACTCTGCTTTATGGCGACTATGTAGCGTTGAATCCGGACAATCCAAACATACTTTCGTATCTTCGTCGGTATAAGGACGAAGCCGTACTCGTAGTTCTCAACATGTCGGGGACGGCGCAGAAGATTACCTTGGACCTTTCCGATAAAGGCTTCTCTTCGCCAATAATAGAGATGCTGATAAGCACATCCGCCTCCGCGCATAGCGGCAACGCTGAGCCGTTGCAAATGGATCCATTCTCGGTCTATATCGCGCGAGTTTCCCGATGAGCAGGCGATTCGCGCGCTACCTCTATGGAAAGCAGCTGGTTCGGCGGGTGAGGTATGTCGCGGTTTGCCTGGCAATGTGCGTTTCTGTCTTCGGGCAGCCGGATGGCGCCCGCGGCACAATGCTCGCGAGCCTTGTTTCTACCCATGACTACGTGCAGAAGCGAGCCTCCAGCTATGACCGAAGCGGCGGCAACGACGATTCGCGCAGGATTGCCGCGGGGAGCACAATCGAGCTGCTCAACGATCGCGGCCCGGGGATTATCACTCACATCTGGTTCACGATCGCTTCGCCCGAGAACCACCATCTGAAAAAACTCGTTCTTCGAATGTACTGGGACGATGAGGTCGCACCGAGCGTCGAAACTCCGGTCGGAGATTTCTTTGGCTTGGGGCTGGGGGAGTACTTCCAGTTCGACTCGATACCGCTGGCCGTGGCTTCGGACAAAGCGCTGAATTGTTTCTTCCCCATGCCTTTTCGGAAGCACGCCCGGATTACTGTGACCAATGAAGGTGGCCAGGATGTGGATGCCTTTTATTTCAATATTGACTACCAGTCGTTGCACAAAGAACTCCCCGCGGACACTCTTTATTTCCACGCGCAGTATCGTCAGGCTTCTCCGGCAGTCGGTTGGACGAACCAGTGGGAAGCAAACGACGACGCGGCCGTGATCGCGCAGAAGAATTTGAACGGCGAGAACAACTATTTGTGGATGGAGGCCAAAGGCCAAGGGCATTTCGTGGGGGTCACGATGTCAGTCCTGCAAAATCAGGATGGCTGGTGGGGCGAAGGCGACGACATGTTCTTTGTCGACGGAGCAACGCAGCCCTCCATTAACGGAACCGGATCGGAAGACTATTTTCTTGGAGCGTGGGATTTTGGCGACCACCCTTTCTCTTATTCCCTCTTCGGAGCGCCTGTAAAAGGCCCGGAGTTTGCCGGTAGCCGCTCGTCGGTTTATCGCTTCCACCTGGATTCTCCGATCCCATTCCAAAAATCGTTGCGGGCGACGATTGAGCACGGCCATGCCAATCATCGTTCTGACAATTTCTTTTCCGTGGCCTACTGGTATCAGAACGAGCCGCACGCCGCTTTTCCGCCTTTGCCCTCGGTCGAACAGCGGATTCCCCGCATCTATTCCGTAGGAGGTCCGGGGAATGCCGCGAAGCAGTGAGCGCTACGGATTGGTCAGGGGCAGGTCTTGGACCTTCTTGAATCTGGCTGTCAGCCTTTGTACGTTGCTATGTGCTGCGCAGCAACCAACCGCATCGGGGGAACCAAGCGCTGCGCAGCACCCACTAGTTGTGGGCTACTTTCCCGGAGACGGCGCGCGAAAGAACTTCCTAGTAAAGGATCTGGTGACGCGCGGCGCCGTCTCAGCGCTTGATCAGATTAATTATTCGCAGGGACACGTTGCGGCCAGTCAATGTGTGATCGCCGACCCGGGGGCCGATCTGCGTCGCGTTTTCTCCGGTGACAACAGTGTGGATGGAACCGCCGATACCACCGACACCCCGTTGCACGGGAACTTTCATCAGCTGCAAGAACTTAAGAAGCTCTACCCGCACGTCAAACTGTTGATCTCTCTGGAAGGGAATGCAGAACTATTTGCAGAGGCGGCGCAACCGGAAAATCGCCACGCTTTTGTAGCTTCTTGTATTGAAAGATTTATCAAGGGAAAGTTTGCGGAAGGAATCGACGGTCCTGGCTTATTCGACGGCATTGATCTTGACTGGGAGTATCCCAGAGAGGCTGACAAACTTAACTTTATCGCGCTGCTGGGAGAATTTCGCCGTCAACTTAATAGCGCGGGATCGAACCTGTTGCTCTCCGTCGCCATGGGCGATGGCCGCATCACTTACCAGCATCTGGACATGAAGGCGGTTGCCCTTTACGTCGACGAAGTGGGAGTGATGAACTACGACTATAGTGGGCCCTGGAGCAAACGCACAGGGCTGATCGCGCCGCTTTACAGTTCACCTGGCGATCCGGAAAAGAACAACGATGTTGACTCGACCATTCGGGGCTACGCGGCGGCCGGAGTCCCGCCCGCGAAAATACTGCTTGGACTTCCCTTCTACGCATACTCCTGGAACCAGGTTACGCCGGATAATCACGGATTGTTTCAGGTGGGCGACCCCTCGCACACGGATTTGCCCTACAGCTACATCATTTCGATCCTGAACAAATTCACCACCTATCGCGATCCCAAATCGCTGGCACCGTGGTTGTACGACGGTACAACGTTTTGGACCTACGATGACGAGATATCGATTGGCGCCAAGCTCAAGTATGCGAAGCAAGAATCCCTCGGAGGAGTAATGATTTGGGAGCTCAGCGGAGACACGGCGGAAGGTCGACTGCTGAAAACTATTTCCGCGCAGATGAAAAACGAAGAAGATGACACCGACGAAGATAACGATGAGGATGCCACCAGTGGAACACCCTGAACCGACTCGCTACCCCTACGGTAATATTCGCGTTCCGTGAGAGCTACTCAATGCTCTGGCGAATGTATTCCTTCATAATCTTATGACGCCTCGCGTGTTCGTTTTCTCACTCCGATTGAGCTTGGTACTCCTTCTGGGATGTCTTTCGCCCACTTGGTCTCTCGCTCAAGACACATCGACTGTTCCGCACGGAGAACAGATTGCCGGCCCACCCTGTCAGTCTCCACCCGATTGGGATTCGGCGCGCGCTGCTACTTGTACGAAAGCGGAGATCTCCGGCTGGCTTTCGGATATCAAGCACTGGCGCGCCGAGCACCTTCTTCGCATCGGCTATGAAGGATCGCAATATCAGAGGAAAGAGCTGCAGTGGACGCAATCCAGCTTTGTGCAACCACAGATGATGGTTCACGACCGGTTCTTTTATGATTCCATCTCAAGGCGATATACGGTCGAGCGCTATCTCGCCGATTTAACCAAACGTTATGGAGGAATCGACAGTGTGCTCATCTGGCCGACTTATCCGAATATTGGGATCGACAGTCGCAACGAGTACGACATGTTCCGCGATCTTCCCGGCGGTCTGCCGGAATTAAAGCGAGTCGTAGACCGGTTTCACAACCGCGGCGTTCGCGTGCTCTTCCCCGTCATGATGTGGGACCAGGGAACGCACGATGAAGGTATACCCAATTGGGAGGCGACGGCGCAATTTCTGGCACAGATTGGTGCAGATGGCGTGAATGGCGACACTTTGGATGGTATGCCGCGAGCCTTTCGCACGGCCTCGGATCGCCTCGTTCATCCGCTGGCACTCGAGCCAGAGCTGGCTTTCGGTTCAAACGAGATGCTCGCCTATAACAATATGTCGTGGGGCTATTGGAAGTATGACTTTGCTCCCTCTGTGAGCACGTATAAGTGGCTGGAACCTCGCCATATGGTCCATATCAGCAATCGCTGGGCGCACGATCATCAGGATGATTTGCAATCGGCTTTCTTCAATGGCGTCGGATTCGAAAGTTGGGAAAACGTCTGGGGTATTTGGAACCAGATGACGCCGCGCGACGCCGAAGCACTCCGCAGGATTGCAACGATTGAGCGCGCCTATCATTCGTTGCTCAGCGGTCCGGACTGGGAACCGTACACTTACACACAACAATTCGGCGTGTTTGCCAGCCAGTGGACGGGCGCAGAATCTACGCTCTGGACCCTCGTCAATCGTAATCACTATCCGGTTTCGGGTCGCCAACTCATCGTCCCGTATAAGGCGGGAGCCCGCTACTTCAATCTTTGGCAGGGCGCGGAAATAGAGCCGACTAAGAATGGTGATGCGACGCTCTTGCAGTTTGACTTGGAAACAGACGGCTATGGAGCAATCGTCGAAACGTCGGCGCCTGATCCGACGCTGAATGCCTTGCTCGCTATTATGCGTTCTTCCAGCGACAGACCTCTCGCAAGTTACTCTCGCGAATGGCACAGTCTTCCTCAAGAACTGGTTGATACGCCTGAGACAGACGCACCGAGTGGAATGCTGCGCAATTCGGTCCGTGACGGCATGGTTCTCGTACCGCAGGCAGACTATGTGTTTCGCGTGAACGGAATCGAAATTGAGGGCATGAATGACGAGGGTGTAGACGTTGAGTATCCCTGGGAACATTCTGCCCGTCGCTTTCATGAGGCAACAGTCAAGATCAAACCGTTTTGGATCGACGTGTACCCTGTGACGAACGCGCAATTTAAGAAGTTTATCGAGGCGACTCATTATCATCCCGCGGACGATCACAATTTTCTGAAAGACTGGCGAGGCAACTCTTATCCGGAGGGATGGGGGAACAAGCCGGTCACATGGGTTTCTCTCGAAGATGCCCGTGCCTACGCGCACTGGGCAGGAAAACGGCTGCCTCACGAATGGGAATGGCAATATGCTGCGCAAGGTACGGATGGACGAACCTACCCATGGGGCGACGATTGGAATCCAAACGCCGTTCCGCCTCCGGATGAAGGTCGCGATTTGCTTCCCGCGAGCGATGTCGATGCGCATCCTAAAGGCGTCAGTCCTTTTGGCGTAATGGACATGGTGGGCAACGTCTGGCAATGGACCGACGAGTACACGGACGATCACACAAACGCGGCGATTCTACGCGGTGGCAGTCATTATCAACCGCAGGGATCGCGCTGGTATTTTCCGCAAGCCTACAAGTTATCGGAGCACGGCAAGTATCTCTTAATGGCCCCCAGCATCGATCGCTCAGGAACAATTGGATTCCGTTGTGTTACAGACTCGCACTAGAGAGCCCCGGGATTCCCTACAATCAAGCAAGCGCCCTCTCTTCCTGGTAATAACGTACCTTCAACCAGCGGTGATTCTCTCCGACATTCGCGCGGGCCGTTGCGCTCAACAGAAAAGGTGTGCGACCAGGTTCTACAAACTCCCGTCTTCTACTGAGCGTGCGGAGTGAGTCCCTTTGCCGAGGCCTCGGATCCAGGTGGTTCACGGAACGGCTCCACAAAAATGCGCTCGTAACGCACTTCCAGCACGGTAAGTTCTTCTGTACCGGCCGGCAATTGAACGACTACGCTGTCACCCGCTGCCGACTTCATCAGCGCGCGCCCCAGGGGTGACACCCAACTGATGTGATTACGGTTGAGATCGACCTCGTCGGTGCCCACGATGCTCACCACTCGCTCCGATCCCGCGGCATTGGCATAGCGCACGGTCGCACCGAAGAATGCCCGCGTCCCTGCCTGCCGCGCTCTCGGAGCTTCCGGATCCACCACTTCGGCGGCTTCGATTCGCTTGGTGAGAAAGCGAATCCGCCCATCGATCTGCCGCAATCGCCGCTTACCATACTGATAGTCGGCGTTTTCACTGCGATCGCCGTTGCTGGCGGCCCACGCGACCACCTCCACTACGGCCGGGCGTTCCCTGGTGAGCAGAAAGCGGTGCTCGTCTTTGAGGCGCTCGAGGCCGTTCGGCGTTATGTAGTTCTTGACGTGCGTTGCGGGCTCGTCCGGTTTTGGGTGTCTCGTAAACCCTTTTCGCATGTCGTAGTCTTTCCAAATGGGAGCAAAATAAAGTTGAAAATTGTGTCGGTGCGAAAACCCGTAAAGCGTGACTTATTGGCGGGATGATTACTGTTTAGTACTGATACCCCCCTCCCCCCTGGTCTTCAAGAATCATTGAGTTAGAGGGGATTTTCTGGTTTGGTCTTTGAAAAATAAGGAGTTATATCAAAGTATTCCGGAATAAGGACTTACGAGTTTCGATGGAGTGCGACGCTCTTTCGTCGCGGTGAAAATGTCAAGTCCCGCAACTTATGGGGTGGGTGGGCTGGCGAAAGTCTTCACCACATTTCACCACAGGGCGCACGGAGACGCATGGACGAAAACCCTGAAGTCTTCCGGCGCCATGGCAGATTGTCAAAGGGCGTTGGTGCGTTGCGCTTGGTGCGCCTGACTTAGTTTGGGAGTGTTTTGTCCGTTAAGTCAAGCGGCTTTTTCAGCGGGAGCAGCTTACACTCAGACAACATGCTCAACCGGGGCTATGCCTACACCACAATCATCGGCGGCGAAGATCATGGGCGAACCCTGCTCTCCCACCTGGCAAGCCTTTACCCGCACTCAACCACAGAAGCCTGGCAACAAAATCTGAACAACGGCGAAGTCACCGTCGACGGGGTCACCGCCTCGGGAAGCGAATCGGTCACTGTAGGCCAAACCCTTGTCTGGAACCGTCCGGCCTGGATCGAGCCAGACGCTCCTCGGCACTTCGAAGTCCTGTTTGAAGATCCCCATCTGTTGGCCGTCAACAAACCTGGCGGGCTGCCGACGCTCCCCGGCGGCGGCTTCATGGAAAACACGCTCCTGCGGCTGGTGCAAAAGCAAACCCCGAACGCAAACCCTGTCCACCGGTTGGGCCGAGGCACTTCGGGCATCGTGCTCTTCGCCAAAACAGCGCAGGCGGCCGCTAAACTATCCGCGAACTGGAACACATCCAGAATTCAAAAAATCTACCGGGCGCTGGCGCGAGGCATTGCACGGCACGACACCTACGAAATCCTCACACCCATCGGACTTGTACCGCACCCGCGCATCGGCTCGGTGTGGGCCGCGAGCCCGGGTGGCAAGCCGTCAAAGTCATTGGCGAAGGTGATCTCGCGGGCGCGAGGCACCACAACATTCGAGGTAAGGCTAAATTCGGGACGCCCTCATCAAATCAGAATCCATCTGGCGTCCATCGGACATCCCCTGGTAGGCGATCCTCTGTACGGATTATCCGGCCAGCCTCTTGAAAATCTTCCCGGACTTCCGGGCGATGGAGGATATTTGCTGCACGCCCAATTTCTGAAATTCGAACACCCCATCACCGGAGAGCAAATTGATCTTGAGGCGGCTTTGCCGGGCGGATTGTCGTTGCAGTAGGCACAGGGCGGAAAATCCGGGGCAGTCCCCGCATTCTGTCAAACGCGGAGTTTTTTTGGCGTACGAATTAGTCATTCTCAGAAATTCAATCTTTTCACATCTTACTGTCCCCAATATTTCCCGATTTTTACTCGGGATTAGAAACAATTACTTTCATAGATCCTGCCGCGCTTGTTACCATTTTGGAACGACCAAATGAACTATTCAGATGATCAAGCTGCGAATGCCGTCTTGACCGTGCTGGGGAACAGCCGATGGGATGCCGTTGGTATTGCCTCCGGCTTTGTTTCATTGCGGAACGGTCTTCCAAATGAGGAAGCGGCACGAGCGATTTTCTCTCGCGGTTCGCAGACGCTCCGAAAATCAAGGGAAATAGTTGGGAGGATGCCGGCAACCGGTTATCTGTCTCAGCTCACTACCCGCGAACTAAGAGGAGCTGCTGCTGACCCTGTTCCGAAGCTCTTTCCCGGAAGAATAACGGAGGAAAGGTTCTTGGAGCTGCTCGATGACCTAAAGGGCCGTCGCAAAGGATTCGATTATCGGGACAGTCGAGGGAGCGAGCACGGGCTTGATGATTTCACACTAACGGAGGGTACATACGAACTTCCCGTCAATGTCAAGGTCGCAAGTACCCGCTTTGAACGAGCGGCTCAACTTGTTGGTTTAGATCCTAACGACTGCGTTCCGATCCCCGCGTACAAAGCAAACGCGGCAGTTGAGCGATTTCCCAGTTTAGTTTATGCAATCTCGGTGGACTATGACATTTTGAACATTCTCAAGTCCGAACTGCCAAAGCTTCTCACGATCGAGGAGACTATCGTCTGGGACATGATTGCGAAGTATGCGGGATATCAAACGAGGGAGGCGGAAGACTTATTCGTATTTGAAGTCGTTCGCAAACACTGGGAGAGGCTAAAGTCACTCATCAAGCCAAACCCTTTTCACATCATTTCGGCCCGAAAGGCCATTCGTGTGCTGCAAACGAAGCCGGAAAGAACACCCGGAATAGGCATGCGAGGATGGGGAACAGGCGCTTCAGCGGAGGTCAACGTTCACGTTTCCCTCATTAATGACACGACTCCATGGGGCACGGTAAGCGAGCGAATTGAACGGAAGGGCGTGAACGACGTCATCGGAGCCGTCAATCGAAAGCGCGTCGAGGAAGTATTTGATCCAGAAATCTAAGGAAATATGCATCGTCTAAACGTAGTGAGTCTGTTCACCGGTGCTGGCGGACTGGACTATGGTTTCGAGGCGGCCGGATTCAAAACGGCTGTTGCGATCGAGTTCGATTCAGATTGTTGCACATCGCTGAGGGCAAGCCGCCCCTGGTCGGTGATAGAGAAAGATATTCATTCAGTCTCCATCGCTGAAATCTGTGGTGTTGGGAAGCTAAGACCCGGCCATGTTGACGTCTTGATCGGGGGCCCTCCGTGCCAGCCATTTTCGAAATCTGGATTCTGGGCTAGTGGAGATACGAGGAGACTCGACGACCCCCGATCCGATACGCTCTATGCGTACATGCGATGTGTTCGTGATTTACTTCCCCGAGTATTCCTTCTTGAAAACGTGCACGGCATTAACTACTCAGGAAAGGAAGAAGGGTTCCGACTTCTTTACAATCTCACGGAATCGATCAATAAGGCCGT
>Ga0302278_10004809_pt1 | contig 13744 bp, 12 predicted proteins | sample III_Bog_N3_2_FD_194543 | JGI IMG/M metagenome (GOLD analysis project Ga0302278, IMG submission 194543) | Peat permafrost microbial communities from Stordalen Mire near Abisko, Sweden - III_Bog_N3_2 | ecosystem: Environmental > Terrestrial > Soil > Wetlands > Peat | place: Sweden: Abisko... | reverse complement strand
TTCGCGTAGTCCTCCCGTTGGTCGACACAAAATTCGGCTTGCGACCGTAGGGAGCGCCACGCGAAGCCCAATAAAAGTCACGAAGTGACCGCCACCCGCGCAGGGCGCCGTCCGGGGCGTTCACACGCCTTATTACTGCTTCGCGTAGTCCCCCCGTTGGTCGACACAAAATTCGGCTTGCGACCGTAGGGAGCGCCACGCGAAGCCCAATAAGAGTCACGAAGTGACCACCCGCGCAGGGCGCCCGTCCGGCAGAACGGTATTACAGAGTTAAGGCATCACAACCTCTCCGCCCTCAATCCCAGCCGTTTTTCCATCACCGCAATCGCTTCCGCGTTCTCATCCACCAGGCAGAACGCGCGCCCATTCCGCGCGGCCGCCTCCCCCGCGGTCCCACTTCCCGCAAAGAAATCCAGCACCAGGTCGCCCGCATTCGAGTGCACCCGCACAATCCGCTCCAGAATCCCCAGCGGCTTCTGTGTCGCATACCCTGTCTTCTCTTTGCCCGTCGGCGATACGATGGTGTGCCACCACACGTCCGTCGGAGTCTTGCCCCGAGCCGCCTTTTCTGCTCCTACCAGCCCCGGTGCCATGTAGGGGATCCGATCGCTCGCCCCCAGGTTGAACGTGTACTGCTTCGGATCGCGCGTGTACCAAAGGATGCTGTCGTGCTTGGCCGGCCACTTCTTCGTCGCGCGCGCTCCATAGTCGTACGCCCAGATGATCTCGTTCTGAAAGCACTCCCGTCCCGAACCCGCGCACCTGGAATCGCCGCCTTTGCCCTTCAGTTCAAAGATCTCGTCCAGCATCACCTTGCAGTAGTGCACCTCGCGGTAGTCGATATGGAAGAACAGGCTTCCCGTCGGCGCCAGCACCCGGTGCGCCTCCACCAATCGCGGCCGCAGAAACCCCAGAAAGTCATCGAACCGGTCCGCATAACCCGACCCCTCATCCGCTTCTCCGCTGTTCACCAACTCCGTCCGGTACCGCCGTCCGCCAAACCCCACTCGGTCGCCGGCATCATCCTGCACTGTCTTCATCCGCAGTCGCGTCTGCCGCCGTCCGGTGTTGAACGGCGGATCGATGTAGATCAGCGCCACCGACCCCGACTCCATCCGGCGCAGCGCCTCCAAATTGTCCCCATGCACGATCCGGTTCAACGTATCCCCTCGCCCGTCCCCACCCAGACTATCGCCAACGCCGCTCCGCAAAAACCATTGTGACTCCAGCGCCCCAGGGAGTATTGTTGCAACGGCCCTGAAGTGCGCCGAACGGGTGTGTCGAAATGCCAAACACTGCGACTCTAAAGCTTACCAAGCCGCAAATCCCACTCCCCGCCACTGCGGTCATACCAACGTCTACGCCCACGCATGCCTTCGCCATGCTCTCCCACCGCGGTCGTGTGCGACACACCAACCAGGACGCCTGCGCCGCCCTGCCCGAACAGGGCGTTTTCGTCGTATGCGATGGCATGGGTGGCGCCGCCGGCGGCGAAGTGGCCAGCCATCTCGCTACCGAGGCCTTCCTGAACAGCCTCAGCCAAGCCCCCCGCATCTCCCGCAAGGCCGCGTCCAGCAACCCCCAGAACGACGTCGATCCGTATCCCGCCAACCATCCCCACACCCGCCTCCGCCAGGCCATCTGCGCCGCCAACCACGCCGTCTTCCAACGCGCGCAGAAACTTCGCACCCTGCGCGGCATGGGCACCACGCTCGTCTCCTTGCTCTGGGACGAGGCGGCCCGCGACCCCACGCTCTGGCTCGCTCACGTCGGCGACAGCCGTTGCTATCTCTTTCGCCACGGCGAACTCCATCAACTCACCCGCGACCACTCCCTCGTCGAGGAGCAGGTACGCGCCGGCCTCCTCCACCGCTCCCAGGCTGCCCACTCGCCCATCCGTAACATCATCACCCGAGCCATAGGGTCGCAGCCTGAAGTCGAGCCCGAGATCGCCGCCCACACCTCCGAGCCCGGAGACCTCTACCTGCTCGCCTCCGACGGCCTCACCCGCGAACTCACCGACGCCCAGATTGCCGACATCCTCACCCGCGCTTCCGCCCTCGCACTCGAGCCCACCTGCCAGGCTCTCATCGAGGCCGCCGACAAGAAGGGCGGCCGTGACAACATCACCGTCCTCCTGGTCTCCTGCCCTTAGCGTCGTATGTTTTATCGAATCTGCCTCAGCCCGCATTGCATCCCAGCAGCAGAACCGCGGTAAACTGTGCCCCGAAGCCTCAGCCGCTGAGTGGATTTTTCCTCAAGAAAAATACCACCCTCGCATGCCGCCCAAAACGGATACGAATACTGTGGTTCTGCTCTAGACTGATAAACATCAGGAGAACCCGTTCAATGCCCAAAGAGCTTTACTTCGAGGACTTTCAGGTCGGCCAGAAATTCAACTCCGTCGGCAGTTACAAGGTCACCGCCGCAGAGATCAAAGAGTTTGGCGAGAAGTACGACCCGCAGCCATTCCATCTCGACGAGGCTGCCGGCGAAGGCTCCTTCTTCCACGGCCTCGCTGCCTCTGGATGGCTCACCGCCGCCATTGTCATGCGCCTGCGCGTGCTCTCCCTCAAGGTCGCAGGCGGTATGATCGGTGCCGGCGCAGAGCAGATGCGTTGGACCGAAGCGGTCCGGCCTGGCGACTCGCTCCGCACCGAGATCGAAGTCGTCGGCGTCCGTTACTCCAGAAAACGCAAGGAATACGGAGTCGTCACTACCACCACTCTGGCCTATAACCAGGACAACAAGGTCGTCCTGCGCGCCACCGTTAACTTCCTCGCCCCCCTCCGCCCCACCCCGTAATATCAGGTTGTCATCCAGCAAAACCAGGTTGCCATGCTGAGCGCAGCGAATAACTCCCGCATGCCGCCACCACCTCCAGCGCGCGCCTCGGCCGCTACCCTGGCACGCCTCTTCCGCCTCGCCCTCGCCGCCAGCCTCACCCTCTCTGCCCTCCTCTTCTTCCTCTGGAGCTGGCGTTGGCCGCTCGTCGGCGACACCTCCCTCATGCACTACATCGGTTTCCTCATCCAGCGCGGCTGGGCTCCTTACCGCGACTTCGGCGACATGAACATGCCCGGCTCCTACCTCATCGAGATGGCCGCCGTGCGCATCTTCGGCACCGGCGCGCTCGCCTGGCGTCTCTTCGACTTCACCCTCCTCGCCCTCGCCTCCGCCGCCTTCTTCACCATCGCCGAAACTCCCGGTGCCCCATCCTTTCCGGTTTCATTGAAAAACGTGGGATTGACGGAACGATTTCTCCCCGCCCTCTTCGCTTCCTCCCTCTTCATCCTCATCCATGGCCGCGACGGCCTCGCCCAGGGCGGCCAGCGTGACCTCACCATGGCTGTCTGCCTTATCGCCGCCACCGCCTTCCTCTCGCATACCATCCACCACGGCAGACTCTGGCCCGCCGCCGCCTTTGGCCTCCTCTCCGGCATCGCCGTCACCATCAAACCCACCACCGTGCTGTTAACCCTCGCTCAACTCGCGCTGGCCCTCTACGCAATTCCTCGCATTTCGCGCCCCAGACTACTCGCCGCAACCCTACTGGCCTATCTCATCGCTCCCGCCATTGTCATCACCTTTCTCATCCGGACCGGCGCGCTCGCCGCGTTCCTTAGCGGACTCCACACCCTCGTCCCCTACTACGCCAGCCTCGGACACCGCCCTCTCAGCTACGTTCTCCTGCACAGCCTCTCGCCCCTGCTTCCGCTCGTAATCATCTGGCTCGCCGTCCTCGCGCTCGATCGTCCCACCCTCTTTCGCCCCGGCCTCAACGTAGATCGTGCACTCCTCGCCGCCGGCGTCATCTTCGGCCTTGTCAACTGCATCCTGCAGGCCCGCGCCCTCCCCTACTACCGATACCCGCTGCTCGCCTTCCTGCTCCCTCTCATGGCCATCGACTTCACCCGCACAGCCACAACTCCGGGAGCCCCACGTCTCGCTTCTGCGGCGTGGGTGCGGTACCCAGACATCGCCCGCTTTTTCGCCTTTGCCGCCCTCGTCGTCGGCGGCTTCTTCCTCGCACCGCAGTCCGCCGTCCTCATCCACCGTTACCGCTGGGGGCAGACAGACCTCATCTCCTCACTTGAGCAGAATCTTAACACCCTCGGCGGCCCAGCCCTCTCCGGCCACATCCAGTGCATCGACACCAACTCCGGCTGCGGCAACGTCCTCTACCTCATGCGTCTCGAGCCCGCCACCGGCGTCCTCTCCGACTTCTTCCTCTTCGGCCCCGATAATGCTCCCGCCGTCCGCCAGACTCGCGACCAGTTCTCCGCCGCTGCCCTCGCCCGTCCCCCGCGGGTCATCGTCGTCACGAGCCGCCTCTACCTCGGCGACCCCGACCACTACGACAACTACGCCAAGCTCGACCGCTGGCCCGCCTTCGCCACCTTCCTCGCCACCCGCTACACCCTCCACACCGAATGGACCCCCACCCGCACCGAACGCTGGTGGTCCCGTGAAGAAAAACCCGCCGCCTATCGAATCTACGTCCTCCGCCAACAATCGGTGGCCCCGTGATCACCGAGCCGTAGGCGAAGTTATCCGGGTGGAGTCTCTTTGCCTCACCTCTCGAACCTCGAACCTAATCCCCAATCCACACCTCACCGGCGTATCTTAAGCAGATGCGCATGACCGTTCTCGCCTCCGGCTCAAAGGGCAACTCCACGGTCATCGCCTCCGCGCAAACCCGCCTGCTGATCGACGCCGGCCTCTCCTGCCGCGAACTCCTAAAGCGAATGGCCATCGCTAACGAAGACCCCGCTGCCCTCGACGCCATCCTCATCACTCACGAGCACCAGGACCACATCGCCGGCCTTGCGGTGCTGGCCCGGCGCCTGCGCATCCCCGTCTACCTCACCGAGCCCACCCATCGCGCCTGGGTTCGCATGGTCACCCCGCGCACCAACATGACCTACGCCAAATGGCTCGACCACATACAAGCCGAGAAAGAAGCCCGCGCCGCCGCCGCCTCTCCTGATGGCGTCATCCTGAACGCAGTGAAGGACCCCTGTATTTCGCAGGGTGCCCCATGTCTCGATTCTGAGATGTTGGGAAGTAGCGCCACTGAACCCATCGCAATCTCGGCCGCCACCGAGCCCGACCCCGACGAAGACGAACCCGCGGCACCCAAAGCCGACCCCGCCTTCCTTCCAGCCATCGAGTACTTCCAATCCGGCTCCAACTTCTCCATCGGCGACATCTCCATCACGCCCTTCACCATCCCCCACGATGCCGCCGACCCCTGCGGCTTCGTCTTCGAATCAAGGGCCGAATCCGTCCGCATGGCCATCGCCACCGACCTCGGCTACATGCCGCCCAACGTCAAGGCCGCCCTCAAGCGCATCGACGTACTCCTCCTCGAATCCAACCACGACCTCGAAATGCTGCGCGACGGCCCCTACCCCTGGTCGGTCAAGCAGCGCGTCCTCTCGCGCGTCGGCCATCTCTCCAACGACGCCACCGCCGAATTCCTCTCCCGCGACTACGACGGAGCCGCAACCTTCATCGTCCTTGGCCACCTCTCCGAGGCCAATAATGCCCCGGAACTCGCCCTCCTTTCCGCCGAGCACGCGATTCGCGGCCGCATGACTCTCCTCGGTAACCGCGTCCTGCTTGCCCAGCAATCCGCCCCGCTCGACCCCATCTGCCTCTAAGTCCTATCGAATCCTCGTGGAACCACGAACCCACCACTCAACCTTCGCGGGAGCAATATAAGGGACTCATAAGGGAAATCTGAATGTGCATCTTTTCCGTTCGCCGGCTATCAAATCTAGTAGAATGATGTCTATACCTCTATGGGTAATTTCGCTTCAGGCTCCGCCAGATCCCGCCGCATAACCGTCCCGCATTGCTCCGATCCCCTGGTCGGAAATATCCTTGCCGGGTGGCGATACGATATCTCTGGCCTCTCTCCCGCCATGCGGACAGATTATGATCAGCACCTCTCCGACTGCGCCCACTGCCGCCGTCGTCAGCACCTCGCACGCACCATCGACGTCCTGCTGATCTCCGTCTCGTCGCTCTCGATCCTGGCGTTCCTGCTCGCCGCTGCGGTCCTTCACCGCATCGAATCCATCGCCCACCTGGGCAGCACCCTCCACGGCCACCTCTATCACACCCCAGTCACCATCTCGCTGGAAGCCGCCGCCATCGCTGGCCTCGTCATCTCGCTCCTGCTGTGGGTCCTGGTCGCCATCGCCACCCCCATCCCCGGCGTAGTCGCGGACGCACTCCAACAGCGCATCCCCCCCCACATCCGCGAACGCATCATGAAGAACGCCGCCTGAAAACAGGTGTCAGTTCTCCGTTGCCGGATGTCAGACAAGAACCAAGTCCTGCCGTCCTTCTTGTTTGTCATCCGCTTCTGGCTCGCCCGCGAGTCAGCATAATTGCCGCCGTTTTCGACTGACAACTGAGAACTCACACCTAACAACTTGGAAAATGCGATAGCGTAAGATCACCACCATGCCTCCCCCACAAGCTCACATCGAAGGCGAAACCCTGCCCCCGGTTCAACCCGAAAGCCCCGCCGAAGCCTACTCCCCCGAACAGGCCCGCCGGCACCGCGAATACAGCGCCTGGGACCCTCGCTCCGCCCCCGGCACCTACTTCCTCCTCGCCATCAACATCGCTGTCTACGTCTGGATGGTCACCCACCGCGTCAACTGGCTCAAGCCCACCGACTACGATCTGCTCAACTATGGCGCCAACGAGCCATGGAACGTGCTCCACGGCGAGTGGTGGCGCCTGCTCACCGCGACCTTCGTCCACGTCGGCTTCTGGCACATCGCCGCCAACATGTGGTGCCTCTGGAACCTCGGCATCCTAGGAGAGCCGCTCATCGGCCCCTTCGGCATGGTCGCCGTCTACATGCTCACCGGCATCGCCGGCAACTTGCTCAGTATGGCCTGGAGCGTTGGCCTCGCAGTGCTCTCGTACCACAACTCAGACCCTCTGAACCAGATGGGCGCGGGCGCCTCAGGCGCGGTCTTCGGCATCGCCGGAATCCTGATCGTGCTGCTCTCCAACCGCGCGCTGCCCTTCCCTTGGGACGAGTTGCGCCGCCTCCGCAGCATGGTCATCAAGTTCGCCGCCATCAACCTGGTCATCGGCCTCAGTACGATGATCTTCAACGTCGGCATCCGCATCGACAACTTCGCCCACATCGGCGGATTCGCCTCTGGCCTCGCTCTCGGCGTCCCCCTGGTCCCGCGCATGACCGCTGGCCGCGCCCGCTACCTCGGCCGCCAGAAAATCACCTTCGCCGTCGCGTGCCTCGTCCTCGCGCTCTTTGGCTACTTCGTCGCCCACTTCGCGCCATAGGGACGGGTTGCCAGTTGCCGGTTGTTCGTGGCTGATTCCACCTCTGAAGTCGAGGTCGCCGTTGCTGTTGTCCTTCAACTGACAACCGGCAACTAAACTAGCGTGGTCTGCGCGAACTTCCGGACCATCGCCAGCAGCAGCTTCCGGTCGTTCTCACTTAGCCGCGACGCATACCGCTGGATCTGAGTCAGGAAGCGAATCTCGTCCTCACTCAGCCGCAGCGACGACATCTCCCGGCTCACCACCTCATCCGAGAAGAACTGAGCCAGTTGCAGGTCCAGCGCATAGGCAATCTTCTGCAGCGTCTCCAGCGACGGCACCGTATGCCCATTCTCTACCCGCGACAGATAGCACCGCAGCAGCCCCGTGCGCTTCTCGATGTCTCCCTGGGACATACCCTTCTGTAAGCGGTAAGCCCGGATCGTCGACCCGATGTTCATCGCAATCGTGGACGCCGGAGGAAGCCCGCTCAGCGTTGCCGGAGCTGTTTGCATATCTGCCATTGACCACAAAGTAACCATCCAGCGCCCCCCGGTCAATGACTAATTCGGGTGAGCCCCCGATTCCCGAACCAACCAAGGTTCCCTCAGAAGAAGTTGCAGGTTGCGAGTCGCAGGTTATCAGTTGGAAATCATCAGCGCCACCGCGTTCCAACTAACAACCTGCAACTCCCAACTAGCCCATATACATCCCGCCATTCACGTCCAGCGTGTGCCCGGTAATATATCCCGCTTCCTCTGACGCCAGAAACGCCACCGCCGCCGCGATATCCTTGTCCGTCCCCGCCCGCTGTAGTGGAATCTGCGACGTCATCGCCGTCCGCTGCTCGTCCGTCAGCACCGCCGTCATGGCCGTCTCGATATATCCCGGAGCCACCGCGTTCACCGTAATCGTCCGGCTCGCCAGCTCCCGCGCCAGAGACTTGGTCAGCCCGATCAGCCCCGCCTTCGACGCCGCATAGTTCGCCTGCCCCGCCTGCCCCATCTCGCCTACGACGGACGCAATGTTGATAACCCGCCCCCAACGCGACTTCAGCATCGACTGCATCACCGACTGCGTCATCAGGAACGCGCCCGTCAAATTCGTCGCCAGCACATCATCCCAGTCCTTCTTCTTCATCCGCATCGCCAGGATGTCTCGCGTAATCCCCCCGTTGTTCACTAGGATCTCCACCTTCCCCAGCCGCGCGATCACCGCCTTCGCACACTCCTTGATCGACTCCTCGCTGCTCAGATCCAGCGCAAACACATGTGCCGTGCCGCCTCCTGCCGCGGCCTCCACGGCCGCCTCCGCGTGGACCAGACCCGCACCCGCACTGGCCGCTCCCCCACAGATCGCCGCCGCACCTTCAATCTCGCCCTCGGCTTCGGCCACCACCCCCTGTCGGCCGTTGATCTCCGCCGCAACCTCTTCCAGCTTCGCCACATTCCGCGCACACAACGCCACCGTCGCGCCCGCCTCCGCCAGCGCAATCGCGCACGCCCGGCCAATCCCCTGTGACGCCCCCGTAATCAACGCAACCCGACCCTGCAGTCCGCTCACCTTATCTCCTTTTGCAACGACCCCTGATTATACTGTCCTGCCGGGCGGGCCCACTGCGCGGGCAGCGGCCACTTCGTGGCGCGTATTGGGCTTCGCGATGGTGCTCCCGATGGTCGCTACAAGAATCTGTTCCCGACCAACGGGAGGGCCACCGACGGGGTATACCCGCCATGTGGCCGCCCCATGCGCAGTGCACCAGTCCGGGAGGGCTCAGTTCCCGAAGGCAGACGCCAGGCTGGTCGAAGACGACGGCATCACCGAGATCCGGCTGATGTTTGTCGCATCCTGTACGAGAAACCGCAGCGACCCATCCGGCTGCGGCTCCCACGTTCCGTACTGCAGTCCTCCTGGGTACGGACTCTTGCCCTCGTACACCGGCTTCCCATCCACAAACACCCGGAACACGCCCTGTCCTTCCACCTTGCCCCAGAACACGTGGTTGCTGTCCGCTGAGAACGCGATATTGCTGTATCCCGTGCCCAGATGGACCGCCTTGTTATCCACGCACGCATACACATCGTTGTTCGCCGCAGGATTATTGGGCCGGCACATATACCCAATGTGCTGGCTGTCCGGACTCCACACATAGGCGCGCGTGCCATCGTTGGTCAGCCCACCAACAGTCGCCACCGTGTAGGCCGACTGCGCCACGCCATCCAGGTACAACGTCCGCCCCTGCGAGCTCTGCGCCACAAACGCGTAGTGTTGTCCATCGGGGCTGAAGCTTGCAGCACTGACGGTGGACCTGGTCAGATCTCCCATTGGCAGCGGTTTGCCGTCCAGCAGAACCTCTTTATAGGAAATCACCAGCGAGTGGCCGCCTTTCGACCCGAACAGTGGCGCCTGGGCCATCTGCAGCGCATCGGACTCCTCGCCGTTCCTCACCTCAAAGACGGAACCTGAATTATTCGCGAGATACACCAGCGCGGACGAGTCCGCCGTATACCCCGTCACCCCCGTAGCGTTCAGTCCGATGCTCTGGTAAATCTGCTGCTTTACGCCATCGGCAAACACATACGCGCCGCCGCCACCCGTGGCAGACGCTGCATAGTGCTTGCCGTCCGGACTAAAGATCACGTTGCCATACTGTCCGCCGGGCTGGGTCTGACTTGCCGCCACCAATTGTCCGCCCACCACCAGCGCCTGCGTCGCCGACGGCGATCCATTCTTCGACACCACGGCCACCGCCATCGTGCCCACCGGCGGCACAAACCAGCGCACATCGTCCGCCTTCACCACTGCCTTGCCGTCGATCAGCCCCTCCACCACCTGCATCGGTTTCGGCCCTGCCGAAGTCAACCGAATCGTCGAGTAGATATGCAGCCCCTCGCCCGCGAACTTGAAGTTGTCCGACTTATACGGCGCTAGTTGGTAATCCAACACAAACTGCTGCGTCGGAACCGTCGCATTCGGCGGATTCCATGGATACGCCGCATGGTTACCGTCCGGCGAAAACACGACGTAGCTGAACCCGTTGCCCGGGTATCCCCACGGTCCTGGCTTGCCATCCCACACCAGGCGCGAGGGTGAGCTCGGCATGCTAAAGTCCTGCACCGAACTGTAGTACAAATGCTGGCTGTTCGACGTGAATGCAAGTTGGCAATCCGCACTTCCCGTCGCGCCATTCGAAGCCGCCGGCCCGCTCGACTCCTGCTGCCCATCTTCGAATACGATCCATTGCGAGCCAATCGTGGCGCAGTACGCCGAGTGGTTCCCGTCCGGCGAGTAGATCGCCCCACCCTGTCCCCCGCCCACCAGCATCTTGTCCAGCTTCGGCCCTGGAACACCATCCAGCAGCACCACCAACCGGCTCCCGCTCTGCGTCGTCACCGACGCATGCACGCCCATGGGACTCACCGACACGCTGCTGATCGGGATCGACGACGGCCCAATCACCAGCGGAGTAATCACCGTGCCCGCAGGCGCGGTAAACGGACCGGAATCCCCCGCAGCCGGGCCCGACGCCGCAGCCGCTGATTTCGCCGCAGCAGGTTGATTGGGCTTCGCCGCCGCAGTTGGCTGCGCGCCCGCCTTCTGCTGCGCCGCAGCCTTCAGCCGGTCCATGATGCTCTGTGCGGATGCTGAGATGGGAACAAGGCCCGCAGCCAAGCCGGACGCCATCACCAGCACGACGCTGGCGCGAAGGATGCGCCGCCGTGCGGCCACATCGAGGTCAACATGCATATGAACTCTCCTGAACTGAGGGCCCGTTGCAAGCAAAAAGAAACAATGTATTGAATGACCGGAAAGAAAGGATGGCCCTAATCCAGTGACAAGTCCAAAGACGCACTCAGCGCGGCAAAAGCCTCAGCAACACAAGATACACGCTTCACCCAGAGAGAGCCGGTAAATACGTTGAAAGCTCAGGCTTGCCAACGCAATCGCGCCCGCACGTCCAATCCCCAGCAATGCTCCCGCACCAACGCAACCCGTCCTTGCAACCCGCTCAAGCTCATCTCCAATTCCAACGAGCCCTGATTATACGAATATGTGGCATTCTGTTACCTTCCGGCGCACCATTCCACCCTTCACGATGCGTCATTCTGACCCGCAGTGTCAGAATCTCAGTCGTTCTTCCAATGGCTCGGGAACCCATCACCCCACCGTCGTCATTCTGATTCGCAGAATCAGAAGCTCCGTCGCTGCCTTGCCACCGCCCCCACCTTCCTCGCTTGTCTACCGCCTGCACTTCCGCTTACTTGTCATTCTGAGCGCAGCGAACGGGGTCCCAGCCAGCTCGCTGGTTGGGGCTGGAAGAATCCCGCATTTCGCCCGGAGCGCCCCCTAACCCTTCCGGCAAACGCGCGACGCTGACACGCCGCGCCACCGACTACCCCATCCGAATCGGCGCGATCTCGTCTGGCAATCATGACGGGTTTTCGACAAGAGCCTAATTCTTACGACCTGCTCAAAAGCCCGATTCAGAGGAGGTTCAACGCAAGCTCAGGCTCTCCAAAGGGGCACAATAGCTTAGGATAACCAGCTGGATTTGGCGCGGCCGATCGCGGGAATCGGCGGGGCTTAGCTCCGCTAACTAGGAATGTGTAAGAAGTCTGAGATGGCTAAAAGCGACAGCAGAATTCCGCACCATAGGAGCATCTGGAACTTCTTTTTGTTTCCTGCTCGCCATTCAAGTATGGCTCCGACAAGGGCACCGAGAGCGGTAGCGAATACAAAAGGGAGCCAATACTCGGTCGATTGCCATGCCAGCCATCCTCTCAGGCTCTCTAGCGGCGCGCAAGGGAATCGTCGGGGTCAATTACCGAAAAACCCGATTCAGGGGGAACTTTATCGCAGCGGCTCAGTTGTCTTGTTCCGTCATGGAGGTAAGCTGGACAGATGATTACGCTTGGGCTCGGCAACATCATTCCAAAGCGGCGTAACCTGTCGCCGGGTGAACTGTCGACTCTATCGGAGGTGGTCGAACGGCTAGAGCTGTCGTCCGGGGTGTTGGACGTTCTCTCTGAAACGGTTGCATGGTGCCTAAGCAGATCGCTACAACACGACCGCCTTCGTAGCAGTGAACTTGATCCTTCAGCCTCCCTCAAAGTTCCTCCCCTCGATGAGCTAAGCATAGGGGTCTGGCTTGAGAAAAAGCGTGAGAGCTACCAGCTAGCGGTTGACGCAATCAACGCAAACCGATCCTCTCTCGTTCGCGATATGGATATCAAAGTCTCTGATCCAGCGGTGGCGGAATCAAAGGGCAGAGTATTGCTTTACGAACCACTGGAGACTGTCACCGACGGGGCGTCTGAATCCAGTTCGCTCGGCATCTTCGACATCGAAGATGCCCCTCCTTGGGATACATGGTTTCTGTACTCAGGGAACTCAATCTTCAGTTGGGTTCCAGAGGCGATGGTTCAAAACGCGCAGGCAGGTATTGACGCGAATCCCGTCGATTGCATTCATTGGTGCGACCGCCCACAGTTTTGAGAGACGCAAGATGTTCGGCTGTTGCAGACTCTCGAGATACGTTGGTTTTGGAAAATTGAGACTGCCCCAGCCCGGTCCAGCAAGCAGACCGCTTCCAGCTACCCAAAATGCCTGCCGATTCAGGGGCACAACCCCGACTTTACCGGAGACGGCGTCGGGACTAAGGTTAGGACGATGACTTGCAGTCGTGCGCGATTCCTTCTGGCTTCTCTCCTGTTGTGTTCGAACGGGCTGGCGCAGGGTGTTTGCGGCATAAAGGCCAGTCAGCCTTGTTTCGCTGAAGATGACAAAGCTTTCGACGACGCGAAACCTCTATCGAGACAAGTCATTCGGGTGATGCTGCGGACATCGATGAGGGAATCCGACGCTAACGATTTGCTCCAAACCACAGCCAAACCAGAAGGTCCGGGTTCGTTGTTCAAGGCGATTCCTGTACGGCTGAACGAAGCCAACACTCTATGGCTGCTGGCTGTAGGAACAGCGCCCCCTACGACAGGAGCTGACAACGGACACTTTTGGCTGGTTGACCTATCTAGTCCAAGGCCGCGGGCAACCATGCTTGCCCCTGCAAATTACGTCAACCTTTTAGACACAAAGCACAACGGGTACAGAGATGTCGAGACAGAGTGGTGCTCACCGAACGAATGCATCTACATGAAGTACAAGTACGCCCGAGGGCGTTATCGCAGATTTCGAGTAATAGACACCCCCAATGTGGAACGATGATGTGCTTAGCCAAGGTGGCTCCCTGAATACGGGCTTTTGAGAAGGTTAGAATCTCCTGCCCCTGCGGCGGCGTTCTTGCCGGGCGGCGCTGGACGGTCTGTGCCCTCTTTTCCACCGATTCCCTTGACACCCCCCGTATAATGGTAGAAGGAAACACAGGAGCGCGGCCTCGTGCCTGGCCCTGTCCATCCCATTCGAATACACCACA